>Ga0310810_10007622_pt1 | contig 12375 bp, 10 predicted proteins | sample NCmetagenome_FD_207641 | JGI IMG/M metagenome (GOLD analysis project Ga0310810, IMG submission 207641) | Soil microbial communities from experimental microcosm in Duke University, North Carolina, United States - NC | ecosystem: Engineered > Artificial ecosystem > Soil microcosm > Unclassified ... | reverse complement strand
TGCGCTACCAGGCTGCGCCACATCCCGAGATACGAAAGAGCGAAGGCGGATACGTTATTTCTTCTTCTTCGCCGCGGCAGCCGCCGGCTTCTTCGCCGGGGCTTTCCTCGCCGCTGGCGGCTTCGAGTCCACCAGGTCGAAGAGACTCTGCGCCGCCATGACGTTCTCGGGCGACGCCTTCTTCGACAGCATCACGGCGATCTCTTTCAGGCCGCGCTTCACGAGCATGATGCGCTCTCGTGCGTCGCTGCCCAGCAGTTCGTCGAGCCCTTCGCTGACCGCCGCGCCAGGCTGCTCGCCCTGCAATTTCTTCCGTGCGCCCGCGAGCGTGAGTCCCTCGACGAAGAGCAGGTGCTTGATCCGAAGGACAAACTCGAGATCCGCGCGACGGTAGACGCGAGGCCCTCCTTCGGTTTTCGACACACCGAGATCGGGGAACTCCGCTTCCCACGTCCGCAGAACGTACGGCTGGACCTGGGCGATTTCGCACACCTCAGGCTGCCGGAATAACGATCGATTCGGTATCTCTGCCGTGGTCACATCTGGATGCAGGGCGCATGGAGAGTATAGCGTAAATCCTTCCACTTGAAGGCAGAAGCTACGAGAAAGGCGCGGCGCAACCCTTGCGCGGCTCGCGATTCGCGACAGGCGCTGATTCAAGGATTCGAGGATTAGGGATTCGAGGATGAGCGATTCGGGATCGGTGATCAGGGATGAGTGATTCAGGGGTACACTCCGCCCCGTGGACGACGAAACGAGACTCGGTGCGCTGAGTGACGTCGAAACGCGACTCGGCTCGGGAGAGCCTGGCTCCTCCGATTCCAGCGACAGCGGGAAGCCGCCGACCTCGTCCTCCTCCGGCTGGCTTTCGTCTTCAGGCTCCATCGATCACGGACGGTTTCCCCCCGGCACCCTCCTTGGCGGTCGCTACCGCATCGTCGAACGGCTCGGCCATGGCGGCATGGGTCAGGTCTATCGTGCGGACGACCTCAAGCTGGGGCAGCAGGTCGCGCTGAAGTTCCTGCCAGACGACGTGGACAAGGATCCCGCCCGGCTGACGCAGCTCCACACCGAAGTACGGATGGCGCGGCAGGTCTCGCACCCGAATGTGTGCCGCGTCTACGACATCGACGAGGTCGAGGGGCACACCTTCATCTCCATGGAATACGTGGACGGCGAGGACCTGGCTTCGCTGCTGCGCCGGATCGGACGATTTCCGCAAGATCGCGCGCTGGCGATCTCGCGGCAGGTCTGTGCAGGACTCGCCGCCGCGCACGAATGCGGCATCGTCCATCGCGACCTGAAGCCGGCCAACGTAATGCTCGACGCGACGGGCAAGATTCGTCTGGCCGACTTCGGTCTCGCTGGCCTCATCGGTGAATCCGTGAGGGCGGGAACGCCGGCCTACATGGCGCCCGAGCAGCTGGCGGGTCGCGAAGTCACGCCCCGGAGCGACATCTATGCGCTCGGCCTCGTGCTCTACGAGATCTTCACCGGCCAGCGAGCGCTCGACGCGCAGAACCTCGCCGAACTGATTCGAAAGCGCGAGCAGTCGGGCATCCTGCCGCCGACGACGATAGTCCCGGATCTTCAACCGGATATCGAAGCAGCAATCATGCGCTGCCTCCGGCCCGATCCGAAGCAACGTCCGGCGACGGCGATTTCGGTTTCCGCTGCCCTGGGAGGTGATCCGCTGGCGGCGGCGTTGGCGGCTGGGGAAACGCCATCCCCGGAGATGGTGGCTGCCGCCGGCGCGTCGGAAGCGCTGGCATCTCACTGGACTGGCATCGCTATCGCGTGGATTGGCATCGTGCTGGTGGCGCTGACGTTCATGTATCAGCGGGTCATGCTGATCAACGTCGTCCCGACGCCGAAGACACCGGCGGCGCTGGAGGATCGCGCCATTGAGACGCTGGGGAAACTCGGCTTTGATGCCCGCGACCATTGGTCGGCGTCGGGTCTGGCGATTTCAACCGACTACGCCCGGTACGTCGCGTCGCACTCGACCGCCCGGGATCGATGGACCCAGCTCAGAAGTGAACGGCCCGAGGCGCTTGTGCTGTGGTATCGAACGAGCCCGCGACCGCTCGTTCCGTGGGGAGAGCAGTTCACGGTGAACGGCGGCAACCCGCCGTTCATTGTGAGCGGGATGACCCTCATCGCGGTCGATGCGTCCGGCCGTCTGGCCGAGCTGATCGCGATACCGGAGCCGTTCGATGGCGGCGCACCGCGCGCTGCGACGAACTGGAGTCCATTATTCGAGGCCGCCGGCCTCCAGATGTCGGCCTTCAAACCGGTTGCACCGACCTTCAATCCCATTGCGTTCGTGGACGAGCGCGCCGCCTGGGAGGGCAAACTCAGTGCAGACTCCGATGTGCTCTTCCGCATCGAAGCGGCGGCCTATAAGGGCAAACCTTCTTCGTTTGAAATCGTCGGTCCCTGGTCGCGGTCCGGTAGGTCGGCGCCACCAGCATTGTCGGTGTTCGACCGGATCGTCAACGGCATCAGCTCGCTCGTCATCCCCGGACTGATCGTCGTGTCCGTCGTGTTCGCACGCAAGAACCTGAGGTTGGGTCGAGGCGACCGTCGCAGCGCGCTGCGGGCTGCGGGAATCGTCTTCGTCTCGAGTCTCGTCAGCTGGCTGCTGGGTGCGGCGCATTTCGCCGATGTCGGCCGCGAAGTGCCCAGGTTCTTCGCGCGAACCGGCGATGCCCTGTTTCAGGCGTCGCTGATGTGGCTTACCTATCTGGGCGTTGAACCCTACGTTCGCCGATTCTCCCCCGATAGCCTCATTGGCTGGACTCGTCTCATCTCGGGCCGCTGGCGCGATCCACACGTCGGACGCGACCTGCTGGTCGGCATATCTGCGGGGTTGGCGATGACGCTGGTGTACGCGAGTCACAATCTCATTCCGCCGCTGTTCGGAAGACCTGAGCCCATGCCGCTCTCGATCGACCCCGGCATTTTCATGGGCACGCGGTACGTTCTCTCGAACATCTTCGGCTTGTTCAACAGCGCCATCGTCAATTCGATGCTGGCCGTCGCGGGGATCGTCGCGTTCCTGATGCTCTTGAAACGCGCCTGGCTCGCATGGTTGGCAGGCATCGCGATCTTCGTGTGGGTGGTGATCCAAGGCGAGTTCCCGCCCGGCACGCCGATTCTCGATCTCGTCATTGGCTGCGGCATCATCGCCATCTATGTCGGCGTGATTCTCCGGTGGGGTCTGCTGGCTACGATTGTCACGTTGTTCACGCACTTCATGCTGCTTCGAGCGCCGCTGACCACGGACCTCGGCACGTGGCGCGCCCCCGCCGGCCTCACCTTCACCATTGCCCTCGCCAGCCTCGGAGTGCTCGGCGCCTGGCTTGCGCGGCATAGCTCAGAATCCCTCATCACTGATCACTGATCCTGAATCACTGATCCTCAAATCCCTCATCCTTGAATCCGTCATCCTTGAATCCCGGAATCGGCGGCACGAGCCCTTTTTCAGACTCATGGATTCGAGGATCAGCGATTCGAGGATCAGGGATTCGGGATCAGTGATGAGCGATCAGGGATTCGATTTCTCCCGCCGTCTGACCTGAAGGCGTATGGGTGTGCCGATGAGGCCGAATTCTTCGCGAATGCGATTGACAAGATAGCGCTCGTAGGAGAAGTGGAATTCCGTCGCGACATTCGTGAACAGCACGAATGCCGGCGGTGCTACTCCGCGTTGCGTGGCGTAGAGAATGCGCACACGGCGACGGCCGGGGCTGGCCGGTGGGTGCTCGGCGGTGACCGTCTGGATGAAGCGGTTCAGCTCACCGGTCGGAATGCGTTTCATTCTCGCTTCAGCGACACGATCGATCGTCTCGAGCACCTTCGGCGCGCGCTCTCCCGTCAGCGCCGAGATGTGGAGGATCGGCGCGTACTCGAGGAACTTGGCCTGCTGCCGCAGCTTGTCGTCGAACGTCTTCGAGAAATCGTGTCCGCGGCCCTTCATCAGATCCCACTTGTTGGCGACGATGACGATGCCGCAGCCCGCTTTCTCCGCCTCTCCCGCTATCGTCGCGTCTTGATCGGTCGCCCCTTCATTCGAATCGAGGATCAGGAGCGCGACGTCAGCCTTCTCGATCGCGCGCCGCGCGACGACAACGCTGAGCGACTCGAGCTGGCCGCTTCGAGCGACCCGGCCGGCGCGGCGGATTCCAGCGGTATCGACGATTCGAAACGTGCGGTGATGCCATTTCAGCGTCGCGTCAACGGTGTCACGAGTCGTCCCAGGCATCTCGCTGACGATCGAACGCTCCTCGTGCAGCAAGCGGTTCAAGAGGGACGACTTGCCGACGTTCGGGCGCCCAACGATCGCGACAGCTGTTTCCTCGGGGGTATCTGGGGACGCTCCCTTGTTTCGATTCGCCGGCAACCGTGCGACGACTTCATCAAGCAGATCTCCCACTCCGAGCGCGTGTTCGGCCGCGATCTCGATGACTGGCTCGAATCCGAGCTGGTAGAACTCCCCTGTGCGCCCCCGCGCACGCTTGTCGTCGGTCTTGTTGACGGCAATCAGTACTGGAACATTCGCGGCGCGCAGCGCGCCGGCAATTTCTTCATCAGCCGGGACGAGGCCCTCGCGTCCATCAACCACGAACACCACGACTTCGGCGTGTTCCAGCGCTCGCCGTCCCGCAACGACCACTAGCTCGTGCAGAGGATCCTCGCTCGCCCCAAACATGCCGCCGGTGTCGACGAGAGTAAACGTAACTCCCTGCCACTCAGCAGGCTGCGAGATCACGTCACGCGTGGTTCCCGCAATCGCGGTGACGATTGATCGGCGAGAATTCGTGATTCGGTTGAAAAGGGTTGATTTTCCTACGTTTGGACGGCCTACCAGGACGACTGCTGGGGACGAAGACGCGCGTTTCTGTGCCATTCTGAGATCTAGTTAGCAACCAGCTTGACAGCGTAAGTGTATATATTTATAGTAGTTACGATTACCAAGGAGCACCTAAGCATGATCAAGGTTGACATCGTCAACGAGGTGTCCAAGGTGGCCGACATTACCAAGGTCAAGGCCGAGGTAGCTGTTGATGCCGTCTTCGATGCGATGCGCTTGTCGATGCAGCGCGGCGAGCGAATCGAGCTGCGCGGTTTTGGCGTGTTTCAGGTGAAGCCTCGCAAGCGGGGCATCGGCCGCAACCCGAGGACCGGCAAAGAGGTACGCATTCCCCCCGGCCGCACCATCCGCTTCAAGCCTGGCAAGGACCTCCAGAACATCGGAGGCTGACCATTTTCCCGCCGTCACCGCCACCGTATAGCCGGTTTCAGTACCGGTGGCGTGTCCACATCCCGCTGTTTCTTCTGACGGTCGTCACGACGACCCTGCTCGGCCTTGAACATTATGCCTCGTTCGCGTCCGGGTTCGGGACGCGAAGCATCCGGGGGGGAGCGGAAATCACCAGCGTATGGGGCTTGTACTCGATGCTCTGGCGCGCGTACGGCGGCCAGGCGCTGATCTATAGCGCCTCGGTCCTCGGGATCCTGGGCGCCCACGAGATGGGACACTACATCGCCTGCCGGCGTTACGACGTAGACGCGACGCTCCCTTACTTCCTTCCGTTTTATGTCCCCGGAACACCGCTGGCGGGCACGTTGGGTGCCGTCATCAGAATCCGCGAGGCTTTCCCAACGCGCGCAGCACTCTTCGACGTCGCGATCGCGGGGCCGATTGCGGGCTTCGTGGTTCTCGTCCCCTTGCTGTTTGTCGGGATGCACTTTTCGAGCGTGTTGCCGGTGCCGGCGGCCATGCATGGCTGGACCTTGGGCGAACCCCTGCTCTTCCGGCTCGCGACGTGGCTGCAGTTCGGACACATCCCGAAGGGCTACGACGTCAACATCCATCCGATCGTCTTCGCCGCATGGTTCGGGATGCTGGCCACGTGGTGGAACCTGCTGCCGTTCGGCCAACTCGATGGCGGCCACCTCACGTACGCGGTGCTGGGCGATCGATCGCGATTCTTCTCAATCGCAACCGCCGCGGGCTCCGTCGTGATGTGCTTCATTACGTACAACTACGTACTGATGACCGTAATCATGCTGGCGATGCTGTTCTTCTTCGGACCGCGCCACCCGCGCGTCCTGGCGGAGCATGAGCCGCTCGGCACTGGCCGCCGCGTGTTGTTCATTCTCGCAATCGTGATGTTCATTCTCTGCTTTACGCCAGTGCCGATGGATCCGTTCTAGCCCGAAGCGATCGCGTCCTCGCAACTCGCGCCTCGCGCCTCGCTACAACACGTTCATCGGATCGACATCGACGGTCGTCCGGCGCTTCAGCTCCGGACGGCCCTCCAGCACCGTCAAGAGCGCTTTGCGCATGGCGTTCCGCTGCGTCCCCTTGATGAACAGCTGCGCGCGGTGCTCCCCTTTCAGACGGCCGAGCGGCGCGGGCGCCGGCCCCAGCACCCTCCACCCCTCGAGGCCGGGAATTCGCAGTCCCTGCGCGATGACGCCCGCGTCCTCCATTGCGCCCTGGCGGCTGCGCGCCTTCACGATCACGTTGATCATCGCCACCGCCGGCGGGTAGCGCATCGCCCGGCGGAACGTCAGCTCGTCCTCGTAGAACGCCAGGTAGTCCTGCCGGCACGCGTGACGGATGCTGTAGTGCGTTGGATAGAGCGTCTGCACGACCGCCTCGCCCGCGAGCACGCCCCGGCCGGAGCGTCCGGCTACCTGGGTGAGGAGCTGGAATGTGCGCTCCGCCGCACGGAAGTCGGCGAGGCCGAGCCCCACATCGGCGCTGATCACGCCCACGAGCGTGACGCTCGGGAAATCGTGTCCTTTGGCGATCATCTGGGTGCCGACGAGGACGTCGAGCTCCTTCCTCGCGAACTTCTCGAGGAAGGCGCCGATCGCGCCGCGCTTCCGGATCGTGTCGCGATCCACGCGTCCGATCCGCGCATCCGGGAAAAGCGCGCGGACTTCCTCTTCCACCCGTTCGGTCCCGAACCCGAGCTGCTCCAGATACGGCCCCGCGCACTTGCCGCAGACCTTCGGCAACGGCGCCGAATGATTGCAGTAATGACAGCGCGCCCGCCCTGCCGCCTTGTGGACCGTCAGCGTGACGCTGCAGTTCGGGCATTCCATCGTCTCCCCGCACTGGCGGCAGAACACGACCGTGGCGAAGCCGCGGCGATTGAGAAGGACGATGGCCTGCTCGCCGCGCTCGAGGCGGGCCGCCATCGCGGCGCGCAGCCTGGCGCTGAGGACCACGTCCGGGCCCTCGGCCGCGAACTCGGCGCGCATGTCGACAATCGTGACGTCCGCCATGGGACGATCCAGCACCCGGCGGCGGAGCGTCAGCAACTCGTACCGGCCGCTCCCGGCGTTGTGGTAACTCTCGAGCGATGGCGTCGCGGAGCCAAGGACGATGAGGGCGCCGGCGGAGCGGGCGCGCACGACCGCGACGTCCCGTCCGTGGTATCGCGGGCTCTCTTCCTGCTTATACGAACCGTCGTGCTCCTCGTCGACCACGATCAGCCCGATGTTCGCGAGCGGCGCGAAGATCGCGCTCCGGGTGCCGACGACGACGTCGACGTCGCCGCGGCGAATGCGCTGCCACTGATCGTACCGTTCGCCGTCGGAGAGGCCGCTATGCTGGATGGCGACGCGTGCGCCGAACGCCTCCCGGAAAATCGCGGCCGCCGCGGGCGTGAGCGCGATCTCGGGCACCATGAGCAAGACACCGCGTCCGCCGTCGCGGACCGCGCGCGCGAGCCGCAGGTAGACCTCGGTCTTGCCGCTGCCAGTGACGCCGTGCAGGAGCGCGGCATGGTACGTCTTCGTCGCCGCGCGCGCGAGGAGGGTCGCGAGCGCCTGCTGCTGTTCGCCGGTCAGGTCGGTAACCGGCGTCCGGACCATGGCCTGAGTGGAGTCGCCTCTCGACTGGTCTCGAGGCAACCCTGAGGCACTCGAAGGGTCGAAGGGATCGCGCTCGATCCGCCGTCTCTCGATCGAGACGAGCCCGAGCCTGGCCAGCCGCGTGAGCACGTCGGCCGGGATGCCCTGCCCGGCGAGCGCGCTCAGCGCGAGACCATCGGGCGCGCCGCGCAGCAGATCCAGCGCCTCCTGCTGGCGCTTTCCGAGCGCCACCGCGACCGCGTCAGCGCCCTGGGCGGTGAGGACGGCGAACCGCACCGATCGCGACGCGTCGGCCGTCCCCTTCAGCGGCCGGGTGAGGCTGATGAGTCCGTCCGCCTCGAGCGCCGCGACCACGGCGTGCGCGCCGCGCGACTTGCGCGCCAGGGCCGCGACCGACGCAAGCTTCCCGCCGGTCAGCTGCTCCAGCACGTCCCGCCGGACGCCGCGCTCGGACAGCATGCGCGCCTCGCCGGTGCCAGTGATCGCCGCGTGGCGCTCGCTCTCGATCCACGCGCGCGGCGGCATCGCCGTCGCGATCGCCTCGCCGACGCCGCAGACGTAGTAGTCCGCCACCCAGGTTGCCAGTTCCACGACGTCAGGTGGCAGAAAGGGATCACTGTCCAGGATGTCGGTTACGGGTTTGGTGGCAGAAACCGCCGTGGGGTCTGACCCCGGTCTGACCCCGGTCTGACCCCGGTCTGACCCCAGGACGATCCCCGTCACCGTCCGCTTGCCGAGCGGCACCAGCACGCGCGCGCCAACGGACGGCAGCGGGAGTCCCTCGGGGACGTCGTAAGTAAGCGGTCCGAGCCCCGGGACCGGGACCGCAACAGCGATGGACCGCACGACCGGAGGCTACTCGGCGCCCGTGACAGGGCTGGTCAGCAGCGCGCGCGCCCGCTTCAGATCCTCCCAGGCGTCGCGCTTGCGCTCAGGGCTGCGCAAGAGGAATGAAGGATGGAAGGTGGGGATCAGCTTCGCGCCGCGGAAGTCGAACACGCGCCCGCGCAGCCGGGAGATCGACTCCTCGGTGCGCAGCAGCGTCTTGGCGGCGAAGGCGCCGAGCGCCACGATCACTTTGGGCCGCACGGCGTCGATCTGCTGGAACAGGAACGGCTCGCACGTCTCGATCTCGTCGGGCTCCGGGTTGCGGTTGCCCGGCGGACGGCACTTGATGACGTTGGCGATGTAGACCTGGTCCCGCTCCAGATTGATCGCGAGAATCATCTTCGTCAGGAGCTGTCCGGCGCGCCCCACGAAGGGGATCCCCTGGATGTCCTCGTCGCCGCCCGGCGCCTCGCCGACGAACATCAGGTCCGCGTCGGGGTTCCCCACCCCGAACACCACCTTCTGGCGCCCGAGCGTCGCCAGCTTGCAGCGCATGCACGCTGGGCCGATGTCGGTCTGGATCGCGGCCAGGGTTTCTGCCGCATTCCGCGAGACGCGGATCAGGGACGGGCTGGCCTCGCCGAAGCCCGGCGCCGATGCGGCTGGCGAAAGCGGGAGGTCGGGAACGACGGCGGGCGTGCGCCAGCGGGGATCGCTACTGACGCCATTCACACCAAGATCCGCGAAGAATCGGAGATGCTCGGCGGCCTGCTGGCGGACGTCGGTCACGCCTGGACCGCTTGCCCTGAGCCTGGTCGAAGGAGCCGGGCGATGAGCATCGCTTCGACGCGATCCAGGATCTTCGAGGCGAGCTCGGTCTTGAGCTGCAGCGGGTGCTCGACCTCGCCGTCGGCCGAGATGAAGACCGCGGCATTGCGCTCGGCGTCGAAGCCGGCGTCCGCGCGCGACACGTCGTTGGCGACGATCAGGTCCACCTGCTTGGACGCGAGCTTCCGTCGGGCCCTGGGGCGGGGATCGCCGGTCTCGGCGGCGAAGCCGACCAGCAGCGGCTTGCCGGCACTTCCGCGGGCCCTCCCCAGCTCGGCGAGGATATCGGGCGTGCGGACCAGCGTCAGGGTCAGCGGACCCTCGGTCTTCGGCACCTTCGCGTCGGCCGCGCCGCCTTCGGGCATGTAGTCGGCCACGGCAGCCGCCATCACCACGGCATCCGCCCCCTTGGCGTGAGTCGTCACCGCGCGGGCCATCTCGGTCGCGCTCCGTACCCGCTCGACCTGCACGCCTGCCGGCGGCTCGAGCTTCGTCGGCCCGCTGACCAGCACGACATGGGCACCGCGGCGCGACGCTTCCGCCGCGATCGCATAGCCCATGCGTCCGCTGGACCGGTTGCCCAGGTATCGCACCGGGTCGATGTCTTCGTAGGTCGGGCCCGCGGATACGACGATGCGGCGGCCGAGTAACGAACCGCCGCTCCGGAGCATCCCCTCGGCGGCCTCGACGATCGCCTCGGGCTCGGCGAGACGGCCCTTGCCAATCCAGCCGCAGGCCAGGAATCCGTCACCGGGATCCACGAACCGCACACCGCGCGCGGCCAGCGTCTCCATATTCCGCTGCACGGCCGGGTGCTCGAGCATGTTCGTGTTCATCGCCGGCGCCAGAAGGACCGGCGCGCGCGTGGCGAGGTAGAGCGAGGTCAGGAAGTCGTCCGCGATGCCGTTCGCGAGCTTGCCGATCGTGTTCGCCGTCGCGGGAGCTACGAGCAGAAGGCCGATGTCGGTCGCGAGCGCGATGTGCTCGATGTTGGCGTTGGCGCCCCGCGCGTACTGGTCGGTGATCACCGGCCGGCGCGTAATCGCCTCGAACGTCACCTCGCCGACGAACTTCCGCGCCGACCGCGTCATGATCGCGACGACATCGTGGCCGCGTTTCTGCAGTCCGCGCGCGACCTCGACGGCCTTGTAGGCGCCGATCCCGCCGGTGACTCCGAGGGCAATCAGCACGCTACTTCTCGTCGGGGACGCGCTCGACCTTCTTCTCGCGGACTTCCTTCATCGCCAGGCGCGCGATCTTGGCGCTGCCTTCCACCTTCGGCGTGCACCCGGCCTGGAGCTGCTTGGCGCGGGCGCCCGCGAGCGTAACGAATTCGAACTTGTTCACACTTGTTCCTTTCCAGTAAACGAACCCACGATCCGGGTGACGGTCGGCGCCATCACCCGCGGCCGCGCGCGTTCGGCCAACACGATCGACCGGAGCCGATCCACACACGCGTCCAACTCGTCATTCACGATCACGTACTCGTATTCCGCAACGGCGCGGATCTCCCGGCGCGCCGTCGCCAGGCGCTTGCGAATCGCCTCTTCGGAATCCTTGCTGCGGCCGCGCAGCCGGCGTTCCAGCGCCTCGAAAGAGGGGGGCAGCACGAAAATGCCGATGGCGTTGGCGCCGTGCGACCGGACCTGGCGCGCCCCCTGAACGTCGATCACGAGTATCAGATCGCGCCCGGCCGCCAGTTCCCGTTCGGTTTCGGCCTTGCCGGTCCCGTAGAGGTTGCCGAAGACGTCCGCCCATTCGAGGAAGGCGTCCTCCGCGATCATCCCCTCGAAGCGTTCGCGGGTAATGAAATTATAATCCACCCCGTCCTTCTCCCCCGCGCGCAACGCGCGCGACGTATAGGATCGGGACAGCCCCAAATCGGGGAAAATCTGCACGAGCCGCTCGACGACGGTCGTTTTTCCGGTTCCCGAAGGGGCGGACACGACGAACAGAAGCCCGCGGGACGGCGGGTTACTCGACATTCTGTACCTGCTCCCGCAACTTCTCGAGCTCGGCCTTGAGCGAGACCACGAGCTCTGAGACGCCCGTGCCTTCCGCCTTCGATCCCAGCGTATTGACCTCGCGATTCATTTCCTGGAGGAGGAAGTCCAGCTTGCGCCCGCACGGCTCGGGCGAATCCGACAGCGCGCGCCAGTGTTCGAGATGCGCCCGGAACCGCACCGTCTCTTCCGTGATGTCGGACCGGTTCGCGTAGCGGACGATCTCCTGCGCAACGGCGGACTCCTCGACGCCCGCGTCGGCCCGCAGCTCCTTGACCCGCTCGGCCAGCCGCGCGCGCAACGCTCCGGCGCCGGCCTGCGCGGCCTCCGCGGCGCGGTCGAACAGGTGCCCGAGCTGCTGGCGCCGGCCGTCCAGCTCCGCGCGCAGGTGGGTGCCTTCCGCGGTCCGCATCTGGTCGAGATCGGTCAGCGCCGCGGCCAGCGCCGACTCGACCGCCGGCGGCACCCCCGCGTCCGGTGCGTCGTCCTTCCGATCGGTGATGCTGATGGCCTGAGGGAACCGGAGCAGATCGCCGGCCGTCAGGCCGCCGACGACGAGGCCACGCTCGCGCGCGCGCTCGAGTGCACTCGAGAGCCCTTCGATCACCGCGTCGTTGACCGTGATGTCGACGAGCGGCTGCCCGAGCCGCGACTGGACGGAGATCGCCACTTCGACCCGTCCCCGCGCGACGTGCTGCTGCACGAGCGCCCGCAGCCGCGGCTCGATGGCGGCCAGCGACGAAGGGGACCGCAGCTGGACGTCGAGAAAGCGGTGATTCACGGCACGGATCGTCACGCTGATCGTCACGGCCGCCTCGTC
>Ga0310810_10007621_pt1 | contig 12375 bp, 9 predicted proteins | sample NCmetagenome_FD_207641 | JGI IMG/M metagenome (GOLD analysis project Ga0310810, IMG submission 207641) | Soil microbial communities from experimental microcosm in Duke University, North Carolina, United States - NC | ecosystem: Engineered > Artificial ecosystem > Soil microcosm > Unclassified ... | reverse complement strand
TGCAATTCTCGTCGAATTGCTTCATCACCGGCTTCATTATTTTCCACTTTGCCACCGGGAAATTCCCAAAAACCACTGTATGGTTTGCCTTCGGGGCGTTCAGCCACGAGCATTTTACCGTCACGCACTAGCAAACCCGCTACTGCGTGTACAGTGATTTTATCTTTTCTAATTGACATTGCCGTCACGCTAATTTTCCGTGGCATTGTTTGAATTTTTTGCCTGAACCGCAAGTACACGGATCATTGCGTCCGACTTTCGGTGTGTCACGCATGATTGGCAGTACATGGACATTACCAGCCTGCGCCGTCTCTTCCCGTTCAGTCGCCTCAGCTTCCGCCAGAACGCTTGCCTCTGCGTGCTGATACTGAATGTGCTGTTGATCTATTGTGTTGCGCTGCTGTTCCTGCATTGCAGCCAAATCATTTTCGACGCGCACTTCAAATTTACTAAGTGCCGACATCACTTCATAATTTACTTTATCCAGCAGCTGCGCAAACATTTCAAATGATTCACGCTTATATTCCTGCTTTGGATTCTTTTGCGCGTAACCGCGTAAATGGATACCCTGACGCAGGTAATCCATAGCCGCCAGATGTTCACGCCAGCAAGAATCGACTGTTTGCAGCATCACAGCCTTTTCAAACTGCCGCATGATATCCGAACCCATTTCAGCTTCTTTGGCTTCATATAATTCTTTAAACGCCTGCTTGACGCGCTCGCGCAGCCTGTCTTCATCCAGCGCTTCATCTTCATCCAGCCATTGCTGCAGCGGAAGTTTCAGTGTGAAGTCATTAGCAAGACGATCTTCCAACCCTGCGACATCCCACTCTTCCGACATACTGTGCGGCGGAATAAAAATATCAATGGTTTGATCCATCACGCGCATGCCAATTTCATTAATTGTGTCGGCGATGCTGTCAGCAGTAAGCAGTTCATCACGCTGGCTATAGATCACTTTACGCTGTTCATTTGCGACATCATCATATTCCAGCAGCTGTTTGCGCACGTCAAAGTTATAAGCTTCGACTTTGCGCTGCGCATTTTCGATGAGACGCGACAACATGCGCGATTCCAGCACTTCACCCTTATTCATGCCGATACGCTGCATAATGGAATTGACGCGTTCGCCGCCGAAAATTCGCATTAAATTATCCTGCATGGATAAATAAAAGCGTGAACGTCCTGCGTCACCCTGACGACCGGAACGACCGCGCAGCTGGTTATCAATACGGCGTGATTCATGACGTTCCGTACCAAGTACATACAAACCGCCGGCATTCAACACTTGCTCATGGCGTTGACGCCAGGCATTCGTGCGATTATTTACTTCTTCATCCGATGGATTTTCCAGTGCATTTAATTCCGCATTGAGATTACCGCCGAGCACGATATCTGTACCGCGGCCCGCCATGTTAGTTGCGATGGTAACAGCGCCTGGACGACCTGCTTCCGCAATAATTTGCGCTTCTTTTTCGTGGAATTTCGCATTCAACACTTGATGCGGAACTTTCGCCTTGTTCAACAAGCCGGATAAAAATTCCGATGCTTCAATCGAGGCTGTACCCACCAGAATAGGCTGGCCTTTTTCATGTGTTGTTTTGATATCGTCAACAATCGCAGTGTATTTTTCTTCCGGCGACATGTAGATAAAATCATGTAAATCCTGACGTATCATGTCTTTATGTGTTGGGATAACAATGACTTCCAACCCGTAAATCTGCTGGAATTCGTATGCTTCGGTATCCGCTGTACCCGTCATGCCGGATAATTTTTCATAAAGACGGAAATAATTCTGGAACGTAATGGAAGCGAGTGTCTGGTTTTCCTGATTGATCTTCACTTTTTCTTTTGCTTCCACCGCCTGATGCAAGCCGTCAGACCAGCGTCTGCCCGGCATGGTGCGACCGGTGTGTTCGTCGACAATCACAACTTCACCGCGCTGCACGATGTAATCCACATCGCGCTGGAACAGCGTGTGCGCACGCAGCGCTGCGTGCACATGATGCATCAGGACAATATTTTGCGCTTCATAAAGACTTTCACCTTCACGCAGCAATCCGTGCTTGGCTAGCAATTCTTCGACGTGCTGATGGCCTTCTTCCGTCAAGTGCGCCTGTTTGGATTTTTCATCCAGCGAATAATCGCCAGGGCCTTCCTTATCAATCTGACGAATCAGCTTGGGAATCACTTCATTGACTGCGAGATATAAATCAGTGCTTTCATCTGCTGCACCGGAAATAATGAGTGGTGTACGCGCTTCATCAATTAAAATGGAGTCGACTTCGTCTACGATGGCATAGTGCGTGCCGCGCTGCACCTTATCCTGCACATTGAAAACCATATTGTCACGCAGGTAATCAAAACCAAATTCATTATTGGTACCGTAGGTAATATCTGCGGCGTATGCCTCTTGCTTTTCTTTGTTAGTCAGCCCATGCAAGTTGATGCCAACAGTCAAACCTAAAAATTCATATAACGGACGCATCCATTCAGCGTCACGTCTTGCGAGGTAATCGTTAACCGTCACGATATGCACGCCTTTGGCCGGCAATGCATTTAGATATGCAGAAAGTGTCGCCACCAGTGTTTTACCTTCACCGGTGCGCATTTCCGCGATATTGCCGCCATGCAGCACCATACCGCCGATCAGCTGCACATCAAAATGACGCATCATCAGCGTACGCTTGGATGCCTCGCGTACCACCGCAAAGGCCTCAGGCAAAAGCGCGTCCAGTTTTTCGCCGTTTTTGAGGCGCTGGCGAAATTCATCAGTCTTGGCCTTCAGCTCAGCATCAGAAAGTTTTTCGAGCTCGGATTCAAGCACGTTAATTTTGGCAACTGACTTCCAGAGTTTATTCAACACTCGCTGATTTCGGCTGCCCAAGAGATTCGTAAAAATGCGATTTAACATGGATTCGGTATCTTTATCTTATAGAAAAAAACCAAGTGAAAACTTTACCTTGTATTGTGAAAAAGTCAAATTATAGTGTAAGTTAGTCACATGAAAGACGATCCCGCCAAACCAGTTTCTACACTTTTACAACCCAATCACCGGGATTTGCAAACCGTTTTGTCCAAAGTTAAGGCAATTCAACGCCTGAATGAAGCGCTCGTTCCATTATTAGACAGCACCCTGCGGCCACACTGCCAGGTAGCAAATTTAACCAATGGCGTATTAGTTATATTAACGACGAATGGCTCCGCGGCTACCCAGCTGCGCTATCAGTCCGCAGACCTTCTGAAGAAACTGCACAAAACGTCGGCATTGCGCCATATCAAAGAAATTCAACCCAAGGTGCGCCCAGCCCAGCCTGTGGATGTACAGCGAGGCCCTTCGCAAACAAAAACAGTGCCACCAGCATTAATGTCAGAACAAACCGCACAAACGCTGACCGCAATGGCAGAAACAATTGAAGATGAAGAGCTGCGAGAGATTATGCTGCGAATTGCGGGACATGTTAGATAATTGTCATTCCCGCTTTCGCGGGAATGACGATACTAAGCTTCAACCAAAATTGGTTTTACATATGAAATTGGTGCAGTTTTGGTATCTTCAAACGTCACAAATTCCCAGGCATCTTTCTGAACCAGCAATTCACGCAGCAATTTGTTATTAAGTGCGTGGCCGGATTTATAACCACTGAAAGCACCGACAAGACTGGAACCCAGCAGGTAAAGATCGCCGACTGCATCGAGGATTTTGTGTTTGACGAATTCATTTTCATAACGCAAGCCGTCTTCATTCAACACGCGGAATTCATCAATCGCGATCGCGTTATCGAGGCTGGCACCGCGTGCCAGATTTAATGATTGCAGCTTTTCAAATTCCGCCATGAAACCAAATGTACGTGCACGACTGACTTCTTTTACATATGACAGACTGGAAAAATCAAGCGTTGCAGTATTGGTATGCGGCTTGAATAACGGGTGGTCGAATTCGATAGTGAAATTAACTTTGAAACCATTGAATGGTTCAAAACATGCCCATTTATCACCGTCTGTGATCTTAACCTTGCGCTTGATACGGATAAAACGCTTTGCGGCATATTGTTCTTCGATGCCAGCAGACTGAATCAGGAATACAAACGGACCGGCACTGCCGTCCATAATGGGAATCTCGGGGGTAGAAACATCAACAAATGCGTTATCAATGCCCATACCAGCAAAAGCTGACAATAAATGCTCAACCAATGCGACACGCACACCGTCTTTTACCAGTGTCGTGGAAAGAGTGGTATCGCCCACATTTTCAGCCAGGGCAGGAATTTCAACAATAGGGTTTAAATCAGTGCGGCGAAATAAAATGCCGGTATTGACCGGAGCCGGACGTAATACGATTTCAGCGCGCTCACCGCCATGCAGCGTGATGCCGGTCGCCTTGATTACGTTCTTAAGAGTTCTTTGTTTAATCATCCCTTGCTTCTGATTCGCCATATAAATTCTTCACAGTATACCATAAAGTGATGTTTTTTTGTAAATAAGTCAAAACAGGGCCTGGCCGATTCCCTTTTTGCCAACCCCGCAGTTAAGTCTTTTTATCATGTTTAATCATATATATCCATCATTTTTTGCGAATAGTTGGGATGTTATTGTCGTAAAATTGTGACACGATGGATTCGGTCGGAATTTCCCACTGCGATTCGGCTTTGGTTTCCATCGCTGCAGCTTTCTTGACGGCAAATAATCCGCCGGCCGATGCCGGCAAACTAGCTTGAGGGAGCCGACGTACATAATGCTGCGCGGGAGCCAGTTTGTTTTTAACACGAAGTATCAAGTCAATTTCAAGCTGGATTCGCGCGATATCTTTGCTGAATTTTTTGGATAATTCAGGTAAATCATCAACAGTTGCAGGCTTGATATCCAGCCTGCGTGAAACATTATGCAAAAGACTGGTGAGATAAGCTTGATAAATGCCATCAAATTCCGGCACACCGCCCTGAACCAATTGATCAAGTGATTTGTATGCAGTTCGTAAATCATCCTTCATAAAAATATATTCGGACGTCAATTCTTTCATCTTATTATTAATACTTTCTCTATCAGTCAACCCGCCGAGAGTAGACATTCCGAATGTGTTGACAAATTCCGTAATTAATTCGGCATCATCAGGAAACTTCCACATAACCTTTGTGATTTCACGCCGGATTGTGTTGATATTCCATTTATCACTTTCATGCAAATAATAATTTTTCAGGTCATTCCGCAAGTGATATGCCGCATCATGCACTTGCTTTAATAAATTTTGTTTTCGGACATCGACTGCACTAAACATTATTTCATAACGCAATGCATCAAATGCTGCTTCAGCCTCTTGCAGTGTTCCGCGTTCGGCGGGGTCATTCGCGCACATTTTACTGATAATTTGTTTGATTCTGTTGCGCCGCCCAGGATCCAGAGCTGTCATACCTGTAAATAATCCTGGAAATTGTCGATTCAATGAATTCTCTACATTTGCTTTTTTAAGCGCAGATGCTCCCCACACCAGACTCAACGCTACACCCAGAGCATAAATATCTGATTGCGGAGTTGCGTTCACACCTTTCCAGACTTCTGGCGCCAGATATAACGGCGTCCCAGCCATCTGTTTATCATATTCGTACTTTGATTTACTTAATCCAAAATCAATGTAAAAAGCTTGTGATTTTTTACCTGTAATGAGATTGACAAAAATATTCGCGGGTTTTACATCTCTATGCACAATTAAATTCGCATGCACTTGTTCTTGTAATGCATGAATCAATTCAATTGATAAACGCAATCTCTCGTCAAGTGACAGAATGATCGTATCGCGGAGTTTCACAAGATACTCTAGTGATTTCCCCGGCATTTTTCGCCCAACAAGAAATGAAGCGCTTTTACCTTCATAATCGAGATAAACCGGGCGCTTGATATGAAGATGAGGTACAGCTGCAGCATGCATGTGTTCATTATCAACCACCTCATAAGTATGTTTCTTTTCTATTTGAAACTTTACAATTCGCTGCTTGACTTTTTTTTCAAGGCTGCCGTCAGTCTGTGGCACCAGTGTTGCCAAAATATCGTAGACGTATGAAAACGCACCTGCACCAACCACATTACCTATCACTTCCAAACGCAGCTGTTGAGGATTATGTCTACTGGTGCGAATGATAACTGGATATTTTAAATTAATCTCATGTCTCTCAAAATCATCATCACCATCAACCCAGTGTACTGATTTACCTGCAGGAAAATATACATCACCATTTACTTCATGAATTAACAAAAGAAGCCGCCCTAATTGGCGGCTTTCATCTTCTGTCATATTGACTGGATCAATTACAGGCTTGGATTGGAACATCTCTAGCTCCTGCTGTCGATATTACGCTGGAGATTACGCCTCTTCTTCACGACGGCGCAGAAATGCCGGTATATCGAGATAATCGATATCATGCAGATTTTCAGCTGGCTGCGGCGCAGGCTGTGCCTGCTGTGTCGATGGTTGCGCCGGCTGAGTATACACAGGCTGGCGATAAGTCTGCTGCTGTGGGGCTGGTGGCTGCTGAGCCTGTTGCGACTGCTGTTGAGCCGGCTGCGGTGCTTGAGACTGTGTCTGCGGCTGCTGGAATGACATTGCCGGAGCAGCGATAGGCTCAGGTCCTTTAGGTTCGCTGTGACGACGATTGATAGCTGGTTTGTCCAGCTGGCCATAATCATATTGACCCTGATGATCACCACTTCCAACTTTTTCAATTGCCGGCATCTTGAGTGCTGCAGCAACCTGCTTTCTGCCAAGGCCAGTTACGATGACTGTCACGCGAACTTCATCACGCAACTCTGGATCAATAACAGTACCAACAACAACTGTTGCACTGTCTGAAGTAATTTCTCGTATCACTTCGCCGACTTCTTCAAATTCACCGATAGAAAGATCAAGACCGGAAGTAATATTAACAAGTACACCTTTCGCACCTGTTAAGTCCACGTCTTCCAGCAAGGGGCTTGCAATAGCTGCTTCTGCAGCCAAACGCGCACGATGCTCACCAGAGCTGACGCCGGTACCCATCATGGCCATTCCCATTTCTGACATCACGGTACGGACGTCTGCAAAGTCAACGTTAATCAAACCAGGACGGGTGATGAGCTCTGCTATACCCTGAACCGCGCCGCGCAATACATCGTTTGCAGCTTTAAATGCATTGATCAATGTAACGTTCTTACCAAGCACGCTCAGTAATTTGTTATTTGGAATTGTAATTAATGAGTCAACATATTGTGACAGATTCGCAATTCCCTGTTCTGCTGTCTGCAAACGCATTTTACCTTCAAATGAAAATGGTTTGGTTGTAACAGCAACTGTTAGTATCCCAAGTTCTTTGGCGATTTGCGCAAACACAGGTGCCGCGCCAGTACCCGTTCCGCCGCCCATACCGGCAGCAATAAAGACCATATCCGCACCGCTCAAAACTGCTTTGATTTTTTCACGGTCTTCTTCGGCAGCACGTCTGCCAACTTCAGGATTTGCACCTGCTCCCAGACCGCGGGTGATATTTTCACCCAGCTGAATAATTGTGTTGGCGGATGAATTTTTCACCGCCTGCGCATCCGTGTTGGCACAGATGAATTCTACACCTTCAATATGTCCTGCCATCATGTGCTCAACAGCATTACCGCCGCCGCCGCCAATTCCAACAACTTTAATGACTGCGTTTTGTTGGCATGTATCCAATAATTCAAACATGTGATTACCTCAGTTTAAAAATTCCCTTGAAACCAGCTTCGCATCCGCGACCACAAACCTTTCATGCTGGGTTGATTCATAACGACATCACGCTGAGACAGGCGCTGTTTATGCCCATACACTAACAAACCTACACCTGTTGCGTAAATAGGATTGTCTATAATATCCGGAAGCCCTGAAATATTATGCGGACGACCGATGCGCACTGGAATTCTAAACACACGTTCCGCAAGCACTTGTGCACCTTCAATTTTTGATGCACCTCCGGTTAATACAATTCCTGCAGCAAGACGGCTTTCCAGACCGCTGCGACGTAATTCATTCAGCGCCAGCATGAATAATTCTTCATAACGCGCCTCTACCACTTCAGCTAACATGCGCCGTGGAATTTTACGTGCCGCACGATCACCTATCATGGGGATATCAATCATTTCATTGGTATCAACAAAATCTTGCAGCGCACAACCGTGGCTGATTTTAATTTCTTCTGCGTTACGGGTTGGTGTTCGCAGTGCGATGGCAATATCATTGGTTACCTGGTCTCCCGCAATCGGAATGACCGCAGTATGACGAATAGCACCGTCAGTGAAAACTGCGATATCGCTGGTTCCGCCGCCGATATCAATCATGCAGACGCCAAGTTCTTTTTCATCTTCAGACAGAATTGATTGGCTGGAGGCAAACTGCTCCAGAACGATATCAGAGGTAGCCAGACCGCAGCGCTTCATACACTTCACAATATTTTGTGCAGCACTGACGGCACCGGTCACGATATGCACTTTGGCTTCAAGACGTACGCCAGACATGCCTACGGGTTCACGGATGGAATCCTGACTATCGATGATGAATTCCTGAGGGAGTACATGCAGGATACGTTGATCAGCAGGGATAGCGATTGCCTTGGCAGCATCTATCACCCGCTCCACATCTCCGTATGAAACTTCATTGTCACGTATCGCAACTATTCCGTGTGAGTTGATACTGCGAATATGACTGCCAGCAATACCGGTGAAAGCAGAATATATTTCACATCCTGCCATTAGCTCTGCATCTTCAACCGATTTCTGAATTGACTGGACAGTAGATTCGATGTTTACAACCACGCCCCGTTTCAATCCCTGGGATTTATGCGAGCCAAATCCTATCACTGTCAGCTTTCCGTCATTCGACATTTCGCCGACAAGTGTGACAACTTTGGATGTCCCAATGTCTATCCCGACAATTAAATCTTTATTCGGCTTCTTTGCCATAAAAAATCATCCCGCATTCTTCCATTTCACCGCCATTCCATTAGGATAGCGCAAATCTACATACTCAACATCTTCTGCGCGTTCCCCGATGATTTTGGGGTACACTTTTACAAAATGGTTTAAACGAGTCAAGATATCGCCATGTCCCGCTTTCAGCACCATACCGTTATCCAGCTGCAAATTCCACGTTAAATACGTCGTCAATTCCAGATTAGAAATCTTAGCATGTAATGGGCGCAAGATGCGATTAAAGTTAATAAAATACTTTAACATTGTAATCTGTTCGCCCTCAGGTCCTGCGAAATTAACCAATCCCTCTGGATACGATGATTCTTTCGGTGCAAATAGATCGCCATCCATACTCAAAAGGCTTTGTTTATTCCATCGTGCTGCTGCGGTTTTTTCCGTTATCGTAATATCCACTTCTGCCGGCCATTTTTTACTGACAGAAATATCTGATACCCAAGGCATTTGACGCAGGCGGTCACGGATATGCTCAACATCCACCGCAAAGAAATCCTTACTGACCAATGGCTCCAGAATTTCCTTTACTTCGCGCTTATCGAGATGATCGGCGCCAGTGATTCGCACCATATTTATAGGAAAGTAATTTAAGGATTTAACAGCATCAGTGCAGTAAAAAGTTGCCGCAGCAATCACAGTAATGGGAATAACGATATGAAAAAAAATACGATGAACCACAAATCGGCGAACAAGCCGGAAATATGAATTCCATTTTGAAGTATCCATACGATCATCCCCAGCCTACTGCCATTAAGCATTTGTTGTTGGGTTACGCGCAAAAAACGCGCTAACCCAACCTACGCCAAATCTACGCTCGTCCGATAATACAAACTTCTGGAATCAGTGTAATACCTGTCTTTTCCTCTACTATACTGCGCACTTCAGAAATAAGTTTTTCAATATCAGATGAAGTCGCGCTATTTTCATTAATAATGAAATTTGCATGCTTGGGTGAAACATGCGCGCCGCCGCAGGATTTGCCTTTCAATCCGCATTCTTCAATGAGGCGTCCGGCAAAATTTCCAGGTGGATTACGGAATACAGAGCCACAATTTGCAGTGCCAGTTGGCTGGGATGAGTTTCGACGCTCAAGCATTTCGCGGATTTGATTTAGCGAAAGTTCCTTGTCTCCCGGCGCTAACATGAAATGACCTGCTACAAACCATTCATCTTGCGGTCTGGCTACATGCCGGTATGCCACTTCAAAATCAGAAGCCGGTCGGATTTTAATTTCCCCATTACGGTTGATCGTTTCAACAGCTTTAACGAATTTCCACGTTTCACCACCGAAGCATCCCGCATTCATTGCCAGCGCACCCCCGACTGTTCCAGGGATTCCCGCCATGAATTCAAGACCTGAAGCACCTTGCCTCGCACTAAAGCGTGCAAGCTGCGCAGCTGATACACCCGATTCCGCACGAATTTCATCAGGTGAAGTTTGCGCCATGCTGGTTAGCGCACCTTGTGTGATTACAACCACACCTTCAAGGCCGCCGTCACGGATTAATGTGTTACTGCCAAGCCCCAGCCACGTGACCGGAACAGTCTTAGGAAGATGTTTAAGAAATTCTGCTAAGTCATTCAAATCAGCTGGAATATATAAATAATCAGCAGGACCGCCTGTACGCCAGGAAGTATAACCGCTCAGCGGTTCATCACGCATCAGCTTGCCGCGGATTGTCATGATTTTTTCTGGAGTGATAGCGTCCGTCATACTCATTTATCCTTTAACATCCACTGAAACATTTTTCAGTCCATGTTCAGCAAGATTAGCCGCAATGCCGCCAATATTACCAGCACCCTGCATCAGCAATACATCACCGTCTTTCAATTCATGAGTCAGCATTTGCGATAGCGCTTCATGACGTTCAACAAATATAGGATGCAGCCTTCCCTGCCGAGTGACTGCATCACTCAAAGATGCGCCGTCAGCCCCTAAAATTGGTTTTTCACCGGCTGAATACACATCCAGCAGGAATAATTTATCGACTGTAGATAACACCTGACAGAAATCTACAAACAAATCACGTGTACGTGTGTAACGATGCGGCTGATATACCATCACTAAACGACGGTCTGGCCAGCTTTCACGGGCAGCAGCAACTGTTGCCGCAATTTCACGCGGGTGGTGACCATAATCGTCAACCAGCGTAAACTTGCCGCCCTGCGGCAAATCATAATCACCATAAACCTGGAAACGTCTGCCAATTCCAGCGAAATGAACCAATGCTTCCGTAATCGCACTGTCTTGTACTTTTAATTCGGTGGCGACGGCAATTGCGGCAAGCGCATTCAAGACATTGTGACGTCCCGGACAATTCAGCGTCACAGGCAACGGTGGTAATCCATGAGGACGTTTAACAACGAACTTTGTCTGTATGCCGTTCTGGGTATAGTGTTCAGTATAAAAATCCGCATCCGGCGCAAGACCGTAAGTCAGTATCGGACGCGAAATCTTGGGAAGAACTTCCCTGACAATCGGATCATCAATGCAGAGTACCGCAAGACCGTAAAACGGAAGATGATGCAGGAACTCTATAAACGTAGATTTCAATTTTTCAAAATCGTTACCATACGTTGACATATGATCTTGATCGATATTAGTTACGACTGAAATCATAGGCTTAAGGTATAAAAATGAAGCATCGCTTTCATCTGCTTCCGCGACCAGATAATGCCCGCGTCCAAGACGGGCGTTACTGCCGACGCTATTCAGGCGCCCACCAATAACAAAAGTTGGATCCAGCCCCGCTTCCGCGAGAATACTGGTGATAAGACTGGTTGTCGTGGTTTTACCATGTGTACCGGCTATCGCTACGCCGTAACGAAAACGCATTAATTCACCCAGCATTTCTGCACGCTGCACAATTGGAATACGCGCAAGACGTGCCGCTTCAAATTCTGGATTAGACCAGTCAACTGCGGAAGAACGCACAATGACATCTGCATTTTGAATATTTTTGGCATCATGGCCGTGATAAATCACCGCACCCATGACTTTCAACCACTGTGTCAGCGAGTTTTCTGAAAGATCTGAACCTGACACGGTATAACCCTGCCGCAGCAGCACTTCAGCAATGCCTGCCATGCCCACACCGCCGATACCGACGAAGTGTACATGCTTTATATGACCCATTTCAAACATCCAGCTCAACGGGAAATCTCCTCACAAATATCGTAAATTTTCTCAGTTACGTGAATTTGACGCAATCGGAATGCAGCTTGTGCCATTTCGATACGTTTAAACGGTGATAAAGCAAACTGTTCTACTATATCGGCTAGCCGATCTTCTGTTAAATCTTTTTGCTGAACGCATAATGCAGCATTTTGCTTTACCATGAAATCAGCGTTCGCGGTCTGATGATCGTCCACCGCATGCGGAAACGGTACGAAGACAGC
>Ga0310810_10007620_pt1 | contig 12376 bp, 10 predicted proteins | sample NCmetagenome_FD_207641 | JGI IMG/M metagenome (GOLD analysis project Ga0310810, IMG submission 207641) | Soil microbial communities from experimental microcosm in Duke University, North Carolina, United States - NC | ecosystem: Engineered > Artificial ecosystem > Soil microcosm > Unclassified ... | reverse complement strand
GAGAAGGCCCAGGCCGGTCACTGATCACTGGATCAGCCTTTGGTTGATCGCGAGCCTGGCGCGGTCAACGCCGATGAAGATCAGCCTGGCGCTGTCGGTCCACAGCGCCAGCCTGCCGTCCGGCATCGCAACGATGTCGCGCAAGCGCTCGCCGAGGCGAACCGGTTCGCTATAGACCACGCGGCCTTCCCCGTCGCGGCGCAGCCGGAAGAGCGATTGCGCCCGCAACGATTCAACCAGCAAATCGCCGTCCCACGCGGGATGGAAATTTGCGAGTTCAACCAGGTTGGACACACCGATCGAGGGCACCCAGGCAAAAACCGGCTTCTCGAAATCGGCCCGGATCTCAGGGCCGTTGTAAGGCCACGTGTAACTGCCGTAGTGCGCGCCGAAGGTCACGACCGGCCAGCCATAGTTCTTGCCCGCGACAATCAGATTGAGTTCGTCGCCGCCCTGGGGGCCATGCTCCGTTGAATACATCGTTCCGGATGCCGTTATGGTGAGGCCCTGCGGATTGCGGTGCCCCATGCTGATGCGGGTTTTTGCGCCGGTGCGCAGATCGATCTTCAGGATCTTGCCAAAATCTGAGTCCGCGTTCTGCGCCTCAGGTTTCGATTGCATGAACACGGTATCCTGATTGTAGTCGCCGGCGGTGAGATACAGGTCGTCGCCGCGCAAGAGCATGCGGCCGCCACCAGCAACGCCCGAATACCACTCGGCCATGAGCGGCGACCCCTCGTAGACGTCCGACCAGGCGCCGAGCGGACGAAGTCGATCGTCGAGCAGGATGGCTGAAACCGTCAGCGTCGTCGTGTGCAACTCCGTGAGGTACCGCTCGTAGGAGACGTAGAGGCGAATGCCAGCCGGCGTCCTGCCGCACTCGACGTCATGCACGCGAAATCCCAGGTTCACCCGAACGTGTTCGAGCTGCATCGGCTTGCGTGCATAGCGCGCATAGTCACCGGCATGGTTTTCGATCGGCGGCAACGCTAGTGCTCGCGCGGCGCCATTTTCAACCGCGAAGAAGTTGCCCGTGAGGTCGACACCAACGATCTTGCCATCGACGATAGCGATCCCACCGCCCTCGCCGGCACGAATGCCCAGGTCCCCTGGAATCGCCGCCGTGGCGATCGACAGCGGCAACAGCGCGGTCTCGAGCGCGCTGTTGGTGAACTCCAGGGGAATTCCGGCCGGCTCAGTCGCGAAAGCGCGAAGGCTCGCGATCGTCGCGAGCAATAGCCCGAGCGCGCGCCGACGCCCGCCCGCCGACAACAGCTTCATGACTTGTAACCCCCAGCCTCGAGCGACAGCCTAGCAGTCGGGTCCCACGAACGGAACTGGTGCGCAGCCTTCTCATCTGCGATGACTGGGAGCTCAGTCATAAGGTAAAGCCGATGCCCTCAGCCGATGCCTCCCCCATACGCCTCTGCGTGATGCAGGGCGACGGCATCTCGCCCGAGATCATGGCGGCGACGCTTGCCGTGCTGCGCGCCGCGGCCGCGAAGTGGCAATTCGAATGCGCCTTCGATGAACAGGAGGTCGGGCTGAGGCCGCTTGCAACGCGCGGCACGACATTCCCGGAAAGCGCGTTCGAAGCCGCAAAAGCGGCCGACGGGATCATTCTCGGGCCGGTCTCGCACAACGATTATCCGTCGGTGGAAAAGGGCGGCATCAATCCCTCAGGTGCGCTGCGCAAGCGGCTCGACCTCTTCGCCAACATCCGGCCCGCGAAGACGCGCGCGCAATTTCCCGCGCGCTTCGGAAAGCCCGCCGATCTCGTCATCGTGCGCGAGAACACGGAGGGCTTTTACGCCGACCGCAACATGCATCAGGGCGTCGGCGATATCCTGGTGACCCCGGATGTCGCGATCTCGATGCGCAAGATCACGCGGGCCGGGTCGACGCGCATCGTCGAGGAAGCATTCCGGGTTGCGATGCGGCGGCGCATGCACGTCACCGCCGTGCACAAGGCGAACGTACTGCGCGTCTCGGATGGTTTGTTCCTCGAATGCGCGCGCGAGGTTGCGGCGCGCTATCCGCAAATCCGCTACGAGGAGCGGATCATCGACGCCATGGCAGCGCTGCTGGTGCGCGACGCGAGCCAGTTCGACGTGATCGTCACCACCAACATGTTCGGCGATATTCTCTCGGACGAAGCCTCGGAGATTGCCGGCAGCCTGGGCGTGGCCGAATCGATCAACGCGGGGGCCAACCACGCCATGGCGCAGGCGCAGCACGGCTCCGCGCCCGACATCGCCGGCCAGGACAAGGCCAATCCGGCGTCGCTGATCGGCTCCGCCGCAATGCTGCTCGCCTGGCTCGGCGAGCGGCGCGACGATGCGCGACTCGCGCAGGCTGCCGCCGGGATCGAGCGCGCACTCGATGCCGCGATTGCCAAGTCTGAGTGGCGCACCGCCGACCTCGGCGGCCCGCTGGGGACGAAAGCGTTCGGGGAAAGGGTGGCGGAGTTACTTGGCTAGTTTTCCGCTCATGCCCGCGAAAGCGGGCATCCAGTTCTTGGCCCCTGGGTCCCCGCTTCCGCGGGGACGAGCGGCTATGAGTTAACCCCGCGGCACGGCCCACGGGCGCGCGGCGCGATCCTTCGCGGCAAACGCCGTGATCTTGTCCTTGTGCTGCGCCGTCAGGTCGAGTTCGTCCCAGCCGTTGATGAGCCGCGTCTTGCGCGCCGGATCGATGGTGAACGGCACGACGTAGTTGCCGGACTTGATGGTCTGCGCCTCGAGATCGACCTCGGCGCGGCCGGTCTGCTCAACGGCCGACAGCAACTTCTCAACATCCTCCGATGTCACGATCGCGCAGACGAGACCGTTATTGACGGAGTTTCCGGCGAAGATATCGCCGAAACTGGTGGCGACGACGCAGCGAAAGCCGGCGTCGACCAGCGCGTAGACCGCCGCCTCGCGCGAGGAGCCGACGCCGAAATTGTTGCGCCCGATCAGAATGCTCGCGCCCTTGCGCGCGGGATCGTTCAGCGGAAAGTCCGGGCGCGGCTTGCCGTTCGCGTCGTAGCGCAGGTCATGGAACAGCGTGTGGCCGAGACCTTCGGCGCGCGAGATCTTCAGGAAGCGCGCCGGAATCACCTGGTCGGTATCGATGTTGTCGCGCCGCAGCGCCACCGCGACGCCACTCAACTGCTTGAACGGCTGCATCATGCCCTCCCCGTGAGCATCGGCCGCACGTCGGCGAGATGGCCCGTCACCGCGGCTGCCGCGACCATCGCGGGCGACATCAGGTGCGTGCGCGCGCCCGGCCCCTGCCGGCCGCGGAAATTACGATTGGTGGTCGAGGCGCAGCGCTCGCCCGGCGGCACGATATCGCCGTTCATGCCGATGCACATCGAGCAGCCGCTTTCGCCCCAGGTGAGGCCTGCGGCGGTGAATATCTTGTCGAGTCCTTCCTGCTCGGCTTGCTGCTTCACTTGCGTCGACCCGGCGGAGACGAGCCCGGGCACCTTCGCCTTGCGTCCGGCGAGCACTGCTGCCGCTGCGCGCAAATCCTCGATGCGCGAATTGGTGCACGACCCGATGAACACGCGGTCGACGCGCACATCTGTGAGCTTCTGATGCGGCGCGAGCCCCATGTATTCGAGTGCGCCCTGCATCTGCTTCGCCTTGTCGGGATCGGCGACCTGCGCAGGATCGGGCACCGCGGCATCGATCGGCAGCGTGTCTTCGGGACTCGTGCCCCAGGTGACGACCGGCGCAATCGCCGACGCATCGAGCGAAACCTCGCGGTCGAATTCGGCATCGGGATCGCTCGGCAGCCGCCGCCACACTTCGACGGCGCGATCGAAGTCGGCGCCCTTCGGGGCGAACGATCGGCCCTTGATGTACGCGAACGTCCTCTCGTCCGGCGCCACCATGCCGGTGCGCGCGCCCGACTCGATCGCGAGATTGCAGAGCGTGAGCCGCCCTTCCATCGTGAGGCCGCGGATCGCGCTGCCCGCATACTCGACACCATGGCCCTGCGCGCCGTTGGTGCCTATTTTGGCGATGATCGAAAGCGCGATGTCCTTGGCGCCGATGCCGGGCCCCAGCCTGCCGTCGACAGTCACGCGCATGCGGTTCGGCTTCTTCTGCCAGAACGTCTGCGTCAGCAGCACGTGCGACACTTCCGACGCGCCGATGCCGATCGCGATCGAACCGAGCGCGCCGTGCGTGGCGGTGTGGCTGTCGCCGCAAACGATGACGAGGCCCGGAATGGTCAGCCCCTGCTCCGGTCCGACCACGTGCACGATGCCCTGGCGCGGGTCGTCGAGCCCCATCAGCATCACGCCGTGCTTGCCGGTATTCGCGACCAGCGTCGTCACCATTTTCTTCAGCGAGGGGTCGTTGAACACGCGGCCGTGCGACGTCGGCACGTAATGGTCGGCAATGCCGAACGTCAGATCCGGCCGCGCGACCTTGGCGTTGCGCGCCTCGACCTTGTCGAAGCCCTGAAACGAGCCCTCGTGCACGTAGTGCCGGTCGACCCAGAGCAGCGAAAGGCCGTTCTCGGCTTTCAGAATTTCGTGCTGCACCCAAATCTTGTCGAACAGCGTTAACGGCTGCGTCATTGCGTTTCCCTGCCTCTACTTCCTCGCATTTAGCGGCCGGATGCGGCCCGGTAAAGGCCGCTAACCGTATGGCTGGTCAGCGATTGATCGCTGGTTCCGGCGCGGGCAAAAATGCCAGCGCAGCGTAGCGTCAAGTGAGTTCATGAAGGCAATCATCGTCGGCGGGGGAGTTGGCGGGCTTGTGACCGCGCTGATGCTGCATGCGCGCGGCATCGCGTGCGAAATCTACGAGCAGGCCGACTCGATCCGCGAGCTCGGCGTCGGCATCAACACGCTGCCGCACGCCATCAAGGAGCTCAAAGAGCTTGGGCTGCTGGAGCGGCTCGACGCCGCTGCGATCCGCACCTACGAGCTCTTCTATATGAACCGCTTCGGTCAGCAGATCTGGCACGAATTGCGAGGGCTCGATGCGGGTTTCGACGTGCCGCAGTTCTCGATCCACCGTGGCCGGCTGCAGGGCGTGATTTATCAGGCTGCGCGTGCGCGGCTCGGCGAAAGCCGCTTCCATTTCGGATCGCGGCTCGGCGCCTTCACGCAAGATGACACGGGGGTCACGGCGTATTTCTTCGACCGCAATGGATCGCATCGCATCACTGCGCGCGGCGACGTGTTGATCGGCGCCGACGGTATTCACTCGTTCGTCCGCGAGAAGCTTTTTCCGAACGAAGGGCCACCCGCCTGGAACGGGCTGATGCTGTGGCGCGGCGCGACCGACTGGCCGCAGTTCCTGACCGGCCGCTCAATGATGATTGCGGGCGGGCTGGAGGCGAAGTTCGTGCTCTACCCGATCGGCGCCGGGACGGCGCCAGACCGGCGTCTCACCAACTGGGCCGTGGTGGCGCGCGTCTCGGACGGCGCCACGCCGCCGCCACGCCGCGAGGACTGGTCGCGTCCCGGCCGCTGGGACGATCTCGGCCCACACCTCAAGCGCTTCCGCATCCCCTATTGCGACGTGACGCACCTGATCGAAGCAACCGGCGACTTCTGGGAATACCCGATGTGCGACCGCGATCCGCTGCCGCGCTGGTCGCACGGGCGCGTCACGCTGCTCGGCGATGCCGCGCACCCGATGTATCCGGTCGGCTCGAACGGCGCCTCGCAGGCGATTCTCGATGCGCGCTGCCTCGCCGACTGGCTCGTGCGCGCCGAGCACGCACGGCACGCACTGCATGCTTATGAGGCCGAGCGCTTGCCTCCCACCGCGCAGATCGTGCGCATGAACCGCAAAGGCGGCCCGGAAGGCGTGATCGACGCGGTCGAGGCGCTCGCGCCCGACGGATTCACCAACATCGACGACGTGATGAGCTACGAGCAGCGCATGGCGATCGTGCGCGGCTATGCGAGCACGGCCGGGTTTGCGCAAAGCCAGGTGAACCGGAGATAGCTAATCGATCCGCGTGACGTCCCCATCGAATCCCATCGGCGGATAGATTCCGCCGTGGAATTGGCGTGAGATCGGGTCCTCGTCATCCGGCGTGCGCATGATCTCGGCCGCATAGTCCTCCGCCCTGTCCTGCGGCTTGTAGCCGAGGAACTCGAGACCGGTGTTGCGGTAGCCGCTGCGCGCATTGTCCGAGATGCCGTAGACGACGATGAAATGATAGTCGGGCGCGTCGATGCAGCATTGCACCAGATGCACGGTGTCGCGCGGGCTGAGCCAGACATAGAGGAGCCGCCGGTCGGTTGGCGCATCGCGGAACGCGCCGATGCGCAGGCAGGCGACCGAGAGGCCGTGCTTGTCGGCAAACAGGCGGCCGGTGGCTTCGCCGAACACCTTGCTGACGCCATAGACGCCGTCCGGACGCGGCGGCACGCTCTGATCGATGACGCGCTCGCGCCGGTAGAATCCGATGGTGTGATGCGAGCTCGCATAGACGACGCGCCGCACGCCTTGCCGGTGCGCGGCCTCGAATACGTTCCAGGTTCCGACGATGTTGTTCGGCAGGATCTTCTCCCAGGTGTCCTCGCCCGGGATGGCGCCGAGGTGAACGACGCAGTCGACACCCTTCATGGCGGCTTCCACCGAGGCCAGATCGGTCAAATCGGCGGGCACGATTTCTTCGCCCTCGCGCGCGGCCCCGAGCGGGGCGATGTCGGTGAGACGCAGCACCGGGTAGCGACCGCGCAGTCCCTCGCGCAGCGTGCTGCCGATCTTGCCGGCCGCGCCGGTGATGAGAACGCGGTTCATGCGACCTCTTTTTCAGTACCCGAGCGCGATGTCGACTTCCTGCAGGAGGCCGCGGCCGGCCTCGAGACTGCGGATGTTCGCGACGATCTCGGTGACGAGCTGCGCAACCGTCGGCCGCCGCGCCACATGCGGCATCACGGTGACCTTGGGATGCGACCAGAGCGGACTCTCCTTCGGCAGCGGCTCGGGCCACAGCGCGTCGAGCGCCGCGTGGGACAGGTGGCCCGAATCGAGCGCCGCGATCAGATCGTGGTCCACCACATGCCGGCCGCGCCCGACGTTCACCAGCATGGCGCCCTTCGGCATCATGGCGAACGTCCGCGCGCAGAAGATGCCTTCGGTATCCGGCGTCAGCGGCAACAGGCACACGGCGATGTCGGTCTGATTGAGGAACGGCTCGAGCTGGTCAGCCCCATAGAAGATCGGAACCTCGGCGCCTGGCCGTGGCGAGCGAACCCAAGCCGAGACCGGAAAGCCGAGCGACTTCAAAATCAGCGCCGGTGCCTTCGCCATCATGCCGAAGCCGAGAAAGCCGACCCGCCGCTGCTCGGGCCGCGCGATCGGCACGCGCAGCCATTCATGTCGCGCCTGCGCCGCCCGGTACGTGGGCATCTCGCGGTGCAGACGCAGCACGTGCATCACGACGTATTCCGTCATCATCGGGTCGCCGCCCGGCGGCTCGATCTTGCCGAGCGGGACCTTCGGAAGCTTCGGGTGCTTCACGATGTCGTCCACGCCCGCCGCGCGACTGAACATCACCTTCAGATTCGGGAAGGCGGGAAGCCGGTCGAAATCCGGATGCATGAAGGCGAGGTATTCGATCTCGCTGAGGTCATTCACCTCAGGCCAGATGCGGATCTCAAGCTCGGGGATTTGCTCTTTGAAGGTATCGCGCCACGCCTGCGCATTGCCGATTCGCTTGTCGAGCTCGATGAGAAGCAGCGCCATACAATCAACCTTCAATTCCCAGTCGCGAATCGCGCTATTTCGCTTCGCTCGCCTTGATGCCCGAACTTTCCACAAGCTTTGCCACGCGCGGCAGGTCGGCGGCAAACAGGTGCGCGTGCGCTTCCGGGGACATTTCCGCCTCCGGGAACGGCACCGTCCCGAGGTCCTTGAACCTCGCAACGACAGCGGGGTCCGTAACCGCCTTGCGCAGTGCAGCGTTCAGTGCACCGACAGTCGCCCTCGGCGTGCCCTTCGGGACGTAGAGCCCGTGCCACATCGTGTAGCTGACCTCGGGCATCCCAAGCTCAGCGGTGGTCGGCACGTCCTTAAGCTGTTCGAGCCGCTGCGGTGAGGTGACCGCGATGCCATGCAGCGTACCGGCTTGAACCTGCGTGATCGCGTTGGTGACCTGATCCCACAACAGATCGATTTGTCCGCCGAGCAGATCGGCAATCGCCGGTGCGGATCCACGATAGGCGACGAAAGTCGGCTTGAAGCCGAGCGCATCGCCCATCATCACGCCGCAGAGATGGCTGTTCGTACCGATACCGCCGTGCGCGAAATTCGCCTGCGCGCCTTTCGCCTTGATCCACGCGACGAAATCCTTCGGGCCGTTGCCGGGGATCGACTTGCGGCCGATCAGCAGCATGGGCGCATTGTTGACCAGGCCAACCGGCTCGAATGCGGTTTTGGTGTCGTAGCGCAGATTGTTGAACAGGCTCGGCGCCGCCAGCAGCGCCACGTGATTGATGAGTACGGTCGAGCCGTCGGGCGCCGAGCGCGCCACGCGATCGTTCGCGATCGTGCTGCCGCCGCCAACCACGTTTTCGATGATGACGGTGCGGCCAAGGGCGCGCGCCATGTGCTCGCCGATGAGCCGCGCGACGGTATCGGTCCCACCGCCCGCCGCATACGGAACAACCAGGGTCACGGCCTTGGACAGGCTCTGCGCTTCGCCTTGCGCCGTGAAGGCGGCGAGAACGAAACAAGCGCCCGTCAATATGTGTCGGCGGCCCATCACCGTGTCCTCCCGGATTTCTTGTTCGCGAGGCTAGGCTGCCGCAGCAGGCAGGGCAACCGGATCGCCATGCGCTATGCGCGGATCCATTCCATCAGGATGTCCGGCTCGCGCTCCTCGTTGCGGCTGCCGTCGGTGCGTTCGATCTCGCGAAAACCGCACGTTCGATAAAAGGCGATCGCCGCGATGTTGCGCTGGAACACCCAGAGCCGCAGCGGCGCGTCTCTGTTCATCGCTACCGCCAGCAACGCTCTGCCAATGCCTCGGCGGTGGGATTGCGAATGGACGTAGAGGTGGTCGACCCAGCCGGGCCTGAAGGCGATGAACCCATCGATCGCGCCGGCGATCCACACCTCGCATTCGGCAAACACGCGATGGCGGAAGAAGGCGAGGTCTTCCTCCGGTGTGTGCAGGTCCGGCAAATACGGCAGGCAGGTGCGCTGCACTGCCCGGAACAACCGCGCCACGGCTTCCACATCGCCAACCTGTCCTCGCCTGATTGTGTGCAAGCCGTCATTCCTCCGAAAGCTGCGAAATTCCTTGGTTTTTCTTTCCGCCGGCGAACGGCGAAGCACGCTTTTACGCTTTGGTAACCAAAGTCTCTAACGCGATCTCCATCCGAACCCGTTACCTCTTGACCTGGGACGCTTGGATGAAAACGCCTGGGACATCACGCGCGGATGAAAATTCGCCGCTGCCGGAGCCTGAGCTGCCGGCCGGCGTCCACGCGCCGTTTCTCCAGAGCTATCGACCGCGTCCGCGCAAATGGTGGCTGCTGTCCGGGGTGGTGCTGGTCGGCCTGATCGTCTGCGCATCCGTTACCGCGGTGCTGATGTCGCGTGAGCGCGCGCTCACGCTCGCCGAGCGGCAATTGCAAAACCTCGCCTTCGTGCTGGCGTCGCAGGCGACCACCACTTTCGAGATCATCGATCGCGTGCAAGCGAACCTCGCCGAGCAAATCGCCGCGGCTGGCATCCATTCGGCCGAAGAATTCGAGCAGAAATTCGCGAGCCGCGAAACCCATCTGACGCTGAAGGACAAGCACATCGGCTTGCCGCACGTCGGCGCGTTTGCGCTGGTGAATGCGCAGGGAGAGATCTTCAACTCCTCCCGATCGTGGCCGGCGCGAAAAATCGACGTGTCCGACCGGCCATTTTTTCAGGTGCTCAAGGCAGAAGCCATCCGGACGTCCTTCATCAGCGAGCCGATCCGCAAGAGAGACACTGGCGCATGGATCATCCCGCTCGCGCGCACTATACGCACCATCGACGGCAAATTTGCGGGCCTGCTCATCGCAGCGGTTGACGTTGCGCAGTTCGAAAGGGAGTTCCAGCCGATCGTCCTCGGCGAACAGGGATCGATCGGCCTGTTGCGTGACAACGGCGTTTTGCTGGCGCGCTACCCGCGCATCGACTCGACGATTGGGCAGACCTTTCATGGCGCTACCCAGTCTTTGGAGGGCCGGGACTCCGGAACGGTTCGGCTGATCGGTCTTATGGACGGCAAGGATCGCATTCTCGCGACACAGCGCCTTGCGCGCTTCCCGTTCATCATCACGACCGGCCTCGAAACCCGCGCGGCGCTCGCCGACTGGCGCAAGGAAGCCGCGACGATTACGGCCTTCGCGTTGTTCTCATGCTGCCTCGTCGCGCTCGTCTTGATCCTGATGGTCCGGCAGTTCTCGCGCCAGGATCGCTGGTCCAAGCAGCGTCTGATGATCCAGAAGCAACGACTCGACACGGCGATCGACAACATGACGCAAGGCTTGCTGTTGTTCGATGCCTCGGAGCGGATCGTCGTTTGCAATCGCCGCTACATCGACATGTATGGTCTGAGCGACCAGGTGGTGAAGCCCGGGTGCAGCCTTCTCGAGTTGATCACTCACCGGAAGGAGACGGGAAGCTTTTCGGGTGACGTTGACAGCTATCGCGAGGCGCTGCTGCGCGACCTCGCGCAGGGCAGGGAAACCGAGCTCATCATCGAAACCACAGGCGGAAGAACCGTCCGCATCGTGAACAAGCCGCTTGCCAGCGGCGGATGGGTCGCGACCCACGAGGACATCACCGAAGGCAAGCGCGCCCAGGAGCGGATCGCCCATCTCGCGCATTATGACGCGCTGACCGATCTACCCAATCGAATGATGTTCCGCGAAAGGTTGGACGAGCAGTTGGCCTGGGTCCATCGTGGAGCGAGGCTTGCCGTACTCTATTTGGACCTGGACCACTTCAAGACCATCAACGACACGCTGGGCCATCCCGTGGGTGATGAGCTGCTTGTAACCATTGCAGGCCGGCTGCGGGTTTGCGTACGCGATACCGACCTCGTTGCGCGACTGGGCGGCGATGAATTTGCCATCATCCAGACCGGCATCGAGCACTCAGGCGATGTCACGACCCTGATCGCGCGCATCCAGGAGGCGGTTCGCCAGCCTCTCGATTTCGGCGGGCATCACGTCATCACGGATACCAGCATCGGGATCGCGATGGCTCCCGAAGATGGCGATGAAGCCGACCGGCTCCTGAAGAATGCCGATCTCGCGCTCTATGCCGCGAAAGCGAACGGTCGCGGAACCTACCAGTTCTTCGAGTCGCGGATGGACGCGCGCGCCAAGGCGCGGCGCGCCCTGGAGTTCGACCTGCGCGAAGCGATCATGTGCGGCGGGTTCGAGCTGCACTACCAGCCGATCGTCGACGCGAGGCGGGGCACCGTCGTGGGCTATGAAGCGCTATTGCGCTGGATGCACCCGGTTCGCGGCATGGTGCTGCCCTCGGAGTTCATACCGCTCGCCGAGGAAACCGGCTTGATCAATCAGCTCGGCGAATGGGTGCTCATGACGGCCTGTCGCGAGGCCGCCGGCTGGGCGAAAGAGATCCGGATCGCGGTCAATGTATCTCCCGTTCAGATCAAGAGTCCGGGGCTCGTTCTCAATATTGTGAGAATTCTTGCTGAAACAGGCCTTCATGCAAGGAGGCTTGAACTCGAGATGACGGAAACCGTCCTCATTCAGGATGACGACGCGACGCTTTCCGTGTTGCATAACCTGCGCGATCTGGGCGTTCGGATCGCCATGGATGATTTCGGAACGGGCTTTTCATCGTTGAGCTATCTGCACCGGTTTCCGTTCGACAAGATCAAGATCGACCGCTGCTTCATCAAGAACCTGCCCGACGATAGAGGCTCGGTCGCGACCATTCAGGCCATCATCGGGATCGCGAAGGCTCGCGAAATCGTCACGACGGCAGAAGGGGTCGAGACCGAGGAACAGAAAAAGGTCTTGGGCGATCTCGGATGCGATCAGATCCAGGGCTTCCTGATCAGCGCCGCGAAGCCGGCGTCGGAAATCGTTGCCGCCTTCGGCAAAGCCCCCACCAGCAAAGTGGCAGGACGTCGCAGCTGAATAGTTTACGCCTCGGGTGGCGGCAGGAACACGACCTCGTGCTTGGCTGACAGCGCCACGACGTCCGGCGGGTTTTGCTCCTTCATGCCGTGGATCGCCCAGAACAAGTCATAGAGCTTGCGCGTCGGCGTGACCCAGAAAAGGCACTTCACCGGCTGGTCCGATTTGTTGAACAGGCCGTGCGGAATGTTCATCGGCAGTCGGATGAGGTCGCCCGCGGTCGCCACGTATTCGCGGCCCTCGATCACC
>Ga0310810_10007619_pt1 | contig 12376 bp, 7 predicted proteins | sample NCmetagenome_FD_207641 | JGI IMG/M metagenome (GOLD analysis project Ga0310810, IMG submission 207641) | Soil microbial communities from experimental microcosm in Duke University, North Carolina, United States - NC | ecosystem: Engineered > Artificial ecosystem > Soil microcosm > Unclassified ... | reverse complement strand
CGGAGATCGATCGCGACCACCGACGGCGATGCCGACCGCGTCGTGCCGCCGTTGCCCAACTGACCACGATCGTTCGCGCCCCAGCAGAACACTTTCCCTTCGGCGCCGACGAAACACGTGTGCATGCCGCCGGCGATCACAGTGGCGCGCGCTCCCGCCACGGTAACGGCCGGCCGGCTCAGCGGAGCCGGTGCGCTTGTCACGGACGGGGCGGGCGATTGCGGAGGGGGAGCCGGTGGCGAAGCGGTCTTGCTTGTCGCGGCTGGCGTGGCCTGCTGTGTCGCGCCTTTCGCCACCGTCTGCCGCCCGGCGTCCGATGAATCGGGCGTCGCGGCGCCTTCACGAAGGGGACTCTCCTCCGCGGGTGTGAGCTGGAGTGGCGCCGACGGTTCGCTGCTCGGCGAGGCTACGGCGACGCTCGGTCCGATCGCCTTCACCGAATCGGTGTGTGACGCGAGCGGCGAAGGCTGTGCCGAGCTCTCGACGTTTCCGGGTGAAGAAGCCTGAACGATCATGCGCGGCGGCGGAGCCTGTGGCTTGAACCAGTGTTGCGTCGCCGCGGCGATCAACGCTACCGCCGCCACGGTGGCAAGGCCGCCGAAGATCATCACGCTCCGCCGGCGCGATCCGCCAGTGGCATCGTGACGGTCGGCGGCAAGCTCCGCGGCCACCGACGCCAGAGCCTCCGCGATCGGCATCTCCGACGGCAATGCGGCCCGGGCAGTCGACGGCGTCACCGGGGTGAGCGCTGTTACCGCAGCAACCATCGGGGGCGCCGATGCGGCCGGTGCGCCAGGACGCTCGAAACGAAGCGTCTCGGTCGACACCGGTGTGCGCGGGGCGAGGCGCCGTTCCACGGTTCCCGCGCCGTGATCGAGCGCCGCGACGAGCGCATTCACATCCTGCCACCGCGAGTCGCGATTCTTCTCGATGGCCACAGCGATGGCGTCGGCGAGCCGGTCAGGCACGTCTGGGCGCATCGCACGCACGTCGGGAAGTTGCTCGTACTTCTGGCGGTAGAGGATCGCGTAGAGGGTCTCGCCCTCCCACGGCCGCTTGCCAGTCAGCATCTCCCACGCAACGAGGCCCAGACTATAGATGTCGCCCCGGGCGTCGAGGTCGTTGCCGTCGATCTGTTCAGGGGCCATGTACGCCGGCGTGCCAATCGCCACACCAGCCATGGTGAGTTGCAGGTCGCCGTCCATCGCCCGGGCCAGACCGAAGTCGGCGAGCATCGCGCGGCCGGAGTTGTCGACGAAGATGTTCTCCGGCTTCACGTCGCGGTGCACGATGCCCATCCCGTGGGCGACGCCGAGTGCCGCGGCGACGTCGCGCATGATCTGCTCGGCGCGCTCCGGCGGAAGCGGTCCCGCTTCGCGGATCAAATCGCGGAGCGTACGCCCGGGCACGTGGTCCATGACCAGTGCCACCCCGCCCCGCTTGAGGTCGAGCACCCGCCGTACCGGAATGATGTTCGGGTGCGCGAGTTGGGCGACGAAGCGTGCTTCGCGCGCGAACCGCGCGACGGCTTCCTCGTCCTCGATGTACTTGGCGCGAATCTGCTTGATCGCGACTTCGTCACCGGTCGCGATCTCCCGGGCCAGGTACACGACCGACGTTCCACCGCGTCCGAGCTCGCGCAGAATCTCGTATTCGCCCTTGAGGGCCGTGGGCGTTCGCGGCTTCGACGTCACTGGCGCAGCGCTGGAGAGGTGGTCGTGCGGTGCATGGTCAAGAGTGCTCAATGGGCCCGGAACCGGAGCACGACTTCGCCGAGCTCGATTCGGTCGCCGTCAACGAGCGTCCGCTCGCCCTCCGACTCGCTCAGGTGCTCGTCGTTGACGATCACCGGATTGGTGTGCGAGAGGTTGGCCACTGCCCACTTGCCGTCCGAGAAATTGAACTGGGCGTGCTGGCGGCTCACAGTGCTCGACTGCAAGGTAACGTGCCGCGGCGAGGCGCCGCCGGGATCGCGACCTACCACGAGTTGCAGCGGCTCGCCCGGTACCCGCACGAACCGGATCTCGCGGTGTCTCGACTCTCCGCTCACCACCTCGAGCCGGCCGGGAAGCAGCTGAACCGGCTCCTCCACCGGGCGCCGGAACCGCACCGTTTCGGCATGCTTCGAGGTCCGAGCAGGAGGCTCGACGTACGCGTCGTGGAAAACGACGGTCTCGACAACCGCACCCGATGTCGGATGTTGCTCCGAATCAGAGACTTGCGAGCCATTACCGTTGCTGGATCGGGCGACTCGTACCGGTGGGATCTTGCGAAGGGCCGGCTCGATCGCCTGTTCGCGAACGGGCACGACGAGCGGCACGTACCGGCGTGGTCTGGCCATTGATCGACTGGTCAGCCAGAAGGCGACCAGGACGACCGCGCCGATCACCGCCGCAATCGACAAAATGACCACGAACACAGCAAGCATGACACGCTGCCGGGACTGAGACGGTCGCCAATGACGCCGACCCGCGGGAGGCTCCAGCCGCGCAGGGTCGACGAGCTGAATTCATAGTGATACACGCCAACGCGGGGCCCGTCTACCCCATGGGGACGGGCCCTGGTTCGCCGTCAACGTTCGGGTGTACTTCCGTTTCCGCGCGGCATGAACCAGCGCATGAGTCGTGCCGACCTCAAGCGAATGTGATCCAGATAACCAAGCGGCCCCTGCTCTGGCTCCAGTCGCAGCGCACGAACGAACTCGGCGGCCGTCGCGTACCGGTCGGCAGGCGCTTTTGCCATCGCCCGCTGGATCACGGCGTCGAGAGCCGGAGGCGCGGTGGAGCGCGACAGTCGGACCGACGGCGCTGGTGTCGTCATGTGGTGCGCCACGATGACCGCGGCGCTCTTGCCGCCAAAAGGCGGTCCACCGGTGAGCATCTCGTACAGCATGCAGCCAAGGGCATAGATGTCGGCTCGTCCATCGAGGTCACGCTCGCCCGCGGCCTGCTCCGGGCTCATGTAACCCGGCGTGCCGACGATCATGCCAGTGCCGGTGAGCGACTCCTCGCCCACGGCTCGAGTGATCGCGCGTGCGATGCCGAAGTCCGAAATGATGGCGTGGTTGTCGACGAGGAGAATGTTCTCCGGCTTGATGTCGCGATGGACGATCCCTTTCCGATGCGCGTAGTCGAGCGCTTCGGCAATCTCGGTCGCAATGGCCACCGCCTCGTCGATCGGGAGAGGCGAGTCCTTCTGCATACGGTGCCTCAGCGTCTCGCCCGCGATGAAAGGCATCATGTAGTACAGGAGACCTTCGCGGTCGCCCGCTGACAGGATCGGCACGATGTTGGGATGCGACATGTTCGCGAGCAGCCGGATCTCGCGCCGGAAGCGCTCGGCGCTCAAGCCGGCCGTGAGTCCGGGCGGGAGCGTCTTGATCACCACGGTGCGCCCCAGGCTGGTCTCGACCGCCGAGAACACACGGGACATGCCGCCGCCGCCGAGCTCGCGGTCCAGCTGGTACGCGTCCCCAAGTGCGGACTGAAGTCGATCGCGAAGATCCATCAGACCCTTAAACTGCGTTTATGGAATTGGGATCGCCAGAGCACAATGTTGCCACTTGGCGTGATGTGCGCGTCGGGCATCAGCGCGCGCGGGGACGCGGAGGCGGCCACAGGCGCCGACCCGTCGATTTGGGCACACAGAGAATTGACGGACCAAGCGGATTTGTTTGAAATCTTACGAGGCGGGCCCTTGCCGGAGCGACCGCTTCGGCGCTGATTCGGCGACCCCCAACGACGAGGACCGATCATGAGCCCGCTCTCATCCGCCGATTTCATCACGACGACGGCGAACGCGATTGACGGATATGACGTGACACAAACCTATGGCATCGTTCGGGGCATCGTCGTTCGGTCGCGCTCGGTCATCGGCTTGTTCGGCGCAAAGCTGCAAACGATTTTCGGTGGCGACATCTCGCTCCTCACCGAGATGTGCGAGCGCACCAGGGCCGACGCCTTCGCCCACATGGTGGAGCACGCGACGTCGCTGGGAGCGAACGCTCTCCTCGCCGTCCGCTACGACGCCACCGAGATCATGACCGGCGTCTCGGAGGTTCTGTGCTACGGCACCGCAGTCCGCGTCGCACCGCGGCTCCGTGGGCGAAGTGAGTGACGGCCAGACTGCACGTTGGCGGCAACAACAACTACAATAGCAACTCAACAGCCACAGCAACTCAAGAGCAACAGCAACTCAAGAGCAACAGCAACAGCTCAACGCAGAGACGCAGAGGGCACAGAGGGACGCAGAGGTGCTCCGTGCGCCGCGATACCGCCGCTCACCACGAGCCCGGACGAACGGGAATCTTTTGGAACGGCCGCTCGGGATGGCTCTGGTAACGTCCCGAGCGGCCGTTTCCAACAAAGAGTTCGTCCGGGCTCGTGGCGCATGACGCCGTCGCGCCCATCGGCAGTCCTCTGCGACTCTCTGTTTTCTCTGCGCCTCTGCGTCGAGTAGTTGCAGTTGCAGTTGGAGTTGCAGTTGGAGTTGCAGTTGCAGTTGTAGCTGTCGTTGTAGTAACGACCACGCCTCGCCCGATCAATCACTGCGCAGCGCGACCGCCGGGTCCACTCCGGCTGCTCGGCGCGCGGGCAGCCACGATGCAATCAACGCCACGGCGAGTAGAGCGATACATGTGCTCGCGAGAGTCAGCGGGTCGGTCGGACTCACATCGTAGAGCATGCCGCGCAGCAGGCGCGTCACGCCCAGTGCCGAGGCGAGTCCGATTGCCACGCCGACCGCGCCGAGGACCAGACCTTGTCGCGAGATCATCCGGCTCACGTCGGCCGGCCGCGCGCCGAGTGCCATCCGGACGCCGATCTCGCGCTGGCGGAGACTCACCCCGTATGCCATCACGCCGTACAGGCCAACTGCCCCCAGCACGAGCGCGATTCCGCTCGCCGCGCCCAACATCACCATCAGGAAGCGAACGCGTGCCGTCGCGCTGGCGAGGAGCGCGGAGATCGTGCGTTCATGGTGCGTTGGCAGCAGTGGATCGAGTGCGTGCACGACCTGCCGTACGGACGCGATCACCGACCCGGGATCACCAGCCGCGCGAACCGTCACGACCACGTTCCGCGGAACGCCGGCTGCGGTATCTCCATCCGCCTCGATCAACGGGAAGTACACAGTCTGCTCGGCCGGGATTTCGAGCCCTTCCATGTGCACGTCGTTCACGACGCCGACGATCGTGTACCACGGAGACCCCGCGTCTCTCCGTACCCGCTTGCCCAGTGCGGAAGCGCCTTTCCAGTATCTCTCGGCGAATGCACGGCTCACCACGAGCTCCAACGCTGGATGCGCCACGTCGCCTTCGCTGAACATCCTGCCCGACAGCACACGAATGCCGATCGACGAGAAGTAGTCGCGCGTTGACCAAAGCATCACATGCACGCCGGGCAGCGCGTTGGGGTCGCGCGAGTAGTCTTCGACGAACAACGCGCTGGTATTCTGGTCGCCGGAAAGCGGAAGGGTCGTCCCGATGCCGACTTTTTCGACGCCAGGAAGCGCCCGCACCCGCGAGGCGAGTTCCGTGAAAAACGCCGCGCGCGCGTTGGTCGACTGATATTTCGCCGTCGGCAGCGAAATCTGGAGCGACACGGCACGCGTGGGGTCGAACCCGGGATCCACCGTGCGAAGGCGGTTGAAGCTGCGCGCCATGAGCCCCGATGCCGCGACGAGCACCAGCGCGAGCGCCACCTGCGCGATCACCAGGGTGCTTCGCGTCCGATGCCGCTCGGCGCCCGCCGTCGCGGATCGTCCTGAGTCCCTGAGCACGGTCGAGATCGGAATGCGCCGGGTGCGGAGCAGCGGCACGAGGCTCACCGCCAGCGCGCAGAGCAGGGTCGCCGCGGCGGCGAACGCCCATACCGCCAGATCGAGTCGCACCTCGTTCGCCCGAGGAACGTCGATTCCCGAGGGAAGCGTCGGGACGAGACGAATCGCGCTCCACGACATGGCGAGTCCGAGCACACCGCCGCCCGCGGCGATCAGTGCGCTCTCGGACAGATACTGCACGAGCAGCGCGCCGCGGCTCGCGCCCAGCGCATTCCGCACGGCCAACTCGCGATGACGCCCCTCGGCGCGCACGAGGAACAGGTTTGCGACGTTCGCGCACGCGATCAGCAGGACGAGCCCAACGGCGCCGAACAGCACCCAGAGCAGCCGGCTCACGTCGCCCACCATGACGTCGCGCAACGGGCGCACCACCGGAGTCAGGTGTGCCTTCTCGAACATCGCCTTCGGAATCGGAAACGGGAATTCGTCGAGCAGCCGCGGAGTGAATCGCGCCAGGTCGGCCCTCGCGGTTTCCGTCGTCGCGCCCGGCTTGAGCCGTGCGACGGCCGTGAAGTTGAAGCTAAGCGGATCCGAGTTGGCGGGATCGAACTGGACGGGATACCAGAGCTGTGTCGAAGCCCACGGGTATCGGAACGATGCCGGCATGATGCCCACGACTTCGCACGGCACGCCGTCGATCACGATATGCTTTCCCACGATCGATGGATCGCCGCCGTACTTCTGCCGCCAGAGTGCGTACGACAGGATGATCACGCGGGGTGCGCCCGGCCGATCCTCCTCCGTCGTGAAGGAGTGTCCGCGTTCCGGCGACACGCCGAGCGTCGGGAACAGCGACGCGGTAATGGCGGCCGCGCCGATGCGCTGCGCATCATCGTTTCCGGCCCGACCGACCACGGGCCCGAGATTGACGCTCGTCTCCTGCCACGCTCCGATCTTGCTGAACACGGAGTTGTGTCGCTGATACAAGAGGTACGTCCCGCCGGATTCGTCGACCCGCGAGATGCCAGCGACGGAGATGCTGTGCGTGACGGTGACCAATTGGTCAGGGCTGGGAAAGGGAAGCGGGCGCAGGACGACGCCGTACAGGATTCCGAACATGGCGGTCGCCGCGCCCAACCCGAGCGCGAGCACGAAGACGCTGGTGCTGGTAAAGCCGGGCGCGCGGCGGAGCCGGCGCCAGGCGTGCTGAAGCTCGCGGGCGAGGTCGGGCATGATGATTCTCGCGGTTGTCGTGGGTTCGGCTCCTCCATCGATACGAGAGCGCGGACCATCGGGTTTCGCGATACATTCGCCGCATGTCCTACAGCCTTTACATCGACGGCCGATTCACCAGCTCACGGTCCAGTCGCACGATCGACGTCATCAATCCCGCGACACAGGAAGTCATCGCGCGCGTGCCCGATGGTGATGCGTCGGACGTCGACGCCGCGGTGCTGGCGGCGCGGCGAGCCTTCGAGTCCGGGCCGTGGCGCGATGTCACGGCGCAGGAGCGCGGCCGGATCCTGTTTCGCCTCGCGCAGATTGTCCGCGAGCACGCCGCGGAGTGGGCCGAGCTCGAGACAATGAACAACGGCAAGCCGATCGTCGAATCCGAGTTCGACATCGCCGACGTCGCGACGTGCTTCGAGTACTATGGCGGACTCGCCACCAAGATTCACGGCGACGTGGTGCCCGTGCCCGACAATGCACTGAGTCTGGCACTCCGTGAACCGATCGGCGTCGCTGGTCAAATCATTCCGTGGAACTATCCGCTGCTCATGGCGGCGTGGAAGCTCGCGCCGGCGATCTGCGCCGGCTGCACGATGGTGCTCAAGCCCGCCGAGCAGACGCCGCTCACCGTGCTCGAGCTGGCGCGGCATCTCGAGGATGCGGGGCTCCCGCCCGGCGTGGTCAACATCGTGACCGGATACGGCGCGACGGGCGCGGCGATCGTCGCGCACCCCGACGTCGACAAGATCGCGTTCACCGGGAGCGCGGAGGTCGGCAAGATCATCATGCGAGAGGCGGCCGATACGCTCAAGAAGATCTCGCTCGAGTTGGGCGGCAAGTCGCCCAACATTCTCTTTGCCGACGCCGATTTCGAGGCGAGCGTCGACGGCGCGCTGTTCGGTCTGTTCATCAACCAGGGCGAAGTCTGCTCGGCGGGTAGCCGTATCCTCGTCGAGCGTTCCATCTACAAGGACGTGCTCGACGCCATGGTTGCGAAAGCCCGAGCCATCAAGCTCGGGCCCGGTATAGACCGCGCGACCAAGATGGGGCCTCTCGTCAGCCGCGAGCAGCTCGAGAAAGTCCTCGCCTATCAGGAAATTGGAAAGAGCGAGGCGAAGCTCGCCGTCGGTGGTGGGCGCGCCAGCGGTCGGGGGCTGGATCGAGGATTGTTCGTCGAGCCGACGATCTTCTACGACGTCGACAACGCGGCGCGCATCGCCCGGGAGGAGATCTTCGGCCCCGTGGCCGCCGTCATTCCCTTCGACGACGAGGACGACGCGATCCGGATCGCCAACGACTCGCCGTACGGGCTCGCGGCCGCGGTCTGGACGCGCGACATCTTTCGTGCAATGCGAACGGTGAAACGGCTGCGTGCCGGGATCGTGTGGGTCAATCACATGCAGCCGACGTACGTCGAGGCGCCCTGGGGCGGCTACAAGCAAAGCGGGATCGGCCGCGAGCTCGGCGTCTGGGGTGTCGAGGAGTACCTGCACGTGAAGCAGGTCCACATCAACCTCAACGAGCAGCCGATCGGGTGGTACTGAGCGCGAGTCGGCGATCGCATCGCGGGGTTCGTCCCCGGCGTCGGTCCGAGCCGTTGCAGCCCGTCGTCCCGGAGAGCTCGTCCTCGACGGCCCAAGGAGCGGTGGCGCGACAGTCGAACCTGCAACCCTGGCGCCGGTGATTGGGCCGGGCTAGCGTGGAGCAATGCGGATGCGCTCGCTCGGAATCCTGTTGGCCCTCTGTGCCGCATGCGCGGGACACCGCACGCCCCCTACGCCAGTGACGGTGCGTGGCCCGGCGCGAGACAGCCTGTTCGCCCTCGACGAAACGCGGACTGACAGCGCGGCGGCTCACGGCATCGTGGACGCGATGATCGGGCTGATGAGCCCGGACGCGATCTACCTTCGAGCCGGAGCGCCGGCGGCGTACGGCAGCGACGCGGTCCGCGCTCTGCTCAAGGCGACGCCGGATACACCGGGTATCAGGAGTTCGTGGCAGCCGGAGGGCGGCGGCATTTCAGACGATTTGCGCTCGGCGTACACGTTCGGCATCGTGGCCCGCGGGGCGGCGGATTCCCCAATCCGCTTCGAGCGTTACATCGCATACTGGCGGCGTGACGCGGGCCGGTCCTGGCAAATCGCCGCCTACGCCGAGATCAACGGGCCCCTGTCGCCGGAGCCGACGGTGATTCCGGAGCAGCCTCCGCCGGCGCAGCCGCCGCTCGCAAAGCCGCAAGCCGACGCGCGGTCGCAGGTGTTCGGTGCCGACAGCGCATTCGCGGACCTCGGCTACCGAATGGGGACGGCGTACGCGTTCTCGAATTCGGTCGCAACCGACGGAGTCGTGTTCGGCAGTCCGCAGCTCGTCATCGGCCCGCGGGCGATCCAGGAGTTCTTCGCCGCGCGCGGTTCCGGTACGTCGCTGAGCTGGCGCCCGGTTTACGCGGCCGTCGCTGGCTCGCGCGATTTGGGGTTCACGGTGGGCGAGTACACGCTCACCGGCCGCGGTCCAACCGGCGCGGCGGTTCAGAGATTTGGAAAGTACCTGACGGTGTGGAAGCGCCAGCCGAACGGATCGTGGAAGTTCGCGGTGGACGGCGGGAACGGCAGCCCGGCAAAGAAGACCGGGGACGAATAAACGCTCACCGGCGTGCGGCCCGCCCTTCCGCTTTTGGGTTGGCTCTCGCACGTCTGACGCCTCGATGCTTTATGCTCGATGCTGGACTCGCTGTCGCCGGTGAGATCCCAGTCATCGGGTTCGAGCCGTCAGACGTGCGACCTCGTTCCTTACGGCCGATCCTTGAACAACGCGTTCAACTGCGTGTGCTTGTTGTCGAGCGGCACCTCGCGTCCCTCGATGAACAGGTACTTCGTGTCCGTCTTCGCCTCGAGGATGTCGCCGGTGGTCACGACGAGGTTCGCCATCTTGCCGACGTCGATCGATCCCATCCTGTCGCCCACGCCGAAGATCTGCGCCGGCCAGAGCGTCACCGACTTGAGCGCGTCGGTCTTGGACAGCCCGTGCGCCGCGGCCATGCCGGCATTGTAGGGAAGCGTGCGGATCTCCGACCCGCGGTCGCCTGTCGAGATCGCGAACGTCACGCCCGCCGCGGCGAGCTTTGCGGGAATGGTGAAGTTCACGTCGAACGGATCGTCTTCGCGCGACGGAAGCTGCATCACCGCCGTAACGATGACCGGCACGTTGTGCTGCTTGAGGAACGCCGCCACCGCCGGCGCTTCCTGTCCGCCCATGATGATCGGCTTGAGGTGCATCTCCTCGGCGAAGTTCACCGCGTCACGAATGTCGTTCGCACGCTCGGCGGGGAAGATCACCGGCATCTGGCCGTTGAGCGCGGGCAGCATCGACTCGAGCACGACGTCGTGCGCCGGCCTGGGGATCGACTTGTCCTTGGCGTAGGCCGCCTGCGCCTTGCCATACGCGTCGGCGTCGCGAAGCATCGCGCGCAGCGAGTCCATCTGCGCCTGGCGAACGCGATTGGCGTCGGCCGACGCACCCTGCTGCAGCGCGGCCGCGCGCGCGAATCCACGACCGCCAAAGCCGGAGCGTGGCAGCTCGATCACCAACGCGACGCGCGGCATCACCGCCATCTTTGGCGGCGTGTCGCCGGCGAGATTCATCAGCGCCGCCTGGCCGGAGATGATCCCGCCCGTGGGGCGTGACACCACCGTCGTAATTCCGACCACGCGGGCCACGCCGATGTGCGCGCTGTGCGGATCGATGCCGAAGAACGCCTGGGCGTTCGGGTTGAACGAGCCCACCTCGGAGATGTCGACCGTGGCCACCGCGCCCTGGCCGATCTCCGACAAGCCGACGCTCGATCCCGTCTCGATCATTCCGGGATAGACCATCAGCCCACTCGCGTCGATCACCTTGGCGTTGGCGGGCACCTGCACGTTCGCCCCGACCGCGGTGATCTTGCCCCCGCTGATCACGACGGTGCCGTTGGGAATGTCGGCGCCGCTCACGGGGACGATGTGTCCGCCGCGGATCGCGAACGTGCCTTGTGGCCCCGGCGTGGGATTGAACGATCCGAGCTGCGCGGATGCCGCCGTCGCGATCGCCACCGACAACAGCGCCGCTCGCGCCGCCATTCTATGAGTCATTTCGATTTTCCTCATGGCACCACCGGGCGGCGCCCGCGATCGGCTGCCTCGAGCGCCGCGCGCTCCTTGGCCATCTGATCGCGCATCGCCAGGTCGCGCTGCTTGTCGAAGAAGATTTCGCCGTCGATGAACGTCGTCTCCGCGGACGAGTACACGCTGAGCGGGTCGCCGCTCCAGATCACGACATCGGCATCCTTCCCGAGCTCGATCGAGCCGACGCGGTCCTGCACGCCGAGCTGCACGGCGCCGTTGTAGGTGATCGTCTTCAGTGCCTCGTCTTCGGTGAGTCCGCCGTAGCGCATCATCTTGGCGGCGTCGATGTTGAGCCGCCGCGCGCGCTCGTCGGAATCGGAGTTGACCGTCGCCACCACGCCGTGACGGAGCAGGATCGGCACGTTGTAGGGAATGGCGTCGTACGCTTCGATCTTGTAGGACCATTCATCGGCGAAGCTCGAGAGTCCGGTCCCCGCCTGCGCGATCTCCGACGCGATCTTGTAGCCCTCGAGTCCGTGCTGGAGCGTTTTCACGGTGAACCCGAACTCCTTGGCGATCTCGAGAAGCATCAGCATCTCGTCGCCACGGTACGAGTGCGCGTGGACGAAGCGCTTGCCCTCGAGCACCTCGACCAGCGGGTCGAGCTCGAGGTCGCGCTCGGGCGGCACGAGATTCTTCTCGCCCTTCTTCACGCGCGCGTTGTAGTCGTCCCACTGTGCCTTGTAGTCGCGAGCGCGCGTGAACGCGTCGCGCAGCACCTCCTCCTGGCCCATGCGCGTCGCGGGGTAGCGCAACGGCTGGCCGCTCGCCTGCTGCGCCTGCTGCGAGTTCTTGCGCGTCACGTTCTCGCCCAGCGCGAACTTGATGCCCGGCGTCGCGTTGGGGAACAGCATCTCGTCGACGTCGCGGCCCCACTTGAGCTTCACCACGGCGTTCTGGCCGCCGATCGTGTTCGCCGATCCGTGGAGCACGTTGATCGTCGTCACGCCGCCGGCGAGCTGGCGGTAGATGTTGACGTCGGTCGGATTCAGGACGTCGCGCACGCGCACCATCGACGTCACCGAGAGCGAGCCTTCGTTCACGGCGTCGATCATCGTGTGCGAGTGCGGGTCGATGATGCCCGGCATCACGTACTTGCCCGTGGCGTCGATGACCTGCGCGCCCGCCGGCGCGGTGAGGTTCTTTCCGATCTGCGCGATCTTGCCGTTCTGCAGCAGGAGATCGGTGTTCTCGAGCCGGCCCTTGGT
>Ga0310810_10007618_pt1 | contig 12377 bp, 12 predicted proteins | sample NCmetagenome_FD_207641 | JGI IMG/M metagenome (GOLD analysis project Ga0310810, IMG submission 207641) | Soil microbial communities from experimental microcosm in Duke University, North Carolina, United States - NC | ecosystem: Engineered > Artificial ecosystem > Soil microcosm > Unclassified ... | reverse complement strand
ATCCCGCCGACATCGCGGACATCGTCGAGGACCTGCCCGCCGCAGAGCGCGAGGCGGTGTTCGAGACGATCGACGAAGGCGTCGCAGCCGAGACACTCGAGGAGCTCGATCCCGACGTCAAGGTATCGATTGTCGAGTCGCTCGACAAGAATCGCGCGGCCGACATCGTCGAGGAGATGGATCCAGACGCGGCCGCGGACCTGCTCGGCGATCTCGGCGAGGAGCAGTCCGGCGAGATTCTGATGGAGATGCAGCCGGAGGAGCGGCGCGAGGTCACGCAGCTCCTCGAGTTCCACGAGCACACGGCCGCCGGCCGCATGACGACCGAGTTCATCGCCGTCCCCGAGAGCGGCGTCGTCGACGATGCCATCGAGGCGCTGAAGACATTCGAAGGCAGCCGCGAAGCGCTCGCCACCATTTATCTGACGGGCGCCGGCAGCAAGCTGTCGGGCGCCGTGCCGCTCGTCAAGATTGCGATCTCCTCGCCGGCGATCGAGTTGTCACAACTGAGCGAACCGTACATCGCCTGCACCCGCGATACACCGCAGGACGAAGTGGCCGCCTTGTTCGACAAGTACAACCTCATCACACTGGCTGTCGTGGACGAACACGGCCGACTCGCCGGTATCATCACCGCCGACGACGTGATCACCATGCTGCGGCATCGCGACTGACGCCCCATGAAGCTGTTTGCAAGGGGCTGGCGCAGCCGTCTCATGCTGTTGCTCGCCGTGATCGGCCCCGGCTTCATCACCGCGAGCGTCGACAACGACGCGGGCGGGATCTTCACGTACTCGCAGGCCGGCGCGCAATTCGGCTACACGCTGCTCTGGACGATGATCCCGATTACGGTTGCGCTCGTCGTCATTCAGGAGATGGCGGCGCGGATGGGTGCCGTCACGGGCAAGGGACTGAGCGACCTCATCAGGGAAGAGTTCGGATTCCGGCTCACGTTTTTCGTGATGCTGACGCTCGTCATCACCAACTTCGGCAACATCGTCGCCGAGTTCGCAGGAATCGCCAGCAGCCTCGAGCTGTTCGGCGCGTCGAGGTTCATTGTCGTGCCTCTGTCAGCGTTTGTCGTGTGGGCGCTGGTTGTCCGCGGCACGTACGACAGCATCGAGAAGATCTTCCTGACGGCGTCTGCCTTCTACGTCTGCTACATCGTCGCCGGCGTGCTCGCACACCCGGACTGGAAGGCCGCGGCATTCGCCACCGTGACACGTCCGCAGGCGGCCGGCATCCGCGACTACAGCTATGTCTACATGGTCATTGCCGTTGTCGGCACGACGATCGCGCCGTGGATGCAGTTCTACCTGCAGGCGTCGGTCGTCGAGAAAGGGATCACCGTACGGCAGTACCGGGCGTCGCGATGGGACGTGATTCTCGGGTGTATCTTCACCGACGTTGTCGCATGGTTCATCATCGTCGCCTGCGCGGCGACGCTGTACGCCGCGGGACACAACACGATCGAGGACGCCGCGCACGCGGCAGAGGCGCTGCGGCCGCTGGCCGGGGAATATGCCTATCTGTTATTTGCGGCCGGGCTGTTCAACGCATCGTTGTTCGCGGCGTCGATCCTGCCGATTTCGACAGCCTATGCGGTCTGCGAGGGTCTGGGATTCGAATCCGGGCTCGACAAGAAGTTCCATGAAGCGCCCGTCTTCTATTGGCTTTACACGCTGCTCATCGTCGCCGGCGCCGCGGTGCTCCTCATCCCGCGCCTGCCGCTCGTCTATGTCTCGGTCCTGTCACAGGTCGCCAATGGCATCGTCCTGCCCTTCGTCCTGATCTTCATGCTGCTGCTGACGAACGATCGCGAGGTGATGGGCGAGCACGTCAACTCCCGCCGGTTCAACGTGATCGCCTGGACCACCGTGGCAGTAATGATCGTGTTGACGCTGATTCTGGCGATCCGGCGCGGATAGACCATGGCTCTCAACGACCGCCGGGAAATTTTCGGCTGGGCCATGTACGACTGGGCCAACTCCGGATTTCAGACGACGGTCCTCACGGTCATGTCCGGGCCGTATCTGACGGCCCTCGCGCGGAGCGACGTCGGCGAAAACGGCCTCATCTTCGACGCCGGTCCGTTTCTCGTCACGGCGAAGTCATTTTTTCCATTCTGCATCGGCCTGTCGGTTTTTCTGCAGGTGTTCCTCCTGCCTGTGCTCGGGGCCGTCGCCGATTACACGAACCTGAAGAAACGGCTGATGGCGTTCTTCTGCTATGCCGGCAGTGGCGCCACCTGCCTGCTGTTGTTCGTGACTGCGAATCGCTATCTCCTCGGAGGCCTGCTGCTCATCGTCGCGAACCTCTGCTTCGGCGCGTCGGTCGTGCTCTATAACGCTTTCCTCAACCACATCGCGTCAGCGGATCAGCGGGATAAAGTGTCGAGCCGTGGATTCGCGCTCGGGTACCTGGGCGGTGGGCTTCTGCTCCTGGCGAACCTCGCCCTCGTGCAGGGCGCGCCGGCCCTCGGCATCAGCCAGGGCCTCGCGGTGCGGCTGTCGCTCTGCTCCGCAGGTTTGTGGTGGGGCGGATTTTCAATCATCACGTTTCGGCGGCTGCGGACACGGGCCGCCGTCGCCGTGCGGCCTGCCGCGGGCCCGGTTCTCGCGGCCGGCTTCAACCAGCTGCGTGCGTCGTTCCGCGCGCTGAACCGCCTCCCGCAGACGCGGCGGTATCTCCTGGCGTATATGCTGTTCAATGACGGCATTCAGACCGTCATCGCGATGGCGTCGCTGTTTCTGTCGCAGGAGCTCTTCGTCGCGCGGGGACTTCCGGAAGACCAGTCTTTTCTCATCGGCCTGATCCTGATGATTCAGTTCGTCGCCTTCTTCGGCGCTCACCTGTTCGAGCGGATCGCTGCATTCATCGGCGCGAAGCGGGCGATTCTGTTCTCGCTGGGCGTCTGGACCGCCGTCGTTGTCTACGCTTACGGCTGGTTGCAGACCCCGCGGCAGGCCTGGGTCATGGGAGCCGTTATCGCGATAGTGCTGGGAGGATCGCAGGCGTTGTCGCGCTCGCTGTTCTCGCAGATGATTCCCGCCGGCCGCGAAGCGTCTTTTTTCGGGGTGTATGAAATCTCCGAACGAGGAACGTCGTGGATTGGTCCAGTTCTGTTCGGGATGGTGGCCGCGGCGACGAATTCCTACCGCCAGGCCATTCTGTCGTTGATCGTGCTGTTCCTCGCCGGGATGATCGGCCTGCTACTTACCGACACCACGCGCGCGATCGTCGACGCCAGATACTAGCCTGCCGCCGTTCGCCTTCGATCGCTTCACAGCGCGACGCCCTGCTTCAATTTCTTGCTCGATCCGCGCGAAATCGTCGGCGAGGGTCCTGATGTAGTCGAAGCTCGAGGCCAGCGTGATTGCGGACGATTCTGCACGAAAACGGCGGTCCGGAACGACAACGCGGTTGCGCGGCATCCCGGCAGTTTAGACAGCTGCGTCCGGTTCAGTCCGTCATGTTGTGACGTTAGCTCGTGCATTCAACACGTCTTGAATTGAACGCAGGTTCAAACTACGGTAAGAGGACGGACGATGACAGGCGACTCCCCTGAGCCGGTCCCGTTGCTCCGACCCGCCCGCCGCCGCCGTCGCCGCGCGCGCGCCTCGACAAACGCGGGCGCCGCGGCCGCCACCCGCATCGACATCCTCAAAAGCGCCGCAAAAGCCTTCCGGCGGGTGGGCTATCACGGCGCGACGGTCGAAAGCATCGCCGCCGCCCTCCGCATGAAGAAGGGCAATCTCTACTACTACTTCAAGAATAAGGAAGAAATCCTGTTCGCGTGCCACCAGTACTCGCTCGATCGTCTGCTGCAGCTGCTCGACGAGGTCGCGCGCAGCGCGGTGACGCCGACGCAGAAGTTGCGTGCGCTCATCTTCGCGTCGGTGCACATGATTCTCGACGAACTGCATGGCACGGCGTTGATCCTGGAGCTCGAGGCGCTCTCGCCCGTCCACCTGAAGGAAGTCATCAGGCGCCGCGATCAGTTCGATCGCGGAATTCGGCAGTTGTTCGAGGAAGGGATCGCCGACGGCTCCTTCGCGCCGCACGACGTCAAGCTGCGATCGTTTGCCCTGATGGGCGCGATCAACTGGATCCCGCGGTGGTTCAATCCGGCGGGGCCGGCGACCTCCGATGAGATCGCCGACCGCTTCGCGGACTACCTGCTGGCGGGGTTGCAGCGACAACCGGGCGATCGCGTCTAACCGCGGAGAGCCCAGAGCCCGCGGAAGAAATCAATCCGTCCGCGTGCTCTGCGTGGTCTGTTGTCGATCGTCGTGCTATGGCCGCTGGCTCGCCGGCGGGACGCCGCCGCTCAACCGCAGATACACGGCCATCTGCCCGTAGATGTCCCACGTGTGGCCGATCAGGAACGAGTAGACGCGCGCGCGCGACGATGCCCCGATAAAAGGCGCCATGACCGGCTGCAGCATCGTCTGATCGGTCTGCTCGTTCAGGAGCGCCGTGCCGTAGTCGAAAAAGTCCGACATCGCTTTGATCGCCGCGTCCTTCGTCATGGCGGCCGCTTTGGCGTCGAATGCCGGAGCCGCTGCTTTTCCGCCGACGGATCCGAGGAACCTGTTGCCGACCTGTGCGATGTGGACGACGCGCTCGCCAAAGCTCTGCTGAGCGGGTGTCGGCTTGAACCCGTATTTATCCGCCGGCATCTCGTTGGCAAGTTTCACCAACGTCCCCTTGAGGTCTGCCCAGTCCTTGATCATCTCGGCTTTGATCGATACCGGCGTCTGAGCGGCAGGAGAGACAGGCGCCGCGATCACGGCGATCGCGCAGGCGAGTGCAGATGTCTGAATGGCGTGCTTCAAAGTGAGCCTCCTCTATGGCGGGTGGATAGAACCTGTCCCTGACGTTCGCAGAGCTTACCACCACCGGTCGCCACTATAATCGTAAAAGTGGCACCGATCATCCCGCTGATTCCGCGCGAACCTCGCCTGCCCAAGCCCGAGTGGCTGAAGGTGCGCGCGCCAGGGTCGCCGCAGTTTCTGCGACTCAAGAGTTTGATGCGCGGCCTCCATCTGCACACCGTCTGCGAGGACGCGCGCTGTCCGAACATCGGAGAGTGCTGGAACCATGGCACAGCCACGTTCATGATCCTTGGCGATGTGTGCACGCGCGCGTGCGCGTACTGCGCCGTTGCGCACGGCCGGCCCGGGACGGTTGACACCGGCGAACCGGCGCGAGTGGCGGACGCGATTCAGATCCTGAATCTCAGTTATGTTGTGGTCACGTCCGTCGATCGCGACGATTTGCCGGACGGCGGCGCAGCGATCTTCGCGGAGACCATCCGCGAAACGCGCGCCCGCCTGCCACAGTGCCGGATCGAGGTGCTGATCCCTGATTTCCAGGGCGACGATCGGGCGCTTCGTACTGTTCTCGAGGCGCGCCCCGACGTGCTCAATCACAACACGGAGACCGTTCCCCGGCTGTACAGAATGGCGCGATCGGGGGGACAGTACGCGCGCACGCTGCAGCTTCTCGAGCGGTCGCGCCGCTACGCCGCCGATATTCCGACCAAGACCGGGTTGATGGTGGGGCTCGGCGAGGAGCACGACGAGCTCGTGCGGACCTTCGAAGATCTTCGGGGCGTCGGATGCGGAATTCTGACGATTGGCCAGTATCTTCGCCCCTCGGAACGGCATGCGCCCATGACCCGTTACTACCATCCGGACGAGTTCCGTGAGCTCAAACGGATCGCGCTCGATCTGGGCTTCGTTCACGTCGAATCAGGACCGCTCGTCCGCAGCTCGTACCACGCCCACGAGACTGCGGATGCCTATCAACGCGCGGCGTACTGATCTCCAATGACGTCGTTGCGATTGACGGCGGCGGCGGCGTTGTCATTGCTGGTCGTCGTCCACAGCGTCCCGGCGTCAGCACAGACAGCGAGCGGGGGGATTGTCAGTGGCACGGTTTCGGCAACAAAAATCGCGGACGGCACGAGTGCGTCAATTGCCGGGAGCATCGGTTATCGGTTCAATCCGATCGTTACGCTTGGGGTCGAGCTGATGGTTGTGCCGAGCCTGGTTTCCGATATTCCCGACATTCCGACGCCGCTCGGCGCTTCCTTCGACGCCGTTGTCTTCCCTCTTCCCGTCATAACGGCCGGCCGCGATCGCGGACATGCGACGATCTTCACGACACACCTCCGGCTGACGATCCCGACCCGATCCCGGCGCATGTCTCCGTACGTGACTGCCGGTGCGGGCGTTGGCAGTGTCGTCGACCATCTTCGGTACACGATCACGTATCCACCGATCATCTTGGCCGGCCAGGGAGGACCGCCGGTTGTCTCCTCGACCACTCTTGCGCCTTTCAGCGAGATCACCCGTACCACGACCGATTTCGCAGCAACATTCGGCGGCGGTGTCAGCTTCATCACCGGCGACCAGTGGTCGCTGGACGCGGATGCGAGATACATTGAAATTTTCGGCGAGCGGGATGTCCGTATCGGCCGCTACGGCGGCAGCATTTCTTTTCGCTTTTGAATCACGCCGATAGATGGCACGCCCTTCACTCCTCCGCCGACTCGTGCTCGCGGGGCTTCCCGTGGCGATCCTCGCCGCGGCCGCCGCGGCCACGCAGGTCCGCGGCCCGGGCCCCGTCAGCGTTCAACTGCTCGCCATCAACGATTTTCACGGCAATCTCGAGCAGCCGACCGGCTCGAACGGTCTAATCGGCCGGACAGCGGCCGGAGGCGCCGAGTACCTCGCGACGCACCTCAAGAATGAAATCGCGAGAAACCCGAACACCATCATCGTCGCCGCCGGCGATCTGATTGGCGCATCACCGCTCGTCTCTGCGCTCTTTCACGACGAGCCCACCATTGAGGCGATGAACGCGATGAACCTGGCGGTCACCTCGGTCGGCAATCACGAGTTCGATCGCGGGCCGGACGAACTGCGGCGGATGCAGAAAGGCGGCTGCCATGCGTCGGACGGCTGCCAGGATGGCGACGGATTCGCCGGCGCGAAATTCCAGTACCTGTCGGCAAATGTCATCGACCAGGCAGGGCCGAGCGCCTCGCCGCTGTTTCCTCCAACGGCGGTACGCACAATCGGCGGGGTGAAAATCGGGTTCATCGGTGAGACGCTCAAAAACACGCCGCGGATTGTCACGCCCTCCGGCGTGCGCGGGCTGACGTTCCTCGACGAAGCGACAACCGCCAACGCCTACGCTGCGGAGCTGAAACAACAAGGCGTGAGGGCGATCGTCCTGTTGATTCACGAGGGCGGCGAACAAGCCGCCGGGGCCGATCCGAACGGCTGCCGCGGCTTCAGCGGCGACATCGCCCGAATCGCCGAAAAACTGTCGCCCGACATCAAAGTCGTGATCAGCGGCCACACCCACCAGTTCTACAACTGCACGATCGCCGGCCATTCCGTCACGAGTGCCAGCTCGTTCGGCCGGATGATCACGCGTGTCGAGCTGAAAATCGACCCGACGGACGACACGATCGCCAGTGTCGTGGCGAGGAACGAGATCGTCGGTCGCGACGTCGCGAAGGATCCGGCGCAGGCTCGGCTGATCGCCAGGTATGCGGCGCTCTCGGCGCCGATTGCGAATCGGGTCGTCGGCTCGGTGACACGCGATATCACGCGCGCGCCCAATCGCGCGGGCGAATCGGCTCTCGGCGACGCGATTGCCGATGCGCAGCTCGCGTCGACGAGTCCGGCAGATAAGGGAGGGGCTGTCGTCGCGTTCACCAATCCCGGCGGAATTCGCGGGGACGTGATCGCGAACAACCGGATCGGCACCGAGCAACCTGGCCAGATCACCTACAGCGAATTATTCACCGTTCAGCCGTTCAACAACCCGATGATGGTGGCAACATTGACCGGCGACATGATCAAGCGCCTGCTCGAGCAGCAGTTCGGCGGCCTCGACGTGGGCACCACCCGCATTCTGCAGGTCTCGAGCGGATTCACGTACGACTACAGACTGAACGCGGCGGCGGGGCAGCACGTCTCGGCGGCGTCCATCAAGATCAAGGGGCGCGTCGTTGGCCCGGGCGATCGCGTGCGAGTGGCGACAAACAGCTTTCTCGCGTCGGGCGGCGACGGCTTCTCGATATTTCGCCAGGGCGCGGATCAGCTCGGCGGCGACATCGACATCGATGCGCTGGTGGCGTACTTCCGCACCCACTCGCCGGTCGGTCCCGGACCGCTCAACCGGATCGTCAGGCTCGATTAACGAAGCGTATTGCGATGGGGAGCACAACGATGAATCGACAATCACGAGCGGTCGCAGTTCTGGCCGTAACGCTCGGTCTTGCCCGCGCCGTCCAGGGCGCGGAACGCACTGAGATCACGTTTGCGGACGGCCGGATTTTCCCTGAGAGCCTCACCTCGACAAAGAACGGTACGCTGTTTTTCGGCAGCCTCGGCCAGGACAGCGTCTACCGCGCCGCGCCGAACTCGGCGAAGGCTTCAACGTGGATTCAGCCAAAAGCGAACGGTCTGCAGACTGTCCTCGGCGTGTTCGCGGACGAACCGGCCGGAACGCTGTGGGTATGCGCCTCGGCGGCCGGCGGCCGCGGTGCGCCGGTGGTCGGCGAAACGGCGCTCAAGGCATTCAGCCTCAAGGACGCAGCGTTCAAAGCCAGTTATGCCTTTCCCGGCGGCGGCCTCTGCAACGACATCGCCGTCGCGAAAGACGGTACGGCTTACGCGACGGACACGACAGGCGCCCGCGTGTTGCGGCTGAAGAAGGGCGCGAGCGCTCTGGACGTGTGGGCCGCGGACGCGATGCTCCTCGCGGCGGCCGACGGTATCGCGCTCCTTGCGGACGGATCGGTGTATGTCAACTCGGTCGGACAGGGGACGCTGCTGCGCATCCCGGTCAAGACGGACGGTTCGGCCGGGACGATCACGAAGCTCGAGACGTCGCGTCCGCTCCAGATGCCTGACGGCATGCGATCGGTCGGCAGCAAAACGATGCTCCTCGTCGAAGGGGCGGGACGCCTGGACGAGGTCACGATCAACGGCGACAAGGCGGAGATCAAGGTCCTCAAGGAAGGGTTGACGGGTCCGACGGCGGTCACGCTGGTCGGCGGCATGGCGTACGTTTCGGAAGCGAGGCTGAATTACCGGAATGATCCCAAGCTGCGCGACCAGGATCCTGGTCCATTCCGCGCAGTCGGCGTACCGTACAAGGCGCCCAGATGAACGCCTTCGTGGCTTGCGCTGTCGGCTGACGATAGTTTTTCTGCGTCGGTCTGTGATTCAGCCGTTCGTCAGTTTCAGCGCTTCCTCTGGAAGGCCGGCTCCGTGCAGGTGATCGGCAATGCGGTATCGCGAATCTCGCGCAGATCAGCTGCGAGGAGCGTGTGCGCGGGAGTTTTTGCGATACCATGGCCCGCACCGCGCGGCTTGGCAGCAGCGGAGCCGAGGAAATGCCGGAATCTTAGAGAAAGGAGTGCACCATGGCGGCGCAAGCGAGGATGTTGGGCGTCTGGATATTCATCAACAATCCCAAACGATCCACTAGTGAGGACCTCAATCTCACAGTCGGCGGAACGATCATCTTGAATACGGAAGCGCTTCGATTACTTGGCGAACAACTGCTGACGGTCAAAATCGAGGTCAAGGACGAGGATACTTTCTCCGACGATCTGTTGTTAACGAATGAGAGCTTCCAAATCGGGATTCACGACACCGACCCTCACTGCTTCCATACCGGCGTCATCGTGCCCTACCAGACGCTGAACGATTGCGAGCCATTCTACGAGAGCCAGGCGGAAATTTATTGCAGGGTGTCCGCGAGGGCGACCAACCTCAATACAAATGCGGCAAATTCCCAGACGGAAAATGTAGCCATCGACTGATCACGCGCGCTGTCGGCAAGGCTGCGCGCGCTATTACCACCATGCTTTGGCGCGGCGAAGAACGCCGTTCGTCCGCCGCGGCCAAGGAGAAAGATAGAAACCGAAGGTGTCGGCGGCCGATGATACCGTCAACGAAAAGGGCGTCAATTCCGGCAGTCGTTCGCCCATTGAAATCGGCGTATACCCTCGGTTTGGCCACGCGAACGGCGCTGGGCCTGTTCTTACTGTTCACCGCTTCCTGCGCTTCCAGCAGCTCGTCGACGATGAATGGCGGGGTCACGACTCCCGGCGGGCTGCCTACGAGTGCGGCCGACGCGGATCTCACGTTCTGTGTGTCCGAAACGAATCGCTATCGAGCCACGGTGGGCGGGGCCGCTTTGATCCGGTCCGCACCGCTTGAGGCGTACGCAGCCGACGGCGCCCGCATTGACGGTATCGCGCACGTCGCGCATTCCCATGTCACCGGCACGAATGGTGGCGGCGTCGCGTTCGCCGAGAATGAGATTCCGTGGTGGCCGCTCGGTCAGTTCGGCACCGTGCAGGCCGTGATGCGCCAGGGGATCGCCCAGATGTGGGCGGAAGGACCGGGCGGCGGCCACTACGACAACATCAAAGGCCCGTACACGACGCTCGGCTGTGGCGTGTTCATTCAGAACGGCGAGATTACTGTCGTGCAGGACTTCCGCTGAACGCTCGTTGCCGTAAGGCGGCATGCTATGGCCGGACGATGCTCCTGGTGCTCTGCCGGCAGCAGGTTAAACTATCCATCATGGTGTGGCTCTTTGAACGCAGCGACGAGTCGCTACAGCTCGAAACCCGATACGACAATGACACATCTGAGTTCGTGGCAATCGTCCGCTACCCGGACGGTCACGAGCACACGGAACGGTTTCACGAAAGTGACCAGCTTCGCGCCTGGCTCGTCGCGTGTGAGCAGGACCTTGAAACCCAACGCTGGAAGCCGCAGGCGGGCGGGCCGGTGTTTCTGCCGGATGGGTGGCCGGATCGCAAACTTCCATAGCGCAGGTCGTTTATTTCAGATGAAGTCGCCACGAAGGTCCATACGCGAATCTGTTGGGCGAAACCGTCGAACCGACCCGCTCCCCGACGGGCGGGGAAATCGCTGACAGATCTATAATCCGTTAGGTCCGCAATCGGAGGTGTGACGTGCAAGACAGATTACGATCGCTCGCGTTTGGAACGGTCGCCGTTCTGATGGTTGCCAGTTCGTCGTTCGCGCACCACTCATGGGCCGTTGATACGACGCGCACTATCACCGTGAAGGGAACGGTCACGGGGTTCGACTGGTCGAATCCGCATGTCCAGATCTTTGTTGATGTGAAGAACAGCGACGGCAATATCGAGAAATGGACCGTCGGGGGACCGAGTCCGAGCCGCATGGCGGGAACCGGCTGGGACAAGAACACGCTCAAGGCCGGAGACGTGATTACCGCCATCGGTCAGCGCGCCACAGACAAACCGAATCTCATGAAAACCGAGAAGGTGGTGTTGTCCAACGGCAAGGAGCTCGCCGCCTACGGCAAACTCTAGCCGCGTTTAGGCCGATACACGTGGGTCGCCTGGCCGAAGAACACTTCGGCCGATTCCATCACCGTTTCGGTCAGCGTGGGATGCGGATGGATTGACAGCTTCAGGTCGGTCGCGTTCGCGCCCATTTCTATCGCGAGCACGCCTTCCGCGATCAACTCGCCGGCGCCGGGACCGACGATGCCGACGCCGAGGAGACGCTCTGTCTTCGGATCGAGAATCAGCTTCGTCAGACCGTCCGTGCGATCGAGCGTAATCGCGCGGCCGGAGGCGCCCCACGGAAACTTCGCGACGGTGACGTTCCGGTTCTCCTTCGCCGCCTGCGATTCGGTGAGGCCCGCCCACGCGATCTCGGGATCGGTAAAGACGACGGCAGGAATCGCGCGCGGGGCGAACGCCACGTTCTCGCCCGCGATCACCTCGACGGCCACGCGCCCCTCGTGCGACGCCTTGTGCGCGAGCATCGGTTCCCCGACGACGTCGCCGATTGCGAAGATCGACGGCTCGTGCGTGCGGCGCTGCTCGTCGACCATGATGAAGCCTCGGTCGTCGACCTGCACGCGCGTCCGATTGAGGCCCGGAATGCCGGAATTCGGCCGCCTTCCAACCGCGACGAGGACGCGATCGAACATCTGCTCGCCGGGATCCGCCTTCCCTTCCATCGTGACGAGGATGCCCTTCGCGTCGGGTTTCATCCGCACGACGCGCGTCTCGAGCAGCACGCTCTTCATCGTCTGCGTGACACGCTTCGCAAGGATGTCCACGAGGTCGCGATCCGCGCCAGGCAGCAGACCGGCCGTCATTTCGACGACGGTGACGGCGCTGCCGAGCGTGGCGTAAACGGTGCCCAGCTCGAGCCCGATGTAGCCGCCGCCGACGACGAGCAGCGAGTTCGGAACATCGGGCAGGTCGAGGGCGGCGGTCGAATCCATCACCCGCGGGTCGCTGTTTCCGGGAATCTTCAGCGCCGCGG
>Ga0310810_10007616_pt1 | contig 12377 bp, 16 predicted proteins | sample NCmetagenome_FD_207641 | JGI IMG/M metagenome (GOLD analysis project Ga0310810, IMG submission 207641) | Soil microbial communities from experimental microcosm in Duke University, North Carolina, United States - NC | ecosystem: Engineered > Artificial ecosystem > Soil microcosm > Unclassified ... | reverse complement strand
CCGCTAGGGAGACTACGGGGAAGATTTGGTTCGTGGTGACGATTTTGGAGGCGTATTCTGTTCAAGCTGCTGACGTAAGCGGTCGACTTCCTCGGACAATTCTTTCGTTTTCTTCGATTGGTCATCCAGCCGTTCGCGCAAATCCCGATTTGAATCGTCAAGTTCGCGAGCCTGTTCTCGGACATCCTGTTTTGAAGGAACGGCTACGCCTGCTGGCGGACCGGGCTTAACGCTGGCACTTCCTGCGCGCTTTGGAGGCCCCGCCTTGAGCAAGGCCAAGGTTTGCGCATAGTTCAAGGAGATGTGTGTCGTTTCGAATGCCGCCCAGTGGGGCATTTCTGCGTCCGGAACCGTGGCAGGCTCCGCAGGCCTTGCAATCCAGAGCTTCATCCCTTTGGTATCCCGGATATCTCGGAGATTATCTCCACCGGTGTCTGCACGAAGGACGGAGTTATGATCCGTGACGACGATATGTAAATATCGGCCTCGTAAGAACAATGCACCGGCAGTCCGGTCCTCGCTATATCGTCCCCCGGGTTTCGGAAACGAGAAGAACACCCGCTCGGTCGGTGTTGCCTCTTTCAGTGCATCGGCAACGGGGCTCGAATATTTTTCGATTTCCTCGGGCGATAACAACGGCACCGGGGTTGGAGAAATGAAGATCCCCATGAGCGTGCCGCTCCATCCGCTCACTTGAATCACGTTCAACAGGGATTTCACTTCGTCAACGGTCAGATGCGAGGGTTGTGCGTTGCGGACGTCAAGCTGCTTTGTGGGGATGGTCGGGTCATCCTCAATGCCGATTTCTGCGTCGTCTTGGTGATAAGTGATGCGATGGTTAGGCAACAAGGCGCAACCGATCGTCCCTGTCAGCGTGAGAAGCAATATAAGACTGCGAAATACGGTTATGGTTCGCATGTGAATTGAATTCCCCAAATACGATCGTTGCCCATCTGTCCCCGCCAATGTCGGTCCGCGGTTGCGCTCACTTTCGGGATTTCGCCCTCATTGACGAGCCGCGACCCATTCGGACATTTGTTCTTGATGAGCCGAAGGGCATCGCGGCGGCCGGCCGAAGAAAGGATGTCGCCATCTGCTTGCACGGACCAGGTGACCACACCGCCCGTGGCGGTTTCGCGCGTCATCGTCGCTTCATGGCCACAGTGCGTCAGCGATGCACTTATGATGAGAAGAAGAGGGCTCATCCTCCAGCGGGATAAACGCCTCGCGTCCTGCCTGGTCACCTATACTACCCAACGGAGTTACAAGGTTTACTGTGCCTTCGTGCAAAACGTTTGTTCCGGCAACGTATTATATCCTGCCCCAACCGACTGGAAATCCGCAATATCACGGCCCTCCGTACTCCAGATGTGCAGGCATTTGGCTGAAACAGTAGGCAGGCTGCGGGGCAGATCATCGAGCTGTACCACACTCGCCGCTTTGGTCGTTCCCACGACGATCACTCGATTGCCCCGTTGAAGAAACGGCGAGTCAATCGAACCAGGGAATGCGATGGCGAATTCCCCGCTCGATTTTCCAGTATCCTTCGGTCCATAGGCTGGATGTTGGACGATAGGGAGCTGTCTCGCGACGATCGTCACGCCTCCATCTTTTCGTTCGGATTGAAGAATACTTCCTCCGAGTTGAATGTTTCGTTCCAATGCCTGATTCGGAACCATGCGCCAACGAGAAAAATCAAAGTTCGGATCGACACCTTCCATGACCTCGGACGGGAACAAATTCGGAGATGCACAAGCACCCACCACAATGGTCATCGCGAAGCTAGCTATTGCCCAACCTTGCTTCATAGCTCCTCCTCTTCTATGCCTCGATATGCGGTTCCACCGCCGTGAGTAGAGTAGCGCATTTGTCATGGCTCATTACATGAATCGGACTTGGAATTGCACAAAGAATGCGTTGTTTGCAAACGGATCTGTCGCGGAATCGTATGGGGGCGTTCCCGGACCGGTGCCCAATCCCGAATGGTGCCTAAATTCGTAGTTGAATTGGATCTTGGACTGGAGCTTCGGTGGGAAATTCTCGAAATAATAGGTCAGGCCGACAATCGTCCTCGTGTAGAGGTCGTTCCCCATACTCGTGTTTGGGTCGAACTGCTCGTACATGACGGTGGGCTCAAAGTTCTCGAACGGGCCCTTTGTGATCAGATATTTGCTGAGGACATACCACGTGCGGCGCTGTATGCCAGGCGCACCCGATCCCCCGCACTGGGCGACGTTCTGACAGGCCCCGTTCGCCGCGGTGCCAACCGTCGTCGCATTGGCTCCGTCATGTCCCTGCCAGTATTCGCCTTGCATCATAAAACCGGGAAGGATCTTTGAGGTGTAACGAAAATCTACTGCGTAGCGGTCGAACCTACCCTTGCCGCGCCCATTGATCAGCGTCCCGGCGTTGTTCGACTCACCTTGAAGCGTCGTAAAACTGATGAACGAGACATCGTTCCCGAACAGACGGACGCGAGTATACCCGACCTTCGGGCCGTTGGCTCCTCCAAGCCCGGACGTCGTGCTCACGAGAGCATTGGCCTGAAAGTTATTGTTGTTCATGATACCCACCACATACTCGAGGCGATTGGCGATTTTCCCTCGGACATCGACAAAGTAGTCGCGCTCTTGGATGAATTCAATTTGACCACCCGTTCCATTTCTATTTTGCGGAGGCGCTCCTGGTCCGCCGCCGACTGATGTCAGATATGGCGAACTGATGACATCACGCAACCCTCCGGACGTTTCAGTAAAGATTCCGAACGGCATACGGAAAATGCCCATCCGGATCATGTTGAGATTGGGTGCCCAGGACTGAACGGGGCGAACATCGATGTAGCTTTCACGGAAGAAGGTGGCTGCCGTCGGAGTAGAGGCCCCGCTCGTGGGAGTATTACTCGTTAAGCTGGTGCTTTGCATTTCGAACAGCGCGTGCCATCGTGGAATGTAGTCGCTGATCTTTCCCCAGAAGATCAGCTCTGAACGTCTGATCGAGAAACTGTCCTGGCTCCGTCCCTCCGGCACCTGTGCATCGAGGTGCGAGTACAGGAATTGCAACGCGTTCAACCCGAAATTTACCTTGTCACGAAGGATTGGCAAAATCTCCGTCTTGTATTTCCACTCCTCTATCGAGTCGAGCCTTCTCGACTGATCGGCCGCTCGATACTCTTGTTCCGCACGAATTTGAATCCATTCATCCTGCGTGATCGTCCCTTTTTGAAGGAGAACATCTTCGATCGATGTACCTCCAGGCGGAATGTCCATGGTGGAAGGCCCTTGAGGGGAAGTATTGTCCGCCTTTTGTGCGACGATGACGGATGACCGCGGTTTGCTCGGGCCGATTTCTCCGGCCGTGCCTGTTCCCGGTGCGAGCGGTATGGCACCTAGTACACACCAGAGCGACAACAGAAAGATCCTCAAGACCTTCATCTCGATCTCTCCCGGGTTAGATGTGAAGGTTAAAAAACGATAAATGAGTAACTGCGCGGGATCACGCCCCGATTGCCGAGATGTTACGGGTTTGTTAACAATTTCTTGAGCTGCGCTTTCTTCCTCTTCCTTCCTGTCTGAGAAACTTTCGCGGGTTCGTTCCACGGGAGAGTTAACGCAGAGTTAACGCAGATGTAACTACAATGAAGGACGGCTATCGGTATGCTCGATCACTTATCAAGACATCTTCTTCGATATAAGTTGAAGGAGGAGACTTTATGGAGACGCTCGTCCATGATCGAACACTCGTCCTGGCATGGATACTCACCTTCGTTGTGCTTACCAGCCTGACACAAACGGGTAGTTCTGAACCGACCACGGTTGTCAAAGTGGATGGGTCAAGCACGGTCTTCCCGATCACGGAAGCCGTGGCCGAAGAGTTTCAGAAAGACACGCGCGGCAGCGTCAGGGTGACCGTCGGGATTTCAGGAACCGGAGGCGGCTTTAAGAAATTTTGTCGAGGTGAGACCGATGTGCAAGACGCGTCTCGGCCGATTTCATCCGGTGAAATGGAAACCTGTCGTGCGTCCGGCGTTCAGTACTATGAATTGCCGATCGCGTTCGACGCATTGACCATTGCGGTCAGCCATCAGTCGTCATGGGTCGAGAGCATCACGATTGATGAACTGAAGCACATGTGGGATCCGTCATCGCAGGGACGAATCGTGAAGTGGAATCAAATCAGGAGTTCTTGGCCCGACCAACCGCTGAAATTGTTTGGAGCAGGATCCGATTCTGGTACGTTCGACTATTTCACGGAGGCTGTGGTCGGTAAGGCCAAGGCGAGTCGAGGAGATTACACGGCCAGCGAAGACGACAATACCCTTGTACAAGGCATCGCAAACGACAAGCATGCATTGGGCTACATCCCCTACGCCTACTATGAACCCAACAAGAAGCGTTTGAAGGCGGTGGCGGTCGACGGAGGGCACGGCCCGGTGTTGCCCTCTCGAGACACCGTCGAAAATGGCGCTTATCAGCCGCTCTCGCGACCCCTGTTCATTTATGTGAACGCCAAGTCTGCCGGGAAGCCGGAGGTCAAGCGATTTGTCGACTTTTATCTGATGCAGGCGCCGATCCTCGTTCCCCAGGTCAAGTATGTCCCATTGCCTCGAGGCGCCTACGAATTGGCCGTGGCTCATTTCAAGAATGGAAAACTGGGCACTGCGTTTCAAGGGGTATCGACGGTCGGTCTCAAGATCGAAGACTTGCTGCAGCGGGAAGCCAAGTTGTAAGGGACACCGCATGAATGCCGAGGCGGTCTTGAAAAAAACGGTAACCTGGCGATGGTCTTCACGTCTGCCGATGCAGATGAAGGAAAAGGCCATCGAGTCCCTCTTGCTGTTCGCTGCCTTGACCTCGGTCGCGATCACGATCGGAATCGTCGGTGTCCTCGTCTACGAGTCGATCGGATTTTTCCGCCAAGTGTCCTTGTGGGACTTTCTCACCGATACCCAGTGGACTCCGCTGTTCTCTGAGCCGCATTACGGCATCCTGCCGCTAATCTCGGGCACGCTTGTGACCACGGCCGTTGCCCTTGCGGTGGCCGTGCCGATGGGCAGCTTGATTGCCATCTATCTGAGCGAATACGCGTCTCGTGGCGTTCGAGAGACGATCAAACCTGCCCTGGAATTACTGAGCGCCGTTCCCACCGTAGTCTACGGCTATTTCGCCTTGTTATTCGTCACGCCGGCCCTTCAGGCACTGTGGCCCGCGTTGCCCGGGTTCAACATGCTGAGTGCCGGACTTGTGATTGGCATCATGATCGTTCCCTACGTGAGCTCCGTCAGCGAGGATGCGATGCGGGCGGTTCCTGTCCATCTTCGAGAAGGCGCGTTCGCTTTGGGGGCGACGCGGATGCAAACCGCGCTGCGAGTCGTATTTCCATCGGCTCTCTCAGGTATTACGGCCGCCTATGTGCTCGGTATCTCGCGAGCCATCGGCGAAACGATGGTCGTCGCCATTGCCGCCGGCATGCAGCCGACGCTCACATGGAACCCCCTTGAACCGGCCGCCACGATGACCGCGTACATTGTTCAAGTGAGTTTAGGCGACCTGCCGCATGGCAGCGTCGGGTATCAAACCATTTTTGCGACCGGGTTGACGTTGCTCCTCATGACACTCGTATTTAACCTGGCAGGCCATGTCCTTAAAAAACGATATCGGCAAATCTACTGACGCAAAATTGGTTCGACGACAGATTCTGCGGAGTCAGCTCCGCGACCGCTTCTTTGCTGTGGGCGGCCTTCTGGTCATGGCTGTGGCGTGCCTGGTCTTACTGGCGTTGCTCCTCCAGCTTGCCTATGACGGGATCGGCCGGGTGTCGTGGCAGTTTGTCTCCTCGTATCCTTCACGATTTGCTTCTCAAGCCGGAATTCTGAGCGCCTGGATAGGAACGATATTGGTCATGATTCTGACGGCGGCTACCGCCATTCCACTTGGAATCGGAGCAGCGATCTATCTGGAAGAGTATGCCTCAAAAAATTGGATGACCGACGTGATCGAGATCAACATTGCCAATTTGGCCGGAGTGCCCTCGATTGTCTATGGGTTAATGGCACTCGGACTGTTGGTGTACGAATTCCATCTCGGCCACAGTTTTCTTACAGCAGGTTTGACACTGGCCATGCTGATTCTGCCCATGGTGATCATCGCGACCCGCGAAGCGCTGCGTGCCATTCCGCCGCAAATTCGGGAAGCAGCCTACGCGGTCGGAGCGACGAAGTGGCAGACCGTGCGCGATCATGTTGTGCCGTATTCAATGGGAGGTATCCTGACAGGGATGATTCTCGCCCTCTCCAGGGCGGTGGGCGAAACAGCTCCGTTGATCACCGTCGGCGCGTTGTCGTTCATTGCTTTTCTTCCTCGCTCACCCCTGACCTCGGAGTTTCCTTTTATCTCCCTCCAATGGCTGTTTGATCCGTTCACCGTCATGCCGATTCAAATGTTCAATTGGGTCTCCCGCCCCCAGGATGAATTTCATGTCAATGCCGCTGCAGCTGGAGTGATCTTGCTGGCCATGACGCTCGCGATGAACGGCTTGGCCATTGCGATACGGGCGCGCTTCAGAAAACGCATCCATTGGTGAATCATGACGGCCCAAGTTTACGTGACTCCGACCCTAAAGGCTGAAGCGAAGGAGTTGAGCTTCTTTTACGGCGGCACCGCGCAGGCGCTTAGATCGATTTCGTTGGCGCTTCCGGACCGGCATGCCACGGCTCTCATCGGTCCTTCGGGCTGCGGCAAAACGACTTTCCTGCGCTGTTTGAACCGCATGCACGACCTATATCCCGGCAATAGGTACGCGGGATCCGTCGTTCTCTATCCCGACGGCATCAACATCGTCGATCAGACCATCGATCCGATCGAAATTCGCATGCGCGTTGGCATGGTCTTTCAAAAGCCCAATCCTTTCCCCACCACGATCTATGAGAATGTGGCTTACGGCTTGCGCATCCGTGGATCGATCACGCGAAGCGATCTGAAGGCCGTCGTCGAACAATCGCTCAAGGATGCGGCGCTCTGGCCGGAAGTGAAGGACCGCTTGCACAGCCTTGCATTTAATCTGTCGGGGGGGCAGCAACAGCGCTTGTGTATCGCCCGTGCGCTGGCGACCGGACCTGAAATGCTGCTGTTTGATGAGCCCACGTCGGCTCTGGACCCTACTGCGACGGCGCGCATTGAGGAATTGGTGACGGAGCTGAAGCAAAGGATTACTATTGTAATCGTCACACACAACATGCAGCAGGCCGCTCGGGTCTCAGACTATACGGCGTTTATGTATGAGGGCGAACTCGTCGAATGCGACAGGACCGAGAAAATCTTCACCAATCCATCGAATAAATTGACCGAAGAATACGTCACCGGCCGCTTCGGCTAGGAACGATGAGAGGCATCTGATGCAACGGCATATCGATCAAGAACTTGCAGAGTTACGATCGCAGATTCTCCGAATGGGCGCGCTGGTCAAATCCCAGATCGAGGGTTCCATCAAAGCCTTGGTCGATCGTGATGTGGACTTGGCCTCTCGCATCATTGAACGAGACACCCTCGTGAATACGATGGATGTGGAGATCGATGAAAACTGCATAAGGTTGCTGGCCCTTCAGGCGCCGGCCGCGCGTGATCTTCGGTTCGTGACGACCGCGATGAAAATCTCGACGGAACTCGAACGGATGAGCGACATATCGGAAAACATTTCCGAACGGGTGATCGAACTCAACGAAGAGCCTCAGCTCAAGCCGTACATCGATATTCCTCGTATGGCCAATTGGACCATGACGATGGTACAGGAATGTCTTGATGCATTCGTCCGGTCTGACGCCGCGCTGGCCAGAAAGGTGTGCGCCGATGACGACTTCGTCGATAATCTGACGCACCAGTTGTTTCGCGAACTGCTGTCATTCATGATCGAAAATCCCGCAACGATCACGCGTGCCATTCGCCTCACCTTCATTGGCAAATCGCTTGAACGCATCGCCGATCACGCCACGAATATCGCTGAGTTGGTGATCTATATGGTCGAAGGCAAGATCATCCGGCATACCATTCCTCCGGTATTATCTGATAATGAAGCCTGATTTGTCTGCTTAATGGACGATCGCTCGTGCCAAAACCCGACGGAAATAGTGACAGTTACTGGGGGCCCTGAGCAAGCAGTCAGGCAGGATATGTCGCCGAAAACAACGTATAGTCGTACTCATGCCGACGCAGCACAATTCTGCCGGCACGGGCCAAGCGATCCACGGCATGGAAGATCTGGTTCCAACTGTGTTCAGGAAGCATTTGAGTCAGCGAATCGAGCCCTATGACGGACTCTTCATTCAGTTGCTCGAGAATTTGCGTTTCCAATGCATCAATGGAGGGCGGAACTGTAACGGGAGCTTCGAATGTTGTGCCATGCATAAGTAAATCCTCCCCTATTGCTGCCTCTGCCTGACAAGGACAATAGCCTAGCCATATTCCCGCCGCGTCACCGAATCGTAAATAATCTGTTAACAGTATTTGTACTCTATCCGCTGTGGCCCTGCGTTTAGTCACACGGCATGCATTTAACGCGCCCGTAACCTTTCCGTAATGCGGTTGTCGTCAAATGGCGTTAGGCTTGTCTAAGAGATCAGCAACACCGACGCCCAAAGGGAGATGGCGAGCCATGGGTAGTGCCACTGCTAAAAAGATTCTCGTAGTTGAAGATGACAAAGACATCCTTCAACTGGTCAAGCTGTACTTGGAAAACGAGGGGTTCAGAACGATCACTGCGGCAAACGGGGCCGAAGCGCTGAAGCTCGTCAAGGCGGAACACCCAGATCTCATTGTGCTGGATTTGATGTTGCCGGAAATCGACGGTTTGGAGGTCTGCAGAAAGCTGCGAGTCGCTCCCCAGACGGCGATGCTTCCAATCATCATGCTGACCGCAAAAAGCGAGGAATCGGACACTATCGTTGGGCTAGAACTTGGAGCCGACGATTATGTCGGCAAGCCGTTCAGCCCAAAAGCGCTGGTGGCCAGAATTAAAGCGCTGTTGCGCAGGCTCGAGCGGGCAGACGACCGGGAACACAGCGCGTATCGATACGGGACACTGCTTCTCAATCCATCCCGGCATGAAGTCACCGTGAGTGGGCACGAAGTCGTGCTGACGGCAAAAGAATTCGGGCTTCTCGAACACCTGCTCAGGAATCCGGGAAGGGTTTTGACACGAGATGTCATCTTGAACAATGTGTGGGGTTACGATTACCACGGAACGACCAGGACGGTAGACGTTCATGTCCGCCGAATCAAGCAAAAGCTGCCGTTATTGAATAGCGCCATACTCTCCGTCAAATCGCTGGGCTACAAGCTGAAAGAGGACGTCGTACCGGTCTGACCGACCGTGGAAAGCTTGTTCCCAGCACGCCCGCGCATATCGAAACCGAAATTTCCTGGTAGCATGGTTGGTAGCGCGCGAGATCCACCAGCGCGAACCCTGCCAAGAAGCGGGAAGTCCTTAGGCTGGCGCTAGAATGTCAGGCAAGTCTGATCAGAGAGGGCGTCCGAGTACGGTCGTATCTGAGGGATTTGGATGGCTTGACTAGTTCTTGAACTTGATCCTGCATGTAAAATGCTTCCCGGATCGCATCACTCCATCGAGCCCAATATATGCCGAACCAGTCGTGCCGTTTGATGCCGGTTTGAGATTCGAACTGGCGTTTTCGAAGTGGGATTCCGCCGTTGGCTCTTGTGGTGCGTTTGATTTCCTGAAGAATGTACAGTTTAGTCACAGACATTCTTTCCAAGATTATCCTCTCGATATGCTATGAGAAAACGTAGGCTACTCCCTTTCATGGCAATGTGCAAGAATGTATTTGAGCTCCATATAAGCCTTTCCTCATTCTCTTGTCCTCAGTGGCTTGCTCCCTCCGCACGTCTTGACGGTTCATCTCTTTGAATTTTGGATCGAATACAGTGCCGCCGATGGCGCCTGCGCAACGGAGATCGCGTCTCACTTCTGAGGCTATGTCGGCAGGCCAGCTGTTACCATGCTGTCTCAAACAAACTAATAGCGGTGTCAGCTTATTAGGGACTGGTATTAGAGCGGGGCAATTCGAGAAATACGCCTGTAACACGCGGGTGCGATACTCACGAGGAGCTGTGGAAACGTAATCACTTGTGGAAGGAGATTTATGCAGGTGAAAACGACAAAGATGGCCGAAGAAAAAACCATAGCCATCGTGGCGCATGACAACAAGAAGAAGGACCTCTTGGCCTGGGCGAAATTCAACCGCGATGCATTGAGCCGTCACAAACTCGTCGCCACCGGTACAACCGGCAGCTTGCTAGAGGGTGAGCTTGACTTGCCCGTGGATCGGGTTCAGAGCGGACCCTTAGGCGGAGATCAGCAGATCGGGGCGAAGATCAGTGAGGGGGAAGTGGACGTCTTGATCTTCTTTTGGGATCCGCTGGAGCCCCACCCCCATGATCCGGACGTGAAGGCGCTTCTCCGAATCGCGGTGGTCTGGAACATTCCGATCGCCTGCAATCGTGCTTCGGCAGATTTTCTGATTTCGTCCTCGTTAATGCCAACGGAATATGAGCGGTTGGTGCTCGACTATGAAGGATATCGTCACCGATTGGTCCGGCGAGATGTCCCATGACGGAGGAGGTCCTTTAGGCGGCAACTCTTGGTCGTTCACTCCACTGGCTTGGTCTCATCACCGATCCAAGCACCAGCATGCCGATGATGAGCAAGAAGAAAACAAAGGCAACGAATAACGAGAGCGTTCCGCGCAGTTCATTGATCATAGAGACTCACCTCCCGTGGCGTGAACTCGGCTGTCTTTTGACGGCATGCCACAAAAATGTCCTGGAAAGAAGATGTGCGAGCACCCATGCCGGCGAAGGCTCACCTGCCATCTGACTAGGTTCAGAACTCGTCGACGGAAACAGGTTGTAGCAGGTCACGGACCGAGACGACCCCGATGACTGAGTCGCCATTGAACACCGCCAAATGCCGCGTCCGGTGATGATTCATCATATCTGCTGCTTCAATAATTGGACGGTGCCGATCAATGCCAATAACAGGACTGCTCATGATCTCCTCTACGGGCGCATAATAGGGAATACGTTCGACCGCGATGACTTTCCGAATGATGTCTGATTCGGTGACTATTCCCACAATGTGATTGTCTCGTTTCACCAATACACTGCCTATTTTGTGAGTCTTCATCAGCTTAGCCGCTTCCATAGCCGACCTCGTTGATTCAATCTTCACCAAGCTCTTTGCCATTAACTGATCGACGGTCACCATGATGTCCTCCTTGATTGAAGCGATGAGTTGATTCGACGCCCAGCGGAATGCAAAGAACGCAACTGATCGCAAGGACGAACAGAAAGGGCTCAGAGAAGAGCATCGATCACCTTCGACCAGATGCTTGCTTTCGTCAGGAAGATTATCGGCGGGGTATTCCGGACAGATCACCAGAGCGTAAATAGCGTGTTAACTTTGCACAAGGACGACGCCCGTCTAGAGACGAGTCAGGTGAGATCAATCGTAGCAGAGATTAAAGAATTACTTCTCCACAAGCCGCCAGCCCTCTTTTTGCACGCAACGTTCCGTGGCATTCAACACCATCAGTTGGCTGCCCTGCTGCAGTTTGGGGTCACGAAGGATCATGGTCTGGCATTTGTTGTAATCGGTGAGATATTCGGAAGAGGGTTTATTGGGATGGACCCACTCGGTGTTTGAGCAAGCCGACAACATAAGGACGCCGACAGCGAGCATGGGGAACGAACGCATGAATCCCTCCTCTTAGGATTTCGGACGCCGGCACCATAAACTGTCCGGCCATCCTCGTCAAGCCAGTCCTAAAGGATTCGAGTCTCGAAAGATCCGCTGTTTATCACGTGCATATGGGCCCTGGATCTAACTTTTAGATAAGCCACCCATTCGTATGATTGTCTGAGTCACACCGCTCTGATAGAGTGTGTTCTGACTCACGGCAGGGAGGCGGTATGACTTCGGTAGATTGTCTACTGTTGGACGCCAAGCATGCCATTCTTGATGAACACCACCGCAAGTTTCAGGCCTTGCATGGGGAAGGTCGCTTCGATGAGGCGGTGAAGCAGTTTCACGTCACACTCACTTGTGCGAACGATGTGCTGAACGATGCCCTCAGACTGTTGGACGACATGTTGGAATCCAATGGTCACGTCACTTCAGTCGATCCTCCATCGCATCCTTCTTCAAACTGATGTTTGTTGGCCGTTGACTGCCCTTCCCTACTCTGCGACACTTCACGCGGGCTGGCGTAGCTCAATGGCAGAGCAGTGGTTTTGTAAACCACCGGTTGGAGGTTCAATTCCTCTCGCCAGCTCCAACTTTTCAGGCGCTTGCAAAACTAAACTTATCTG
>Ga0310810_10007615_pt1 | contig 12377 bp, 8 predicted proteins | sample NCmetagenome_FD_207641 | JGI IMG/M metagenome (GOLD analysis project Ga0310810, IMG submission 207641) | Soil microbial communities from experimental microcosm in Duke University, North Carolina, United States - NC | ecosystem: Engineered > Artificial ecosystem > Soil microcosm > Unclassified ... | reverse complement strand
CGCTTGCGGATAGTCTCCCTCGAGCTCGAGCTCGCGCCAGAAGCTCGAATAATTCATGTCATCGTAGCTCGCTAGGAGGACATAGGGCCCGCCGTTCGTGCCCGGCCCGCCCGGGATGTTGTTCCCGAAATAATAGACCATCCGCAGCGGCAGGTCGGTGATCGACGGGCCGCCGACGCCCTGGCTTGGCGGCGCGCCCGGCGGGACGACCAGCTCGGGCTTGTGGGTGCAGGCCTCGCTCGTCCACCAGGCCTGGTCGAAGATCATGACGACCTTGATCGCAGGCTGGTCGATCGAGGACTGAAGCCAGTAGCGGACTCGCGGATCGTTCAGCATGTAGTCGTCCGGGCAGTCCGCTGCGACGAGCTCCAGCGAGCGGCGCGGCATTGCGAGGAAGAGCTCGTCTGCAAACACTTCCCGGGTGAGATCGCCCGACTTGAAGCTGCACCGCGTCTGGCCGGTTTCGGTCTCGGAAAGGCTGGTTAGTTGCTGGCCGTAGAAGATCCCCGAGCCCTGATATTTCGCGGCGAGCTCCTGGACGGCATTTGCGAGCGCGTCGAACAGCAACGAGTAACCGCCGTCGAGCCTCTTGTACTCGATGTTCGAGCCATAGTCGTTGTTGGCCTGCATGGCGTCGGCCGCGTTCCAGTTGATCACATTGGACGTGTAGCCCGTGCCGTCGGCCGAATAGTCGAAGCCCTCGTCGCCGAACTGGTCGTAGAGCAGGTTCCAGTAGCCGATGTCGCGGACCGGGGTTCCGGCTGGGAAGGCCCTCTTGGCGGCCCCGCTGCTAACGGTGCCCGACGCATAATAATTGCACCATTTGCTCCGGTCGGCATTGTCCGACCCAAGTCCGGGCGCGAGCAAGGCCGCAATTGCGCCCAGGAGATTGTCGGCCGTGTATGGCGTCGGCACCTGCTGGGCCTCGATGAAGCTCAGGAATTCATTGTTGAAGCGGTAGGGCAGGCCTTCGAGGGCCTGGAGGCTGGAAAGGGTGTTCTCGTAAACGTTCTGCCCGCGAAGATAATACATCCGCTCCGGCGACTCGCCGAAGTCGACCACCTTGTCGGCCAGCCCCATTGCCACGATCATGTTCTGGACGAGGACATGGCCCTGGACGATCGTGTGCGGGAACCCGCCGTCGACGGCAAAGCGCATGCCGCCGAATTCGGCGTAGAGCCCGTCGGGGCTCGTGCCCGGGGGGTAGACGCTGTCGGGAAAGGTGTAGGTGAAGATGCGGCCCCCGGGCCTTTCGCTCCACTCGTACAGCTGGACGGTGTCACCGCTCTCGAGCGCTCCGCTGCTCAGCAACCGGTAAGCCGTGTAGAGGCCGGAGGCTCCGGCGCCGGCGATGACATAGTTCGTCATTGGCGAACTCCTTCTTCCTGTTTCAAACAGGCACTTTAATGTGGTTTGGGCACATCTCTCTCGTTACCCGTCCTACACTTCGCGTCCATGACGCTTAGGTGAAAGCTATCGCTAGCGAACCCAGGGAATGGAACGCACGCAGTTAGGGCGCCAATCATCCAAATGTGCCGCACAACGCGCCTCCGCCGAAGCATCGTTTATTGGGCAACCCGTCGGCATCTGCAACGGGGCATGCAGGCCCCAAGAGTTAACGGCAGCTTTGGGTGGAAAGCGGACATTAGCATCAACAGATGCGGAGGCCCGGAACGTCTCGATACTTTGAACCGACCGCTGTCTCGCCATCTTTCACGAAAATCAGGCACAGACCCAATTTTTTGAGTGACCGTGCTGTTCTCAAAAAGGCCCCGAAATTCTGCTTAGGACCAAGCGATACGACGATCGCAGCGATGTCCTTTGGGTGACCCGTCCAATTGCGCGCCTGTTTGGCCCGCCGCAACAGCGCGACTTTCGGCTGACTTATTCTCTTTCCGTCAATCACCCAGCCATTCTCACTCAGATACGGCTCGGTGCCTGCTATTGGCAGAGTTAGAGCGACTGAGGTGATGCGGGCAATTAAATCGACGCTCTCCGGCTGGGGCACCGCTGTTACCGCCCCGGCAATTACGACAGAGGCTATCCGATGCGCCACACAGCCAACTCAGCACAGTTGGTCTTAGTCCGCTAGTGGCAGGAATGGGTCGAAAGCGGACACTAGCGGTCAGACCAATTTGATCTCGCGAAGTCGTTCCTGCAGGTAGTCGTTGGCGGTGATCGGCGGCCACTTAGGCTGCTCTCCCGCGGGCACCGTCTCGGGCAGCGGCTCGATCAGGAAATCCGAGCGGAAATGCAGGAAGAAGGGCATCGAGTAGCGCGCCTTGCTCGCGCGGTCGGGGGTCGGGTTGACGACTCGGTGGGTGGTCGAGCGAAGCTTCCCGTTGGTCAGCCGCTGCAGCATGTCGCCGATGTTGATGACGATCTCGCCCGGCTTCGGTGAGACCGGGATCCAGCGTCCGTCGCGGGTCAAGAGCTCCAGCCCCGCTTCCTCGGCGCCGAGCAGAAGCGTGATCGCGTTGATGTCCTCATGCGCGCCGGCGCGGATATGCTCGCCGGTCGACTCGGTCTGCGGCGGGTAGTGAAGCGCGCGAAGCACCGAATTGCCGTCGCGGACCGCGTCCTCGAAATAATCCTCGTCGATCTTGAGGTAGCGGGCGATCGCCCTGAGTACCTTGAGGCCCGTGGCATCGAAAGTCGCGAACAACTCGAGGAACGTATCCTTGAAGCTCGGCACTTCGGACGGCCAGAGGTTGTCAGGCATGTGGTCGCGGAAACGGTGGCGGGCGGGCAGGTCACGGCCGACGTGCCAGAATTCCTTGAGGTCGTGCGCCTTCAAACCCTTGGCGGTTTCGATCCCGAACGGCGTGTAGCCGCGCGCCCCGCCCCCACCGGGGATCAGATACTTGCGCTTCACCTCTTCGGGCAGCGCGAAAAATGCCTTCGCCTTGTCCTCGGCGCGGTGGGTCAGCTCATGGGGGATGCCGTGGTCGGCGATGATCGCGAAGCCATATTCCTCGAAGCTCCGCCCGAGCTTCCGGGAAAAACCATCGGGATCGCGGTCGGCGTCCTTCAGTGAAACGGACGCAATATTGTCAGCGGTGATCGTGGCCATGCTCTTATCTTAGCAAAGGAATTGCGGTTACGGCAGCATCAGCGAGGCTAGCGCGGCGCTCATCAGGTTAGCGAGGCTGCCGGCCAGCAATGCCCGGATGCCGAGCCTGGCGATCACCGGCCGCTGGTTGGGGGCGAGGCCGCCGGTCACCGCCATTTGGATCGCGATCGAGCTGAAGTTGGCGAAGCCGCATAGCGCGAAGATCACGATTTCGCGGCTGCGCTGGCTGAGCGTCGCGGCATCCATCTGGCCGAGGTCGATGAAGGCGACAAATTCGTTCAGGACGAGCTTGGTCCCGAACAGCCCGCCGGCGGTCCCCGCCTCGCGCCACGGAACGCCGATCAGGAACATGACCGGCTGGAAGACGTAACCAATGAGCTTCTGGAAGCTGAGGTCCTGGATGCCGAACCAGTGACCGATCCCGCCGAGAATCCCGTTGGCGAGCGCGACCAATGCCACGAAGGCGAGCACCATCGCGCCGACCGCGACGGCGAGCTTGACGCCGGTCTGCGCGCCCTGCGCGGCGGCCATGATGATGTTGGCGGGCTGCATGCCTTCCTCGAACGTCTCGGCGACGTCGACCTTGGCGTCTTCGAGCGCGTTCGCGTCCTCCGGGTCGTCGGGCATGATCATCTTGGCCATCAGGATCCCGCCGGGGGCGGACATGAAGGCGGCGGCGAGGAGGTACGGTAGATAGCTCGCGCCGAGCAGGCTCGCGTAGGCGGCGAGGATGGTGCCCGCGACGCCGGCCATTCCGACGCACATCACGGTGAACAAGCGCGAGGGCGGAAGCGCGGCGAGATAGGGGCGTACAACCAACGGCGATTCGGACTGGCCGACGAAGATGTTCGCGGCCGCGCTCAGCGATTCGACGCGGCTGATTCCCGTCACCCAGCCGATTGCCCCGCCGACCCAGCGGACGATCCGCTGCATGATCCCGAGATAATAGAGGATGGCGACGAGGCTGGCGAAGAAGATGATCACCGGCAAAGCGGCGATGGCGAAGGTGTTCGCAAGGGGATTCTTGTCCGACGGACCGAACAGGAACTCGGTTCCCTTGCCCGCATAGCCGAGGAGGTTCGCGACACCGGCGGAGAGGGTCAGGATCGCCGCGCGGCCCCAGCTGGTCCACAGCACCAGCCAGGCAATGAAGGCCTGCAGCGCGAACGCCGCGCCGACCACCCGGATCCGGATCGCGCGGCGGTTCGTCGACAGCGCGAACGCGATCAGCAGGATGACGGCGACCCCGGCAATGCCGAGCAGCTTTTGATTCATGTAAGCCCCTCCCCCGAGGCGCGGAATTACCAGACCATGCCCTGCGTAGCGGCTGCGGCGGCTTCGTCCAGCATTTCCAGTGCCTGTTCAGGGGTTTCCGCCACGAGCAGCTGGCTCCGTCGCTGGGCCGACAGGAAACCGCTTTCGGTCGCATGATCGATGAACTCGATCATCCCGTCCCAGAAGCCGTCCACGTTCAACAGGCAGAACGGCTTCTTGTGATAGCCGAGCGCGTTCCAGCTCCACGCTTCGAACAATTCGTCGAGCGTCCCGATGCCGCCGGGAAGTGCGAGGAAGGCGTCGGCGAGGTCGGTCATCTTCGCCTTTCGCTCGTGCATGTTCGACACGTGATAGAGCTCGGTCAGCCCGGTATGCGCCACCTCGAGATTCACAAGAGCATCGGGAATCACGCCATAGACCCGGCCTCCAGCGGCAAGGACGCTGTCGGCGATGAGGCCCATGAGACCCAGGCGGCCGCCGCCATAGACGAGGTCCACGCCTTGGCTGACCATCGCGGCGGCGGTCGCGCGGGTGGCATCGGCGAACGCCGGACTGCTTCCGGCCGCTGAGCCGCAATAAACCGCGAGGGACTGCACGTTCTTCACAGGCCCGTGAGCTCCCTCAGGTCGGCTTCGGGCCGCGCGCCGAAATGGGAGATGACCTCGGCGGCAGCGATCGAGCCGGTCTCGAGACAGGCCTTGAGAGGACGCCCACGGCAGCGCGCGGCGAGGAATCCGGCGGCGAAGAGGTCGCCGGCGCCCGTCGTGTCGACAATGTGAGCGACGGGCGCAGCAGGAACTTCGACCAGATAATCCTTCTCGACCGCAACTGCGCCCTGCGCGCCGCGCGTAATGACAAGGGTAGCGACCTTGCCGGAAAGAGCGCCGATGCAATGGGCGAGATCCGTGCAACCGGTGAGGTGGCGCACCTCTTCCTCGTTGCCGAACAGAACGTCCACAGCGCCTGTCTCGATCATTCCGAGCACGCCTTCCCGGCGATCGCCGATGCACAGGCTTTCGGACAATGTGAAGGCGACCGTGCGCGCGGCCGAGTGGGCGATCCGCGCTGCCTCGAGCATGGCCGCGCGCGGCCGCTGCGGCCCCCAGAGATAACCTTCGAGGAAGGTCACGCTGGCCGAAGCAATGAGGTCAGGATCGAGGGCGTTCGGCGTGAGCTCGTGGCTCGCCGCCGGGCAGGTGTTCATCGTCCGCTGAGCGTCGGGCGTCACCAGGATGAGGCAGCGCCCCGTCGGGGGCGGCGGGGCGATCGGAACCGTCTCGAAGCGCACTCCAAGCGACTGCATGTCGTGCGCGAAGATGGCGCCGAGCTGATCGTCCGCGACCTGCCCGACGAATGCGACATCGAGTCCGAGCGCCGCGGCTCCCGCCATGCTGTTGGCCGCCGACCCGCCGCTGATCTCCCGCGCCGGCCCCATTGCGGCGTAAAGCTCGTCCGCCTGCTGCGCGCTCAGCAATTGCATTCCGCCTCGCGGCAGGCCGTGCCGGTGGATGAAGGCGTCGTCGCACGTCGCGATGACGTCGACGATGGCGTCGCCGATTGCCACGATGTCGAGGGAGGATGTCACGGGCGGCGTCGCTAGCCGCGCGCCCGCGCAGCGGTCAACGGCGGTTGCGCGAACCCGTGAACCCGCTACGCATTCGCGCCATGACCGACAAGCCTCGCGCCGTCCCGCTCTCGCTCTTCGCTCTGTCGATCTTCTACGGCGGCATGGTCTGCATCGCCGGCGTGCTCGGCAACAAGCAGGTCGCGCTGGGGCCGCTCGCCGTCGAGGCCGGCATTTTCGCCTTCCTGCTGCTGGTCGTGACGTCGAGCGCAGTCGCGGAGCTTCACGGACGGAGCATCGCGAATCGGCTGGTTCTGTTCGGCTTCGTGCCGCTGATCATCTCACTGCTTCTCAGCCTGTTCGTGCTCGCGCTTCCGCCATCGCCGCAGATGGACCCGGCACGCCTTACCTCGTTCAACATGGTGATGGGCGGGACTCCGCGGATCTGGATCGGCGGCATCTGCGCTTACGGAATTTCGACCTTCCTCAACGTCACCATCTTCAGCAGGCTGAAGGCTCGGGAAGGCGCGGCGCTGCTGTGGCTCCGCTCGGCGATCGCAAGCGTGTTCAGCCAAATCGTCGATACCCTGATCTTCATCACGATCGCCTTCTACGGCGTGTTCCCGATTGGCGAACTGCTGCTCGGGCAGATGATCGCGAAGGCCGTTCTCTCAGCCGTCCTCGTCCCCCCGATCGTCTATCTTTTCGTAGCCCTTGGCCGCCGCCTCGACGCTTAACCGAGGTTAGACCGTGGCATATCTGCAACGGTCCGCGAGGATTCGTTAATTGAAGGCTGACGGCTGTAACAACATCGCCTCAATTCGCTAATAGCGGCGCAGGGGTTCACCAACATTTCGTCGTTTTGGCGGGGGAGTCATCCGTGAAGAAATTCGTGCTGTTTTGCACGACGGCCATGTTGTCGTCGGCTGTTTACGCTCAGTCCACCGGTACGGTGACGACTGAAGAAAAGATCATCATCACCGGCACCAGGAACGCCGGGGTCGACGGAGTCGTCGTTCCCGAGGGCGTGAAGTCGCGCGCCGTGCTGAACCAGCAATTCATTTCCAAGCAGCGGCCGGGCCAGTCGATCGACGATACGATCAACTATCTGCCGGGCGTCAGCTTCCAGAACAACGATCCCTACGGTTCGTCGGGCGGCACGCTCAACATTCGCGGTTTCGACGCGAGCCGCATCAGCCAGACGTTCGACGGCATTCCGCTGAACGACACGGGTAACTACGCGCTCTATTCAAACCAGCAGCTCGATCCGGAGCTGATCGAGCAGGTCAACGTCAACCTCGGCACGACCGACGTCGACAGTCCCACCGCCGCAGCGACGGGTTCGACGGTCAACTACCGTTCGATCAACCCACTGACCTCGCCGCATATTCGGGTCGTGGCTGGGCTGGGCGATTGGGACTACAGCCGGATCTTCGCCGTTGTGCATACCGGCACCTTCACGCCATTTGGAACGCGCGCCTGGCTCGCAGCGAGCTTGATGAAGAACGACAATCCGTTCCAGCGCACCAGCAGCGTCAAGAAGCAGCAGTATAACGCCAAGATCTACCAGCCGATCGGCAGCGGCGGCGACTTCGTCTCCGTCTCCGGTCACTGGAACGCGAACCGCAACCGCAACTTCGCTTCGCTCCCTCTGCGCATCGACATGACGCAGAGCTCGAGCAATTCCGCGCCGCGCGTCGTCGGTTCGGGTTCGGGCAACCGTTTCCCCGTCACCAAGGACGAGCGCGATTACACCTTACCGGCCTGCTCGACGGACACGCCGCAGGCCGGCGTGGCGGACGCGCCGAACAGCTGCGGAACTGCGTTCGACTACAGCTACAACCCGTCGAACACCGGCAATATCCGGATCAACTCGCGCTTCACCCTGACTCCAAACCTGATTCTGACCGTCGACCCGAGCTTCCAGTACGTTCGGGCCAACGGCGGCAGCAGCGCTGTCAAGGGCAATGAAGGCTTCTGGAGCAACACCGGCCTGAAGAACAGCGGCTCGGGTCCAATCTTCGGTTACATCGGCGGTCAGCCTTATTTCGGCGGCGTCGACCTAAACCACGACGGCGACATGATCGACACGCCGACGATTACGGCCACGGGCGCGCTCTCGAACACCACGCGCGGCGTCGAAGTCTACGCGCCCAGCGAGACCGAAACGCATCGCTATGGCGTCATCGCCAACCTCATCTACAATTTCTCGCCGACCCAGACCTTCCGTATCAACTACAGCCACGATTACGGTCGGCACCGCCAGACTGGCGAAGTGGCGGCGCTGCGATCAAACGGTCTGACGACCGAATATTTCCCGATCAACGACCCGCTGCTCGATGCGACGGGCCAGCCGATCGAAAAGCGCAACCGCAAGTCGTTCGCGATTCTCGATCAGGTATCGGCGGAATATCGCGGCGAGTTCTTCAATCGACTGCGCGTCAACGTCGGCCTGCGCTCACCGTGGTTCAAGCGCGATCTCAACCAGTTCTGCGTAACTGAGTCCAACGGCACCTTCGTCGATTGCTTCAACGACCCGGTATCGCAGGCGGCGTTCCTGAAGGCCAACCCGACGTACACACCGCCAACGAGCCGGACCTACAAATATCACAAGCTGCTGCCGACGGCGGGCATCAGCTATGACATCGCTCCGCGCACGTCGCTCTATGCGAGCTACACCAAGGGGCTGCAGGTTCCGGGCACCGACAACCTCTATCAATCGCTGATCTTCGCTCCTGGCGTTGGCCAGCCGAAGGCGGAGACGACCGACAACTTCGACGCGGGCGTTCGCTATACGTCGTCGAGGGTCCAGGCGCAGATCGCCGGCTGGTACACGATCTTCAACAACCGCCTGGCGTCGTCATACGATCCGCTGCAGGACATCACGATCTACCGTAACCTCGGCACCGTCCATAAGTACGGCATCGATGCGCAGGTCGCTTACGAGCCGATGAAGTCGCTGACGCTCTACGCTTTCGGTTCGTACCTGAAGTCGAAGATCCTCAACAACGTCCAGACTGGCCAGTGCACGGTGGCGAACGTCGCTGCCGGCAACGTGTCCGATGGAATTGGCGGCGTCTGCACCACCGTCGGGCAGCCGATCTACGTCAACGGTCTGACTGCGGGTAAGCGCGAGGCAGGCGCTCCGGTCTATCTCCTCGGCGGCCGCGTCGAATGGGATGCCGGACCAGTGCTGCTCGGCGCTCAGGTGAAGCGCACCGGCCCGCGCTACGTGAACGACCAGAACGTGCCGATCTTCACCTCGGGTTACACCGTCTATCCGGCGAAGACCCCGGCATACACGCTCGTCGACCTGGATGCGCGCATCAAGCTGGACACCTTGCTTCGCGGCATGCCCCAGCACACCTACATCCAGCTCAACATGACGAACGTATTCGACACGCTCTACGTCGGCGGTTTCACCGGCAATACGTCGAGCTCGTCGGTTCCCTTCGCCTTCATCGGCTCGCCGCGAACCTTCTCGGCAGCGCTGAACATCGAATTCTAATTCGAGTCAGCAAGAGGCACGAAGGCCGGGCGGGAGCAATCCCGCCCGGCCTTTTCTTTTGGACTGGCACCGTTCGATGAATTTCGGATAGCTTGGCGGGCAAATCTGGGGGCGGAGCTGATGGCGCAAGAGGCGGCTGCGGCCGCAAGTACAGCAACGCTGTTCCTGAGCTACGCGCGCGCAGACGAAGTGTTCGCGCGGCGGCTCGCCGCTACGCTCGAAAGAGCGGGTTATACGATCTGGTGGGACGCGCTCATCGAGGGTGGCGCGGCCTTCGGGCGGTTGATCGCCGAGGCTCTCGAGCGCGCCGACGCGGTGCTCGTCCTGTGGTCGAAGACCTCTGTCGATTCCGACTGGGTCAAGGATGAAGCCGCGCAGGGCCGAGAGCGGCACCGCCTGATCCCGCTGTCGATCGATGGCACCCAGCCGCCGCTTGGTTTCCGCCAATATCAGGTGATCGACCTCTCGACCTGGCGCGGACGGCGCGATTCTCCGCAATTCTCCGCGATCGAACGCGCGGTGGCCACGGCCGCGGGTCAGACGCTCGACCGCGCCCACTCGATCCGTCCGGCCGTCAGCCGGCGGGGTCTCATTGCGGGCACGGGGGCGGCCGCGCTTGTGGTGGTCGGCGGAGCGTCGTGGCTGGCGTGGGACCGCGGGTTTTTGGGAGGCCATGAGCCGCTCAGCATTGCGGTCCTGCCCTTCCGCAATTTGAGCGGGGACCGTTCCCAGGATTATTTTGCGGATGGACTGACCGAAGAGGTGCGGACGGCGCTGACCCGGATTACCGCGCTCCAGGTTTTGGCCGGCACGTCGTCGGAGAAGGCGCAGGAAGACGCCGGTCCCAAGAAGATCGCGGCGGAGCTAGGTGTGGGATTCCTGCTGACCGGATCGGTCCAGCGCGCGGCGGACACTGTGCGGATCGCCGCCGACCTCGTCGACGGCCGCACCGGTTTCTCGCGCTGGTCGCAGAGCGTCGATCGCAAGCTTACCGACATTTTCGCCGTTCAGAGCGAAATCGCGCGAATGGTGGCTGAGGCGATGTCGGTGCAGGTCGAGACCGCCGAGCCGGCGCCCGGCGGGACGGGAAACGTTCAGGCCTACGAGAATTACCTGCAGGGGCGGGCGCTGTTCAACCTCGCGAAGGACGAAGCCAGCGATCGCGATGCCCTGACCCATTTCGAATCCGCGATCACCGAGGATCCGAAGTTTGCGCTGGCGCATGCCGGGCGCTCGCGAGCGCTTTCGGTGATTGCCGGCGAGCATGCGACCGCCGACCAGATCCAGCCGCTCTATTCGGAAGCCATTGCCGCCGCCCGGCGCGCAATCGAACTCGCGCCGGACCTTGCCGAAGGTCATTTGGCTTTGGCCTATGCAACGTTTGCCGGGAAGCTCGATATTCGCGGCGCATGGCCGTCGTACCAGAGGGCCTACAAGCTGGGCTACGGAAACGCGGACATCGCGCTGCTCTATGCGCTTTACTGTTCCCGAGCCGGCCGGCCGGCTGAAGCGCAGGCGGCGGTGAATCGGGCAGTGTTGCTCGACCCGCTCAATGCGCGGGCGTTTCGCGCCCAGGGCTCGGTCGCCTATGCCGCGCGCCGCTATGCCGATGCGCTCGCGCCGCTCCGCCACGCTTTGCAGCTCAATCCAACAATGACCTTTGCGCACTCCCTTACGGGAAATTCATTGCTCGGTCTTGGCCGCACGGGCGACGCGCTGAAGGAGTTCGAAGCCGAGCCCGAGGCGCAGTTCCGCCTGACCGGCCTCGCCATCGCCCAGAAGCGGCTTGGCAATCGCGCGGCAGCCGAAAAGGCCTTTGCAGACCTCCAGTCACAAGTCGGAGATGCGGCCGTTTATCAGCAGGCGGAGGTACTCGCGCAATGGGACCGCATCGACGACTCGCTTCAGAAACTCACCCGGGCACGCGAGGTCGGCGACTCGGGCCTGACCTACGCGCCGACCGACGTAATGCTCGATCCGCTAAGACATGACGCCAGATTTCAACGCTTTCTCAACCAGTTGAGCCTCGCCTGAAGGCAAGGCTATCGGACTGGCATGTTCCGTGAGAGACTTCGCGCGATTTCCCGAAGGAGACGTCCAATGATCGTTGGGGGAAAACCGGTGACCGACATCGACGACGAGGTCACGACCGCCGGTGAGAAGAAGCGCTCATCCACCCGCTCGAGCGGCGACACGCGTTCAAGCGGCGACACCCGCTCGAGCGGCGATACGCGTTCAAGCGGAGACACGCGCAGCAGCGGCGATACGCGTTAGCCGGAGCATTTGAGCTTCGGCTTAGGGCTTCATCGCCCGGAGTTGATGGTCCGGCCGATCCAATCGAGATAATTATTGCGGTCGATCCGGACGTAGAGTCCGGGGTGGCCCGTGCCGCCGCATCCCATGCCCCAGCTGACGATCCCGACAAGGACGGGCTCACCGTAGGTCAGAATCAGCGGCCCGCCGCTATCGCCCTGGCAACTGTCCTTGCCGGGCGCTCCGGCGCACAGCATGGCCGCATTGGTCTTGCCGCGGTAATCCGGTGAGGAATCACAGGTCACGGTCTGGACGTCGACCTGGCGAAGCACTGGTGAGAAGCGCGCGCCCGTCCCCGACTTGTTCTTGCCCCAGCCGGTCACCGTCACATCCGCGCCTTCGCCGATTGCGCTGTCGCTCGCGCGCGAGCCGTTGAGGCGAATCGGCAGCGGCGTATGCGTGGCCGCGGAGGGGTCGGTTTGCTGGTCAGCGACGAGGTGGATCAAAGCAACATCGTTCAGTGGCGGCCCGTCATTCGTCTCCGGCCGATATTTGGGGTGCGTGATCAGACGATCGATCGCGTAGCTCACGCCGCCTTCGCGCGCGTCGAGCGTGCCGAGGCGCACGCGCCAGCCGCGGTCCACCTGCACCTGATCGATGCAATGCGCGGCCGTCAGCACCCAGCCGGGCGCGATGAGCGATCC
>Ga0310810_10007614_pt1 | contig 12378 bp, 8 predicted proteins | sample NCmetagenome_FD_207641 | JGI IMG/M metagenome (GOLD analysis project Ga0310810, IMG submission 207641) | Soil microbial communities from experimental microcosm in Duke University, North Carolina, United States - NC | ecosystem: Engineered > Artificial ecosystem > Soil microcosm > Unclassified ... | reverse complement strand
CAACAAGGCATTCTTCTTCTTCCACTACGAACAGATCCGTTTTCCCAACAGCTTCACCCGCACGCGAACGGTCTTCAATCCGCGAGTGTATGACGGCTGGTTCCGTTATCAGTTCGGCAATGAAGTACGCGAAGTGAACCTGCTGCAACTGGCCGCCGCCAACGGGCAAATCTCAGCGAAAGATCCGCTGATGACAAAGCTGCTTGGCATGATCGACTCGGCCACCAAGACGACCGGTACGCGCAGCGCTCAGAGCGATCCGCTCTATGACAACTACGTCTGGCAGAGTCCGTCCGAGCTATTCGAGCATCAGCCGACAGTGCGCATCGACTACAACCTGACTGACAAACACCGGCTGAACGGATCGTGGTCGTCGATCACGGCCAAACGCACTCCCGACTACTTGAACAACGCGGACCCCCGATTTCCGGGCGCACCAAATCAACGCGATTTCAAGTCGACGCGACCGCTGACATCGATGGCGCTGCGTTCGGTGTTTACCAAGAACACGATCAACGAGCTCCGGGGCGGATTGACCGCTTACGCGAGCGGCTCGAACTTCGGGTATCCGTCGAGCATGGCATCGCGTAACGATCCGACCAGCTTCGAGGACCAGAACGGCTACGCGATCACCACGCCGGGAAACACGACCGACTGGTTCACGTCGAATGGCCCGACCTGGCGGAAAGCGCCCACCTACACGATCGAGGACACGGTGACGTGGAATCGGCAATCCCACACGGTGTTGGCGGGCGGCAATCTGCTCGTCTCGAACGCCTCGGCCTCGAGTCAGCAGATGGTCACCGGGATCACGCTCGGATTCAATACGGACTTCGATCCCGCGGCGAGCCTGTTCACGACGGCGAACTTTCCCGGCGCGTCGAGCGATCAGCTGACCGCCGCGCGAGCGACCTACGCGGTCCTCACCGGCCGAGTGTCCAGCATTACCAGTCAGGCGGTCCTCGACGGCAGCACGGGCAAATACCAGGAACTCGGGCCGTCAACGCTCGAGGGCGGCTATCACGTGTTCGGCATGTTTGCGCAGGACACCTGGAGGCTGCGCTCGAACCTCACCTTGACCGGCGGCATTCGCTATGACGTCCAGACACCGTTCGCGCCGTTCACGAGCGTCATGTCGTCGGCGACGATGGAGAGTGTGTGCGGACGATCGGGCCTCGGTGATGGCGGCCTCTATAGCCGATGCAACTTCCTTTCACCGGGCTCTTTGAACGGTGTGGCTCCGCAGTATATCCAGTTTGAGAAAGGGAGCGAGGGCTACAAGATCGACTGGAACAACATCGCTCCGTCGGTCAGCGCCGCCTGGCGCCCGAACGTAGAGTCCGGGTTCCTGCGCAAGATCATGGGCGACCCGGATCAGGCGACGGTGCGCGCTGGGTATTCCGAGGCCTATGATCGCCAGGGCCTGACTCGGTTTACTGATCTGTATGGCGGCAACCGCGGCGCCTCGGTATCGCTTACTCGCGGGGCGAGCACGGGAACGCCGACGCTGGTGCCGCCCGGCGAATCGTGGCCGGTTCTGCTCTCGCAGCCTGGTCGGCTGTTTCCTTCGTCATTCAATGAGGATCCGAAGTACCCGATCGCCGTCGGCGCGAACCGCGCGGACAGCCTCAATGCCTTCGCGCCGGACATCAAGATCGGTCGCGTCCGGACGTGGACCATCGGGTTCGCGCGGTCGATCTCCAGGGACATGGCGGTCGAGATCCGCTACATCGGGAACCGCGGCGACAACGAATGGTCGTCGATCAACTACAACACGATCCGCGGCGAGAATCTGGTGGCCAACGGGTTCCTCAACGAGTTCAAGCTCGCGATGGCCAACCTCCAGGCCAACAACGCGTCGGGCGCGTCGAACCGGGCCGGATCATTCGCCTACTTCGGTCAGGGCACCGGGACCGCGCCGTTGCCAATCTACCTCGCGTACCTCAATGGCAGCAGGGACGCGGTCAATCCGGCCGCGTACACGAACGCGTCGACGACCTGGGCCAACTCGACGATCGCCGGCCGGCTCGCGGGACCGAATCCCAATCCGACCGGAGCGGCAGGAGATCTCGATGGCAACCTGACTCGGCGCAACCAGGCACAGGCGCTCGGATACCCCGCGAACTTCTTCGTCCTGAACCCCGACGTGAACAACAACAACGTGACCGACGCCGGCGGCTTCAGCAAATACAACGCGCTCCAGCTCGAGCTGCGGCGACGTTTGTCGAAGGGCTTCTCGGCGAACGTGAATTATCAGTACGCGTTCGAAGGCGGCTCTCAATTCGATGGTTTCAGCTTCGGACGCGCCTGGAGCGACATCCCGGTCACCGGGCTTCCCACGGTGCGTCACGCGATCAAATATCAGGCGGACTGGACGCTGCCGTTCGGCCGCGGCGAGCGCTTTGCCGGCGACATCGGGCATCTTGCCAACGCGTTGGTCGGCGGCTGGAGCGTCACCGCGGTTGGTCGTATCCAGACGACGGTCCAGGATCTTGGCAACGTGCGGCTCGTCGGCATGTCCGTCAAAGACCTGCAGAAGATGTACAAGTTCACCCGCATCGGCAACCCATCGACCGGCATCGATGAAGTGTGGATGTTGCCCGACGACGTCGTGCTGAACACTCGTCGGGCGTTCAGTACGAGTAACACGACGTTGGATGGCTACTCGACCAGTCTGGGCGGTGCGCCGCAGGGACGGTACATCGCGCCCGCGAACTCGGCGACCTGCATTCAGATCAAGGCTGGCGACTGCGCGCCGCGGAGTGTGTTGCTCCTTTCACCATGGTTCAACCGACTCGACTTCGGCGTAGCTAAGCGAATCAACACCGGTGGATCGACGAACGTCGAGGTACGTTTCGATCTGCTCAACCTGCTCGACAATGCAAATTACAACCCGGTCGCCAATCCCGGATCAGGGGCGACGATCTTCCGCACGACGTCGGCCTACACCGACGCGAGCAATACTTACGATCCCGGCGGGCGAATCGGACAGTTGATGTTCAGATTGAACTGGTAGACCGCAACGGTCAGCTGATAGCTGAAATGCTCCCTCGCGTTCCGGCCGCCATCGTCGTGGCACTTGCCGTTCTTGCCAGCGATCGGCCGGATCGCGTTTTTGCGCGGCAATCACAAGTCGCCAGCGAGCGTCCGTCTGGTCCAACGGTCGACTTTGTCGTGCTCGACGCCGATGGATCCCCGATCGCTGACCTGCAAGCGTCGGAAGTTGAAATCCGAGTCGGAGACCGTGTCAGAGTGGTGCGCGCGCTGCGCCGCATCTCCGCGGCACCTGCGTCCACGACCAACGGCACGTCACACGTGCCGCCGCCATACGGCACAAACGACGACGTCGCAGCAGGGCGCCGATTCGTGGTCGTCATCGATCAGGAGTCGTTTGCCGCAGGACGCGAATCGCTGTTCAGAAACGCGATCGACGGCCTGCTGACTCAGTTTTCTGCGGCCGATCGGGCGATGGTGGCTGCGCTCCCCTTCGGCGGTGTGGTCGTGCCCTTCACGTCCGATGCCGCGCGTATCCGGCTGGCGGCAGGCCGCGTGGCCGGCCAGGGATCACGCAGCGAGACCGGATCCGATCTGGCGTGCCGCACGCGTCGATTCCTCGAATCGCTCGAGGGGATGCTGAAACAGCAGGGCCGGCAAAGCTCGCCGCAAACGCTGATTCTCTTTACCGCCGGCCTTGCTGCGCCGCGGCGCGACGCGCCGATGGGACTCCAGCCAGGCATGTGCGAGCTGCCCGTCGATCTCTTTCGTCATGTCGCTTCCGCGGCCAGCGCCGCGCGCGCGAACCTCTACGTCATGCAGCCTGTCGACGTCGGGATGCGCGCGTCGCTTCCCCGTCCCACGCCGGGCGGAGTCGGCGACATCGGATCCGACAACCCGCTCGAGGGGATCGAGCACATTGCGGGCGTCACCGGTGGAACCCGTCTGTCGCTGGATGCAACCGGCACGGGAGCGCTGCTCCGCGTGGCGAAAGAAAGTTCCGCTTACTATGTCGCGGAACTCGAGCCCGTGAGCGGCGAAGTCTTTGGACGCAGCCGGCCACTCGGCGTAAAAGTCTCACGCCGCGGCGTGGCGGTTCGCGCGCGCCCGGAGATCACGTTCACCGACACGGCAAGCGCAGAGGTGGCGCGTCCCATTGTGAGCGAGTTGCTCGCCTCGACCAACGCCGTCGCCGATCTGCGCTTGCGCGTCGACGGCTTTACCGTGCGCGACCCGGACGGCAAGTTACGTGTCGGCGTGCTGCTGGAGCCGGCAGACGCATCGGCAACGATCGCCTCGGCGGGCGCCATTCTATTGGACGGTGCCGGGCGGGTTGCGGGGCGCTGGAACGCCAGCGATCCGAGCGAACGCCCGCTTCTTGGCGCGATGTCAGCGTCGCCGGGCACGTACCGGATGCGCGCAGTCGCCGTCGATACGAGAGGCAAGCCTGGCGCCGCGGAAATCGAGATCGACGTCGGCCTCACCGCGGTAGGTGGACTCTCGCTTGGTTCCCTGTTGCTGAGCGTTTCTCGTGCGGGATCAACGTCGCTCCAGCTCGAATTCGGATCGGAACCGACTGCGAGGGCATCGTTCGACATTTATGGAGGCACCGCGGGTCAGCGACTGTCGGCAACCCTCGAGATATCGCGCAGCGTCGATGGCGCGGCGATCGCCACCGTGCCACTCGCGTTGACGCGCGCCGACGACACTCGTGTTGTCGCCACCGGCACCGTTCCGCTCGGCGCTTTGTCTCCTGGCGACTACGTCGTCCGCGGGATCATCCGCCTCGAGGACGGGACGACGGGGCGCGTGGTACGGACGTTGAGGAAAAAGCTGTAGCCCTGGCCCTCAAGAGCTGCACCGGTCTACGCGCTGCGGAGTGATCGGGCGATCACGCCGAGACCACCAAACAGCAGTCCAAGCATCACAATCGTGTTGAAAAGTGTCGTCTGACGGAAATAGATGTCCATGTTCATGAGAATGCCGGCGAGGACGATCGCGAGACCGAGCGCCGTCAGCAGCCATCCGATGACCGACTTTCCGTTGTAGAACAGGAACGCGACACCCACCAGCAACGGAAGAAGCGTAGGACCGAAACCGCCAAATCTGCCGAAGTTCCAGAACGATGTCGTCACCTGCACCTGGTTCAGCAGCAGGTACACACCAACAACCGCCATCGTCAATCCGATGAAGAACTGTCCAACTCCGCCGGGGGTGCCCCCGGCGCCGCGCTTTTCCGGCAGTGGCTGCGTCGTCGTCACGCGGGAAGGATAACAGAGACCGGCAGGGATCAGCGTTCGCTCTTGAGAACCAGTGCCGGGACCAGGAGAAGCAAACCCTGGACGAGATCGCCGATCGCGAAATCCACTCGATGCAATTTCAGATAGACGACCGCCGCACTGAGAAGCATCGTGAGGGCGGTGAACCGCGCGAGAAACAGGCCCTCCGGCTTCCGCTGGATGAGCCACACGAACGCAATCGCCGTCACCGCAGCGCGCACAAACATCGCGATGCCGAGAAACGTCAGAGGGACCTCGACGTCGGGAGTCATCGTCAGCTCGAGTCCGGCCATCATGGCGGCCGGGTTGGTGAGGGACACAGCTCCTTCGAGACACTGCATCGCGCCGGTAAGGGCGAGGAGCACGAGCAGCACGCCGCGCACGACCGTCATGCCGTGAATCACTTTGCGAGTACGAGATTGCCCGCGCCGAGATGCGCCCGCAGCGTGTACTTTCCCTTTCCAGACCAGGTGAACTCCTGCAGCAGGCCTGATTTCGAACCGCCGAAGGGGCTCGCGTTGAGGTCGCCCGCCTTCACAGCCGCGTCGACGCTCGCGTAATCGTCCGGATTGCCCACCGCGATCTGAACGTTACCCGCATAACTCTCGACATCCTTGTTCCCAGTGATGGCCTCCATCTTCAGTTCGCCACCGCTGAGGCGTACGACGACGTCGGCAGTGGCCGGCACTTCGACGATCGCCCGGAAGTTGTTGTGCGGAGTGTTCTTGACCTTTACATCAGCACTGCTGCCATTCACCGTCACGTCGACTTTGGTGTCGCCGGTATTACCGCCCACAACGACGCGAATGTGATTATCGTCGGCGGTCTTGATTTCATATCCGCCGCCATCGAGATCGACGTTGATCTTTCCACCCGCAACAAATGGCTTATCAGCCGCAGGCGTGGTCGCCGCATCACTCGACGTGTTCTTCGCTGCGTCTTCTGGCTGCTGGCACGCAGGCAAACTCAGGGCGGTTGCAACGACGAGAATGCCAGATAGGGTTGATCGCACCATAACCCTCCTCAATGACTTCGTGGATCGACAGTCTTGCACAGAATCGCTAACCGGGATCGGCCGCAGGCGCTTGCAATGAGCGCCAGGCGAGCTGGACTCTCGCGCGCATCCACGATACGGTGCCGTTAACATTAACGCCGAACCGCCGTCTTTCCTCTCATGGGTCACAGTCCGTTCCATGTGTTCGGTCGATCGCCGGCCTTCGCAGTCGGCGTCGTGCTGCCGCTGTCTCTCGGGATTGCTCTCGCGGCCATCACGTCAGCGGTCGTGAACGCGTACTTGATTCGCACATTACCTTATCCGGCGCCCGATCGTGTCTACCACGTGATGTATGCGCCGCCGGGTCCCTGGGAGCCACGCGGCCTGTCAGGAATGGACTGGGCTTCGGTCAGCGACGTCGTCGAATACCCGCTCGCATCGGGAGCCGACACGTTCTTCCTGGCTGATGGCGGTGCAGCTCCGCCGCTGCGAGGCCGCAGGATCACATTCGGTGTGGTGGCCGGTCTGGTTTTGCAGCCGGCCGCGGGGCGACTTCTGGTTGAGGAGGACTTTCAGAGCACGGCTGAACCGTCTGCGCTTATCGGCTATAGCGTTTGGCGGGATCGCTTCGGCTCAGATCCCGCGGTCGTTGGCCGATCGCTTCGCACCGAAACCGAGGCGGGCCGCGCCGAGCAGTTTCGAATTGTCGGTGTGCTTCCGCGCAACTTCTACATCGGAGGCGACAGCACGCAACCTATCGATGTCGTCGTTCCGATTGACGGATCGGCGCGACGCTACTACATGGCGCGCCTGCGACCGGGAGTGCCGCCCGCACTTGCAGAGCGGCGGCTCACTGAGGCCGCCCTGCGCGTGGCCACCGACGCACCGGCCGACTGGAGCGGCGTGCATCTGGAGTCGGCGCACGAGCGATACACGGGGCGATTGCGCCCTGTGCTCACCGGCATCATGGTCGCCTCTGCCCTGCTTCTGCTCACGGCTTTTGCCAACGTTGCGGTCCTCATCGTCCTGCGAACCGCACGGCGGCAAAAGGAAATGGCGCTTCGGCTCGCTCTCGGCTCGACCAACGCACGACTGCTGCGATTGCTCCTCGCCGAAACCTGTGTGCTGCTTGTCGCTTCGCTCGTGATCGGCTTGTTCATCTGCCGCTCGGCACTGCAAGTACTCGCTCCGCTAATCGAAGCCCAACTTGGACGACCAGCACCTGGCGGGAGCGCTTCGATCGCAATCGACGCCACCGTCCTGTTCGCTTTCATCGCGATTGGCGCTGTTTCGCTCATTGCGTTGACGCTGCCACCGCTTGGGTTGCTGCGGCGAGGACGGCTCGCGGCAATTCTGCAGCGATCGGGCGCAACCACGACCGAGGGACTCGGCATGCGACGGCTGCGCTCGACAATGCTCGTCGTCGAAGTCGCGGCGACAGTTGTCCTGCTCGCCGGATGCGGCCTGATGGTGAGAAGCGTTGCCAGGATGGTGCGAACCGATTTGGGATTCCAACCGCACCAACTGGCGCGAGCACGCATCACACTCCGTCCGGTTGACTACGCGAATCCGCAAGCCTTTACGCGCTTCTTTGAACGGTTCATCGAACGCGCGAGCATCGCCGGCGCGCCCGTGGTCTTCAGCAGCTGGCCGCCGTTCGCGGCATTCCCGGAGCAGGCGATCGAAGTCGACGGACGTGCCGGACACATTTTGAATGCGGGATATGTCAATGTCGGGCCGAACTACTTTTCAACCCTCGACATTGCGCTCAGGAGCGGACGCGAGATCACCGCTGCCGACATCGCCTCGTCGGCCGCCGTCGCGGTGGTGAGTGAATCGTTGGCGAAGCGTTTATGGCCTGGAGGCGACGCACTCGGCAGGCAGCTCCGACAGATTCAGGTCACGGCGCGAGGTCCTGAGCCGCCCGGGCCGTGGCAAACCGTCGTCGGGATCGTCGCCGACGTGCGCCAGAGCTATGGCGACACCAACATGCACGATGTCTACTCGCCGTGGATTCCCAATCTTCGCTTTGGATCGTTTTATACGCGCACCCCGCGCCCGCTCCCCTCCCAGTCTCGAGTGCTGCAAGGAGTCGCGACGGAAATCGATCCTCATGCCGTCGTCAACGACCTTCGGGCTGTTGACGCGGAGAATCGCGAGCTCGAGGGTGCAACGTTCCTGAGCATGATGTTGGCGGGGTTCGCTGCGGTCGCCACGATCGTGGCGGTGCTGGGCATTTATGCCGTGACCGCCTATTCGTTGCAACAACGCGAGCGCGAGCTGGCAATCAGAATGGCGCTTGGCGCCGGCCGCCGCGCTGTCGCGACATTGTTGCTTGGTGAAAGCGGCGCCGTCCTGACCGCCGGCCTCGTCACCGGCGTCGCCGGTGCGATGGCCACTGCCCGGATCCTCGAGCATCAACTGTTCGGCGTGCAGACGTTCGACGTATTAACGCTTGCCGCCACCTCAACCTTGACGGCGACGACGTGGCTTGTGGCAACGTGGTGGCCAACTCGACGTGCAGCGCGAACGGATCTGGTGGTGTCATTGAAGGAGATCTAGACGACGACGTTCATTGGCCGGCCTGCGAGGAATGCAAAGACATTATCGATTGCGAGCGCCAGGCCTGCCTCGGTTGTTTCAGGCGTGATGCCGGCTGCGTGCGGCGTGAGAACGACATTCGGCAATGAATAAAGCGGCGAACCAGGCGGCAGGGGCTCGAGATCGAAAACATCCAGACCCGCGCCCGCGATTCGGTTCGTCGCGAGTGCGGCGATCAGGTCAGCTTCATTCACAATCGGACCGCGAGCCGTGTTGATGAAGATGGCGCCCGGTTTCATCATGTCGAAGTGTTCACGGCGGATGAGACCCGATGTATCCGTTGATTGCCGCACGTGAATGCTGACGACGTCGGATTGACGGAACACGTCGTCAAATCCAATCCACTCGGCGGTGTCCCCCCCAGGATGAAACGTCCAGGCCACGACCCGCATGCCGATCGCTCTTCCCAGTTTGGCGACCTCGCGTCCGATCGCTCCGGTCCCAATCAGGCCGAGAACTTTTCCGCGAAGCTGCGGCACCATCGCACGGGGCCATTTGCCGTCGCGCACTTGCCGGTCAACCGTCACGATCTGTTTGGCGACGGCCATGATCAAAGCCAGTGTATGTTCTGCGACGGCGACCGCCGATACGCCAGGCGTATTGGTGACGCGAACCCCACGGGACTTTGCCGCCAGGAGATCGACATTGTCGGTTCCGGTTCCCCAAATCGAAATCAGCCGCAGATGAGGACATGCTGCGAGTACGTCAGCGGTGAATTTCGAAGTCGAGCGAATGTTGATCACCATTTCCGCATCACGAATGCGGCGAACGAGTTCGGCGACACTCGACGGACGATCGGCGTAGGTTCGCACCTCGTGGCCGGCGAGCGTCGCAAATGCCGCGCTCGGCGCCATCACGGCGGGTTCATCGTCCGGTATGACAATGCGGGACATTACTGGTGACGTCCAATGGCGGAATAGTGCTTCGTGTCGCGCATCATCAGCGAGACGATCAGCGCCACGGCAATCACACTGGTGAGATAGTAGGAAAACCACGCCTCGTGGCCGATCGACTTGAACCACAGGGCGATGGATTCAGCCGGTCCGCCAAAAATGGACGTGGTGATTGCATACGGGAGCCCGACGCCGGTGGCTCGCACGTTGGTGGGAAACAGTTCGGCTTTCACCACGGCGTTAATCGACGTATAGCCGGCGACGATCAGCCATGCGGCGGCAATCAAGAGAAATGCGGCGAGCGCACTCGTCGTTGCCTGAAGCGTCCGAAGCAGCGGAATCGTGAACAGCGTTCCGAGCGCACCAAACCAGAGGAGCAGAGGTTTGCGCCCAACTCTGTCGGAGATTGCTCCGTAAATCGGCTGGAGACATAGGGCAAACACCAGCGACGCGGCACTCACAAGCGTCGTCTGATTGTCACTCAAACCAACCGAGAGCTTCAGAAACTTCTGCATGTAGGTCGTGTAGGTGTAGAAGCAGGTCGTCCCGCCGGCCGTCAGTCCGACGACGATGAGGACCTCGCGCGGATATTTGAAGAGCCCGCGAATGGAGCTTTCGCGTTTAACCGCCGTCTTCGCCTCGATGAAGGCGTCGGTCTCGTGCAGGTTCCTCCGCATCATCAGAGCGACAACGGCCAGTAATGCGCCGATGACGAATGGAATGCGCCAGCCCCACGCGCGCATTTGATCACCGGTCAGGAACAGCTGCTGCAGAACGAGGAGCACGAGGATGGCACACAGTTGGCCCCCGATGAGCGTGACGTAATGAAAACTCACATAGAAGCCGCGATGCTTTTCGTCGGCGACTTCAGTCAAATACGTCGCGCTTGCCCCGTATTCACCGCCGAGACTCAATCCCTGGATGATGCGGGCGATGCCCAGCATCGCCGGAGCGGCCGACCCGATCGAGGCGTAGGTCGGCGTCACGGCGATAACCAGCGACCCGAAGCACATCAGCATCACGGACAACATCAGCGCCGTGCGGCGGCCGTGATGATCGGCGAGATATCCGAACACCACACCGCCGAGCGGCCGCATGATGAACCCAATCGCAAACAGGATTGCGGCGTTCAGTTGCTGGACGACTGGATCGTTTCCGGGAAAGAAGGAGTGCGCGAAGTACAGCGCGAAGGCCGTATAGGAGTAGAAGTCATACCATTCGACGAGATTTCCGATCGATCCGACGAAGATGGCGCGCAGCCGCCGGCGCACATCGGTGAACGTCAAGTGATCGGTCGCGTGGACTACTTCAGCGTCAGCGTCTGCTTCAGCCACGCAATCATCTCTGCCTTGTAGTGCTGCTGGTCAGCATCTTTTCCACGTGCCCATGCCATGTCCGCCGGTAGTCGATGCTGAACCAGGCGAACCCCGCCTCGGCGAGCGGTTGGAACGTCGGTGCCATATTGGTGGCGCCGGTGCCGCCGTCAAATCCGCCGCCGTGCACGAGGATCGCGGCCGGGAATGGGCGCGGGCCGTCGGGCACATAGAGATCTAACAGGAGCGCGTGGCCTCCGGCCCTGCCGTATTCGACGCCCTTTTGATCGGTCGAGAGTAGAGCCGGGAGGATGGCAGAGATGAGAGCGAAGATTATCGGTTTCATCAAGCGACCCGCAAACATATCGCGTCCAGTCAACGGGAGTCCGAGGAGTTTATCTGCATCGCTGTTGATACGCTATACAGGGCAGGAAACTGGAACGTGGCGCGCACACTGATTTCAGCGGAGATCGAAGAATGGCGCGATGAACGCTGGCAGCGCGAGGGATCGCGGCAGGTCGAAACAGCGTTCGGCGCCGAACGGTTCATTGAGCGGGTTGGCTTTGCGGCGTGCCTGACCGACGCTCGGCGGCCCGGTCCTTCGCTCTATGTCGCGGTTTGCGGCCGGCGCGACGCGGTCATGCCACGGAACGTTCAGAAGGATCCCGAAGCCTCACATACATGGCACCTCAAGGACGAACTCGTGCGACGAGGCAAGGTCTACTACGGCAAGCTCGCCGGCACGCGGGCGATGTTCATCGCTCCTCGCATGATTCCGTACTTCCATTCGGTCTGGGGCATGCGTCGCGCGGAAGAATCGAGACGCCTGAGTGGTACTGCCAGGGCGATACTCCGCGTCCTGCGTCGTGAATGGGAGATGGCGACGTCCGATCTGCGCAACGATGCCGGGGTGAAGGATCGCAAGCGATTCGGTCAGGCGCTCGACGAACTGCAGGCGGCCATGCTGGTCGTACCGAGCGAGGTGTACTACCAGCCAAAGTTCACGTATGTCTGGACGCTGGCGGTGGGGCGGTTTCCGGATCACCTGCGGCAACGCATCAGCCGTAGCATCGCGCTCCGCGAAATCGCCCGCTGCTTCCTATCGAGTGCGGGGATGACCGTACCGGGGGAGTTGGCGCGGGTGACCGGGTTGTCACGTCCGGACGCGGGGTTGGGCAACCGTGCGCTGGTGGCCGAAGGCTTTGCGACGACACCGGCTCGCGGCGTCTATGTGCTCTCTAAGGCGGGGTCGTGCGATGCTGGATCTGGTCGAGATGATGACGCACATGCGCGACATAGTCTCT
>Ga0310810_10007612_pt1 | contig 12379 bp, 9 predicted proteins | sample NCmetagenome_FD_207641 | JGI IMG/M metagenome (GOLD analysis project Ga0310810, IMG submission 207641) | Soil microbial communities from experimental microcosm in Duke University, North Carolina, United States - NC | ecosystem: Engineered > Artificial ecosystem > Soil microcosm > Unclassified ... | reverse complement strand
TCGGCCGTCTTTTTCTTGCCTTTTTGCTGGGCCGCCTTCTGCGCGTCAAATAGGCGCCGAACCAGGCTCTCGATGCCTTCGGTGTAAGGCCGCGCGTTCACCATCAGCGTCTGAAAACGGCGAAGTTTCGCCGCGGCCACCATTTCCATGGCGCGCGTGATCTTCTTCGTGTTTTCCACGCTGCGGATGCGGTTTTTGAGTTCGCGTAATTGTCCGGACATTTATTTGAACTGGTCCTTGAACTTCTGGATGCCCGCGAGCAGGTTCTTTTTCACGGGGTCGGAGATCGCCTTTTTCTCGCGGATCTCGTGGAGGACGTCGTGATAATTCTTGTCCATGAATTCCAGCAGGCCCTTTTCGAAGGCCGCCACGCGGTTGAGCGGAACGCTGTCGAGAAGCCCTTCGTTGCCGGCCATGATCACGATGACCTGGCGCTCGAACGGGATCGGCTGGAGGATGTCCTGCTTCAAAATTTCCACCATGCGTTCGCCGCGGGTGAGCTGGTCTTTGGTCGCCTTGTCGAGATCGGTCGACAGCTGGGCAAAGGCCGCGAGCTCGCGGTACTGCGCAAGGGCGAGGCGCAGCTGGCCGGCCACCTGCTTCATGGCTTTGGTCTGGGCGTTGCCGCCGACGCGCGAAACGGAAAGGCCGACGTTCACGGCAGGACGCACGCCTGCGTAGAAGAGGTCGCTTTCCAGGTAGATCTGGCCGTCGGTGATGGAGATGACGTTGGTCGGAATGTAAGCCGACACGTCGCCCATCTGGGTTTCGATGACGGGCAGCGCGGTAAGAGAACCGCCGCCGAGATCGTCGCGCAGTTTCGCCGCGCGTTCCAGAAGACGCGAGTGAAGATAAAAGACGTCGCCCGGATAAGCTTCGCGGCCGGGAGGACGCTGCAAAAGAAGCGACAGCTCGCGGTAAGCGACCGCGTGCTTGGAAAGGTCGTCGTAAACCACAAGCGCGTGCTGGCCCGTGTTCAAGTATTCTTCGCCGATGGCGCAGCCCGCGTAAGGCGCGAGGTACTGCAGCGGCGCCGGATCATCCGACGACGCGGAAACGATCGTCGTGTATTCCATGGCGCCGTACTTTTCAAGCATCTGCGCAATGGCCACGACGGAGGAAAGCTTCTGTCCGATGGCCACGTAAATGCATTTCACGCCCGTGCCCTTCTGGTTGATGATCGTGTCCAGAAGAATGGCGGTCTTGCCGGTCTGGCGGTCGCCGATGATGAGTTCGCGCTGGCCGCGGCCGATCGGGATCATGGCGTCGATGGCCTTGATGCCGGTCTGCAGAGGCTCTTTCACGGGCTGGCGTTTGATGACGGAAGGGGGAAGGGTTTCGAGCGGGCGGCGCTTATCGGAAGCAATGGGGCCTTTGCCGTCCATGGGCTCGCCGAGCGGGTTCACGACGCGGCCGAGAAGCGCGTTGCCTACGGGAACTTCCGCGATGCGGCCCGTGCGTTTGACCTGTTCGCCTTCCTTGATGTTCTTGTCCGACCCGAGAATCACGACGCCGACGTTTTCCGGCTCGAGGTTCAGCGCGAGGCCCATGGTCTTGTCTTCGAACGTGACCAGTTCGCCGGCCATGACCTCTTCCAAGCCGTAGACGCGCGCGATGCCGTCGCCGACCTGCAGGACGTAGCCCACGGACTCCATACGGAGCTTGGTCTCGTATTTTTTGATTTCCGTCTGGATTGCCTGCACCACTTCTTCAGGTTTCAACATGATGTTCCCTTTCCCCGGGGGGCGAGATTATTGGGACTTTAAATTCTGTTTCAATTCGTGAAGACGGCTCCGGTAACTGGCGTCGATTTCTTTGCCGCCGAAGCGTACGACCAGCCCGCCGATCATGCGGGGGTCGGTTTCCGTGATCAGCCGGATCTCGGACTTGAACTTCTTCTTGAGCAGCGCCGTAAGCCGCGTCACGGCTTCGGGCGGCAGCGGCACGGCCGACACCGCGGTCACTTCCCGGATGCCGCGCTTTTCTTCCGAAAGGCGGTGGAACTCTTCCTGGATGAACCGGAACGCGTGGAACCGGCCCTTGGCCACGATAAGCTTCAGGAAATCCGCGATGAGCCTCGGCGTCGACGCGGGGAGGACCTTGTCGAGAAAATCTTCCTTCTCGGCTTTCCCGATCGTGGAATTCATGACCAGGTGCGTGATTTCCGGATGCTTTTCCAAAAGCTGGCGCACGGCGGTGAGGCCCGAGTCAATGGCTTCCCATTGGCCCGTTTCCTCCGCCAGTCCCAAAAGCGCGCGCGCGTAACGGCTCACCGCCCGGTGATCGATCATAACGTCTTCTCGAGCTCCTCGATGATTTCAAGGATCTTCGCGTTCTGCGCCTTGTCGGTCGAGAGCTTTTCCTTCAGGATGCGCTCGGACACGTCCATGGCCAGGTCCGCGATTTCCTGCCGCAGGACAAGCCTCGTCTTCGCGGCTTCGAGGGCCAGGTTTTCCTTGGCCTTGTCGAACGTGGCCTGGGATTCGGCGCGGGCCTTTTCCTGGATCTCGCGGCCGATGCGGCGGCCTTCATCTACGGCTTCCTGCACCTTGGCGCGCGCCTCGTCCTCGATCTTCTGGAGGAGCGCGGCGTACTGCGCCTTCAGGCCTTCGATTTCTTTCTTCGCGGCTTCGATCGCCTCGAAATCCTTGCGGATCTTTTCGCGGCGCGCTTCGAGGGAGCCCAGGACGGGCTTCCACGCCAGCTTTTTCAGCGCCAGGAAGACGAGGACGAAAGCGAGCAGCTGAACAAAGACTTCGCCCGGAATGATGTTGGATTTGAAGAATTCCATATCAGCCCGGTCTTAGATCTTGCCCATGAGCGAAAAGCCGAAAACGAGAGCATACAGCGTCAAGGCTTCGATGAGGGCGCAGCCGGCCATCATGTTGACGAGAATCTTCGTCGAAGCTTCGGGCTGGCGGGCCGTAGCATCCATCGCGCCGGACACGGCCTTGCCGAGGCCGAAAGCGCCGGCCATGGCGGTGAGCGCCAAGCTGATGGGGAGGGCGAATGCTAAAGCGGTATTGGGTTCCATGAGTAAAGCTCCTTATTTTATTAAGTTAATGGGCATGAGCATGAGAGGCGGCCTGCCCCTCATGTTCGTCATGCCCGTGTTCTTCATGAGGCAGTACGAGTGAAATGTAAACCGTCGACAACAGCATGAACACGAACGCCTGGACCATGCTGAAAATGATGGAGAGGACATTCGCGAACAATTGAAAGAAAAAGGGGAGATATTTGAACATCACGTTCAGTTCGGCGAATTTGAAAAGGAGCCGGTCTTCGCTCGAGATGTTGGCGAAAAGGCGCAGCGACAGGCTGAACGGAACGGCCGCAAGCTCCAGGATAATATTCAGCACGAACATGAGAGGAATCAGGATAATCCCGAAAATATTCTGAGGATTTCCCGCGAGGTGCTTGATGTAGTTGGCAAGGCCCTGCTCGCGGATGCCGGTGATCTGCACGTAGACCATGGTCGAAATGCCGACCGCGAGCGTCGTGCTCCACGCGGACGTCGGCGCCTTGAAGAGCGGGATGAGGCCGCTCCAGTTCATCAGGAGAATATAGAGGAAGATCGTGCCGAGAAAGGGGACGTGCTTGGGGCCTTCGGGGCCCAGGATGCCGCAGGCAAAGCCGTTGATGCCTTCGACGACAGCTTCCCAGAAATTCTGCAGCGAATCCGGGACGAGCTTGCTGCGCCGGGCCGCCAGGATCGCGGTCGTGCTGATGATCGCCACGGCCATCAGGGAGAAAATAACGTTCTCCCATTTCTCCAGGAATTCCACCCAGCCGGCTTCGGGGTACATGTTGTGAAGGATGGTGATGAAGTTCGGAAGCTCGTGAGCTTCGTGCGCAACGGCATGCGCGGCGCCGGCGGCGTGATGTCCCGCTTCTTGAATGGCGTGTCCGATGTCGTGCTCGTTCATCTGCGAACCGTCAGAGTTTTAATTCTTTTGGTTTTGGGCGAGTCTCCGGATCAGGCGGTAACTTTGAAGCCCCGAACCCAGGAGCCCCAGCCCCATCAATAAAGGAACCAGGAATGAAGGCCCGTGAAATTGCTGGATCAACCAGACGCCGATGCAATAGCCGGCGATAGGGCCGCTGACAAGAATCATGGGAAGCGTAAGCGCCAGTCCCAGCATCCATAGAGACTTGTATGGATCTTCTTTTTTGTCAGCCAACAGAATTCTCGCGTTTTACCGGTCGAGGCCGGGTGAGAAACACAGAACCTCAACAAGGGCAAACACTTAGAAAAATGAAGTGGGATATTATCGAGGAAGGTCACGGAATTGTCAACCCCGAATTTGGCGCGCTAAGTGCTTTAAAATGAATCAACTACGGCAAGAGCGAGGCGCGCCGCGCCCTCCGCGGCGGAGGCCATGAAATCCAAGTCGAGCGTCGCGATGTTATCCGCGGGAAGATGATAATGCGGATTGCGAAAAAAAGAAGTGTCGGTGACAAGAAGCGCGGGATAGCCGCGGTCCCAGAAAGGCGAGTGGTCGGAGAGCCGGCATGCGGGAAAAACCCATCCTTTGGCGGGAAGGACGAGCGCACGCGCGCCGGATTTTCCGAGCGGCGTGGCGCGGAAGGCGGTTTTTGCTTTCGCGAGCAGCGGAATCGAACCGAGATCGCCGACCAGCGCGAGAAAATTTCCCGTGTCCGGATAAAACGGTTTGAGAATCGCCGGGATTTTCTGGGAGCCGGGCGCGCTGCTCGTGTAGCCGACCATCTCGAGAGAGATCATGCCGCCGAGCGCCGCGCCCTGAACTTTCAGCGCGCGCGACAGGTGCTCGCTGCCGGCCATGCCGTACTCTTCGCCGTCGAAGGCCACGAAATCGATTTTGTCCGAGGCCTTGTGCGGCGCCAGAATGCGCGCGGCTTCCAGCATCGCGGCCACGCCGCTCGCGTTGTCATCCGCGCCCGGCGTGCCGGGCACGGCGTCGAAGTGCGCGCCGATCATGAAGTACGCGCCTTCGCGCGAAGCGGCCTTGCGCGCGATCAGGTTCTGCGCGGGCGCGCCGTTCAGGTCAAAGGGGTCCCGCGTCACGCGGTAGCCCAGCTGAGCCAGCTCGCTTTCCACGTAATCGCGCACTGCGGCAAGGCCGTCCGGATTCTGGAACACGTCGCGCGGGACGGCGACGCGCTCCAAGTGCCGTTTCAGCAGGCTCTTGTCCGGGAGTGCGAGGCTTGCGGTCTCCATGTCTTCCTTATAGAATGCGTTTTTCCGGGATGCAAGAAGTTTTCAAGGAGGAAGAATGCGGTTTCTGTGGAGTCTGATCAAGCTGGGAGTCTTGCTCGCGCTGCTGGGCATGTTCTTCAGGACTGTGGGCGCGAAATGGCTTTTGTCCGCTTACCTGCAGCATGAGCTGGGCACGCAGGTCAGCGTGGAGCACGTGAGGGTGGACTTCATCAACTCCCAGGCCAAGTTCTCGAACGTGGCGGTGAAGAACCCGATGGTGTTTCCGGACGGGACCATGATGATCATTCCGAAGATGTTCATCGATTGGAACCCCGCGGAGCTCCTGAAGGGGCGGGTGGTTTTGGAAACGCTCGACATGAACATCGCGGAGATCCGCGTGCTGCGCGCGCCGGACCATGGTCTTAATTTGCGCGGCGTGAAGCTCCTGAGACCGGCTCTGCCTCCCGGCAATGTGGAAGCGGAAGAGGAACCCGCGTGGATGCCTCAGCTTGGGGTGCAGCAGTTCGTGCTGAGCGTCGGCCGCGCCACGTACACGGATCTTACCGGTGAGAATCCCCTGCAGAAAAGCTACGACTTAAACCTCAATCACGTCGTGTTCCGCGACATCCCGAAGCTGCGCGGCATCTGGACCCTCATCACGGCCCAGACTCTCAGCCGCATGGGAATCGAGGCTTAGGCGCCCTTCCTCCGGGGACATGCCTTCAGGCTTGTCCCCGATACCGTTACCCCGGCCTTTTAAGCGAGAATTTTCTTCGAGGTCACGCTTCCGTTTCGATCGATCTCATAGACGATCGGAATGCCGGTCGCGAGGTTGAGCTCGAGGACTTGTTCCTTGGTGAGTTTTTCGAGGTGCATCACGATCGCGCGAAGGCTATTGCCGTGCGCGGCCACCAGCACGTTCTTGCCGTCCTTCAAATCCTTCATGATCTTCGTGTCGAAGTAGGGCAGCGTTCGCGCGGCCGTGTCTTTCAGGCTCTCGCCGATGCCTTCGGGATTCATGTCGGTCTTGTCCGCCGGGGGCGGGATGTCGTAGCTGCGGCGCCAGATGTGGACCTGCTCGTCGCCGTATTTCTTCGCGGTCTCGGCTTTATTCAAGCCCTGCAGCGCGCCGTAATGGCGTTCGTTCAGGGCCTTGTCGCGTTCGACCGGAAGGTTTTTCTTGCCCGCGGTGTCGAGCGCGATCTGCGCGGTGTTCATGGCGCGCTTGAGCACCGACGTGTAGACCTTGTCGATGCGGATATCCTTCAGTTTTTTTCCGGCCGCTTCCGCTTCCTTTTTTCCCTTTTCGGAAAGTTCCACGTCCACCCATCCGGTGAAACGGTTTTCCAGATTCCATTGCGACTCTCCGTGACGGAGCAGAATAAGCGTGGCCATTTTTTTCTCCTTGTTTAGCGCGGGTTTCCCGGCAGGGCGGCGATTATACAAAAATGTGCGGAATGTGGGAAGAAAAGTCTCGGGCCGCGATAACGCCTTTGATCACCTTAGAACATCCTGCGCCATCCCTCGATTTTGGTTAATGGCTCTTAACAGAACATAGTTTGTTCGAGGATTCCCGAACAACAGGGGATTCGGCTTTTCATGGGCCCGAGTCGCGGTTGAAACGGAAAAAAAACCCTGTAGATTTAGAGCCTGTCCCGGTGTCTGTTTAAAGGAAATTTGTCTCGGGATAGTGCTTAATGTGTTTTGCCTCGCCCGGTTAATAAGAAATTTAAAAAACTGAGCCAAGGGAATTTTTTTCCCACTCGGGAGATGCCGGAAAAACCACCGGCATTTCGAACTTGCCGGGCCCGGAAAGTCTGCATGCGCCGATTTCAAAAAACCGTTTCCGTTTTCCTGCTGATTTGCTTTCTTCCTTCCCAGGTTTGGTCTCAGACCTCTCCTCTGCCGCTGCGCCTTATTAAGGAAAGCGTCTCGGAGGCCCGCTTTAGCGGACTCGCGTCCCGGCTCGACATTCCCGCGCCGCTGGGCAGCATCGGCTCGGTTTCCGAAGCGGGCCCGACCACCATCATCCATATCCAGGACGCGCATTCGAGCCCCGACGCGCAGGAAAGCATCCGGAAAATCCTCGAGCATCTGTCCGACACGTACGGCCTGCAGGCCGTCTTCACCGAAGGCGCGATCGAGGAGCTGGACCCGTCGCTTGTTTCATTTTTTCAAAGCGAAGACCGGAACCGGAAACTGGCCGCGCTTCTCGAAGGCCAGGGCCTGATCGGCGGCGTGGAAAAATTCCTGCTGGAGCAGACGCATTACGGAAAAAGATTTTCCCGGATCCGTGCCTATCCCGTCGAAGACCCCGCGCTCTACCGCCAGAACCTCGAGGATTACCGCGCTGTCGCCCTCGAAAAAGAAACCGTGGAAAAGATATTCGCCCTCATTCAGTCCCGTCTCCTGACGCGCAGCTCCAAGATTTTGAACCCGAAGCTCTACGATTTTTTCCGCCAGTGGATTTTCTTCGAGGATCACGCCTCGGACTTCACCGGACGGCTTCGCGTCCTGCGCCAGGCCGCTTCCGGCCAGCTCGGCCTTGATTTCCAGGACCCGCTGACGCAGCTCGAATGGCCGCAGGTCTACCGGATTTTCAGGATCGAGACGCTGGAAAAAGAAACCGACGCAGCCAAGGCCGCCGCGGACCAGGAAAAGCTGCTGGCCTGGATGCGCGGGAAAAAACTTCCGGCTTCCGAAATAGCCCTGATCGAAAGCCTCGGGCCGGGAAAGAAAGACGCCGAACCGTCAACGGCTGTCCGCCTCGAACTCGAAAAGTTCCAGGACCGGACGCGCGCCAAGGGATTCCGCTTCGCGGATTATCCGGACCTTGCCCGCTTCTGGGGCCTTGTGATCCTGCGCGGCGAGATCGAAGCCGCGGATTTTGTTTCCGAAATCGAAAGGCTCGAGAAAAAAGTTTTCGACTCGCTCGCGGCCGGAAAAGAAGAGCAGGAATTTCTCCGGATTTACCGCGACGGCGCGCGGGTGCGCAAGCTCCTGATGCTGGAGCTCGATGCCGGAGAATTCGAAGACCTGCGTGCGCGTTCCTCGGCCCTGCGGCCCCAGACGCTGTTCGCGGCCGGTGAAGCCGGCGCGGAACCGGAAGAGCGGGCCCAGCTGCAAATGCTTTACGAAAAAGCTTTCCGTTTTTACGAAGGCGCGGCGCGCCGCGACCGCGTGATTTACGAAAACATGACGCGGAAAATGAAAGAGGCGCACCTGCAGGCCGCGGTCCTGATTACAGGCGGCTTCCACGCCGCGGGCCTGGAACGGCTTTGCCGCGAAAAAGGCCTCTCCTTTGTTTCGGTGTCTCCCCACATGGCCAGGCTCGACCGGGCCGCCTCTTACGAAAAAATCATGACGCTCACGGCGGACACGCAGACCCGCCTTTCCATGGTGGACAGCCCCACGGGCCTGAACCGCGTCAGCGCGCTGCGCGCGTGGTATCCGGGAATAGGCGATTTGTATGCGCACGTCATCGCCAATGCCGTGCGGTCGCTTGTCGCGGGCGAAACCGGCCTTGATGCGGCCGCGGCCGGCCGCTTGCTCCGAGAAGCGGAACAAAGCGCCGCTTTCAAAAAACAGGGCGGCCTGGAATTGGCCGGCCGCACGGAATTACGCGCCGATGGAACAAAACCCGCAGGCCCAGCCCGCCCGGCTTTCCTGGACGGGGTTCTTGCCGCGGCGAAGGAGCGCTTGGGGCAGGAAGAATTGTACCGGCGTTATCCGCTCATGCTGGAAGTGGCGCTGGCCAAAATGGAATTCGCATTCCTTTATCCTGAAGAGAATAAAAAGCTGAAGCCGTACGGCGAGGGGGGCGTTTTGCTGGCAAGCCCTCTTACTTCGCTCGAAGAAATGCTCAGGATTTTTCCGATGAAGGCCGGCCAGAAGATTCTCGATGTCGGCGGCGGCGACGGCCTGAGCTCTTATTTCATGGCCATTGCTTCGGGCGCGCACGTCACCTCCATCGAAATCGATCCCGCCCGTTTCGAATATCTCAAAGCCTTTGAAAGTTTTCTCGCCGGCAAAGGCCTGCGCTTCAACGTTTCGTTCGTGAACGCGGACTTTCTCGAGCACCCGATCGGCGAGTACGACCTGATCTATTTCTATTTTACGGAACCGCAGAAATACAAGGGCCGTTTCGGCGGCCTGGTCGTCGATAAACTGGAAAAAGAGCTCAAGCCCAGGCAGCTTTTTATCAGCCCCGCCTTTTATCTCCCGAACGAACTCAAAGGATTCCTGGTCAAAAAAGAAGGCCGAGCGCAGCATTTCGAGAACCAGACCCGTTTGAGCTACCATGAAATCACGCTGGGGGGAGATCTGCACACAGCGGCCCTCATTACCCGCCCTGTTTTCGCGGGGGAACGGGAATCCACCGCCACGCTCGAAAAAACGGCGGCAGGGCCGCTTCTGGAGGAATTGGACCTTTTGAAATACGAGCCCGTTTTCGCGGACGGGGCGGCCTACGGAACGGCGCGGATCACGCTTCCCGCCATCGAAGATCCCGCGAAGCTCCAGCCCGGCGCCGGCATCCTGCAGAACATCCTCGCGCCGGTGCGGGAATTCGACCTCCTCTACAACCGCAAAGGCCGCTTGATCGGCGCGTTTCCCGCTTTCACCATGGCCGACGAAGTGCGGCTTTCGCCCGACGATGTTCATTATTACCTGGACCTCAGAAAATATTACGCCGTCATTCCGGAACTGGGCGCCGCGGACGCGAAAGCCGCCTGGAGCAAGCTGGACCAGGAGGTCAAAGAAGACGAGGCTTTGATCCAGGATTATCTTCGCCTCCACCGGGGCTGGCCCTTATCCGCTTATACCGCCGGGCACACGGGCGCGTATCTTTATGCCGAGGTCGACCTCGAAACCGGCGAGAGCGTGCTCGAAGAGTTCGACCCGGAAACTTTCGATGCGGCCCGCTTCAATATTCGCAAAGAAGGAAAGTTCCAGATCGTCGTTCCGCTGTATCCCGGCGTTTATTCTCCCGCGAACCCCGAATTCAAAGTAACGGATAAAAAATACCACCGCGGCATTTACGTTCCGTCCGCGCAGCTCGGCACCGAAGCCGACGTCCTGGATTTCCAGCCCCAGCATACCGTGCTTGTGGATTTCGCGGGCAGCGGCTGGGACCTTCTTCTCGCTTACCTCGCCCTCATGCGCGCGGCGAAAAAAAATCTGCCGCCCGGAGAATTCGAGCAGTACAACCCCCGGCTCTATGCCATGGATGCCAGCGTCCTGGCCGTGGCCACGCTGAAATCCTTCGCGCGGCGCGCGGGCTTTGCCGTAAACGCGGTCACCGGCGACAGCTTGGTGCTCGACAACGGTTCTCCGCGTTTTCCCGGCGTTCATTTCGACCGCATCCTGGGCAACGTGCCCAGCCTTGCCGCCGAAATGCCGGAGGGGCCCGCCGCGCATCCCAGCCAGATATGGGACGGGTACGTGTGGCCCATGATCGAACGGTTTTTGCGCGATGCGGTGACGGTCGGGAGTTCCGATTCGCGTTTCTGGCTTTGGGGCGCGCTGGTCGACGGCGAGGCGGAAGGCGACCCGATCCAGAACAAACTCGAAGCGCTCGGCATGACGGTGCGCCCGCAAACGGGCCGCGATTTTGCGCCTGAAGAGATAGGGCCTTTTGGAGGTCCCGGCGGCAAAACCATCGTGTACCGCCTTTACGATGCCCGGAAAGACGGCAAAGCCGAGCTGCGGACCAAGGCATTGCAAGCCATCCCCGCCATCAAAACGCTGGATGCGCTGGCTTATTTTCTGCTGGCCGTCGACGGCCTTGGCGTTCTTTCGGAAGTGCTTCCCAAAGCCCCTCCCGCTGTGGAGCCGGAATTGAAAAAAGCGTTCGCGGCAAAAGACACCGCCGAGATCGAGGCGTCTATCAATGCGGTCCGGTGGTTTAAGTTTTTTACGAAAAATTCCTGGCTGGCAGTGAGGAGCGCGGTCTTTAAACGCTATCAGGAGATTCTGGGCCCGCGGATCCAAAAGCTCGTTGAAGCCGCCGAGAAAGTTCAAGACGAAGAAACCTATTACCTTGCGAATAAAATTTTGATCGCGGATACGCAGCTTTCCGCCCGCGAAGAAGAATTGATGCGGCAGCATGCCTGGCTTCAGGACCTGAAAGATTACCGGGCCGTGATGGCGCTGGAATTCATTCATCCGGAATTTAAGCTCTGGGTTCTCGAGGATCTGCAAGAAGTTCTTCTCGTTTTGCAGAAAAAGGCGTTCGAGTTCGAGCATCAGCGCACGATGCGCCGGTATGACGAAATGTTTTCCCTGACGGATAAAATCCGGAAAATCAAAGACCGCGATGCTCTTGAAATGGCGCTTTGGATCATCCTCGGAAAGCTTTCCGAGCCTCTCGAGGCCCGGTATGAGGCTCCTTTGAAAGTGCTGGAAAAAGCTTTCGGGGTCACGGGCCTTGCGGCCGTCCGGCAGACGCTCCGGAGCCAGAACCGCGAATTCATCCGGACGATGGTCGGCATGGCCGTTCAACGCGCCATGCAGCGGGAACAAATCGCGGAATACCGCGCCGAGATCGAAGCCCTGCCCGATGACGATCCTTTCAAACGTTTCTTGCTCGAGGCCTTCGACGCGCTGGAAGACAACACGCGCCGCTTCCTGCGGCAAATCGGCGAAGATGATGAAGCGGACGATCTGGGCCGGCGGGACGAATTGCGTTCCGATGAAGCTCACGAAGAAGCGCCCGCGCCGGCAGCTCCCGAAGAAGTGCGCCGCAATCTCGAAGCGGCCGCCGCGCTGCTCGCGCCGGAAGCCGAAGACGTTTTGACGCATGCCGAACCGTTTTTGTCCGGCACGGGTGATGCCATCGCGCAGACGGGCGTGATCCGCGCCTACGAATTTCATCCGCCTCAATGGGAAGACCTGAAATTTTCGCTGACGGTCGCGCCGGACAAGCTCGGGCTGCACCCGGGTGATGTGATCAATCCCGAAGTGGAATCTTTCGCACCGTACACGCGCCCCGGCGAGCCGAAAAGCCTCGCCAACCTGCGCATCGCGCAGGGCACTTTCGACCGGAGCCTCGCGGAATTTCTGGGCAAGCTTCTTCGGGGCACTTACAACGACGAGCTTGGCATCCAGTGGCGTTACCTGCCGGCGCCGCGGAAAACCGAGGAGCTGGCCGCGGCCCTGCAGCATGCGCTGCGTTACGCCGAGCCCGCCTATGTGGTCCTG
>Ga0310810_10007611_pt1 | contig 12379 bp, 12 predicted proteins | sample NCmetagenome_FD_207641 | JGI IMG/M metagenome (GOLD analysis project Ga0310810, IMG submission 207641) | Soil microbial communities from experimental microcosm in Duke University, North Carolina, United States - NC | ecosystem: Engineered > Artificial ecosystem > Soil microcosm > Unclassified ... | reverse complement strand
TGCTCGAGGAACTCGGGCGGGTTGATGAACTTGTCCATGTATCCCTTGGCGCGCAGCCGCGGGATCTCCTCGGTCCGCTCGCCGTCCTCGATCTCCTTCGCCACCCGCTGCCGCTGGATGTAGGGCGACATCGGATCGATGAGGTTCTCGAGCGAGAGGGCGACGTCGATGTACTCCTCGACCGCGTCCTGGCCCTGGCGCGCCATGTGGCGCCGGATGGTCGACGCGTGGTTCGCCATCCCGTCGATCATCTTGCGGTTGGTCTTCGAGAAGTAATAGTTGTTCTTGAAGAAGTCGACGTGGCCGGCGACGTGGGCCATCACGATCTTCTGGTCGACCAGCGAGTTCCCCTCGAGGAGGTACGCGTAGGCCGGATGGGTGTTGATCACCATCTCGTAGATCTTCTGCAGCCCGAACTCGTAGCCCTTCGACAGCTGCTCGTAGTCCATGCCGAAGCGCCAGTGCGGGTAGCGGGTCGGGAACCCGCCGAACGCCGCCACCTCGTTCATCGTCTTGTAGTCGAGGACCTCGTAGATGATCGGGAAGAAGTCGAGCCCGTAGGCCCTCGCGTAGCCCTCGATCTCCTCCTGCACGTCGTGCAGGTATGCCGGCAGCGGCTTGACCTGGCGCATCCGCCTACTTGCCCTTCCCGAGGAAGTCGCGGATGGAGTCCATGATGGCCTCCTTGCCCTTGATCTCCGAGGTCACCAGCCGGTCCTCCTCGGGGAAATGCTCCTGCAGGTCCTTGATGAACTGCCCCGAGCCGTAGGGCGACTCGACCTGGCCGTAGGCGAACTGGTTGCAGACCGGCAGCACCTTGCCGCGAAGGAGCTCGACGCAGGTCACGGTGTCGTCGACCGACCAGTTGTCACCGTCGGAGAAGTGGAACGGATAGATGTTCCACTGGTCCGGCGGGTACTCGTCCTCGATCATCTTGGCGCACAGCTTGTACGCGCTCGAGATCATCGTGCCGCCCGACTCGCGCGTCCTGAAGAACGTGTCGCGGTCGACCTCCTTGGCCATCGCGTCGTGGATGATGTAGCGGCTCTCGATGCCCTGGTACTGGGATCGCAACCAGGTGTCGATCCAGAACGACTCGATGCGGACGATCTCCTTCTGCTCGTCCCCCATCGAGCCGGACACGTCCATCATGTAGATGATGACCGCGTTCGACTGCGGCTCCGGCTCGGTGCGCCACGAGCGATAGCGCCGGTCGTCGCGGATCGGCACCACGATCGGATCCTTCGGGTTGTAGGTCCCGCTCGAGATCTGCCGCCTGAGCGCCTGCTTGAAGGTGCGCCGGAAGTGCTTGAGCGACTCGGGACCGGTCCGCCGGATCCCGGTGTACTTGTCCTTCCAGGCGACGATCTTCTCCGAACCCTTCGGCTCGATGCGCGGCAGCGCCAGCTCCTCGCCGAGGATCTCGGCCAGCTCGTCGAGCGAGACCTCCACCTCGACCAGGTGCTCGCCAGGCCGATCGCCGGCCTCGCCGGCCCCCGGCTGCACCTCGCCCTGTCCCAGCACGTCGCCCGGGTCGCCGTCACCCTGCGCCACGCCGCCCTGCTGCTTCTCGCCGAAGCGGAAGTGCGGGATGTCCACCGACGGCAGCGGGATCGACACCGCGCTCTTGCCCTTGCGCGCCACCATCTCGCCGTGGCTGATGTACTTGCGCAGGTTCTGCTTGATCTTGCCGCGGATGATCTGCCGGAACCTCCGGTGGTCGAGATCGATGCGCTGGCTCATGCGATCACGTCCGACATCTCGCCGTGCTGGTTGACGAAGCAGAGCCGGCTGCCGCTCTTCTTGCTGTGCACGACCAGATCGAGGAGGCCGAGCGCGCGCGACAGCACCCCGGAGGGGTCGTCGCTGTCCAGCTCGACGCAGAGCGCCGCCAGGAGCTGGGCGGCGGTGTTGTTCAGCTCCACCGAGACGGTGCCAATCCCCCGGGGATCCATGATCAGAAGGTAACACGCCGGCGCCACGCCGCCCCTATCCCCGGGCATCCCGGGTACCTGGCTGAATGGACGGTCGCGCCTCCTCCCGGGAGCCGCGGCTAGATGGTGCAGACGTCGACGTCGGCGCAGCAGTCGCCGCTCTCGTGGCAATCCGGGTCGCAGTAGCAGCCGAACGGGGCCGGCGCGAAGACCGAGCAGTCGTCGACCGCGCCGCAGCCGCAGTCCTCGCCGCAGCTGGCGTCGCTCTCGGAGCCGTCGCAGGCGCCGTCGCCGCAGGCGACGGGCCGGTCGCAGCGGCTGCAGTCATCGAGGCCGAGGTCGCACTTGTCCCACTTGAAGGGTCCGCACTCCTCGCTGCACGGCCCGCAGTCGTCCGGGCAGCCGGCGCAGGTCTCGCCGTCCTCCACGTCGCAGCTGTGGTCGGCGTCGCAGGTGTAGGCGAAGTGATCGCAGATGACGCCGACGTCGGCCCAGGAGGCGGCCAGTCCCGCGAGCTCGTCGCTCGAGAACCCGGCGGCGCGCGCGGCGTCCATGACGCCCTGGCAGGCGTCGGTGTACGTGATGTTCGACGTCCAGTAGCTCGAGTTCGCGTCGTACCAGACGCGGCCGACGATATGCACCGAGTTGAACCTGTCGTAGTGGCTGCTCGCCCGGTAGCGGGCGACCGCCAGGCAGAAGGCGCGGTTGCCGACGCCGCTCGTCTGGTGCGGATTCATGCCGTCCCTGTAGTCGGCAGCGTCGTCGATCGCACCGCCGTCCAGCAGAGAGTGGTAGTCAGAGGTTGGATCGCACAGGTAGCGCAGAGGTCGCCCCTTGGTGATGTTCTCGGCGATGTTGAAATCGGCAGAGTCGGGCTCGCCATGGAACTCGGCGCAGGTCCCGGCGACGTCGGAGAAGGACTCGTTCATCCCGCCGGCCATCCCGGTGTAGATCAGGCGCGAGTGGAAGGCGGTGAAGCCGTGGTTGATCTCGTGGGCCACCACGTCGAGCGCGCCCGGCAGGGGATACAGCGAGCCCCAGCCGAACGAGTCGCCGCCGTCGCCGAAGTGCACCTCGCCGCCCCCCGTCCAGCAGGCCTGCGTCGACTCCTTGCACGCGGCGTTGTCGTGCACGCTGGAGACGATCTGGAGGCCTCTGTCATCGACCGAGTCGTGTCCCATCCCCCGCATCATGTCGAGCGTGATCTCGGTGAAGCCGTGGGCGTCGTTGGCATCCTTGTCCGGCATGCTGGCGAGCGGTCCGGTCACCACCCGGCCGCCCGCCGCGGCGTCCCGCGTCACCTGCCGCGGCGTCTCCATCTTGAAGTCCGCCCCGTCGGGAACCACGTCGAGCTTTTCCTGCCACTGGCGCGGCACCCGCTCGTTACCGCCCGGACCCGACGCCTGGTCGAACGTCTCGAGCGAGCTCCAGGAGCGCAGGACCGCCCCGTCGCGCGCGCCGACCAGCACCACCCAGCTGCCGGCCGAGCCCGACCCCGCTCGCGACAGCTCGACCTGCCAAGCGAGGTCGGCGCCGGCGAGATCGCGCCCCGGCAGGATGACGAGCTCGGCTGCATCGGTCGAGACCGGTCCATCCAGGCCGGCTGCGGCGCGATCGATCGCCTCGTCGCGGTCGACGGTCGTGGTGATGTCGAAGCCGTCCAGGTTGCCGGTCGCGTAGCCGCTCAGGGACAGGAAGGTGCTCGCGTCGGCGCGCACCGCGACCTCGGCGCCGAACACCGGCACGCCGTCGTGGGTCTGCCGCAGCCGGGCGACCCGCAGGCCGCTGGCCTGCGTGATCGACAGCACCTCCCAGTCGTCGGCGCTCGACAGCGCGAGCTCCAGCTCGCCGTCGAGCGAGCGGAGGTACGCGGGGGCCGCGCTCGCCAGGTCCGGACCGGCCGGCGTGAGGACGACGTCCTGATGCCAGACCGAAGCCGTGGTGATTTCAGGAGGAGAGCCGTCCTCGCCGCAGGCGGCGGGGACGGCGAGGAGTATTGAAGCGGACAGCGACGCGGCTCGGCGCGACAGATCGGTTGCCATGGCGGTAACCGAAAAGCTTAGCCGCCGCCCCTCTGCCGCCAAGCAGTAAGGTGTGCGGCCGGCGCTACACCGCTTACGGTCGCCTACTCCTTCACGTCTCCGCGCGCGAAGATCGACGCGACGAAGTTCAGGACGTCGGTCGCCGACACCTCGTCGTAGCCGAAGTTCTTGATGAGCCGCTGCTTGACGACGTCGATCTTCTCCTGGGTCTCGCGATCGACCACGTTCGAGACCAGCGAGGTCAGCTTGATCGAGTCCTTCTGATCCTCGAACAGCTTGGCCTCGAGCGCCTTGCGCAGGCGCTCGTTGGTCTTGTAATCGAAGACGCGCCCCTCGACCGCGAGCGCGCCGATGTAGTTCATGATCTCGCGGCGGAAGTCGTCCTTGCGGCTCTCCGGGATGTCGATCTTCTCCTCGATCGAGCGCATCAGCCGCTCGTCCGGCTCCTCGTCCTGGCCGGTGTACGGGTTCTTGACCTTCTCCTTCTGGGTGTACGCCTTCACGTTGTCGATGTAGTTGGCGCACAGCTTGGAGATGGCGTCCTCGTCGGCCGAGATGGCCCGCCTGACCTCGTCCTTCACGATGTCCTCGTACTCCTGCTTGACCACGCTCAGGAGATCCTGGAACCGCTGCCGCTGCTCGTCGCTCGAGATGAGCGAGTGGTGCCGGAGGCCGCTCTCGAGCTCGTTCAGGACCATGAACGGGTTGATGGCGCCCTCGCCCTTGTCGGAGACCAGCGCGTTCGAGATCTTGTCCTGGATGTAGCGCGGCGAGATGCCGTCCAGCCCCTCGCGGTTGGACTCCTTGCGCAGCTCCTTGATGTTGTCCTGGGTGAACCCGGGCAGGAGCTTGCCGTCGTAGAGCTTGGCCTTCTGCAGCACCGACAGGTTCTGCTTCTTCGGCTCCTCGAGCCGGGTCAAGACCGCCCACAGGGATGCCACGTACAGCGTGTGCGGCGCGACGTGCTTGCCGACCCGCTGCGAGGTGTAGTCCTTCGTGTAGATCTTCACCTCTTCCGAGACCCGCGTGATGTACGGGACGTCCACCTTCACGGTGCGGTCGCGCAGCGCCTCCATGAACTCGTTGTTGAGGAGCTTCTTGTACTCGGCCTCGTTGGTGTGGCCGATGATGACCTCGTCGATGTCGGTCTGCGCGAACTTCTTCGGCTTGATCCGGTGCTCCTGGGTCGCGCCGAGCAGGTCGTAGAGGAAGGCGACGTCGAGCTTCAGGATCTCGACGAACTCGATGATGCCGCGGTTGGCGATGTTGAACTCGCCGTCGAAGTTGAACGCGCGCGGATCCGAGTCGGATCCGAACTCGGCGATCTTCCGGTAGTTGATGTCGCCGGTGAGCTCGGTCGAGTCCTGGTTCTTCTCGTCCTTGGGCTGGAAGGTCCCGATCCCCACTCGATCCTGCTCGCTCAGCACCAGGCGCTTCACGCGCACGTGCTTCATCACCTTCTCGAAGTCGCCCTTGTAGTGCGCCATCAGCTCGCGCAGGATCCAGCGGCACGCCGGGTTGACGTCCCCCTCGATCTTCACGCGGTACTCGTCGTTGCCGAGCGCCAGCTTGTTGATCGTGTGGCTCCGCCACTCCTTGGGGATGAGGCGCAGCGGCTCGTCGTGCATCGGACAGCCGAACACCTCGTTGCCGCCGGCCAGCCGGCTGAGCTCGCCCGGCAGGGTCCAGTAATAGGTGTAGAGCGCGCCGTCCGGGGTCCGCGAGTACTCCTCGAGGCCCTTCTTGAGCAGCCTGACGATCGTCGACTTGGCGGAACCGACCGGCCCGTGCAGGAGGATCACGCGCCGCTCGGTGCCGTAGCCCTGCGCCGCCGACTTGAACACGCTCATGAGCCGCATGAGCGGCACATCCAGCCCGTAGACCGCGTCCTGCCCGCCGTGCGCCTCGTCCTTGAAGAACTTGAAGCGCACCAGCTTCTTCTTGTTGTCGATGTACTCCTCTTGCCCGTGCGCGAGGATCATGTCGTACGCGCGCTGGAACGCGTTGCGCGTGACCCGCGGGTTCTTGCGGACCAGGTGGAGATAGTCCTCGAAGCCCCCTTCCCAGTTGAGGTCCTCGTACTCCTTGTAGTCCTGCAGCGCCGCGATCGTGCTGATCAAACTCATGGACAAAACGGTAGCACGCCGGCTCGGACGGCGACAGCAGTCCGCCACGATCTCGCCGGTTTAGTCGACGACGCGGGCGCGCGGGAGCTCGGGCGGCGGCGGACCGAGCAGCGCCTCGGCCAGGCCGCGCACGGTGCCGAGGATGTTCACGAACGCCGCGATCTGCACCACGGCCGCCATCACGAGCGCCGCGATCGCCGAGGACACCGAGGTCGGCGTGATGCCGAGCTTGATGAAGGCGAACACCGCGCCGGCCAGCACGACCATGCCGATCGCGACCCGCGACTTCTTCACCAGGTCCTCGCGGCGGAAGTAGGCCGCGGTGGTGCCGGCGGCCACCATGAGGAGGATCATCCCGGTGAAGCCGACCACCGCCGCAAGCACCTCGATCTTCGGCAGCCGCTCGGCCGCCTTCATGGCCGACTCGACCGCGTCCCATTCGGAGTGCTCGTTCACCGAGCTCACCTGCATGAGCACGAAGAGCACATAGAGGCTGATCGCAAGGCCGATGAGCGCGAACGCGCCGGCCGACTGCGCCATGCCGGTCGACGGAGCCGGCGGCGGCTGGTGGCTGAAGCGGAACACGCCGACCACCATCGCGATCTGGGCAGCCAGCCCGACGAGCGCGAGGACGATCGCCAGTCCCTGCATCCCCTCCGGCTTCTTGCTGGTGGCCAGGAGCAGGATGGTCAGCACGGTGAGGCCGACCAGGACCAGCTGCATCAACATCGCGCCGGCGATCATGCGAAGCCCCGACGCGGCGTTCGTCCACTCGCTCTCCCGTTCCGTCATCCTCGCCCCCTCACCTGTTGAGCTTCAGGTAGTTCTGCACGTTGCGCTCGTGCTCCGCCACCGTCCTGGCGAACGCGTGCGACTTGTCGTCCTTGGCGACGAAGTAGAGATAGCTGGATCCGTCCGGCGTCACGGTCGCCACCAGTGACTCCTCGCCCGGGCTGCAGATCGGCCCCGGCGGCAGGCCCTCGTGGGTGTACGTGTTGTACGGGTTGTCCTTGTCGTCGAGCTGGGCGCGGCGCAGGCGCTGGGTCGGGTCCCACTTCTTGCAGCCCTCCGACTTCTCCTTGTCCGGCGTCACCTCGCAGCCGTAGCGGATGGTCGGATCGGTCTGCAGGAGCTTCGGCTTGAAGGCGGGATCACTCAGCCGGTTGATGAAGACCTGCGCGATGGTGGAGCGCTCGCGGTCGACCACCGCCTCCTTCTCGACGATGGAGGCCATCGTGATGATGTCGCGATCGCTCCAGCCCATCTTCTCCTTGAGCTTGCCGATCTCCGCGCCGTGCTGGCGCTGCACCTTCTCCCAGACGATGCGGTGCTGCTGGACCATCTTGCCGAGCACCTCCTCCGCCGTGCTCGGCACCTTGAGCTTGTAGGTCTCGGGGAAGAGGTAGCCGTCGGCGGTCGGCCCCTCGAGGCCGAGGCGCGCGAGCACCTTCGGGTCGCGCGCGGCCGCCTCCAGCTTGTTCCGGGGGCAGACCCCTGCCTTCGCGACGAGGTCGAAGGCCTCGAGCATGTTCAGGCCCTCCGGGATCTTGACGTCGACCAGGACGTCCTTGACCCCCGCGATCAAGGTGTCGAGCACCTCCTCCGGGGTCATGTTGTCCTTGAGCTTGTACTCGCCGACCCGCACCTTGGTGGTGACGCCGCGGTGCATGGCGTAGAGCCGGAACCAGCGCGGCTCGTCGACCACGCCCTTCTGGTGCAGCCTCTCGGCGATGGCCGGGAAGTTCATCCCCGGCTCGATCGCGACCAGCACCTCCGCCCCGGTGCCGGCCTTCCGCTCGGTCGGGTAGCTCCTGACCTTGTTCACGTAGTAGAGCGCCACGATGCCCACGATGAGCAGCGAGCCGACCACCACGGCGAGGGCGATGCGGAAGGATTTCTTCGACACCGGGCCGCTCCCACCTTACCCGGAGGTCCGCCGGGCGTCGAGCCAGCCCTGGAGGATGTAGGCCGCGGCCTGCTGGTCGATCACCTGCTTGCGGCGGCGCCGCGAGAGGTCGGCCTCGATGAGGACGCGCTCGACCGCCGCGGTGGAGAAGCGCTCGTCCCAGCGGTGCATCGAGACCGACGCGGGCAGCGCGGCGCGCAGCGCCTCCTCGAACACGGCCACCCGGCGCGCGCGCGGCCCCTCGCGGCCGTCGAGCTCGAGCGGCCAGCCGACCACCACGTCGCTCACCTCGCGCTCGGCCACCAGCGCTGCAACTTTTTCCACATCGGGCGCGGTGCCCGCGCGCTCGATGGTCGTCACCGGGTGGGCGGCGATGCCGAGCTCGTCCGACACTGCGACGCCGATGGTCTTGCTGCCGACGTCGAGACCCATGGCGCGCACGCCCCGACCATAACGCCGAGCCGACCTCGTTGCTTCCCGGTAGCACTCCGGATCCGGTGTGCATGCGCCTGCCTGATCGACCGAGTACAGTTGGGCGTGTCCAAGGACCCCGCTCCGGGTGACAGCGCGGCGAGCTCGGACGCGTCGCAGCGCCACGAGGCGGAGCTGCGGCTGCTGATCGAGAGCATCAAGGACTACGCGATCTTCATGCTCGACCCGCGAGGCGTGGTCGCTTCGTGGAATCCCGGCGCCGAGCGCATCAAGGGCTATCGCGCGAGCGAGATCGTCGGCCGGCACTTCTCCGCGTTCTATCCGGAGGAGGACGTCACTGGCGGCAAGTGCGAGCTCGAGCTCGAGGTGGCGACCGCGACCGGCCGCTTCGAGGACGAGGGCTGGCGGGTGCGCAAGGACGGCAGCCGGTTCTGGGCCAACGTGGTCATCAGCGCGGTGCGCGATGGCGCCGGCCGGCTGGTCGGCTTCGGCAAGGTCACCCGCGATCTGACCGAGAGGCGCCGGGCCGAGACGGAGCGCGCCGCCCGCCTCGCCGCCGAGCAGGCCAGTCGCACCAAGGACGAGTTCCTGGCGGTGCTCGGGCACGAGCTCCGAAATCCGCTCGCCCCGATCATGAATGCGCTCGAGCTGGCGCGCCTGCGCGGGCACCACTTCTCCGAGCTCGACGTCATCGAGCGGCAGACGCGCCACATCATGCGTCTGGTCGACGATCTGCTCGACGTGCCGCGCCTCGCTCGCGGCAAGGTGGATCTGCGCCTCGAGCGAATCGAGCTCGCGGAGGTGGTGGCCCAGGCGATCGAGATCGCCGGGCCGATCCTCGAGCAGAACCACCACGCCCTCACCCTCGCGGTGCCGCGTCACGGCTGCGCCGTCATGGGCGACCGCGCGCGGCTGGCGCAGGTGGTGTCGAACCTCATCACCAACGCGGCCAAGTACAGCGAGCCGGGCGGCCGGGTCGATGTGTCGGCCGAGGCGAGCAGCGGGCGGGTGAAGCTCTGCGTCCGCGATCAGGGCATCGGCATCGAGCCCCGGATGCTGGCGAGCATCTTCGAGAGCTACGTCCAGCAGCCGCGCTCGCGCGATCGCTCGATGGGCGGGCTCGGCCTCGGGCTCGCCATCGTGCGCGGGCTGGTTCGAATGCACCGCGGCACGGTGGTGGCGCGCAGCGCCGGCCCCGGCAAGGGGAGCGAGTTCGAGATCGACCTGCCGCTGGCGCCGCCCGAGATCGAGTCGCCGGACGAGCAGCCGGACGCGCAGGTTCGAGTGAAGGACAGGGACCGGTCGCGCCGCCGCGTGCTCATCGTCGACGACAACGTCGACGCCGCCACCCTGCTCGCGGAGGTCATCACCGCGCTCGGCCACGAGGTGCGGGTGGCGCACGACGGGCCCATCGCCATCGACGCCGCCCGTGAGCTGGAGCCGGACGTGGCGCTGGTCGACATCGAGCTACCGTCGATGACAGGGTACGAGCTGGCCGATCTCCTCGGCCGCGAGCCGTGGGCCGCCGACCTGCACGTCGTCGCGGTCACCGGACATGCTCACGAGACGGACCGACAGCGCTCTCGCGCGGCCGGCTTCCACGATCACGTGGTCAAGCCCCTCGACCTCGCCACCGTCCGCCGCATCATCAGCGGCGGCGGACCGACGCCCGGCTGACCTAGCGGCCGCGCAGCTCGGACTCGGCGCGCAGCCAGTGCTCGAGCGCGTGCCCGTGCTGGCAGCCGCCCTCGACGAAGTATCGATACGCGAGCGCGGCGACCTCGTGGTCGTCGACGATGACGGAGGTGGCGGCCGGCGCGCTGGGACGGCGAGCGCGGACAGGAGCGCTGGTGCGGGAGACGGTCTTCTTCGAGGTGTTGCTCATGCCGCGCACCTTGGCAGGACTCCCGCGTGAGTTCAAGTTTCCGCGAGCGATGAAGGCGGATCATCCGGACAAAAATTCTCGGCGCGAGATCTCGTTCGTTTCGCCGATGTTTCTCCGGCGAAACGCGAGCCGCACGCTAGCGTCCCCAGCTGAGGCCGGCGTTGAAGAAGAGGCCGAGGTCGTACGGCGACGGCAAGGTCGCCTCGTCGCACGGACCGCCGCAGGTCGCCATCTCCACCTTCTCGGAGTCGGGCGCGCGCGCGATCGTCATGCGAAACGCGTAGTAGATGCCGAACACGTTGGGATGCGGCGTGTCTCGCTTGGTGACGACGTTGAGCTCGGCGCCGAGACCGACCGCGAGATCGTTGCGCCCGAGTCGCCCGCCCTGGTCCCACACGACGATCTCGCGGCCTGCGCCGCCCTCGATCCAGAACTGCCCCTGCAGCGGAATATTCTGCCCGTCGCCGAATTCGGCGAACGCGTAGCGGCCCATCGCGGCGAACCGGTGGAGGAGGCCGCGTATCGGATCGGTGACGTCCTGCTGGTTCTCGCCGATGGAGAGAAAGTCGTACTCCCCGTAGAGGAGCCAGGCCTTGCGGTTCCAGCCGGCGTCGATGTGGAGGCCCACTCCCGGACCGCTGACCGGTCCAACCGAGTAGCCGCCGGCCAGGACGCCGAAGCCGAAGTCGCTGCGCCCGAGCTGGAACGGGCTCTGCTCCTCCTCCTGTGCGGCTCCGTCGGTCGCCACCTCCTGGGCGACGGCGGTGGAAGAGAGGCCGACGAGAGCCGTGGTCCAGGCTGCGAGACGCGTCCGGTGTCGCGACATGAACGCGGAAAACGCATGGCGTCGGCGATCGATCCGCGATCGCCGCGGTTTCGCAGGGCCCGGGGCTTCGGGTATGGTGGCCGCATGTCGGAAGGCGACCCGGCGGAGGGCCCCAAGGGGCCGAAGATCCAGCTCCAGATGGACGAGCAGACGGCGCTCGGGCGCTACTCCAACCTCGTCCTCATCAACCACACCGAGAACGAGTTCCTGCTCGACTTCGCCTTCCTGCAGCCGGGCAATCCGAAGGCGAAGGTGGTCGCCCGCATCATCTCGTCGCCCAGGCACACCAAGCGGCTCCTGCGCGCGCTGCAGAAGAACCTCGACCGCTTCGAGGAGCGGTTCGGTGAGGTGGATGTCGGCGAGCCGGGCGAGGACCCGGTCGTCCACTGACCGCCTGGCCATTCCGGTAGGCAGCGGCCGCGCCAGCCGGCTTGTGTCCCAGACCTGCAGGAAGCGCGGAGGTCGCGAGAAGTGCAGGCATGAGGCCGCGGCACCGATGTTGCTGTGTGTGACATGGCACCCATCGAAGCCACTGCATGCACCCCCGGAGCTCGTCCCTGCTCGACGTTTTTTCGCTGGTCGTGGTCTCGGCCGCGCCCGGTCACGCGCGGCGCCAGCGCTGGCCGGTCGACCGCTCCGATCTCATGCGCATGCAGCTCCGGGCCGGGACCACCCCGTGCGCCGAGCTGGTCGCCGAGGGGCGCGCGGAGCTGCAGCTGCTCCTGCCGCCGCGCGGGCAGAAGGCGCCGCACGCAGCGTACCGGGTGACCCGGCTCGACGGGCGCCTCCTGCACACCCGCCTGCTGCTGCCGCGCCGCCGCTCGATGCCGGAGTTTCACCTGCGCGTCCGCCACGCGGACGGCGAGATCGAGCGGTTGCCGCTGGTCGAGGCGGACGGCCTGGTCACCGAAGCGTCGCTCGCGCTTCGCCTGCGGCCGGGAACCACCGTCATCGAGATCGCGCGCTGCGGGCGCATCGAGCTCCACTGGGGCGAGTGATCACGGCCGCTGGTTGCCGGCGTCGTTGGGCGGCAGCGGCGAGTCGCGATCGATCGCGAGGTAGCGCGCGATCGCGATGGACTCGTGATAGCCGTCGGTGAAGCTGTCCGGGTAGAGCCCGCCGTAGGCCGCCTCGAGGCCGTCGGTCTCGTTGATCCAGAGGAGCGCGACGTCGATCGCCGGTGGAGCGCCTAGGTCGGCCAGCGGTAGCGCGATCTCGAGGAAGGGCC
>Ga0310810_10007610_pt1 | contig 12379 bp, 9 predicted proteins | sample NCmetagenome_FD_207641 | JGI IMG/M metagenome (GOLD analysis project Ga0310810, IMG submission 207641) | Soil microbial communities from experimental microcosm in Duke University, North Carolina, United States - NC | ecosystem: Engineered > Artificial ecosystem > Soil microcosm > Unclassified ... | reverse complement strand
TGAATCCAAGAAAACCCCATTATATGTTTTTGCTCACAGTTCATTGTTCAGGGTTCATTGTTGTCAATCTGTTGTACCGACAAGTGACATTCTGGAAATTGGCAAAAGGCTCGACAGCTATGTTAGTTTGCTAAGTTTCAATGGATGATAATGAGAGCAAAAAGGCTCGCGTTTTTCTAGCGGAGCTTCTTACAATTCACTAGAAGTTACTAATAAATAAAAAAAAGAAAATTAGCCGATTAAAATCGGCTGACTTACAAGTCTTAAAAATAACGCACCGATAAAAGTCGGCTAGCCCACAAGGGTTACAATTGTTGTTAAAGCTTAGTAGCGGCGAGAGAAGTTGTTGCTTTTGCGAAAACCACCTGAAGAGCTTCTATTTTCGCGAGGCTTAGCTTTATTCACTTTTAGATCGCGACCCATCCATTCTGCACCATCTAGAGCCTCAATCGCGGCTTCTTCTTCTGCATCTGAACTCATTTCCACAAAGCCAAAGCCACGGATGCGACCCGTTTCCCGATCCGTGGGAAGCTGAACCCGCTTGACAGTACCGTATTCTGCAAAAACCGCATTGAGGTCGTCTTGTGTAACTTGGTAGGACAGATTACCTACATAGATTGACATCGATCTTCTCCAAAAACAGGGGAGTGTAGAGATTGGAATTACGGAGAGAAATCTGTTAACGACCAGAAGCGAGAAGCCTACCGATGAAAACAAAATCTGCAACCGAATTAATTCTCCTCCTTAAGATAGCGCATAAAGGTGATAGCTCAAGGAGAGAACTAAAAATTTTTACAAAGAGTGGGTTAGAAATCACATTAACGTTTTGAGAGCAGGGGAGCGATCGCACACTTCACCTAGTGCGATACCTTAACACATCGCTCTTGTTAACACATCTCTAAGCGGATTTCCTCTGTGCATCCGCTTCCCGTAATGTAAGAATTTCAACACCCTCTTGCGTAACAGCTAATGTATGCTCAAATTGAGCAGAAAGCTTGCGATCTTTGGTCACGGCTGTCCATTTGTCGGCAAGAACCTCAACTTCCCAAGTCCCTTCATTAATCATTGGCTCAATTGTGAAAACCATACCAGGGCGGAGACGCTTTCCTTTCCCCCGTGTGCCATAGTGAGGAATCTGAGGTGCGGTATGGAAAATGTTACTCACGCCATGTCCCACGAAGTCTCGCACGACAGAAAAGCCATGAGCTTCGGCATACTCCTGAATCGCTGCACCAATATCTCCGATACGGGCGTCAGGGCTAACGGCAGCAATCCCTCTTCTTAAACATTCCTCTGTCACCTCAACCAATTTTTTCGCCGTTGGGGAAGGAGTTCCGACAAAAAAGGTTTTGGAGGTATCACCGTGGTAGCCCTCTAAAGTCGGCGTCACATCGATATTGATAATGTCGCCCTCCTTGAGGATTTGTTTAGCACTGGGAATACCGTGACAAACCACCTCATTAACACTGGTGCAGATGGATTTAGGAAAGCCATGATAGCCCAGGGGAGCGCTTTTTGCCCCATGTGCCACAGTCCAGCGCTCCGCTTCGTCATTCAGTTCTAAGGTACTGACCCCTGGCTTAACCATTGGTGCGAGGTGATCTAAAAGTTCAGCGCCTAAGCGCCCTGCGCGGCGCATTTTTTCAATTTCTCTGCTGGATAAGAGAACGATTGTTTCGTTTCCCATGAATCTTCCTTACCATGCTCTCCCCAATTCGTGGGGAAGTCCATCTATATAACAAACAGCACTTGCGCCAAAACTCTACTTTTAGGGTGCATCGCGACGTACCCTACTACTCCTATTCATATTGAGTGGAGAATTTTGTGTAAGTCCTCTATTAATTAACTTTACCGCGATCGCTTCAGCATCCCCCACTGCTATGTGTAATTCAAATCCCCACTCTGGCAACAGCTGATGTCGCCAGATTCAGACGAATCTCCATACACTGAAATTAAACTGTTGATGAACCAAACAGGAGGGAATAAGTGCAGGTCAAAGCAGCAGTTGCCTATGAGGCCGGGAAGCCATTAAGCATTGAAACAGTTCAGTTGGATGGCCCAAAAGCCGGTGAGGTATTGGTTGAAATTAAGGCAACTGGAGTTTGCCATACCGATGCTTACACCCTCTCCGGCAAAGATTCAGAAGGGCTATTCCCCGCCATTCTGGGGCATGAAGGAGCGGGTGTCGTGGTCGAGGTGGGTGAAGGGGTCACCAGTGTAAAACCGGGTGACCATGTCATTCCCTTGTATACCCCCGAATGCCGTCAGTGCGAATACTGCCTAAGTCGTAAAACCAATCTCTGCCAAGCGATTCGTACTACCCAAGGGCGGGGTGTCATGCCGGATGGCACGAGTCGGTTCTCGCTCAATGGCAGAAAACTGTATCACTATATGGGGACATCTACCTTTGCCAACTATACGGTACTCCCGGAAATTGCGGTGGCAAAAATTCGTGAAGATGCTCCGTTTGATAAAGTATGCTACATCGGCTGTGGTGTGACTACGGGTATTGGTGCCGTGCTTTACACCGCCAAAGTTGAACCCGGAGCAAGAGTGGTGGTTTTTGGGCTGGGAGGGATTGGCCTCAACGTCATCCAAGCGGCGCGGATGGTGGGTGCCGACCAAATTGTTGGTGTTGATATTAATCCTGACAAACGAGCGATCGCGGAAAAATTCGGCATGACTGATTTTGTGAATCCCAAGGAAGTTGAGGGGGATTTAGTTCCGTACCTGGTGGATTTAACCAAAGGGGGCGCAGATTACAGTTTTGAGTGCATTGGCAATGTCAATGTGATGCGCCAAGCCTTAGAGTGCTGCCATAAAGGTTGGGGTGTGAGTGTGATCATCGGGGTGGCCGGTGCCGGTGAGGAAATTCGGACTCGTCCTTTTCAACTGGTTACCGGGCGCGTTTGGAAGGGGTCAGCCTTTGGGGGAGCCAGGGGTCGCACGGATGTGCCCAAAATTGTGGATTGGTATATGGAAGGGAAAATTAACATTGATGATTTAATTACCCATGTGATGCCGTTGGAGAAGATTAATCATGCCTTTGATTTGATGCATACAGGGGAGTCTATTCGCAGCGTTGTAACCTTCTCTTGAACAGGGCTTAGGCTTGAGTTCCCCCCATCTCCTTAGTGAAGCTCCGGCTGAGAAAGGGGGACTTTCGGCGTTATGCTAATCACGGTCTGATGAGCGATCGCATCTTCAACACCTTTTTTGAAGCACAGTAGCCTTTGGAGGGCTGCCTCCACCACCTGTAGCCGTAGTTTCCCTGACGGGGCTTAGGCAATGCTAGGATGGCATTTGCCGAATCTGGTGAGGTACTGATGGCAGAAACACTTTTCTTCAACGCTCTCCGCGCAGCCATTGATGAAGAAATGGCACGCGATGAAGCTGTATTTGTTCTCGGTGAAGATGTGGGTCACTACGGGGGTTCCTACAAAGTCACTAAAGATTTGTATAAAAAATACGGTGACCTTCGGGTTCTGGATACTCCGATTGCGGAAAACAGCTTCACCGGTCTGGCCGTCGGTGCAGCCATGACGGGTTTACGACCCATTATTGAAGGCATGAATATGGGCTTTTTGCTCCTTGCCTTCAACCAAATTTCCAATAACGCTGGGATGTTGCGTTATACGTCCGGTGGGAACTTCAAAATTCCGATGGTGATTCGTGGCCCCGGTGGGGTTGGGCGTCAGTTGGGGGCTGAACACTCCCAGCGACTAGAAGCTTATTTTCAGGCCGTGCCCGGTTTAAAAATCGTCGCCTGCTCCACCCCTTACAATGCCAAAGGACTGCTTAAATCGGCAATTCGGGACGACAATCCCGTTTTATTCTTTGAGCATGTCCTGCTTTACAACCTAAAAGAAGACCTGCCCGACGAGGAGTACTTGGTTCCTCTCGATAAAGCTGAAGTCGTCCGCAAGGGGAAAGATGTAACGATTCTCACCTACTCCAGGATGCGTCATCACGTCATGCAAGCGGTGAAGCAACTGGAAAAAGAGGGATTTGACCCAGAGGTGATTGACCTGATTTCCTTGAAGCCGTTAGATTTCGACACCATCGGGGCTTCCATTCGCAAAACCCATCGGGTGATTGTGGTGGAAGAATGTATGAAAACTGGGGGTATAGGAGCAGAATTAATCGCGTCGATCAATGATCGATTGTTTGATGAACTGGATGCGCCAGTGCTGCGGCTGTCTTCTCAGGATATCCCAACCCCTTACAACGGGATGTTGGAGAATCTGACGATTGTGCAACCCCAGCAGATTGTGGAAGCTGTACAAAAAATGGTGGCTCTAAGAGTTTAAAGCGAAGAGATTGCAGGGGATCTGCCACGGGCGTGAGCGTAGCCGGCGCATAGCGCTCAAACCACAACAGTATCGCCGCTGTAAAGACCAAGGAAGCCTTGCTTCCTCAGGTTTAACCTTTCAACGTTCAATCCTGTGAGGGGTTTTGTGAACTGTGCGCTAGCTTGCCACCGAGTGACACGACATGACCGAAAACACTGGGTCGTTGCCAAAACAGATTATCATATCACTTGTTGCGGCGGTTCGTAGTGATGCAAAGACAGCGTTTGTTATTAGGCTTAATTGTCGGTCTCGTGATTCTTGCGATCGTGGTGTTGCTGAATAATCCAATCCGGCAAGGACTGGATTTACAGGGGGGGGCGCAACTAACCATTCAAGTTAAGACCACGGAAGAAATTAAGCAAATCACCCCAAAGGAGCTAGAGGCCGTTCTCAGTGTTGTTGAAGGTCGGGTCAATGGACTTGGGGTTTCAGAACCGGTAGTACAAACGGTTGGTTCCGATCAAATCTTGGTGCAGCTGCCTGGGGTGAATGACCCGAAAGAGGCAGAACGGGTGCTGGGTGGCACGGCACAGCTGGATTTTCGTAAGCAAAAACCGGGGACAGAGGCACAGCTTGGTATTGAACAACAGATAAAGGCAGGACTTCTGCAAAAGCAGGAGGAACTGAGGAAGACGGGGGATGAAAAAGCGATCGCAGAAAATAAAGCGGCGATTGATCGCAGTAACGAAGCGATCGCTCAGTTGTTTGAAGATGTCAATCTCACCGGCAAAAACCTGAAAGATGCTGGCTACCAGCCCACTCAAGTCAGCGAACGGTGGGAAGTGACTCTCCGTTTTGATGCCAAAGGCGGGGAAGCGTTTGCTCAACTCACCAAAGACTTAGCGGGAACGGGTCGTAGCATCGGTATTTTCGTGGATAAGGCGCTGATTAGCTCTCCCGTCGTCGGGCCAGAATTTGCACAAACTGGTATCAGCGGCGGGAGTGCTGTGATTACTGGTAACTTTACAGCCCAATCGGCTAAAGAATTAGCTGTGCAGCTACGAGGGGGTGCATTGCCAGTACCCGTCGAAATCGTGGAAAACCGCACGGTGGGTGCAACTCTAGGTCAGGACAGCATCCGGCGCAGTATCTATGCTGGGGTTGGAGGTCTGACTTTAGTCTTGGTGTTCATGGGCGTTTACTACCGATTACCCGGTTTAATTGCTGATCTTGCCTTGGTGATTTATGCCCTATTGACGCTAGCAGTTTTTGCCCTTTTAGGTGTGACCTTAACGCTGCCAGGAATTGCCGGTTTTATCCTGAGTATTGGTATGGCGGTTGATGCTAACGTACTGATTTTTGAACGGACGCGAGAAGAAATAAGAGCGGGTAAAACCTTGTATCGCTCCGTTGAGTCGGGGTTTTATCGAGCATTCTCTAGTATTTTGGATGGTAACGTGACGACGGTAATTGCTTGTGCCGCACTATTTTGGTTAGGGTCTGGGTTGGTGAAGGGCTTTGCACTGACACTGGGTTTGGGGGTCGTACTGAGTATGTTTACGGCAATCACCTGTACTCGGACTTTCATGTTACTGCTCGTCCTAGGATTTCCAGGGTTGCGCCAGAAGCCTGAACTCTTTGTTCCCAACCCACCAAAATTAGTCAATTCATAGGCAAAGAGGTCGAGATGAAACTCAATGTAATCAAACAGCGATCGCTTTGGTGGACAGTCTCCGCCAGTATCATCCTTGCTGGTATCATCAGCATGGTTATTTCTACCGCAACTCTGGGGTCGCCCTTACGTCTGGGTCTAGATTTTGTCGGCGGCACACGACTGCAAGTCGAGCTAGATTGCTCTAAACCTGGTGTTTGCGACAAACCTATCGACATTACAACGGTTCGACAGGTGATGGACGAGCGGGGATTGGGCGGCAGTAGTATCCAAATTTTGGGTAAACAAGGGAATCAAAAACCAGGGGTGACGATTCGGACAAAGACGTTAAATGAATCGCTGCGAACCCAGCTGCTAACGTCCTTGAGCGAAAAACTAGGTGCTTTTGACCCTAAAACGATCCAAATTGATACTGTTGGCCCTACCCTGGGTCGGCAGTTATTTATCTCCGGTATGCTGGCGATTATCCTCTCTTTCGCGGGTATCCTCATCTACCTCACCTTCCGTTTCCAGTTCGACTACGCCTTCTTTGCGTTTATTGCCCTATTCCACGATGTTTTCATCACCGTTGGCATCTTCTCGATCTTGGGTCTGCTACTGCCGTCTGTTGAAATCGATAGCCTCTTTGTCGTTGCTATATTGACGATTATTGGTTTCTCGGTCAACGATACTGTAGTGATTTACGACCGGGTACGGGAGGTCATCAAGGAACATCCGGATATGCACATTGACCAAGTTGTGGATGATGCGGTAAATCAAACTTTAAGCCGCTCAATCAATACCACATTAACCGTGCTGTTGACCTTGTTTTCTATCTTCCTGTTTGGTGGCGAAACACTGAAATATTTTGCCCTGTGCCTGATTATTGGCTTTACAGCGGGTGCTTATTCCAGTATTTTTATAGCCAGTACGCTGCTCGCTTGGTGGAGAGAGCGCGCTGACAAATCTCAACCTCCTCCCGCAGGAAAGACGATAGTTGCCGATGAAGCCTAGAGAATAAGCGGGTGCGTAGTTAATCGGCTTCGTAGGAAGGGCTAACCAGTAAGAACATAAAAAGCTTACTCGTAAAGTAATTAGAAAGTTTTTGTTCTGCCTAAAAAGTCAAAACTAATAACTTCACCTAGCTTTTTTCAATATGTACCAGCCTATCAAGCGCGATGCTTTCATTTAAGCTCGAAAATGAACCAGTCAGACGCCCAAAAGCCCCAAAAACCTCAACCATTACTCTCAGACCTCGACCCGACCGTTAAGACACAGATAATGCGGTTACATCGGCTGACCGTTTATGGTCGTTGGTTATTGGTGAGCTTGCTTTGGGTGACGCTAGGTCCCTTGTGCTTGTGGGGCTGGCACTATGAAATTTCTCTGATGCGATCGCATTTTACCTGGGCCGCTTTGCGATATGGCATCATCTTCAATCCTTGGCCTGCCTTCGGGTTAGGTTTTTGTGTTGCTATGACGACAGCCGTCTTGGTCTGGCAGAGTCGTAATCTTGTCCTAGGACTACCACGCCAGGAACAACAGCACCTAGAACAACAGGTTCGTCGAATTGGTCAACAAGGAGCGAGCCACCCCTTGTGGAAGTGGGTTTTTAAAGGGGATTGAATAACAACACCACTCCTAAGGTTGAAGGTTTGTGAGTCAGTTAGTAGCCTTCATGAACTGCGCACACCAGAACGCCTGAAAATCTCTAACCTTTAACCTTTAACCTTTAACCTTCAACCTTTAACCTTCAACCTTCCAACCTGCAACTAATTTTCAAGTCAGGTTAGAAGACGAAGGGGAACTTAGGTCTTGCACCACCCCCCTAACCTGCCTGTACTAAGGGGGTAAGGGGGTACCGCTATTAGGCACATTGAGACAGGCTCGATGACAAAAGTTGCTGCCGCAGTGGAATCGCAATCACGAACTCGGCTCCCTTTCCAGGTTCAGACAGACAAGTCAATTGACCACTATGATGGTCTACGACAATTTGGTAACTAATCGATAAACCCAAACCTGTTCCTTTACCCGGTGCTTTCGTCGTAAAAAACGGCTCAAACAATCGGCAACTGATATCCTCACTCATCCCTGGCCCGTTGTCAGAAATCCGAATTACAGCGTGAGGAATCTTCTCTGGAGTCGTCTCTCCTTCCGGCTCTCGAATGATGTCCTGAACCTCCGTGGTAATCGTGATTTGATGAGCTGTTTTTCCCCGGTCAATTGATGATTGCAACACATCAATTGAATTCGTGAGCAGATGCATAAACACCTGATTAATCTGCCCTGCAAAACACTCTACAGCGGGTAAAGCACCATACTCTTTGACTACCGTTATTTCTGGATACTCTTCAGAAGCTCTTAAGCGGTGCCGCAAAATCATTAAAGTGCTATCAAGACCTTCATGAAGGTCTACTGGCCTCATTTCGGTTTGCTCAGACCGTAAGAAATTCTGGAGAGATAAAACTATTTGGCGAAGGCGGGTCGCCCCCACTTTCATGGAGGACAACAGTTTTGGCATATCTGCCATCAAGAAATTTAGATCGATTGCCTCCAGTTCTGCCTCAACTACAGGCACAGGCTGGGGATAATGATGGACATAGAGTTCCACCAAGCGCATCAAATCATTGATGTAGCAAGTAGCGTAATCGAGGTTGCCATAGATAAAACCGACTGGGTTGTTGATTTCGTGGGCGATACCCGCAATCACCTGCCCCAGAGTTGTCATTTTTTCAGTGTGAATCAGCTGAGCTTGGGTGTGCTGAAGTTTCTCCAACAGAGAGGTTGCATGTCGTTTTTCTTTCTCAAGTTGCTGAGCCTGCTGTTTTAAGCGAGCCTTTGATTGGCGTAGAGCGGCTTCTGTGCGTTCATGCTCCGCAATCTCTTGTTTGAGGAGGTTGTTCGTTCGTGTTAACTCAGTCGTCCGTTCTGCAACTCGTTTTTCCAACTCATCATGAGCTTTTTGTAGCGCTTCTTGGGCAAGCTTACGCTCTGTAATATCCCGTGTTACCCTAACGAAACCGCTTAGCCGTCCGTCCTCACCGTGTAATGCGGTAATCACAACATTTGCCCAGAACTCTGACCCATCCTTGCGGACTCGCCAGCCTTCATCCTCAAAACGACCGTGAAGCGCAGCAATTTCTAATCCGTGCAAGGGTTTGCCGAGCTGAATATCGTCCTGGGTATAAAAACAGGAGACATGCTTACCGAGAATTTCCGAAGCTTGATACTGTTTAATGCGTTCGGCACCTGAGTTCCAACTGACGATGCGACCCACTGGGTCAAGCATAACAATTGCATAGTCCTTGACCCCCTCAACCAATAAGCGGAAACGTTCTTCGCTCTCTCGTGTGGCGGCCTCTGCCCGTCGGCACTCGGTGTTATCACGCGCCACCGCATAAATCAATTGTTGGTCTTGGCAGGCTGTTACATTCCACAACAGCCATTTATATGAACCGTCTTGGCAACGGTAGCGATTTTCAAACTGTACTGTACCTGTCTGTGTAATCAACTCCTGCAACTGCTCAAGCGTTGATTGTTGGTCTTCTGGATGAATCAACTCAATCCATCGTTGGCTCAAAAATTCTTGGGTGCTATAACCCAACGTTTTCTCACAAATCGGGTTGACTTGCTTGAAATAGCCATCAAAACCCACGATGAAAAACATATCCAACGTGAGGGTGAAGAGTTTATCCAGAGAGCCACACACAAAATGCTTCGGCTCTGCTTCCCTGCCGTTACTCTTGGTACATAGGGTTAGTGCAGTTTGGGTTGCCATTGCTTACTCACATGATTGATTAAACTCAACTCCTCTCTATTTTTCCGGGAGCGACAAGGACTGTCGGGAGCATCTTCATAAATGCCTGACCTGAGTCGCCTAGTGGCTACACGGCTGGCAAAACGCTCGCATAGCGATTTGCCGGATTTGATTTTGCTGCTAAAAAAGCAGTGGTTGAGAGGTAAGCAGATACACCCAAAGTAATGAAACTTTCAATTCTTTATCACTAGTTTAAAGCCTACGACTGACTTTTCCGATAAATTAATAGTAATACATATTCCTTAAATGATGGGTTAACATTACTTAAGTAAGTGATAATTGTCATACCTATAGGGTGATCCCAGGATTTTTCAATTGTTACGAATGGAGTTCAAAAGCCACTTTTTTCTTTACTCCAGAAATATTTTTTCCAGGGCGACGGCTCAGGTTTGTCTAATCTCCTTCTCGCTTAGAGGCGATTGAGCCATGCTCACTATCCTTTCGAGCGATCGCACGAGAATGTTAAGGTACGGTAATGAAAATTGAGTGCTTACCCTCATAAGATACTCAAGCAATGAGCCAGGGTAGCCAGATAGCTAGACTCAGCAAACTCACAAATAAAACAGGGATAGTCAAGATAAAAGCGATACGAACATACTGACCCCAGGGAAGCGGTCGTCCTTTTTCCACTAGAACATCTAGCCAAAGTAGAGTGGAGAGGCTACCAATGGGTGTAATTTTCGCTCCTATATCGCAACCGATCACATTGGCATACACCATCACCTCTTGAACCACTGGATCGATTCCCAACACATCCCGAATCGCTAGTGTATTAATGAGTACTGCTGGGAGATGGTTAATGACGCCAGACAGGAGAGCTGCCAAGAAACCCGTACCGATGGCGACTTGGGTTATTCCCCAGCCCGATAGCTGTTTCAACAACTGGCTCACCAGAGTCGTTACCTCTGTATTACGCAGGCTGTAAGCAAGAATAGACATCCCCAGACTGAACCCCATCACTTCCCAGGGAACTTGACGCCAAACCTGCCTGATCCGAATGATGGCGGCGTCTTCCTTGTGGAACCAGCGCCCGGAGAGTGCCAGCATAACCAAGGCACCGCTCACGGCAATGCAAGAGATGGGGATGCCCAAGGGTTGGGCGAAGAAGTAGCCGATTAGGAGTAACGCTAAAACGGCAAAGCTCCACTGACAAACGAGAGGGTCACGAATCACGCTATCCGGTGGGGGCATAGGAGCAGGGTTGTAGGTAAATGGGATATAACGATCAAAGTAGAACCAAATAACGCCCATGCCGGTAGCGATCGCAACAAAATCCACTGGTATCATCACTAAGATGTAGCGAAAAAAGGAAATCTTAAACAAGTCGGTGGAAATAAGGTTCACCATATTGCTTACGGGTAGGGGCAAACTCGTCACGTCAGCTAGAAAACCCGTAGCGAAGACTAAGGCAAATGTGGCTTTTGAGCTAAAACCCAGCATGAAGAGCATTTCCATCAGGGTAGGCGTCCAGATTAAGGCCGTCCCGTAGTTGGTCAAGCTAGCTGTGATTAACGCTCCCAAAACAACGACTAAGGGAAGAAACAGACGCCTACGACCCAAACTGACGTGAGCCAATAAAAGTGCCAACCCCCGAAAAAAGCCCGCTTCCTCAAGGATTCGGGCAATAATAAGTAGAGCGATCGGCGTCAACGTTGCATTCCAGACATTACCCCAAACTGTTGCTACGTCCTGCAACGTCACAACACCAGTAGCCAGAGCAAGCAGCGCCCCTCCTAAAGGACTCAATCCAATGCCCAGTCCTCGCGGTTGCCAGATTACAAGAATGAGAGTAAGAAGAAAAATTGCGATTGCCAATGCACGAACTCCGCTTCATGTCATCGGGATTTTACAGCTAAATGAAAAGAGGGCAATCAGTACTTTGTTAACTTTGCCTACATTTTTCTCAAAAAATGAGATTTATTCCTATCTTAGGTAAGAGCTTAATATGGGTTCTAATTTATGTTTATTTATATTAATTATTTACCCTCTTATAAAATTTTAATTACAATTCATGAGCTGGAGAGATTCATAAATTAAAAGAGCAATAAATCCAGTGCTAGCCAATAAGTAATTACTGAGCGGGGGAAAGTCAATTTTATGAAGGCTTTCAGTGGATTACGAGGAGAAGGGAAGCGTAGTATAGTTAGTTTACTAGTGCCAGGTGGAGCAATCATCAGAACGGGATGCTATGTGCTAAAAGCGCTCCGCTTCGCGGGTGTCCTTGGGGCAATCGGCATGTCTGGAAATTATGCTTGGGGTCAAGTCGCCAGCGATAATACCTTAGGAGCAGAAAGTTCTCAAGTCACATCCCCCATACCAGGGGCTTTCCAAATTGAGGGTGGAGCAACTAGGGGGGCAAATCTCTTCCACAGTTTTAACCAGTTTTCTGTACCCACTGGTGGCAGCGCCTACTTCAACAATGCGCTAAATATTCAGAACATTCTGACGCGTGTGACAGGTGGCTCCGTCTCTAACATTGATGGTCTAATTAGAGCTAATGGTACAGCCAACCTATTTCTCATCAATCCCAATGGCATTATTTTTGGTTCCAATGCCAAGCTCAACATTAACGGCTCTTTCATAGGGAGTACAGCTAGCAGTCTACTCTTTCCTGATGGT
>Ga0310810_10007608_pt1 | contig 12380 bp, 15 predicted proteins | sample NCmetagenome_FD_207641 | JGI IMG/M metagenome (GOLD analysis project Ga0310810, IMG submission 207641) | Soil microbial communities from experimental microcosm in Duke University, North Carolina, United States - NC | ecosystem: Engineered > Artificial ecosystem > Soil microcosm > Unclassified ... | reverse complement strand
GGACATGGGCATCACGCTGCTGCCGTGGCAGGTGGTGGCGGCCCGCTACATCACGGCGCTGGGTGCCGGCGGCCGGTGGCTGTACCGTGAGGTGTGCGTGGTGGTGGCGCGCCAGAACGGCAAGACCGAACTCCTGCTGCCGCGCATCCTGCTGGGCCTCATGCTGGGCCGGCGGATGCTGCACACGGCCCAAGTCCGGGCGCTGCCAGAGCAAACGTTCCGCACCGTGGCCCGGCTGCTCAACGGCCACCCGGACGTGGTGGAGATCCGCTTCGCCAACGGGCAGGAACTTATCCGCACGGCCAACGGCGGCACCTACGCCTTGGTGGCGCCACGCAACAGCGTGCGCGGCCTTAGCGCCGACGACGTGTTCATCGACGAGGTTCGCGAGCAGTCCGACTTCGACCTGATCGCGGCCATCAAGCCGACCATGACGGCCAGCCGCAACCCGCAGATCATCTACCTCAGCAACGCCGGCGACGAGGACAGCGTCGTGCTGAACGACCTGCGCCGGCGCGCCGACGTCAGCCCGCAGTTGGCCTACCTTGAGTGGTCGGCTGCACCGGAGCGCACGTTGGGTGACTGGGCCGGCTGGGCCGAGGCGAACCCGGCGCTGGGCCACTTCGGCGGCATGGCCGACAACCTGCACGAGGCGTATCGCACGCTGGTGGAGGCCGGCACGGCGCCGGCCAAGTTCGAGACGGAACACCTGTGCCGCTGGGTGCGCACCATGCGCCCGCGGCTGGTGGCCGAGGCCATCTGGGAGCAGGCGGCCGGGCCGCTGGACAAGCCGCTGCGCCCGGCGCTGGGCATCAGCATCGATCCTGCCGGCAAGCGCGCCAGCGCCATGCTGGCGTGGCAGCAGAGCGACGGCAGCCTTGGGCTGCGTGGGCTGGCCGAGGTGTACGGCGACCCGATCGACATAGGCGCGTTCGCCAAGGCGCTGCGTGTAAACGCAATACGGGCCGGCGTGGCGCAGATGGGCTTCGACGACTGGACCGACAAGGAGTTGGTGCGCCACCTGCGCCTGCCCAATGCCAAGCCGGTCATGGGCCGGGAGTTCGCCAACGCTTGCGAGGCGTTTGTGCGGGCACTGGAGGGCCGGCGGTTACGCTGGGCCGACGCCGGTGCCATAGGTGCCGACCTGCCGTGGGTGGCGCGCAAGCCTTACGAGGAGACCGGCGCATGGGTGGCGGTGCGCGCCATCGAGGATCGGCCGGTCACGGCGGTGCTGGCCGCAGTGCGGGCGGTGTGGCTGGCCATCAGCCCGACCGGCGGCGCCGGCAAGCCACGTGTGCGCTGAGGCCTGTTGCGCCGGCCGGCCGGCGTGTAGTATCGGGCGCCAATGGACCCGGTCATGCTGAACGTCGTTGAGGTCCGGGACGACGCCGGCAAGTGGGTGCGCCACTTGGTGCCGCCTACTTGGGCAACGCCCGGCCAGCCCAACGAGTTGCACGTCTTCGGCACGCAGCCGGGTGGCGAGGACGCCTGCTGGTGCAGCGCCTACCACACGCCCGACGGGTGGGTGCATCGGGACGCCCAGCAGCGGGTGCAGCACTAACCCGTGGCGCTCTACGACCAAGTCGCCCAAGCGCTGGCGCTGGACCAGTTCGCCGACAGCCCGGTGCGGGTGGTGGCACCCAAGGCGCTGCGCGTGCTGGGCACCAAGATGCAGACGCTCGCTGAACGATCGTGGCCCGACGGCGTATCGCCACCGCTGGACGTGCAGGTGGCCGCGCTGCGCAACCCGGCCGGCCAAACGGCCTACCACTACCACGGCGTGGACAGTGCGCTCACGGTGCCGGCCTTGTTCCGGGCCGTCACGCTAATCAGCAACGTCGCCGGGATGCTGTCTATGCGCGCCTACCGCAACGGCCAGCCGGTGCCCGACGAGGAGCGCCCGCGGCTGGTGCAGCGGCCTAACCCGCTGGTGATCCAGCGCGAGCACTGGCGTGCCAGCGCGTGGGACATGGCCGCCTTTGGCGAGTGCTGGTGGTGGGTGGCCGTGCGCGACCCGTTCGACAACACGCCCATGAGCCTAATCCACCGGCCGGCGCGCGAGGTGCTGGTGGAGCCTAACCCGGCCGACGAGTTGCGGCCGATCATCAAGTGGCGCGGCAAGGAAGTCGACAGCCGCGACATGATCCAGATCGTCATGACCCGCAAGTCGGGCGACCTGCGCGGCACCGGCCCGCTGCAGCAGTGCGGCGCAGCCGTGTCGGTGGCGGTGGAGGCGCAACTGTGGGCCGCCAACTTCTACGCCAGCGGTGGCAGCACCACGATCATCAAGAGCGCCATTCCGCTGGGCGAGGACCCCGACGACCCGGACCAGTTGACCGAGGCGGAACGCCTTGCGCTGCAGTGGACCGCCCACGCGCCCAACGTGCCGCGGGTGATCGACCCGGCGATCGACAGCGTGGACCAGAGCGGCGTCAGCGAGGGCGGTGCCCAGATGCTGCAGAGCCGCCAGTACACCAACGGCGATGCGGCCCGGATGTTCGGCATACCCGGTGCGCTGCTGGAGCACGTCGAGAGTGGCAGCAGCCTGACGTATCAGAACGTGGGCGGCCTGCTGACCGAGTTGGTGCGCCGGTGCTTGCTGCCCGACTACCTTGAGCCCATGGAACAGACCATGACCGACCTGCTGCCGCGGGCATGGACCGTGCGCTTCAGCACAACCGACCTAGAGCGGGCCGACCTGAAGACGCTGAGCGACGTGGTGAACACGCTGGTCAAGGCCGGCGTGATCTCGGCCGACGAAGGCCGGGCCATGCTGGGCCTCACGGGCAGCATCGAGACGGCGCCGGTGCCACCCAGCCCGCCGGCGGCCATTCCCGGGCCGCTGCAGCAGCGCAGCACCGCCCACAACGGCCACAGCGCCACGACGTCGGCCGCTGGGCTGGGCAGCGCTGTGCTGGTGCGCTTGGCGCAGGACGTGCGCTGCACGGGCAGCGTGCAGGTGCGTGGCCGGGTGCAGCAGTGCGGCCGCCTGCTGGGCAAGTTCGCGGCGCCATACGAGGTGGCCTGCCCGCGGTGCAAGACCGTGGCGGCGCTGGCGTAGCGCAGCCCGGGATTGGTGACCTTGGCGGCCTGCTAGGCGCCGTCACAATCGGCGGCGCCCACACCAACTTTCATCCGCCCGCTTCTAGGACCCGGGCTGCGCCGGGCAGTGTAGCCGGCGCCGGCGGCTAGGTGCGCCGGTTGAGCGCCTGCTCGCGCTGGGCCAACGCCTTGTCGCGCAACTGCGTGTAAACGCGATCACGCAGCGCGTCCAGTTCGGCCACCTGCGCGTCGGGCACCTCCACCTCGCCTTGACCCGGCTTGCCGTACACGTTGCCGGCGCCCGTGCTGCGCAGGTAGCGCCAGCCGTCGCGCTCCAGCCACCAAGCCAACTGCTGCAGCGTGACCTTCATCGGTCCCTCCGGTAGCCGGCGCGGCCGGCCTTGACCACCTTGCGATAGCAGTCCGGCCCAATCTCGAACCAGCCTTGGTCTTCGCTGGGCCGCACCCGGTAGGCGAAGTCCGGTGCATACAGCACCAACCCGGTGGTCATGTTCACCATCGGCGCGCTGGCCTTGACCGGCTTGCCACAGTTGATGCAGTAGATGGGCTGGGCAGTCATCGGGCGGCCAACTTGGCGTAGTACTCGGCCTGATGCTGCTCGCTCGCGGCGTCGTGCCGGGCGTGCGTGGCGCAACTGTGCGGCCGGCGGGCGCCACCACCACGCAGCCAAGCGCGGCTCTCGGGCGTGGCATCAAAGATGCGGATCACGAGATACCACTTGCCAGCATTGGTCTGTGCCCACTGTACGGCGTAGCAGCCGCATCGCTTGCACTGCAGCGGTGGCCGGGCGTTCACTTGGCCTCCTTGGTGGTCCAGCGCCACTGCTCAATCGCGGGGTTGCCGTGGGTGTGCTCGCCTGCGTGGCCTTTGGGCAGTTCGCAGCGAATCTGCCGGTCGTACTTGGCCGTGCAGCGGGCTTGCTTGGTGGTGGTGTTGTCCATGGGGCGTACCTTAGCCGCTACGCCAGCGTAGTGCAAGTGGGTTATCCACAATCTTTGGTGCGTTTGCGCAACGGGCTTGCACGGCCGCCGGCGGCCTGCTACCGTGCCGGCCAACAGAACACAGACCCGGCCCGTGCCGCTAGACGGCCAGCGCCGGCGTACAGAGGCCTCCACGCAAGTGCCCAGAAGCGTGCTAGGAGGCCGTATGCCAGCCTACATCTACCGGGTGCGGCGCACCAACAAAGAGCCCACCACCTTCCGGCGCTTCGGCATCAAGTCGAAGCCCAAGGCGGCAGCGGCGCCCGCACCTGCACCTGCAGCCACCGACGACGCCTACGACTCGATGCCGTATGCCGAACTGCAGCAGGAGGCCAAGGCGGCCGGCCTAAGTGGTGCCGGCAGCCGGCTGGACCTGATCGCCCGCCTGCGCGGCGAGGCCGACTAGGTGGCCACCAAGACCGAGGACGGCGTGGCCTTCGAGCAAGGCGACTACTGCTACACGCCCGACCCCGACGTGCCCAGCGGCTGGAAGTTACGCATCACGGACACGCCCGGCGGCAAGCCGGACCCGGCCATCGTGGGTGCGGCCGCGGCTGCACTTAGCCCGGGCGGCTTCCGCGGCAATCCGGTGGACATCCCGGCCGCCGACCGCGCCGCGGTGGTGGCCTGCGTGCGCCGGGCGTGGCGCGAGGCCAACCCGGACAAGGCGCCGGCCGAGATGCCGGACAGCCTGCAGACGCGCGAGGGCGATGCCGACCTGCACACGGCGGAGCCGCCGGTGGTGGAGGTGCAAACGGCCGACCTGCCCACCGAGATCGAGATTCGTGATCTGGCCAAGCGCGAGATCGTGCTTCGCATCGTGCCATGGGGAGTGCTGGCCCAAACCCAGCAAGGCCTCGAGATGTTCGAACGTGGTGCCTTCGATGGCACCGTGCCGGGCGACGTGGTGCTGCGCATGGCGCACACCGACCCGCCGGCCGGCCGTGGCCTGTGGCTGGAGCAGCGGCAGGACGCGGCTTACATGGGGTTCAAGGTGTCGCGCACCCAGCGCGGCGATGAAATCCTTGCACTGGCCGCCGATGGCGTAACCCGTGGCGCATCGGTGGGCTTCGCTGAAGTACCGGGCGGCACACTCATGGAGCGCAGCGCCGGCGTGGCCACTAGGCGGCACCGGCGGGTAAACCTGCGCGAGGTCAGCACAACATGGCAGCCGGCCTATGCCGACGCTGGCGTCATGGAAGTTAGGTCGGCACAGGAGGGCACACCCATGGCAGACGGCGCAACGGCGCCCGATCCACAGGCGGCACCGGCGCCGGCAGCCGCACCAGCAACAGCCACGCTTGACCTGCAGCCGCTGAACACGGCCATCGACAGCATAGCCCAGCGGTTCGACAGCATGGCCACCCGGCTGGAGCAGATGGAGGAGCGCCAGCGCTCCGCGATCATCCTGCCCAGCATCCAGAACACGCAGCGGCCGCAGCCCGTTGACACCGGCAAGTGGCTGCAAACGGCCTTGCGCCTGCTCAGTGGCGAGCGCGTGCCGGACCTGCAGTTGCGCGAGTTGGCCGACCTGATCGTGGCCGACAACGCCGGCGTCGTGCCGGACGCCTTTCAGACCGAACTGATTGGCGAGATCGACCCGAACCGGCCGTTCCTGCAGACCACCCGCCGGCTCAACACACCGCAAGCCGGCATGAGCATGGTGGTGCCGCGCATCGTTACCCGGCCCACCGTGGGCATACAGGTGGCAGAGAAAGACGAGTTGACCAGCACTGCCACCGAGATCGACACGGCTTCGTTCGATGCCGTGACGAAGGGTGGCGCTGGCGACATCAGCCTGCAGTTGCTGAAGCGCAGCGACCCCTCGTTCCTTGACCTGTACCTGCGCCTGCTGGCCGAGGCCTACGCCATCGACAGCGAGCAGGAGGCGGTGGAGGCACTGCTCAGCGACGACGTGACGCCGGGCGGCACGCTGGACCCCGAGGACCTTTCGCTGGGCCAAGCGTGGAAGAACGGCGCCACCAACACCGGGCTGCGCCGGGCGCCGGACACCATCTGGCTCTCGAGCGAGGCGGTGGCCGACTTCATCGACGCCAAGGCCAACGGCACCAACGCGCCGCTGTACACCCAACTGCAGGCGAACTTCAGCGCCGGCAACGGTGTGGGCGGCAACATCAGCGGCCTGCGTGCGGTGTACACGCCGGCGCTGGACAGCACGGCGGTGGACGTGCTCGTTGGCCCAAGCCGCGGCTTCGCGTGGGCGGAGGACGGGACCTTCACGCTGCAGGTGGACGTGCCAGCCAAGGCCGGCCGCGACGTGGCGCTGGTGGGCATCCTGTGGTTCGCACCGCTGTACCCGGCGGCGTTCACGACCTTCACGCTGGCCTAGGCGACCAGCACACACCCGACAACCTCTTGGGCACTGCGGGCCGGGTAACGCGCCACCCGGCCCGCGTTTACACGCAAAGTGCTTGGCGCGATTAGGAGGGCAAGGTGCCAGTGGGCTACTACAAGAAGACGTTCAACATCACCACGGACGAAACCGGCGCATGGCAGGCGCAGTACAGCGTGCGCGGCCAGTTGCTGGCCGTGTTCGTTGAGTTGGGCGACGGTGGCACGGCGCTCAGCACGCCGGACATCGCCATCACCGACGAGCCCAGCGGCGACAACCTGCTAACGGTGGCCGGCGTGGCCAGCGACGGCAAGTATTACCCGCAGGTGATCACCAACGACCCGGCCGATGGCACGGCCGGCGACGACTACACCTCGCCGGGCATCTTCGGCAAGGTGCAGGTGGCCGTGGCCGGCGGTGGCGACACCAAGTCGGGCAAGGTGCATCTGCTCATCGCCCGGTAGCCTGCCAGCGCCATGGCCGTTGATTGGCCCGATCGGGACGAACTGAAGGCGCTGCTCGACGTACAGAACGGCGACTTCGACGACCACCTTGACACGGTGCTGGGCGGCGCCATCGCCGTGGTCAAGGAGGACGTGCAGTGGGTTGAGGCCAGCGACGTGGTAACGGAGCGCCTGCACAACGCGGCGCTCCGTGCTGCCATCGTGCTACGGCCCAACGCGCCCGGCCGGCAGCCCGGCGCCACCGGCCCGGAGGACGTGCGTTCGGACCCGGTGTACCAATCGTGGATACGTGGCCGCAAACGGAGGTTCAGCATCGCATGAGCACCAAGGTGACCGACGCCATCGCCCAGCGCGAGGCAGACCGCGCAGCGGCCCGGACCAAGGCGGCCGACGCAGCCAAGGCCGAAGCGGCCAAGGCCAAGGAGGCGGCCAAGGCCGACAAGGCCGCGTCGGCCCAAACGCCGGCCGACACGGGCAGCAAGGACAAGGACGGCAGTGCTGGCACCTGACCGGCCGAAGCGGCCGACAGCGGCCGTCCTAGGCGCCCGCTAGTGCCGGGCCGGGCGAAACTGGTCGGCGCCGACGCGCTGGTCCACCGCATCACGGCGGTGCAGCAGGTGCCCAAGGCGCTGCGCGGCGCATGGGCCACCAGCGCCCTCGAGATGTTCCGGGCGGCCATCCCCAAGCGCACCGGCGACACGGTGGCCAGCCTGCGCGCTGAGCCCAACGGCCGGCGCGGCCCGGACATAGCCGGCAGCCCGGTAGTGTTCTTCATCGACCACGGCGTGCGCGAGCACGAGATCGTGCCCAAGGTGCGCAAGGCGCTGAAGTGGGACCAAGCCGGCAAGCCGCAGTTCGCGAAGCGTGTAAACGCACCACGGACCCGGGCACGGCCCATGCGTGCGCGCATCGCGCGCGAGGCCTTCCGCAAGGCCATCAAGGCCAAGGGAGCCAACATCACCGACGCGTGGAACAGCGCGGCATGACCGTCGGCGTGCGCACCAACTTCCGCTCCGAGGTACGGCAGGCCACGGTGGACCTGCTGGAGCAGTACAAAGCGTTCGCGGCGCTGGACCACCTGCAGGTGTACCGGGCGCGCCCGGCCAGCCTGTTCCCACCCACGGCCTTCATCGACCGCATTAGCGAGCGCGTGGAGTACCGTGGCCCGGCCCGGCGCCGGCGCGTGCCCACCGTGCAGTTGATCGTGCTACACGGCCTGTTCGACAGCGGCGAGGCGGCCGACAACGGCGACACGTTTGTGGACGGCTTCCTGAATTGGGTGGTGGACCGCTACCACGCAGCCGGCAGCAACACGCTGCTGAACGTGGTGGGCACAGAGGACGACCCTACGTGGTCACCTGTGTGGCTGCCCAACAATCAGCGCGCCTACTACGCTACCCTCATTGCACTGGAGGGACTGGCCTTAGATTAGCGGCAAGCCACAATGACCAAGCGCCGGTCTGTAGGCGCAAACGCGCACCTGTACGGAGGGACTTCCTGTGGCGGTTCAAGGCCTCACCAACGACCGCCGGCACCAGTTTGGCCGGCAAGGCTCATTCGGCACGGCTGTGGCAGCGAAGCGTGCCTTCCTGTTCAGCGGCGTGCCAAACCCGGACCCGGGCTGGACCGATCGCGAAGCCGACATGGGCAGCATCGACTTGGTGGCTGCACCACTGCGCGGCCCGGGCAACCTAACAGCACCGCTCACCAGCGACGGCGTGGCGTACAACGACCTGCCGGCACTGTTCAGCGCCATCTTTGGCGGCAACGTGTCCAGCACGGGCGCCGGCGATGCGCAGACCTACTCGTGGGCGCCGGCCAGCGCCACGGTGGACACGGTGGACGTGTACACCTACGAGTTCGGCGACGACGTGACCACCGACTGGATGCAGTTGAGCGACGGCATCCTCGAGTCGCTGGAGTTCAGTGGGCCAAGCGGCCTTGGGCCGTTCACGGCGAGCATGGCGTGGCGCTTCGGCCACTTTGGTGGCAGCGGCCTGACCGACCTGCCCGACAGCCCGGCGGTGCCCACCACGCTGGACCTCGAACTGAACCCGGCCATATGGTATCTGAAGGACACGGGCATCTACATCGCCAGCGACCCCGACGATCTGGACTCGAGCCAGATCACGGACGCGCTGCACAGTTGCACGTTGCGCATCGGCGGCGACGTGGACCAGAAGCGGTGGGCCAACGGCGACCAGTCGTTCGACATCGACGCCTACAGCCGGGCCAAGCGCACCATCGAACTGGAGTGCGTGTACAGCAAGACCAGCGACACGGTGGGCACCGGCAGCGAAACCGACGCGCTGTACAGCGACACGCCGGTCACCCGCTACGTGCAACTGAAGTCAGAGAGCAAGGAGTTGCTCGAGACCGGGCCGGACGTGCCCTACAGCGTCACGCTGGCGATGCCCATGCGCTACTACACCCGGGTGGAGGGCGCCGACGGCGGCAACAGCACCGTGACGCTGATGGGCCGGGCGTTCTACGACGCCGTGGACTTCGACGGCGTCTTCACGGCCGAGGTGGTGTGCGGCATCGATAGCAGCACCGACCTGTAGCAGCACCCACTTAGGAGGCCGCATGGCCGAGATCACCATCCCGTGTGTGTGCCCGGTGCCCGGCGCACACACGGAGGACACCATCTATCTGCCCGACACGCTGGGCTTCACGGCGCTGGCCCAACTGGTCATGAGCGCCCGGTGGTACAGCGCCGACACCGACGACATGGCCAAGTTGCTGGCGCACCTGCAGGAGGCCTATCTGCTGTACACGCTCAGCGGCTGGACGCTGGTGGATGCCGAGGGCAAGCCGCTGCCGCTGACCGAGGCCAACGTGCGCACCTACCTCATGGCCAACCCAAGCGTGGCGTTCGACGTGGCCGATGCCGCCGACGACCTGTACGGAGCCGCGGTGGTGCGCCCTTTAGTGAACCGGGCCAAGCCATCCTCGCTGCGTGGGCAGACGGCCGGATCGACATCAGCGAGAAGGCGGCGTGGGCCGCGGAACCCGAAGCCACGCTTGCGATCCTTGACTACCACTACCCCGACGGCCGCCACCGGGTAGATGCCATGACGGCCCGGTGGCGCCTGCAGCACCTAGCCGAGATCACCGTCGGCACTGCGGCCCGCCTGCGCCGGTCACGCGAGGACGCGCAGGTGGCAGCGGTGTGGCGCCAGATGCGCAGCCGGCGCCAGTAGGGAGCACGCCATGGCACTAGGCGAAACGGCCCGCCTGCTGGCCGAACTGGACATGCAAGACAACCTCACGCCCAAGGCCAACACGGCCATCGGCAGCGTGAGGCGGCTAGAAGGTGCCGTCGGCCAGTCGGCGGCCACCACGGGCCGGCTGGGCCGCCTGTCGGCCATGGCAGCGGCGCCCATGGGCGTGCTGCGCACCAACAGCGAGCGGCTGGGCGGCGCCATGGGCCACCTGCGCGGCCAGATCGGCGGCCTGCTGGGTGCGGCCGGCTTCTTCGGGCTGGCCGGCGCCGGCATTGGCGTGGCCGAGGCGCTGCACCACAGCATCGACGCAGCCGTGGAGTTGGGTGCCACCAGCCGCCGGCTGGCCGGCCTAACCGGCGGCACGGTCGAAGAGATGAGCAAGTTGTCGGCCGGGCTGGCGCACTTTGGCGTGGAGGCCGACCAGCAGACGCGCATCGTTGGGATGCTCGAAAAGAACTTGGGCAACCTTGCAACAGGTGGCGGCGCCAAGGCCGAGAAGTTCGCCAAGGACTTCGGGTTCAGCGTGCTGGACGCCAGCGGCAACGCCAAGTCGGCCCAGCAGATAATCGAGGACTTCACCGACTTCTTCAACGACGACGCCATCCCGGCCAGCACCAAGGCGGCCGCCGGCGCCAAGTTGTTCGGCCGCAGTTGGCAGGACCTGCTGCCGGTGCTGGGTGCCGGCAAGGGAGCGCTGCACGAGGCCAGCGAGGAGGCCGCCACCTTCGGCGAAACGCTCACCACGCAGGACGCGGCCGCGCTGGCCAAGATGCGCGATGCCACGCGCACGTGGCACACCGCACTGGCCGGCCTCGAGACCCAGATCGGCCTCGCCATCGTGCCCGTCATCACGGACTTGGCCAACGCGGCCACCAACTTCCTGAAGGACCCGAACAACCGGGCCAGCATCGTGGGCTTCTTCAAGCAAGGCGTGCAGTTTGCGCGTGACTTTGCAGGCTTCATCAAGGACAGCGTGCTGCCCACGATCCAGTCGCTGGCCGGCGGTGCCAAGCAACTGTGGGACAGCATCCCGGACCCGCTGAAGGACCTGCTGGTGAAGGGCTTCGTAGCCGACCGCACGGTCAAGTTCCTGTTCGGGTTCAGCCTAGCCGACGTGGGCAAGGACGTGGTGGGCGGCATCATCCGCGGCATAGCCGGCAACTTCATCAGCCGCGGCAGCAGCCCGGCCAACCCGATGTTCGTGCAAGGGACCGGCATAGGCGGCACAGGTGGCACCGGCGCCGTGGGTGCGCTGGGTGGCGCCAGCCGGTTGACGCAGGCCGTGTCGGTGGTGGCCATCGTGGGCGCGGCGCTGGCCGTGATCGAGGCCTTCAAAGACTTCTTGGGCACCCGCGACCAAGCGCAGCGCGACCTGCAGGAGAAGGCCGACGCGGCAGCCCACCAAACGGCGCAGGAGGCGCTGGGCAACCTCAAGAACCTGAACAACACGCTGGGCCATCAGGACCTGTGGCAATCGCTGGTGACCAACACGTTTGGCGCGGCCCAGACCAGCGAGGGCATCACCAACCTCGCCAACGCCATCACGAACAACGGCAAGGTGAGCGACGTGGCCGACGCCATCCGCACACTGCAGGCGGCACAGGCCGTGGCCATCCAGCGTGGGTGGACCGACGCAGCCAATCAGATCGGCACCGACATCAAGACGCTGCAGTCCGGTGGCCCGATGCCGGTGCAGGTGTACGGCCCGATCGACACCCGCATCACGGGCGACACGCCGGTGGTGCCCGGCCCGGGCTTCACGGAGTGGATGCACAGCCAAACGCAGCAGACCGACGAGCAGAAGCAAGAACTGGCGCGCATCGGCGCACAGGTGCAGCAGGTGCCCGGCGCCCTAGCCGGCTTCCTCCAGAAGTGGGCCACGGCCCACGACGATGCCGTGGCCGCCGGCTTCAAGTCGGGCACCAACGCCATCCGCAAGGAGATCGCCACCCGGCTGGGCATCACGGTGCACACGCTGCAGCAACTGCGCTCATCGTTCCGCACCAACCTAGCCCACGAGTTGGGCATCACCACCGGCGAACTGCAGCGGCTGCGGCGCAGCACCCATTGGGACGATCAGGCGCTGGCCGACAAGTTGGGCATCAGCGTGGACCAGTTGCGGCTGCTCAAGGACGCGGCCCGCGACACGGCCGCCAACACCTTGGGCATCAAGAACAAGGACTGGACGCCGGAGATCACGGTGCCCGTGAACGTGCACACCAACTTCAGCGTGTCCGGGCGCAGCGTGGCCAACGCCACCGAACGGTTCTGGACCATCAACCGGCCACGGGTG
>Ga0310810_10007607_pt1 | contig 12381 bp, 11 predicted proteins | sample NCmetagenome_FD_207641 | JGI IMG/M metagenome (GOLD analysis project Ga0310810, IMG submission 207641) | Soil microbial communities from experimental microcosm in Duke University, North Carolina, United States - NC | ecosystem: Engineered > Artificial ecosystem > Soil microcosm > Unclassified ... | reverse complement strand
CGCGCGACGATGCCCCACGGCGTGTTGTGGTCCTGGAAGGTGAACATGCCGCGGCCGGCGTGCACGTACTGGAGCGTGGTCGTCCACGAGCTCTTCCCGCGCGGCCCCTTCGGCATCAGCTTCGGAAAGCTCTGGCTGCCATCGCGCCGCGCCTCGACGTGCATCTGCCAGTCGTTCAGCTCGATCGAGTCGAAGACGATGCGGCGATTGAAGAGCGTGCTCCACGGCATCGACAGGACGATGCGTCTGGCGGTGAAGAACGGAATCGATTCGGGGCTCAGCCCCTCGATCGTCAGGTTCTCGAAGATGTAGCTGCCATCCCACAGCCTGACGTGCATGCTGCCGATGTGCAGCGGCCGTTCCAAGTACTTCGTGCCTTGCTGCTCGGCCTGCGACCGGAGGGCGGGCCCGAGATCCGCCGAGATCGTGGTCACGAAAGCAACCGCGAGAATCACCGCAAGGACGGTGAGCGCGCGTCTGAGAAACGTGCGCACGGTGCGGGTGAACGGATGGGAGAGGATCTGCGCGTAGGTCACGTGATCACGACGAGGAGGACGTTGGCTTCAACGGGCGCACCGGCCCGGACGCGCACTTCGGCGACCGTTCCCGCTCGTGGAGCCCTCAGCTCGTTTTCCATCTTCATTGCTTCAACGACGACCAACCCTTGACGCGCGGCCACGGTGTCCCCGGCCTTGACCAGCACCTTGACCACCCGACCGGGCATGGGCGCCACCACTGCGATCGGACCGCTCGCCGTCGATGCGCTGCCGGGTGTCGAGCGGCGGCGACCCGACATGAACACCCTCACAGGAACCGCGTGACCGTCTACGTAGACCAGACGCTGTCCCTGTCCGCGCGACTCGACGGCGATTTCGTGACTCGCGGGCGCGTCCCCTTCGGCGCGTCGCACGAGCATCGACCACCGATCGGCGGCTCGCGCGAAGTCCACCGAGATCGTCCGGTCATCGATCGTCACGGTCCAGCCATCTGCGGATGACCGCACGTCGATCGTACGTCGGTGTTCGCCGGTTTCGACCTCGAACCTCATTTGCGCAACCCTTCTCGCCGCGCTAGAGCCTTCCAGCTCCGCTCCGGCGAGGTGGCTCGGCCGTGGTTGTTGTTTCCGGCAAAAAGCCCATCGATCCCGCCGCCCCGGTCCTGCTGCTCTTGGACAGAGAAGCCAAACGCCGACGCCTCAACCAGACATGCCGCTATGGCAGCGACCTCTTCGAGGGACGGATCCGGCGCCTCGAACCGTTCGCCAGCGCGCTGCTGCAAGAGCTCGTCCAGAAAGCCGGTATGAAACCGGGCGTCGGCAAACTCTGGACGGGCCAGCAGCCAACGCGAAAACGGCAGACTGGAGCGCACGCCGACGATCTCGTACTCCTCGAGTGCGCGGCGCATTCGTACAATTGCCTGTGGTCGATCTTCACCCCACGCGATGACCTTCGACAGCAGCGAGTCGTAAAAGATCGGCACCTCGCTTCCTGCTTCGACCCAGCCATCGTCGCGAATGCCTGGCCCAGCCGGCGCGCGAAGCGCAAGGATGCGTCCCGGGGACGGCATGAAACCAAGATCCGGATCCTCTGCGTAGACCCGGCACTCGATGGCGTGACCGTGTGGCGTCAGCGATTCGAGCGGCAGACCAGTGAGCTTCTCTCCGCGTGCGATGCGAATCTGCCAGTGCACGAGGTCGATGCCGGAGATGAGCTCGGTCACCGGATGCTCGACCTGAAGCCGCGCGTTCACCTCGAGGAAATAGAACCGGCCTTCCTCGTCGAGGAGAAACTCGACGGTTCCCGCGTTGGTGTATCCGGCTGCTTGCGCGACCGCTACCGCCGCATCGGCCAGTCGCGCGCGCAAGGCAGCGTCAACGACCGGCGACGGTGATTCCTCGATGACCTTCTGATGACGGCGCTGGATCGAACACTCGCGTTCGACAAAAGGACAGATGGTCCCGTGCTGATCCGCAAGGATTTGAATCTCGACGTGCCGCGGACGCACGAGGCGGCGCTCTAGATACACCGACGAGTCGCCGAAGGCCGATTCGGCCTCCGATCGCGCACTGCGGATCGCGCTGCCCAGCTCTTCGCGACCGGACACGACTCGCATGCCTTTACCGCCGCCGCCCGCTACTGCTTTGATGAGGATCGGGTAGCCGATCGCTTCAGCGGCCGTCGCGATCTCGTTGTCGGGAACCTCTGATCCGAATGGCGCTTTGGTTCCCTGGACGACAGGCACGCCGGCGGAGACGGCGATCATCCGCGCTGTCGTCTTGCTTCCGACACGCGCGACCGCTTCCGGTGACGGCCCGATGAAGGTCAGCCCCGCGTCGCGACACGCGCCGGCGAAGTCCTCGTTCTCGGACAGAAACCCGTATCCGGGGTGAACGGCGTCTGCGCCGCTCGCACGAGCGGCGTCAATGATCTTGTCGATTCGAAGATAACTTTCGGCAGGGGGATTTCCGCCGATGGCCACTGCCTCGTCGGCCATCCTCACGTGGCGTGCCGAGCGATCGCAGTCGGAGAAGATCGCGACCGACCCGAGGCCGAGATCGCGGCACGCGCGAATCACGCGGACCGCGATCTCCCCGCGGTTGGCGATCAGGATCTTGTGCAAGATCCTGGTGATTCTACTCTAGTGGTCCGGCTCGGACTGGAGCGCATCCGGAGCGCGGACCACGACCTGTTCGTTCAGATCGCCGCGAGGGCTAGAGCTGACTCTCGTTCAACCGAGCGCGCGACGTCAGCGCCCGACTGCACCCGGATCGAGTCGCCGGCATCCTCGCCGGTGCGCTCGCGATCGAGCCACACATGTCTGATGCCGAGCAGTCGCGCCGGCGCGATGTCGTGGTACCAGCTGTTGGCCACGTGCACCCAGTCCGGCCGCGCGACGCGAGTCAGCCGCTCGAAGCCGCGGAAGTGCCACGGCGCCGGCTTGTAGCCGCGCACACGCTCGGCGGTCAGCACCAGATCGAAGCGCGTGCGGAACAGACCATGTGTGATCTCGAAGAGGTCCTCGTCGCAGTTGGTCAGGACCGCCAGTCGATACCCTTTCGCGCGCAGCGCCTCCAGCATCGGCTCGACGTCAGCAAAGAGCCGCATGGCCGGCCATGACCTCGTCAGGATGGTTCGCGCATCCTGAGGCGTGAGACGCACGCCGCCCTCGGCGGTCGCGCGCTCGAGCGCCGTGACGAGCACGTCCTTGTAGGCACGTGGCGGGTAATCCCGCTCCACAACGCGCTCGTGAGCGTGGTACGCCCGGATCACGTCTGACGCGATCTGGGGTTCCAGCGGGTCGAGCACCTCGGCAAACCACGCCTGCCAATCCACAAGCGTCCCGAAGCAATCGAAACTGACCCACCGATGACTGACTGACACGACAAACCTCCTTCGTCACAAAAGAAAAGGGCCATCACCCTGCTCGGATGATGGCCCTTGGAGTTCTAGAAGGTCCTGGTCCTACATCATCCGAATGAACCTGGCGGCGCCTGATCAATCCAGCCGTCCACCTTGGCAAAGCGCATCACGACCGGGCTGACGGGCAGCGCGGTGGCGGCTTGCGGGCAGTGAGTGTTAGCGGCTGTCAGAAACACAGGCTCTCCGAAAGATGCGTTGCCTATGATAACGCCGTTCCGGGGAACACCGAACAGCCCGTCATAAAAAGGCAGCGGCCACCGGCCGCTGGAAAGCCGGCAAAGGGAACGCCTTCGCACACGAAACTCAGCCTAACTCGACACTTCCTTCGGCCATGCGGCGCGCTTGCCGACCCAATTCATTCGGATTTCGAGTGTTTTTGCGAATCCGTCACATCGAGGCGACGTGGTCCCTGCATTGCTCCGTCGAGTGCAGATTTCCTCTGGCTTCCCCTGGCCGACCCCACGTCGCACGCCTCCTCGGCGTGCGACGTATTCGTCACACTTGTATCAGGCTTCGTCCCACCTGAAACGCCAGACGGTCAACGCACCAAAGGTTAGAGAGGGATGTTGCCGTGTTTCTTGGGCGGGTTCTTGTCCCGCTTGGTATCGAGCGCCGCCAGAGCGGTAATCAACTTCCGTCGCGTTTGACGCGGTGCGATAACTTCATCGACGAACCCGCGCTGCGCCGCCACGTATGGGTTTGCGAACTTCTCACGATACTCCGCGACCCGTGCCGCGCGTGCGGCAGCGACGTCGGCGGCCGCCTCGAGCTCGCGTTTATAGAGAATGTTCACGGCGCCTTCCGCGCCCATGACGGCGATCTCGGCGCTCGGCCACGCGAAGTTGGCGTCGGCGCGAATGTGCTTGCTGGACATGACGCAATAGGCGCCGCCATATGCCTTGCGCGTGATCACCGTGAGCTTCGGGACGGTCGCCTCGGCAAAAGCAAAGAGCAGCTTGGCACCGTGACGGATGATGCCGCCCCACTCTTGTACGGTACCGGGGAGGAATCCGGGCACGTCCTCGAAGGTGACGAGCGGGATGTTGAACGCATCGCAGAACCGGACGAAACGCGCCGCCTTGACCGAGGCATCGATATCGAGCGTTCCAGCCAGATGCGCGGGCTGATTCGCGACGATGCCAACCGAACGCCCACCGAGCCGTGCGAACCCGACGACGATGTTACGCGCGAAGTGCTCGTGCACCTCGAGCAACGCACCATCGTCAACAACGAGACGAATGACGTCGAGGATGTTGTACGCCTGGTTCGGCGATGCGGGCACGATGCTGTCGAGCGCTTCGTCTTCGCGATCGTCGGGATCCGACGTGGGACGGCGCGGCGGGTCGTCCACGTTGTTGCCGGGGAGAAATGACAACAACTCCCGAATCAACTGAATCGCGTCCCGGTCGTCGGCGGCGGCAAAGTGCGCCACACCGCTTTTCTCGTTGTGGGTCAGCGCGCCACCGAGCTCTTCCTTCGTCACCTGTTCGTGCGTGACCGTGCGGATCACATCCGGCCCCGTCACGAACATGTAGCTCGTCTCCTTCACCATGATCGTGAAGTCGGTGATCGCGGGCGAGTAGACCGCGCCGCCGGCGCACGGCCCCATGATGGCCGAGATCTGCGGCACGACACCGGACGCCATCGTGTTGCGCAGGAAGATGTCGGCGTAGCCGGCCAGCGACAGGACGCCTTCCTGGATGCGTGCACCGCCCGAGTCGTTGAGCCCGACGACCGGCGCGCCCATCTTCATGGCCAGATCCATGATCTTCACGATCTTGGCTGCGTTGGTTTCGGAGAGCGACCCGCCGAAGACCGTGAAGTCCTGCGCGAAGGCGTAGACGAGGCGGCCGTTGACGCGTCCATGACCGGCCACGACGCCATCGCCGGGCACGATCTGATCGGCCATGCCGAAGTCGCGGCACCGGTGCGTAACGAACGCATCGGTTTCTTCGAAGCTTTCTGGATCGAATAGAAGCAGGATGCGTTCGCGAGCCGTCAACTTGCCGGCGTCGCGCTGCCGGCGGAGCCGCTCCTCGCCACCGCCCGAGTCGGCCTGCCGGCGCATGTCCGCCAGTTGCGCCAAAGGATCGACCTTCGAGCTCACGACGTCGCTGCTCACACCTTGGCGGCCTGGGCCTTCTCCCAATCCTTCAGGAACCGCTCGAGCCCGATGTCCGTGAGCGGGTGCTTGAAGCACTGCTCGATCACCGCCGCGGGAACCGTGACGACGTCTGCCCCCATGCGCGCCGCTTCGACGACGTGAATCGGGTTGCGAACGCTGGCCACGAGCACCTCGGTCGAGAAGTCGAAGTTGTCGAAGATGTCGACGATCTCGCGAATCAGGTTCATGCCGGTCGTGCCGATGTCGTCGAGGCGTCCGACGAACGGGCTCACATAGCTGGCGCCGGCCTTCGCCGCCAGCCACGCCTGCGTTGCCGAGAAGATCAACGTGACGTTCACGCGGATACCGCTGCTCGACAGTGCCTTACACGCCTTGACGCCGTCTTTGGTGAACGGCACCTTGACGACGATGTGCTCGTCGATCGCGGCGAGACTCTTGCCCTCGGTGATCATGCCGGCAGTGTCGGTCGCAACGACTTCCGCACTCACCGGGCCCTGCACAGTCCTGCAGATCTGCTTGAGGATCTGACGATAGTCGCCTGACTCCTTCGACAGGAGCGTCGGATTGGTCGTGACCCCGTCGAGGATGCCGATCGCCGCGAGCGCTTCGATCTCCTTGAGATTTCCGGTATCGACGAAGAGTTTCATACGAATGCTCCTGCTGCTTCGAGGCTGCGACGGCTCTCTGAAGTCAGTGTGTCACTGGCAGCCACGCTGCGCAAGGCCAACAGAGCAGAGGGGAGGATGAGGCGGAACGTGTGCACTGTCAACTCCCAACTCCCGACTTCCAACTCCCAGATTGGAGGAGCGTGAAGTCGAGCGTTGGGAGTTGGGAATCGGAAGCAGGGACTTTACGTGGTCGCTCGAACGTACTTGTTGAACCAGTCAATCGTGCGCGTCCACGCTTCGTCGGCCGCGGCCTTGTTGTAACGCTGCGGAGTGGCGTCGTTGTTGAAGCCGTGCACAGCACCCGGATAGATGTGGCCTTCGTGTGTGACCTTGGCCGCGGTCATCGCCTGGTCGTAAGCCGGCCATCCATCGACGAGCCGCTTGTCTTCGCCGCCGTGATGCACGAGAACGGCTGCTTTGATCTTCGGCACGTCCTCGACCGGAGGTGCACCACCGTAGAACGGCACTGCCGCCTGCAGGTCAGCTCCCATGCGCACCGCAAGCGAGTTGGCGATGCCGCCGCCGAAACAGAACCCGGTCACGCCGAGACGGCCGGTGCTATCGGGGCGCGACTTCACCCACACCGCGGCTGCATACAGGTCTTCCGCCATCTTCATGCGATCGACCTTCCCGAACAGCGCTCCTCCCTTCTCATCGTCGCCCGGGTAGCCGCCAACTGACGTCAAGCCATCGGGGGCAAACGCCATGAAGTTCGCGAGGGCTAGGCGGCGGGCGATGTCCTCGATATGGGGATTGAGGCCGCGATTCTCGTGGACGACGAGAATGGCCGGCAGCTTGTTGTTGCCGGCACTGGCCGGCCGCGCCAGGTACCCTTTGATGCTGCCGTTGCCGTTCGGCGAGGGCACCGTCGCGTACTCGGTCTTGAGACGCGAATCCGTCGGCGACACCTGTTGCGCGGCAGCGTAGTTGGGCATCAGCTGGTCGACGATGGCCGCGGCAGCGACTGTCGACACTGCCACTTTGTTCACGCGGCTCATGAAGGCCCTACGGTCGATCTCGCCGTGGATGTACTGCGTGTAGGCTTCCACCGCTTCGGCAGGTATTTTCTGTGTCGTCTGCTCCATGGCCTCTGGCTCCTTTCGCAGCTTTCCTCACTGTGATGACGGATGAATTGCGGCGAAGAATACCACTTCCGCCGCCGGCAGCCGTCTTGCAGCTCTACCGCTGAGACACGGCGGTTACACGCCGCGTGAATTCCCGTTTTCGTCATTACGGCGGCAGACCTGTAATCGCTTCATGTCGATGTCCGTGCTTCGACTGCCTCACTGGCCACGATCGGCGCGCCACGCGAAGGGTCATGCGATCGTGCTCGCCGTGATCCTGTGGCTCCTGGCGTTGGGCGTGAGCTTTGTCGGCACGAGCGACCGCGGCATTGCCGGACCACTCAAGGGCGCGGATTTCGTGCAGTTCTACACGCTCGGGCATCTGGCGAGCGCCCATCGAATCGCGCCGATGTACGACGCGGCGCTGCTGCATGAGGCGCAGGTCGCGGTCGTTCCGGAATCTGCGCACGAGATCTATCCGCCTGTCTATCCGCCGCAGGCCGCCGTCCTCTTCGCACCACTAGCCGGATTGTCGTATCAGGGTGCGTTGTTCATCTGGAGTCTGGTGACGATCGCCGGATACACGCTGATCGTCTGGAGCACGTGGAAGGCCGTTTCCGGCGTCCTCTCCGATCGCACGTTCCTTATCGCGGCAGCAGCGGCGTTTCCTCCCTTCTGGACGCTCGTGCTGCACGGCCAGCTCACCATCGTCCTCCTCGCTGCGTTCTGGGCGGGGTGGCTCGCGCTCGAACGGCAGCAAAGGTGGCTGGCCGGCCTGGCCTTTGGGCTGCTCGCGATCAAGCCGCAATTCGCCATTCCGCTCGTAGTCGTGTCGCTTGTCTGCGGTGAGTGGACGATGATCGCCGGCGCGGTGACGTCCGTGCTTGCTCAGGCCGCGGCAGTCTGGCTGACGCTCGGCTCGGAGGCGTTCACCGCGTTCGCCGACAACATCCCGACCACGATTGCTTACGCCGATTTGCTGGAACCGAAGCCTTTCATGAGTCACTCGCTGCGTGCGCTCACGCGGCTGACACCCAACTGGTTCGGGCTTCCGATGTGGGCGCTCCTCTCGACCATGGTGCTGTGGCACACCGTGCGCGTCTGGAAGAGCCGTGCGTCGATTCAGGTCCGGCTCGGGACCGTGATCCTCGCCGCGACGCTCGTCAACCCCCACGTCATCATCTACGACCTCACGGTGCTGGCTCTTCCGCTCATCTGGTTCAGTGCCTATATGCAGGATCCGTCGAGATCAGACCAGGCCGGGCGATACGGAACCGCCGTCTACTGGCTCTTCGCGACGACATTCGTGCCGACGGCGGCCGCCATCGGTCTGCAAGCATCGGTGTTCGTGATGCTGGGCCTGCTCGTGCTCGTTGGCCGCGCTGTCTACTCCGACGCTCCTGCGATCGATTCAAACAGCGTCGCGGCTCCGGCCGCCGCGTAACGCCGCCGGGTCCGAAGAACATCACATCTCCACCGTGTGACAGGTCCACAAAGCCGGACCCGTCCTACTCCCGTCAGGCGGGTCCGTCCGCCTGAACCGCACTCGCGTCCAAAGGACCGTGGTCGGTGGAACTTTTCCGCGCCTCGCTGCAATCACGCCCGAGATGTGCGACGCGACGCACAACGCACCCGGCGACGCGATCGACGCCGACCTGATGCGAAGAACGGCAGCCGGCGATCGCGATGCGTTCGCGACGCTGTATCGCCGTCATCACGCCATCGTCTTCAGGTTCGCGCGACTCATGACCGGATCGCAAAGCGCCGCAGAGGACATCGTGCAGGAGGTCTTCCTCGTCGTCATGCGCAATGCGAATCGATACGACCCGTCGCGTGCCGCTCTGCCGACCTATTTGTATGGCATCGCGCGGCATCAGACGCGGCGCCGTCTCACTCGGGATCGGAAGTTCGTCGCCCTTGACGGCATCGCTCCAGAAGCGCCGGCGATTGGACCGAACAGCGATCCCACGACGACACTCGAGCGGCGAGAGGATCTGCTGAAGCTGCGGCGCGCGATCCTGTCGCTGCCACGCAAGTATCGAGAGGTGATCGTCTTGTGCGATCTCCAGGACGTGAGCTATTGCCAGTCGGCCGCGGTGCTCGGGTGCGCGGTGGGAACCATTCGCTCCCGCCTTCATCGCGCCAGGCATCTTCTCACGCAAAAAATGGGGGGAGCGGCGCCGAACACGCGGGACCATGAGGAGATGACGATGAGGTGCGCCGTATGAGACGAGCGCCTTGGACAGCCCCGGACATGCTGCGTGCCTTCGACGACCTTCGGCAGGCCGAGACAGACCTCGAAGCGCCACTGCACCTCGAGGCTGCGGTCTTAGCGAAATGGGACGAGGCGCACAGGACTTCAGTGGCACGCCGGCGAACGCTGTGGCGTGAAGCCAACGCCGTTGCCGCCTTCGTCGCCATCGGCGTTGGCTTGTGGCAACTCGGGCATCACCTGCAGCAAGCGACCCGGCAACCGAGCTCATACGATCAGAGCAGGACGTTGGTCGTTGTCGGCGAGCCCATTCTCCAGGGTGAACCGGTTCGGATGGTTCGCATGCGGATGCCCGCCTCGACCCTGGCGGGATTGGGCGTGCGAACGGTGGCGGTCGATCCAGCCTCGCAAGTCGATGTGGATGTGATCGTCGGAGAAGACGGCATCGCGCGGGCCATCCGCGTAGGGATGTAAGGGGAGACCACTGCTATGACGACTCGCCTGATGTCTATGACGCTCGTGACGCTGCTCGCTTCCGTCGCCCTGACCGAAGCGCAGCAGGCGGATACATTGTTCACGTTTCAGCAGGGAACGGTTGCATTCTCTCCAGCCGGCGTCATCGACGCCGTGCCGCTCGAGTCGGTGATGAGCGTCCCCCATGCGGCCTTCTCGGCCGAGGCCGAAACAGAATTCACGCAGGTTCTTGGTGACGGTAACCGCATCGAGCGTCGCTACTCGTCGATGATCGCGCGAGACAGCCAGGGACGCACGCGACGCGAGGAAGAGATCGCGCTTATCGGTCCGCTCGCTGTCAACGGACCCTCACCGCGCATGGTCACGATTCTGGACCCTGTGGCCGGCTACTCGTACACCTTGGACGAACGTCAACGGACGGCATTTCGCAATCCGATGGCGCTCGTGAAAATGCAGGAAGCGCATGAACGCGGGGGCATGTCGAAGAGCACGGCTGGCGTGATGGTCGGATCGGACACGCAGATGACATGGGCCACCGGGAAGGCACAGATTGCGATCTCGCCCGTACCAGGGCAGAAGCTGCTCGCGGGCGACGTCGATGCCGCGAAGATTACGACCGAGACGCTCGGGAGCCGATCGATCGAGGGAGTGATGGCCGAAGGGACACGCACGACGTCAACAATCGCCGCGGGCGCAATCGGAAACGTGATGCCGATCGAGGTCGTCACCGAGCGCTGGTACTCGCGCGACCTGCAGATGGCCGTGCTGATCTCGCGCAAGGATCCGCGCAGCGGCGATTCCGTCTATCGGCTGCGCAACATCGTCAAGGCCGAGCCGTCACCCGATTTGTTCACCATTCCATCCGACTACCAGGTGCGCGGCGGCCAACTCGGCACGTTCAGAGTGAAGAGGCTCGAGGAAGACAAGGCCAGAAAGCTGGAAGAGGACAAGATCGAGTCTCGTCAGAAGCCGTAACCCGCCTCTGCGCGACTGTGAAAACGGCGCTGGTCTAACGCGCCGTCACTTCGACGCGTTCGGACTCGGGGCTGGCATTCGGCGGATTCTGCGTGTCCACGGCGACCACGGCATAGACGTAGCGCACGCCCGGCTTCACGTCCTGATCCGTGTAACGCGTTGCCTTTACGGGCTCGTCCGTGATTCGCATCAGCATCTCGCCACCTTCTTCACCGCGAAAGACGAGATAGCCCTGCAGGTCGGGCTCGCTGTTCGCCTCCCACACGAGGCTGACCGCGCCCTCGACGGCAATCGGCGACACACCGGTGGGCCGCGCCGGCGGAAACACATCGACGGGCGTCATGCATTCGATCATCGACGGATGCCCTTCGACGCCGCGTTCGCGCCCTCCGCGCAGGGCGGACACCACATAGCACCGCCGGTTGTTGTCGCCCTGCGGCAACGGATCGGTGAAGCTGAGCCCATCGATCGGCATCGGGTTGATGGGCGTTTTGCGAACCGGCGAAGCCGGCTTGTTGTCCTCCTTGTTGTCCTCAGTCTTCTTCGGCTCGGACTCGTCACCGGCCTCGCGATAGACCATGTAGCGCGTGGGTCCGGGAGGCAGCGTTCCTGGCTCCGCGACCGGCGGCCCGTCGTCGAGCGGCGAGGCTCCCGGCAGCGCCGCAACGTCGAGCAGGAATCCGACGATGCCACCTGAGGGATCCCAGCGCAACGTCACAGCATCGGCGGTGTACGTGGTGCGCAGACCGACTGGCGCATCCGGCAACGCCGTCAGCGGCACTTCGATGACGCTGCTCGGCGGACCGGGGCGGCCACGTTCACTGAACGGTATGGCGATGTAGAACCGCTTGAGGGGGACGCGTGACGGATCGCGCGATGGACTCGTCAATGCCGGGGCCGCCGTCGAGAGCGTCGGGAGAGGAGGCCCTTCAGCGAGCTTTTCGGGTGTCAGCGTGTCGCGAACCGTCTGAACACCAGGTGGCGGCGATTTCGTGTCGATCTGTCCAACGACGTGGGCGACCTGCGTGAAGCGTGATAGGGGCGGAGCCGTTCTGGCGGTATAGGCGTAGACGTCGACGCGGGCGAGACTGACCGGCGTTGACTCGTCCACGTTCTGCACGGGCAGCGCAAACGTCACCACCACGTCGTCGCCGATCCGATGCGCGGCGAGCTGCCCGACCGCCGCCGGGACGCGCACGAATGGCGGGAGCGGTGGACCCTTCTTGCCGCACGCGATCGTTGCCGCAAGAATCAGGATCCACATCCCGATTCGCCACGTCCTGCCGTTCATCCCTACGAGGCCGCGAGCGGCGCCTCGCGCACCAGATCGCGGGCCCCGAGATCGGTCGCCGAGCGTCGCGTCACATCCGGCGTCTTGAACCGCCGCACGTCGATGCCATAGCCGCGCACCTTGTAATTGAGGATGCGTTCGGTTGTGTCGAGC
>Ga0310810_10007606_pt1 | contig 12381 bp, 6 predicted proteins | sample NCmetagenome_FD_207641 | JGI IMG/M metagenome (GOLD analysis project Ga0310810, IMG submission 207641) | Soil microbial communities from experimental microcosm in Duke University, North Carolina, United States - NC | ecosystem: Engineered > Artificial ecosystem > Soil microcosm > Unclassified ... | reverse complement strand
GACGATCTATGCGGGTGGTGAGTCCGAGGCCGCGAAGACGCTCATCTCGCGCTCGTGCGACGCGTACGTGATGCACGGCGATCCGCCGGATCGCGTCGCGCCGAAAGTCGCCGACATGTCCGCGCGCCGAGAGAAGCTCGGTCTTCCGCCGATGACATTCGGGCTCGCGGCGTATGTCATCGTGCGCGACTCTGAAACCGAAGCGAAGCGCGAGCTCGAGCGCATCACGAACGTCGAGCCGGGCTCACCGGGCTACGCGAACTACCAGGACTGGATCTCGCACACGAAGCTCGAGCAGCAGGTGAGCCTGCAGGACTACTCGGTGTCGAACCGCGGCCTGCGCGCTGGCCTCGTGGGCACGGCGGAGCAGGTGGCCGAGCGGATCATCGAGCTCGAACAGGTCGGCGTGTCGCTGCTGTTGCTGCAGTGCAGTCCGCAGCTCGAGGAGATGGAGCGCTTCGCGGAGCAGGTGATGCCGCTGGTGCGCGAGGGTCGTCACGCTGCTGTTGCGTGATTGGCGCCATCGGGATCAGAATCCCGGCGTAGCTCACAATTATGCTATTGGGGTCAGAGTCCCGACTCTGACCCCAATAGCATAATTGTGAGCTAGTCGGAACGCAGCGCCTGCACCGGATCGACCTGCGTGGCATGACGTGCCGGCACGTACGCCGCGATCAGGGCGACTACGAGCAGCAGAGTGGCAGCACCGATCATCGAGATCGGGTCCACCGGGCTCACCTCGAACAGCAGCTTCGTGAGCAGCCGCGATGCGGCGAGCGCCGCCACGAGACCTATCACCGCGCCCGCCCCGGTGACCTTCAAGGCCTGACCGAGGACGTCCCGACGCAGCCGCTCCGGTGACGCCCCGAGCGCCGAGCGCACGCCGAGCTCGCGCATGCTTCCGCGAACCGAGGACGCCATCACGCCATACAGTCCGATCGCGGCGAGCAGCATCGACACGAACGCGAAACCGGCGAGCAGCAGGGCGCTCATCCGGGGTTGTGCGAGCGGTTGCGCGAGCAGCTCGTCCATCTCGTTCGCCTGCCAGAGCGTCAACACCGGGTTCGTCTCCGTCGTCGCGCGTCGAAGTGCAGGCAGGACAGAGGCGAGCCGTCCGGTCGTGCGGATGGCGAAGTAGCCCTGCCAGTACGATTGCTTCCACGGCAGGTAGATCTCGGCCGTGGACTCTCGCAGCGTGCGATAGTGGATGTCACCCGCGATCCCGACCACCGTTCTCCATTTCGTGGTGTCGGCGTTCCAGTACCGGATACGCTTTCCGATCGGATCCGCGTTAGGCCAGATGCGCCTGGCGGCCGCCTCGCTGACCACCGCCACCAGCTCCGCTTTCTCGTCGTCGGCGTCCGTGAATCCGCGCCCGCGTTTGATCGGGATGCCGTGAACCCGGAAGTAGTCGGTACCGCCGGCTTCCAGCGGATAGACCGGATTTCTCTTGGTCTCTTCAGGGGTTTGCCCTTCGAGGTCGAGCCGACCGACGAATATCCCGCTGCCGAGGAACGGCGGAACCAGCGCCGGCGTGACGGCTGTGACGCCCGGAACGGATCTGTAGGCGCGTGTGAGCTGGTCGCCCAGTGCGTTGACGCGCAGCTGATCGAACTTCCCCGCGGAATCGTTGTACACGCTCGGTGGAAACGCGAGCGAGAACAGCGACAGGTGCTCTGGGTTGTAGCCAAGCGAGATACCCTGCAGTCGCTCGAGGCTACGGCCTAGGAGGGCGGCGCCCGCCACCATCACGAGCGCGAGAGCGACCTGCGACGCGACCAGGGCATGCCTCACGCGCCGCCGCGCGCGCGTCTCGGTTCCGGCGCGCGCGTCGTAGCGAAGCGGTGACGCGAGCTCGCCGCCAGACGCCATCATCGCCGGGAGAACGCCGAACAGGAGTACGGCCGCGAGCGTGACGCCCACCGCCAGTGCGACCGGCAGACCCGCGACGCCGATGACATCGGTGCGCGGAAGCTGCGGTGGCGCATACGCGAGCAGGAGACGGATGAGCGCGACGGCGGTGGTCAGCCCCAGCGCGCCGCCCGCGACGCCTAACAATCCACTCTCGACGACGAGCTGTCGCACGACGTCAGCGTACGTGGCACCGAGCGCGCGTCGGATGGACAGTTCGCGCGCACGACTCGCGGCGCGCAGCAGCAGGAGGTTGCCGACGTTCACGCACGCGATGACCAGCAGCAGGGCAACTGCAGCGGTGAGCACGAGCAGGATCGGTTTCACGTCACCGAGCACTGCCTGCGTGAACGTCCTGATGTGGACGCCGTCATACTCGCGGTCCGGGCCCAGACGCTTCATCGCCCCGAGGAACTCGGTTTGCGCCGCACGAGGCGTTGCGTTGGCGGCGAGACGGGCGACGGCGATGACCGACAGCCTGTTCGAGGGCTGCCAGTTGGGCATCCACACTTCCACCGCGGCCGGATACTCGAGTCCGGGGCGAGCAACCCCGACGATCTCGTACGTCTTGCGACCATACGGCTCGATTAGCCGCCGGCCGACGATGGACGAGTCGCCACCGAAATGCTTGCGCCACGCGCCGTAGCTCAGCACCAGCTTGAACTCCGAGCCGGCCTGCTCGTCGCTCCGCTGGATCAAGCGCCCGAGCAGCGGGCGTGCGCCCAGCACCTCGAAGAAGTTGCCGGTAACCGTGGTGCGGTTCAGCACGAGTGGGCGGTCGCCGTCGAGCATCGGCGCGGGTGGCGCGCCCCAGTGCGCGATGGCCGCGATGTCGCGCATCGTCGTACTGCCCGCGAGGACCTTGGGCAGGTCGTCGCGGAGCAGGTAGTAATCCGCGTTAGGATCGCCGTGATAGGTGTACATCTCGACGATCCGGTCCGGCGCGGTCACCGGTAGCGGACGCACGACCACGGCATCGAATACGGTGAACATCGCGACCGCCATCCCGATCCCGATCGCGAGGATGAGGACAGCCGTGACGGTGAATGACGGCGAGCGGCGAAAGCCGCGGAGGGCGAAGCGAATGTCGTGGCGAACGCGATCCATGAACTGCTCCCGTGTCATTTCAAGCGCGGCGGGGAATCTACGATGCGGTCATCGTGGCCCGTCAGACCACAAAGGTCCGACAGACGAAGCGCTTCGCCCACCGACCACGCCTGAAACGGACATCCCTGTGGGCGGTGGGGAGCGTCGCCATCGGCAATCTCTCCCACGTGTCCGGGCGCGCTCGCGGCGAAGTGGCGGAGCAGGGGGCCGAGGAAACGCGTCGCTGCCTCGCGGCGATTGTCCGCGGTGTCGCCGCGGACGCGAAGCCAGGCTTCCACGAACGCGCCGATGAGCCACGGCCACACCGTGCCCTGATGATACGCGCCGTCGCGCTGCCGCATGTCCCCACGGTAGTGCCCGATGTAGCCCGGCTCTGTCGGACCTAACGAGCGAAGGCCCGCCGGCGTCCACAGCTGGTGCTCGACGATATCCACCACGCGGCGAGCACGCTCCCCATCGAGCACTGGCCACGGCAGGCCGCCGACCGCGAAGATCTGATTGGGCCGGAGACTTCCGTCGTTCACGCCGATTCGATGGTCGACGTCGACGACGTCGAACAGGAACCCGCGTGCGTCGTTCCAGAACCGTTCGGCGAACGTCGCCTGCGCGAGCGACGCGAGCGCTGCCCACCGCGGCGAGCGCTGTCCCGCGATGTGCAGCGCATTGATCCATAACGCCTGCACTTCGACCGGCTTGCCCATGCGCGGTGTCACTACCCAGTCGCCGACCTTCGCATCCATCCACGTCAGTTGGACGCCCTTCTCGCCGGCGGCGAGCAGGCCTGTGCCGTCGGCGCGAATCCCGTATCGGGTTCCTCTCGCGTAGCCAGCCACGATCGCGTCGACAGCCGCCAGCAGCGTTCCACGATCCTCGTCGGAGACGAGGCCCGCCGGTTGCGCTCGTTGCAGGAGCTCGTGCACGGCGATGATGAACCAGAGCGACGCGTCCACCGAGTTGTATTCCGCCGCCTTCCCACCCTCGGGGAAAAAGTTCGGCAGCATGCCCTCGCTCACGTGTTCCGCCCACTCGAGCAGAATCGCTCGTGCATCGTCGAGTCGGTTGCGGTTGGCGTCCGTGCCCGTGAGACAGAGTCCGCGGACGGCGATGAACGTATCGCGTCCCCAATCCGAGAACCATGGATAGCCTGCGATGATCGTTCGGCCGCCACCGCGCGCGACGATGTAATCGTCGGCCGCGCGATGGAGCGCCGACGGAAATGCCGCGCGTCGAGCGCGCTCGCGTGTCTCGATCGATTCCCAACACTGCTCGGGCGATGTATCGAGCAGCCGCTCGACGGCCTCGGCATGGCTCCCGGAGCCGGCGCCTAACGCGATCACCGCCCGCTGAGCGAGCGCGAACGTGAAGCGCCCGGGACAGGCGAGGTCTTCCACGAAGTCCTGGCCGCGCGCGCGTTCTTCATCGTACTGGAACCGACGGTACCAGCTCCGGTCGGCGACGTACTCGCCGTTCGAGAGCGCAAGCACCGGCGGCAGCGCCGCGTACGGATGCCAGGTGACACGCCGGCCATCGATGCGTGCGCCGAAGTCGAACGCGGCGTTCTCGTGATGCGTCGCGTGCACATCGCGACCCGAGAGATACGGCTGGACCACGAGCGTCGCGTTTCCGGGCTGATCGAGCCGCCAGGAGAGCGCAACGAGCGGGGCGTCGCGAACGCCGATCAGCTCGTGGATGACCCGCATCCCGTTAGGCAGCGCGATCGTCCACGTCGGCCACGGGTCGCGCGTGAACCGGACGATGCGCGACGCCCCGTCCGGGTGCGTGACGTCAGGCGTGTAGCGCTGGGAGGTGATCGCGAATCGGCCGTCGCGCGTCTCGACCCACGCGTCGAACCCGTTCACGAGCACGACGCGTCCCGTGGGAGGCGTCGTTGCGACGGCGAGTGTGGCGTGATAACGGCGCGTCCGAACGCCGTCAACGCGGCCGAAGGCGAAGCCGCCGAGTCCGTCGGCTTCGAGCCATTCCGCAGACGATTGGATCATGGCTGTGAGCCGGCCTGTTCGAACGCCTCTCCGAATGCGATCCGGAAGCGAGCTCGCCGCTGCCGTGCCGCAATATGAGAGAACTGGCCGCGTCGACGCGAGGGATCGCGCGCGTGAATCACCAGCAGACCCAGCGCGAATGCAGGCGACGCCGCCGGGATCAGCCGGTATCGGGCTGATCCGGCTCAGACGCTGCCGAGCACGGGGCCTAGCGTCGCTCCTGGGACTCGCTGGCTGGCCTGCGGGGCACCCGTGTGTGATCGCTCAGCGGTCTCGGCTCGACGTGCAGGTAGCGATACGCATGTGCCGCCGATCGGAACACGCGATACGCGATGGGCACACCCGAGTGTCGGCGATCCGCCACCACCAGCTCGCGGCCGAGTGCCGGGCCGCTGTCGGAGTTGAGCAGGATGGCGCGCCGGTCTGTCCGCCGCACGCTTCCGGCGACGTCGTGCTCGAGGACGAGCAGGTCGTGCAATTCGTCCGCCGTGACCTGCGCGGATACGCGCACATCCACCAGGCGTCGCTCGACCCGATCGAGTGCCGGGTGAGCGCGCACCTGATTCGTATACCCGACCATGTCATCGCGGCTGAAGCGGCCGGTGATGACGGTACGAAGCAGTCCAGTGGTTGGCTCGATGGTGAACGAGATCGGCACAGCCGGCGCCATTGGAAGAAGGATGGGCTTACCTGCGTTCCTTCAAGATGCGCCTCATACCCGTCGCGCGCCGTTCGTGATCCGGGAGTGGAGCCGCGCCGGGATGAGACGCCCGTTAGGCGGGACGAACGGAGCGCACCGTTCATCCCATGTCGTCGCGCTGCCGGCGAACGATTCGACATCGCCTTGGGTGCGACGGCTGAGGCGGGTTCGTGGCAGTATTTCCCGAGTTGCGGCCCCTACCGTCGTTTGAACTCCGTATCCTCGACGTACAGGTACATCACCGCCATCGCCGTACGGTTCGCGCCGCTCGTGTTGTTGTACGCGCTCACGAGCTCGTACTGATGATCCTTGTGCAACGTGATGCCCTCACGTGACGCGATCTGGTCCACGCGCGCGAGGCCGATGCGCTCCGCACGATTTTCTGCCGCGCTCGCGAGGATCGTTTCGCCCGTCGTCGCGTCGCGCAGCTTCAGCGACTCCGCGAACGGATGCAGATGCACGCTCACGTAGTGGATCTTCATATCCTCCTTCATCTGGAGCCAGCCGTTGATCGGCGTCGTTCGCTCCTCGCGGCCCGGCTTCACGACCCAGTGGCCGGCGAACGTCCGGCCCTCGTGATCGTGATACGGAATCGTGTCCGCTGACATCCCCTCGGCCGCGCCGCCGTGATCGTGCATCGCGCTCTCATCGATCTCGGAGTTGAATGCGCCGGCGGGGCCGTCGAGGCGCACGAGCGTGTTGACGCCGCGCTGATACAACGGGATGAGCGAGTGCGCGAGCGCACGATCGCGGATGAAGTGCACCGTCACGCGTTGGCGCACGCGAATGGCGGGGCCATGGTAATTGTGGTTGAGCACCTGCGCCGTCACCGAGAGCGGCTCGTCCGAACGCAGCGGGATACCGAACCCCTCGGGGAGCTGCACGTTCGTCTGCCCCTCGCTCAGCGTGAACAGGCGCCGACTGGGATACTTCTCCCAGCCGAAGATCTGGCGATGCCGCGCCATGTCGAGGTCGACGTTCGAGTGACACATGAACTCCGAGCTCTTCGGAGCGCGCGTGTCCGCATCGACGATGGCTGCCTCGTACCCGACGACCCATACGAGGTCGTGCGTCGTGCTGTCGGTGAGGGCCACCTGCATGACGCGATAGGGCCCCTGCATCGACGCCCACATCGTGTCGATGGTGAAGGCGTCGGAGTAGACGACCTTCGATTCGATGGGGGATTTCGGGGGGGATTGCTTGCAGGCGACAGCCATCGCGATGCAGATCATCGCGGAGAGTCGAGCGACGTATGGTCTCGATCGATTCGTCATGTGCCCCGCCTTGGTTCGGCGACTGATCATGCGTCAAATGTAGATGGCGATTTGGTTGGTGTCCTGGAGAATTCATCGCCCAAGCGGCCCTGGGAACGGCGATGACGCTGATGACGCGGAAACGGCCTGATCCGGCTTTGCATCGACGCGATCTCTCGCCGGACTCTATTGAAATAGGAAAGGCCGCTCGGGACGCACTGGCTCCCCGAGCGGCCTTTCCCAAAAAATCAGGCTCGTTGCGTGACCAGTGGTAACTGGCAGGCTTGATCAGGCAGTTTCGGCGTCATCCGCGCCATCGCCGTTCCCAACGGCCTCGTGCACTCCGCATATTGCGCGGCTCGCCTGATTGATGCCTCCATTTGCACCCGCTTCATGCCTCGCCACTATCGACTTGCGATCGTCCTGATCATCGCCGCGACGGCCTCCGCCATCGACATTGGCGCCCAGCAGGCAGCGATCCCCACCCCGGAATCGTCCCTCGGGTTCATCGTCGGATCGGACTTCAAGCTCGCGACGTACGACGAATCGATCGTCTATTTCCGGAAGCTCGCTGCCGCGACGAACCGCATCCGGTTGATCGATGTCGGGAAGACGTCCACCGGTCATCCGTGGACGCTCGCTGTCATCTCGTCGCCCGAGAATCTCGCGCGGCTCGATCAGCTCAAGGGCATCGCGCAACGGCTCGCGCACCCCGCCGGACTCACGGACGCCGAGGCGCGTCGCCTCGCCTCCGAAGGGAAGGTGTTCGTCGACATCAGTGGCGGACTGCACGCCTCCGAGATCGCCGGCTCGCAGCACACCATCCAGCTCGCGTACGACCTCCTGGGTCACGCTGACGATCCAAAAGTGAAGGCGATCCTCGACAACACGGTCCTCTTCCTCTGGCCATCGATCAACCCCGATGGACAGAACATCGTCGTCAACTGGTATCGCGAGAACGTCGGGACGCCATACGAGGTCTCCCCACTCCACGAGGTCTACCAGAAGTACATCGGCCACGACAACAATCGCGATGCGTACATGCTGAACGTCGTCGAGTCGCGCGTCGTCGCGCGCACGTGGCGGGAGTGGGAGCCGCAGATCATCTACGTGCAACACCAGACCGCGCCGTTCCCCACACGCATCTGGCTACCGCCCTTCGCCGAGCCGATCGCGCCGCGCGTGCCGGCGCTGATGTCGCGGCAGGTGAACACGATCGGCATGACGATCGCGCAGGCGCTCGAGAGCAACGGGCAGGTCGGGGCGACGCACATGGGCACCGGCTTCGACGCGTGGTATCCCGGCTACATCGACTACATGCCGATGCTGCAGAACATCAACGCCTACTGGACGGAGACGGCGCTCTACCGGTATGCGACGCCGCACTTCTACACGCTCAACGATTTCCCGCGCGACATGCGCGACCTTCGCCCACAGTCGCTCTACCCGAGTCCATGGCCGGGCGGATGGTGGCGCCTCAAGGACGCCGTCGATTACATGCGGACGGCGTCCATGGCCACGCTCGACTACGCGAGCAAGTATCACGAGGACATTCTCTACAACCGCTACCAGGCCGGTCGCAACGCGATCAAGCGTTATGCGGCGGAGCCGCCCTATGCGTACGTGATTCCGCAGGCGCAGCGCGACCCGGGCACGGCCGCGGAGATGCTGCGTCGCCTGGCCTTCAACGGCGTGCGTGTGAGCCAGCTCGATCGCGATGCGACGTTCGACGGCGCCACGCATCGCAAGGGCGACTGGGTCATCCCGATGGATCAGGAATTCGCGGAGCTCGTGAGGCAGCTGTTCGACGTGCAGGAGTATCCTGATCTGCGCGAATACCCGGAGGGGCCACCCGAGCAACCGTACGACGCCGCCGGTTGGACGCTCCCGTTGCAGATGGGCGTGAACGTCATCGAGGTGCGTTCACCCATGACTGCCGACACTCGGTCCGCGCTCCGGCCCGTGCGCGCGAGGCCGACGGATTGGCGCGCCTCCGACGACGCACCGTTCTCCACGGATTCGATCGCGGCCGGCATTGTCGCTCCGGCAGCCGCGATCACTGGCTCCGGCGACAAGCTGGCCGTCGATCCCGCGCAGAACGATGCGTTCCGCCTCATCAGCCGGGCGCTCGCGGGCGGCGGTGCCGTGCGAACGGCGCCGGCTGGCAAAGGGCTGGGTACGCGCTACGTCGTCTCCGGTGTCCCGATGGCACGGCTCGAGGGGTGGGCACGCGAGCTCTCGTTGCGGGCGGAGCGTGTATCGCTCAGCGGCGCTGGCGTGCCGGCCGCGCGCGTGCGGATCGCCGTGTTCAAACCGTGGACGGCGAGCATGGACGAAGGCTGGACCGAGTGGCTGCTCGACCAGTATGGCTTCCGCTACACGGTGATCGCGCCCGCAGACGTCCGTGCCGGCGACCTGGAGTCACGCTTCGACGTGATCCTCATGGCATCGGAGTCGCCGCGCACGATCACGGATGGCTTCGGCGAGGGCACGGTTCCGCCGCGGTATGCGGGCGGGGTAGGGGCCGCCGGCTCGCGTGCGCTGGACGCGTTCGTCCGGGCTGGGGGCACGCTCGTGTGCCTGAACGAGAGCGCGAACTACGCCATCGACGCGCTGGCGCTGCCGGTGAAGAACGTCGTCGCGGGTGTCGCCCGAAAGGATTTCTTCGCCAGCGGCTCGATCCTCGAGGTGATCACCGATCCGGCGCATCCGCTCATGGCGGGGATGCCGCAGCGCGCCAACGTGTTCGTGGATGATAGCCCGGTGTTCACCACGCTCGACGGCTTCGAAGGCTCCGCGCTCGCGAAATACGCGCCCTCCGGCTCTCCACGGCTCTCCGGCTACTTGTTAGGCGAGAAGTACCTCCAGGGCAACGCGGCGGCGCTGGACGTGAAGCACGGGCGAGGGCGGGTCGTGCTGCTCGGGTTCCGTCCGCAGTGGAGGGGACAGCCGTTCGGGACGTTTCGCACGGTGTTCAACGCTGCCCTGTTCAGCCAGGATGCGGCAACGAACGCAGCCGGCACCCCCGGCTTCTGGACGGCGAAGAAGCCATAGAGGCGGCGCAGGTTGCCTCGCCGTTCACCGGCTGCAATCTCCTTGCAGCCGTCGCATCCAACCGGCACATTCGCGTCGATGTTCAGCTTGTCAGGTCTCTCGCTGGAGCGAAAGCTCCCGCTACTCATCTCGGTATTTCTGGTGGCGCTCGCCGCCGGACTCACCGTCGCCGGCTACCAGGAAGTGCGTCAGGCGTCCGAGCTCCGCGGCATCGAACGCATGCAGCGCATGACCGGACAATTGGCCGAGATCTCGAGCACGACGACCGAGCAGCGCTTCGCTGTGCTCAGGCGCGTCGCCGCGGACTCCGCCGTCGTGAACTACCTCGCCGCCGAGGCGGACGGTGCGTCCCCGACCGAGGCAATCGCTGCCTTGCGCGGGCTCTCGTTGTCGCCGACCGATACGTCCATCATCGCAGAGCTTCGCTCCGCGAGCCAGGTGGTGCGCGCATCCACCCGTCCGGAAGTCGGTGGTGGTGATGAGCCGGTGTCCGCGCTCATCCGCACACTCGCAAAGGGACAGCCAGCGCTAGGCGACCTCTACCGGACCGGCGATTCCGTGTTCTACTGGGTCGGCGCACCGGTCATCGGAAAAGGACGCATCCTTGGCTACCTCGTGATGCGTCGGACCATCACCGCCAATCCTCGCACGGAAAAGCAGGTCCGCGATCTGTTCGGCACCGATAGCGTGTCCATCTTCGTTGCCAGTGACAGCGGGGCCGTCTGGGGAAGTCTCACCGGCGGCGCGATCGGCATGCCGCAGATGGTCGCACGCGCCGGCGACGCGCCGAACGTCCTGCGCTACACGCGCGGATCGGACGCGGAATACGTCGGCGTCTACGCGCGGATCCCGAACACGTCGCTTCGCCTCATCGCCGAAACGCCGTACGCGACGCTGCTGGACCGGCCGAGGACCTTTCTGCGACGAAGCATCGCCGTTGCCGTGGCGATGCTCGTGATCGGCATCGCCGCCGCGTGGATCCTGAGCCGGCGGATCACGCGGCCATTGCGCCAGCTGACGGATGCGGCGGACGCCATCTCGACCGGCAACTACAGTCACCGCGCGCCGGTGGGGCGCCGTGACGAGACGGGCCGACTCGCCGAGGCGTTCAATACGATGGCCGCGAAGGTCCAGCGCTCGCACGATGATCTCGAGCGGCAGATTGCCGCGTCGCGGTCGCTGGCGGCCCGCCTCGAGGAGGCGAACCGCGCGAAGGCGGACTTCCTCGCCACGATGTCGCACGAGCTGCGCACGCCACTCAACGCCATTGGCGGCTACGTCGAGCTGATCGACCTCGGGGTGCGCGGGCCGGTCACTGAAGATCAGCGTCGTGACCTCGAGCGCGTGCGCCACAACCAGCGCCATCTGCTCACCCTCATCGGCAACATCCTCGACTTCACCCGACTCGATGCGCAGAAGCTGCCGTTCGACATCGTCGAGCTGTCGGTGGGTGACGCGGTCGACGAGGTGCTGACATCGGTGGCGCCGCTGCTCGATGCGAAGGCGCTTCGGAGAGAGTGCGTCGGGTGCGACGTGCCGATCATGGTGTATGCCGACCGCGCGCGTCTCGATCAGATCCTGCTCAACCTGCTTTCGAACGCCGTCCGGTTCACGGAACCCGGCGGTTCCGTCAGCGTGGCGGTCTCGGAATTCCATGGCCGTGCCCAGATCGTCGTCACCGATACCGGCATCGGCATTCCGCCGGAGAAGCTCGCCGCGATCTTCGAGCCGTTCGTTCAGGTAGAGAGCGGCCTAACGAGAACGGTCGGTGGGACGGGGCTCGGGCTCACGATCAGCCGCGCGCTGGCGCGGGCGATGGGGGGCGACCTGATTGCGGAGAGTGACGGGAGGAGCGGAGCGAGCTTCACGCTCACGCTCCCGTCGGCCCCGCGTGCGGTGGCGAAGTCCGACGAGCGGGAAGTCGCGGCGCGCGTCAGCTAACGTCGGCCGTTCCTCGCCAGCGGCTCCCGTGACGGACGCCTGTCGTTAGCCCGTGCTCCGGCGTAGTCTACGTGACGCTTTCCCAGCCAATCGAGATCCCGCCATGCCAGCTCTTTCGTGGCGACGCGCCGTCGCCGTCGCCGCCGCCGCTCCCGCGTTGGCCCTCGCCTTCGCGGCCACCACATTCGCGCCCGCGCCAGTCGCCGCTCAGTCGGCTGCCGGCGCTCCCGTCACCCGCGCGACCGTCGATACCGCGAGCGCGACGCCGCTTCCGCGCGACCCGCAGGTTGTCGTCGGTACGCTGCCTAACGGGTTGCGCTATTACATCCGTCGCAACGCGAAGCCGGAAAAGCGCGCCGAGCTCCGCCTCGTCGTGAATGCCGGTTCCATCCTCGAGGACGACGACCAGCGTGGG
>Ga0310810_10007604_pt1 | contig 12381 bp, 8 predicted proteins | sample NCmetagenome_FD_207641 | JGI IMG/M metagenome (GOLD analysis project Ga0310810, IMG submission 207641) | Soil microbial communities from experimental microcosm in Duke University, North Carolina, United States - NC | ecosystem: Engineered > Artificial ecosystem > Soil microcosm > Unclassified ... | reverse complement strand
GAGACGATGCGCATCCTGCGCGACGTGATCATCCTTGCCGCGCACGCCAACCCCGACGGCATGGAGCTGGTCTCCGACTGGTACATGCGCAAGCCGGATCCGAAACAACGCAGCACCTCGGCGCTGCCGCGCCTCTATCAGAAGTACGTCGGGCACGACAACAACCGCGACTTCTACATGATGAACCAGCCGGAGTCGGTGAACATCAACCGGCAGCTCTATCGCGAGTGGTTCCCGCAGATCGTCTACAACCACCACCAGACCGGCCCGACCGGGACGGTGATGTTCTCGCCGCCGTTCCGCGATCCGTTCAATTTCAACTACGACCCGCTGGTCATCAACACGCTCGACCAGGTCGGCGCCGCGATGCACGCGCGATTCGATGCCGAAGGCAAGCCGGGCGTGACCACCCGCTCCGGCGCGAACTACTCGACGTGGTGGAACGGCGGCCTGCGGACGATGCCCTACTTCCACAACCAGGTGGGACTGCTCACCGAGAGCATCGGCAACCCGACGCCCGAGACGATTGGCTTCGTTCCCGATCGCCTGCTGCCCAAGGGCGATCTGCCGGCGCCGATTCCGCCGCAGGTCTGGCACTTCCGGCAGTCGATCGACTACTCGATCACCGCGAACTACGCCGTCCTCGACTTCGCGCAGCGCTACCGCGAGACGCTGCTCTACAACACCTTCGTGATGGGGCGGAACTCGATCCGCAAGGGAAGCGAAGACACCTGGACGATGTCGCCGAAGCGCATCGCCGAGGTGAAGATGGAAATCGCCAAGGAAATGCAGGCCGAGGCGGGCGACGCGCGGATGGTGGCCGGGGGACGCGCCCAGACCGTGCCCGCGAAGTATTACGACCTGCTCAAGAAGCCGGAGTGGCGCGACCCGCGCACCTACGTGATTCCGGCCGACCAGGGCGACTTCCTGACCGCGACGAAGTTCGTCAACATCATGATCCGGTCGGGCCTCACGGTGCACCGCGCCACTGGACCGATCACCGCCGGAGGCAAGACCTGGCCGGCCGGTTCGTACGTCTTCAAAACGGCGCAGCCGTTTCGTCCGCACCTGATGGACATGTTCGAGCCGCAGGATCATCCGAACGACTTTCAGTATCCCGGCGGGCCGCCAATCCCGCCGTACGACAGCACCGGCTGGACGCTGGCGTACCAGATGGGACTGAGGTTCGATCGGCTGTTCGAGGATGTCAGCGGACCGATCGAGAAGATTCCCGACGTGGTGAAACCCGCGCCCGGGCAGGTCACCAGCGCCCAGGGCGCGGTCGGTTTCACCGTGCCGCACCGGCTCAACGACGCGTTCGTCGCGGTCAATCGCCTGCTCAAGGCCGGCGAGGACGTCTACTTCGTCGCCGACCGTTCATACCAGAGCCAGGACGGTACCGGCGTGATGTTCATCGCGGCGAAACCCTCGACCGCCGCGGTGCTGCAGAAAGCGGCGACTGATTTCGGCATCAGCTTCACCGGCGTCACCACCCGTCCGACGAGCGCGATGTACAAGCTGACCAAACCGCGAATCGCGTTGTGGGATCAGTACGGCGGTTCGATGCCGTCGGGCCATCTCCGCTGGCTGCTCGAGCAGTTCGAGTTCGACTTCGAGGTCGTCTACCCGGCGACGCTCGATGCGGGCAACCTGAAGGCGAAGTACGACGTGATCCTGTTCCCCGACGGCGGCATCCCGGAATCGGATCAGCAGCGCAGCGCGTTTGGCGGCGGCCAGCCCCGCGCCGAGGACATTCCCGCCGAGTACCGCGACCGGCTTGGCCGCGTCTCAATCAGCCGCACCGTCCCACAGCTGAAGCGCTTCGCCGAGGAAGGCGGCGTGATCGTCGCCTTCGGCGGCTCCGCAGTGCTCGGTCACCACCTCGGTCTGCCGGTGAGCGATCACATGGTGGAAGCGCAGCCCGACGGAAGCGAGAAGCCGCTGCCGCCGACGAAGTACTTCATTCCTGGCGCGATCCTCAGCGTCGCCGTGGACAACACCAACCCGCTGGCCTATGGGTTCGACAAGCACGTGTACGTGGTCTTCGACAACAGCCCCGTGCTGCAGCTCGCCCCGGACGCGACGCTCCGCGGCGTCCGGCCGGTGTCGTGGTTCGATTCGAAGGAACCGCTCCGCTCTGGATGGGCGTGGGGACAGCACTATCTCGAGGGCGGCACCGCCGCGATCGAAGCATCAATCGGCAAGGGCAAGGTGTTCCTGATTGGACCGGAGATTACGTTCCGCGCCCAGCCGCATGGGACCTTCAAGCTGCTGTTCAATGGAATACTTTATGGGACCGCGCGGCAGGTAGAGGCAGGCGCTCGTGAAACGAGCCGCGCGGATTCGAGAGTTCAAAATTGAGCAGTTAAGAGTTCACAATTGAAGTTCACAGTCTTCAGTGGCAGTGGCCAGTGACTGGAACTGAAACCGTCAACTTGAACTGGCAACTCTAAACTGGCCACTGTTAACTTTCTCATCGAGGTTCTATGTCCCCCTACGGCCCAAAGGAACTCGCAAGCGGCTTCCGCACGGTGCGCCGAAATACCCTCCAGGTGGCGCAGGACATCCCCGAGGACCAGTACGACTTCCGTCCAGCCGAAGGGGTGATGAGCGTCCGCGAGATGCTCGCCCACCTCGCGACTGCCACCAACTGGGCCGATCAGGTTCACTTCGTCGAGCGGAAGAGCGACGTGACGATGGATGACTTCGGGCGCTACATGGCGGACGGCAAGGCCGCGGCCGAGCGCCTCCACACCAAGTCCGAGATCGTCGCCGCGCTCGAGTCACGCGGCGAAGAGTTCGCCGCGAAGTTGGACAAGATGACCGAGGCGGAGCTGGCCGAGCATGTGTCGTTCCCAACCCCGATCAAGCCGCCCAGCAAATCGCGCATGGAGATGCTGCTGTCGGTGAAGGAGCACGAGATGCACCACCGCGGGCAGTTGATGCTGATCCAGCGTCTCATCGGGATCGTGCCGCACCTGACACGAGCGCGCCAGAACCGCTAGAGGTCTTGGGTTATTGAAGTCTTGAAGTCTTGGGGTCTTGGGACCTTGGGGGTCCCGAGGTCGTCGGCACCCCCTGCACTGCACCCGTCTTTCTTGCTATTTCGCCGCCGCGAGCTTCTGCATCGGGATCTGGCCAGCGGCAGCCTGCACCGTCGGAAGATCCGTCGTCTCCCCCGTCACCTTCACCATGAAGCGGTCGGCGACCAGGACGTGGATTTCTCCGTGGCCGGACACGGCGGTGAATTCCTCGTAGGCGGGAAACCCATTCACCGTCGTGTGCCGCTGCGTGGTCCCGGGGCCGCCCGGCGGGAAGGTCTTCAGCGCTTCCCTGATCAACATCAGCACGTTCGGGTTGCGGCACGAGTCCATCAGCTCGACGCTGATCGTCTCCAGCTTGCGATCGAAGTCGACCGTCGTCCGCGACACCTTCTCGTCGGGATCGGTCTCGCTGGAAGGCTTGCCGCGCGTCCATCCCGGCATCAGTGGATAGAACTGTTCCAGCGCGGTTCCCGCCACTGGCTGGCACGACTGGGCGAAGGCGGGCTCGGGCGCCAGAACGGCCGCGACCGCCGCCAAACAAAGGACCCCGCGCGCGAGACGACGTGTTGCTCTGCCCTTTGTCATCGCCCACCTTGACCGGGATGTACCGACCTCTTGCCTCTGCCTTCCGCCTTCTGCCTTTTGCCTTCTGCCTTTTGCCTTCTGCCTTTTGCCTTCTGCCTTTTGCCTTCTGCCTTCCCCTCAGGGACACCCTGCCGGTTCCGGCTGGCCCACCGCCGCTGGAATCGCACACCTGATGTACGCCGCCCGCTCAGGGCCGTAGGCTACGACGTGGGCGAAGGCCGCGTCCACTTCCTCATTCGTGAACGGCTTGACCGTATCCTGGTGCATTGCATCTGAGATGAGCTCCGTTTCGCGGCGTGCCTCCCGCTCGAACCAGCCCAGGCCATCGTCGCCGACTTCGTTCGCGGAATCGGAGGCCTGCCGCAGCGTGTCGTAGTAGAGCAGCTGGAATCGCGGCACCTGCATCAGGCTGCGCATCAGCACGTTGTCCTCGAGCCGTTCGGCCACCGGGAAGTCCGACTGCAGCAGAGCGTTGTCTTCGTCCCACGGGATCAGGATGTGACGGTCCGTGCCGCCGACTCGATAGAAATAGAAATTGTTCGTCCCGTCGTAACCGAGCACGCCGTCGTTCTCGGCGAGGAAGTTCTGGATCGCGGCAAAGCGGACGAACTGCTCGAGGTCGAGCCGGCTGCCGACCGCTTCTTCGAGGCGCTCCGGCGGCGTGTCGTTGATCAGCCGGATCAGCTCTTCGATCGGCCGCCACGTTGCCTCCTGCGCGTCGGTGTCGTGCGTGATCGGCTGAAAGCGGTCGATGTAAGGCTCGAGCGCCGAGCCGAGATAGTCGAACTCCCACCGATCCACCCACTGGAAATCGAACAGGTATCCCTGATCGGCAATGCCGTCGTCGCCGGGACCGAACACCCTCGTCAGCATCTTCTGATCCACCGCTTCGACGATGGCGTAGACACCGGCGTAGTCGCCGTTGACGAACAGCCGCGTGTGCGCCTCACGCGGCGCCGCGATGCCAAGCCGATTGTGTGTCTGCATCGCCAGCGTTTCGCGCACGCCCGATGGGTCCTGGTACAGGTTGTCGAGCACGAACGAGTGCAGGTAGGGGAACTGCGGGCCGGAATGATAGTGCTCCAGGTCCACCCGCAATCCCGGCTTGGTTCCGTTGCGCGTGCCGCCGCCGCGCGAATGGACCGCCGCGTCGTAGATGACCACGCCGTCCCATTCGAGCCGGGCCGGGTACTTCGTGTCGTCCTCGTAGTGGACCTTCAGATCCTCCCAGTCCGAGGAGTGAATCCAGATGTCCATGCGGTGCAGGGTTGCCGGATTGAAGAAATCGTCGGTCGTTTGCGCGCGTGACGCCGTTGACACGAGCGCGACGAGCAGCGTGGCGAGCGCCGGCACCCACGCGGAACGGAAGAGCGGGGACATGGGGCTCCTACAGGGCAAGCTGAATTCGGAACAGGCCGGTCCAGTAGCCTTGAGCAGGGGGCACTGGAGTGCGGGCCGGATCGTCGATGTGTTCGTGGACCGCGTTGCCGAGCAGCCGGACCCAGCGGTTCAAGTACCAGTTCGCGCCGACCGTCCACACGCGATCCTGGTTCGGGTAGAGGTTGGTGCCGCGAGGATTCCGCTCGGGATATCCCTCGTCGGTGGCGCTCTCGAACTGGAGCCGCTCGTAGCGGGCGCCGAACTCCACGGCCCCCCAGCCGCCGCGCCCGAGCGGATGCGCCGGGTGCAGGTTGGCCGCTTCCTTTTTCTCGCCGGTCATCACCCACGTGCCGGCGACGTACCACGACGTGCTGAGAAGGTCCGGCAGGTCCTCGTCCTGGAATCCCTGGCCCTCGCGTGATTCGTAGGCGCGCATCCATTCGGAAGAGATGCCGAACGGACCGGGCGTCCAGTGGAGCTCGGTCCCGACCCGCCGGCGGTGGCCCTTGACGTACACCCGCTTGAAAAACGACTGGTCCCCGAATCGAGGGTCGCTGTGCAGGCTGTTGAGGCCTTCGGGCACGTGGCTCGCCGTCGCGGCCAGACCGACGCGGAACGTGTCGAGCACCGGCTGCTTCGTCCACCGGAGCGGCAGCACCGTCACCCTGCCGGCCACCGAAGGGCCGCTCAGGTCCGCGTCGGGCACGGTCACCCCAGTCACCAACTTGGGATCGGTGTTGTCGCCGTCGTGCCTGAACACGCCGGCTTCGTAGCTGAGCGCGCGTTTGTGGAACCGGCCCGACGCCATGACGCCGGTGTCGCGGTTGGGCGTAATCGCGTTCGACCCGAGCGTCCGGTAGGCGAAATCGATGTCGAAGAGCGGCGTGTTCTGCTCCAGCCCGAACGGCATCTTGAAGCGTCCGGCGCGGACGGTGAGCTGCCGGTACGACTTCCACTCGCCGTAGACGTCCCGCCACTTGTGCGTCTTCTGGGTGTCGTACTCGACCTGGAATTCGACGTCGTTGCGATACTCGCCAGCGACACCGAACCGCGCCGCCGGCACGTCGACGGTGTTTTCACCGACGTCAGGAGAGAACCCGCGCCAGTCGAGCTGGGTTCGCGCCCGCACGTCGATGCGCGTGTGCTTGCCGATCCGTATCTGCGGCCGGTTGCGCCATACGACGCCGACGTCCTGCGAGGCGGCATCGGCATCGGTCGAAGAATGGCGCGCGTCGGCGGGATGGCCGGCTAGATCCTGGGCACGCACCGAAGTCGCGGCTGCCAGTATCACGCAGGCCGCGGCGAGCCGGAACCGAACCATAAGAACGATCTAACCCCTAGTTCGCGTCACTGAAACATAAATCCGCTCGCTGATCGGACTGGGACCGGCGTGATGCCGGGGGAGTTCGAGCAGGTGGCATACGCACCGAAGCGATCTGTGGGGCTAACGTCCAGGGGACCCTGGTAGTGGCTGCACGACGGCGTTGGAGAGCGCGCCACCGAACTCGGTCATCTCTCCCACGCCCCGCCCGGGCGCCGGCAGGAGCCGGACCGCGAGTGGCTTGTTCCATCTGACCGCCAGGGTCGCAACGTCGCCGACGATTCCGGCAATCGCGGCTTCGCTGGTGTCGCCGGGGAGCGGAACGGTGTCCACGCCGGCCGCGCAGACCGCCGAATACGCGAGGATCGCATCGAGGCCGTAGGTTCGTTCCGTCCAGCGGCGCGTCAGGACGGTCTCCTCGAGCACGGGAATCATCAGGCCCGAGTAGCCGGTGTGGGTCACGGGCACCGCCCTGACCGCCTGGGTGATGATGCCGGCGGCCGTTTCGGTTCCCGGCGCGCCAAATGGCAGACCGGTGAACGACTCGATGGCAGCACCTATCGACGACGCGCCGCCCGGCGCCGGCGTGGGATCGATGCCGGCGTAGGTCCACTCGGTGCCTGCCACCGCCTTTTTCACGACGTCTTCGATGGCGCGATCGTGCACGGTCAGCGCCTCCGTCAGCGCCTTGGCGGCCGTTCGCGGATCGCGGTTGCGGCTGAACACGTCCATCACGACGTTGGCCGCTTCGAGGCCGACCGCGACGCGACGCGGGCCGCCGCCCGGGTGCCACGCGCCGGGATAGAACGGGCCGTAGGGCTGCATCATGGCGATCGCGCCGAAGTTGAAGTTGCCCTGCCCGTGCGGGCTCCGTTCCCCTATCGCCTTGATCGCGCGCGCCGCCTGGCCGACGGCGTTCCACTGAATCCCGCGCTCGTTGGCGACGATGATGTTGGCGGTCAGCGGGTTGTTGGGCTCCGACAGCACGGCGATCAGCAGATCGACGGGATCGACAGGGTCATCGTCCAAACGCATCGCGGTCCCGATGCTCGGCGAGAAGCGGAGGGTCCGCGACAGTTCAGCGATGCCATGCAGCAGCGCCAGCGCGGCGGGACGCTCGAGGCCTCGGGTGTACTCCGGAAACGGCTGCGTCGCGATCCGGATCGTCTGGACCTGGTAGCCCGCCGCGGTCACTGCGGACCGCACGTTGCCGAGGAAGGCGGCGGCATCAGCGATCTGGGTCCGATACGTCGCAGGATCGATCGTCACGAAGGCGGTGATCGCGCGCACCTTGGGCCGAGGCGTCTCGGCGGCGCGCACAGATAGCGCAATCGGCGCGGACAGAAGGCCGCACGCAAGGACTGCCGCGACGACGCGCCGCACCAGCGGGTGAGACAAGGTGTGAGGCTCAGTAGCCCATCGCGTAGCCGGTGCGCCGCGGATCCGCGCCGGCGGTCCGTGCCCCCGTCTTCTGATCGATGCGAATCACCTGCATGTGGCCGAGGCTCCCCCAACCTGGGAGCACCTCCACGGTGTGGCCCATCGCCTTGAGCGCGGCGATGGTCGCGGCCGGGGCACGGCCCTCGATCTGCACCTTGATCTCGGCGCCCGGCTTGTAGAAATTCGGCGATGCGTCCAGCACCAGCCGCGGCGCTTCGATCGCCGGCTGCACCGGCATCTCGAAGTCGATCAGGTTGACGAGCACCTGGAACTCGGTCTGGCCGATGGTCTCCCCGCCGGGAGTGCCGAATACGAAGGCCAGCGCGCCGTCCTTCAGCACCACGACCGGCGAGTTGTTGAGGATCGGGATCTTGCCCGCGCCGACGTAGTTGACGTCGGTGGGGTAGGGCGAGGTCGATCCGAGGCGCATGCCGTTGTTGAGCAGCAGACCGGTGTTGCCGACGACCACGTTGTTGCCGAAGAGGCCGCCGAGCGTCGGCGTGCAGCCGACTGCGTTGCCAAATCGATCGACGATCGAGAACGACGTCGTGTGCAGCTCGCCGTCGTAGCGGTCGTCGAACACGGGACCGTCGCCGCGCGGCATCGAGGTCGGGCCGCCGTCAGGCGCACCGGCCGGCGGATAGGGGATCGCCTTGCTCGGGTCGAACAGCGCACGGCGCGTCGCCGCGAAGTCGCGTGAGATCAATCCAGCCGTCGGGACCTTCACGAAGGCCGGATCGGCCACGTAGCGGTAGATGTCAGCTTTGGAGATCTTGATCGACTCGATGATCGCGTGCAGTGCCGCCGGAGAGCCGGGGCCGGCGGCCTTGAGATCGACTGGCTCGACGAGGTTCGCGGCCATCAGCACTTCGAAGCCGCCGCGCGAGGTCGCCGGATTGCTGTAGACGTCGTGGCCGCGGTACTTGATGTGCAGCGGCTCCTGCCATTCCGGCTTGTAGGCCGCGAGGTCGGCGGCGGTCAGCACGCCGCCGTTTTCCTTGAAGAAGCGATCGAACTCCTCCGCGATGTCGCCCTTGTAGAAGCGGTCGTAGGCGGCCTGGATGGCCGCGGCGCGCGTCGCGCCCTTGGCTTTCGCCTGGGCCTCTGCTTCGACCAGCTTGCGCAGCGTGCTGGCGTAGTCGGGATTCTTCAGCAGATCGCCGGCTTTCAACGGCTCGCCGTTGGGCAGGAAGATCTTCGCCGAGGTCGGGTACTTCGAGAGGTTGTTGCGGCCGCGCGCGATCGACTGGGCCAGCATCGCATCAATCGGATAGCCCTTCTCCGCGTACTCGATCGCCGGCCCGAACACCTCGGCGAGGCTCATCGTGCCGAAGCGCTGGAGCTGCACGAGATAACCGCCCAGGTTCCCCGGCACGATGCCGGCCTTCATCCCCGCGTTGAGCGTTTCAGGCGTCATCGCCGATGGGACCAGCGCCTTCGGCGCGGCGCCGGCCATCGACAGCGACATCACCTTCCCGGACTCCTTGTGGAAGATGGTCATGAAGCCGTTGCCGCCGATGCCGTTCATCTCCGGCTCGCCGAGCGGCGCCATCGCGCCGACCGCGGCCGCCGCGTCGAAGGCATTGCCGCCTTTCAGCAGCATCTGCAGCCCTGCCGACGAGGCGATCGGATGGCCGGTCGTGACCAGGCCGTTGAGGCCGGCGACCGCCGGCCGCGTCAGCCCCGGGCGGGCCGAGGCCGGTGCTTCGGCTGCCTGCTGCTGGCGGGCAATGGCCGCGGTACCGATACTCACGATCGCAATGGAGGCGATGAGCAGGCGGCGAAGGCGCATTGGAGACTCCCTCTGAGAAAGGCTGGTGGAGTATAGCCCGCCCGCGGCGGCGGGGCGTATCCTCTCGGGTGACGGGAAGGGACACATCAATGGCCGCGCGCATTGCTGACCTCGACATTCCACGCGCTGTCGTGCCCGTGTTCCAGCACGCGCTCGACACCTACGCGAGCGAGACGAACAAGACCGCGGACGTGTGGAACCGGTTCGAGGACCGTCACCTGGGGTATCGCCCGCACGAGCGGTCGACGACGGTAGAGGGGATCTTCCGTCATCAACTGCTGTCGGAACGGCGGTTCTTCGGCGAGTTCCTCGGGCTGGCGGAGCTACCCGCGGACGAGGTCCTCCCGGCGCCGCCGATAACGGTCGCCTTGGCGACGGCTCGGCTGGTTGAATTGGCGCGGCACCGGCTCCCCGGGCTGGCGGTCCAGCCGGAGGCGTGGTGGCTGACCGTCGTTCCCTTCTTCGACGTCGAGCGCCAGCGCGCCTGGATCTTCTGGCGACGGGTGCTCCACTCCGCGCACCATCGCACGCAGCTGACCGTGTATCTGAGGCTGCTCGACCAGCCGGTCCCGGCGGTGTACGGTCCGAGCGCCGACCAGACCTGGGCCGGCGCCGATCCGACGACGAGCGTTGAGGCGGCCCGCCGGCGAGGGTAGAAGGGGACAGTCCCTTTTCAAAATCGTCAGGGGACTGTCCCCGTTCCAGATTCGTCAGGGGACTGTCCCCTGCCGCGAATTGTCAGCGCGCGGATTCTGCGTACAATCGGCCGTCACCTTACCAAGGGGAGGCTCCAATGATCGTAGGTCGTCGCGAATTTCTAGCCGGTGCGGGCACGTTGGCGCTGACATCACGATCGCTGTTCGCCGCCGGCGAGCAGGCGGCCGCCACGCGCGCGCCGGGCGTCTTCCCGGCGTCCGTGCGCGCCGACTTCCCCTCCGTGCTGCGCGAGACCTATCTCAACTCCGCGGCGCTGCACCCCGTTGGCATGTTCACCGTCAAGGGTATGCAGCGCGTGATCGACTTCCGCGTGCAGGGACCGGGTGAAGGGCGCGCCGATTTCGGCGCCAAGGAGCAGCAGGCGCTCAAGGAGAAATACGGCAGCCTGATCAACGCCACCGCCGGGGAGATCGCCTACACCGGCAGTACCTCCGACGGCGAGAACATCGTCGTCATGGGACTGGATCTGCCGAAGAAGAAAGGCAACGTCGTCATCGACGAGTTGCACTTCACCACCTCGCTCTACATGTACAAGGAGCTCGAGAAGCAGGGCGTCGAGCTCAGGATCGTCAAGCATCGCGACTGGAAGATCGATCCGAACGACATGGACAAGGCGATCGATCGCAACACCAGGCTCGTGTCGCTGGCGCTCGTCTCGAACGTCAACGGCTTCATGCACGACTGCAAGGCCGTGAGCGCGCTGGCTCACGCGCGCGGCGCGCTGGTGTTCGCCGACATCATCCAGGCGGTCGGCTCGGTGCCGGTGGACGTCAAGGCGCTCGGCATCGACTTCGCGTCGGCTGGCACCTACAAATGGCTGATGGGCGAACGCGGCCTCGGCTTCCTCTACGTCAGGCAGGACCTGCAGGGCACGGCGCTGCCGACAACGCGGTACGGGCACCGGCAGGTGACGAACTTCAATCGCGCCGAGTTGACGTGGGAGCCGCTGCCGGGCGCGGCGAAGTACGAGACCGGCGGCATTGCGATCATCCTTGCCGCCGCGGTGTCGGCGGGCATCGATTACGTGAACGGCCTCGGCATCGACAAGATCCGGTCGCACGCGCGGACGCTCACCGATCGCCTGCAGGCGGAGCTGCCGCCGCTCGGATACACGCCGCTCACGCCGCGCGGCACCGAGACGCCGATTGTCGCGTTCGGGCTGAAGGACAACGCGGCGGCGAACAAGGCACTGCACGACGGCAAGATTGTCGGGACGATCATCGGCAACGAAAACCGCCTGCGGCTGTCGGTGTCGGTATTCAACACGCACGAGGACATCGATCGCGCGGTCGCCGCACTCGGGGGGCGTTCCAGCTCGTCGGCGCGCTGATCCGCACTCGACTGGATCACGTCACCGCCAGTCGCCGGCCGCGACGAAGGCCGCCCAGAAGAACGGATGCGTGCTCAAGCCGCGGGCGCGGCGATCCCGGAGCACGCTCAGGCTGGCCTGGTGTACCGCGTCGGCGGTGGAGAGGTGGCGCTGGAAGCGGCCCTCGTACAACGCGCGCATCCAGGCGCGGGTCGACTGATCCTCGACCGACCACAGGCTCATGATCACGGTCCGCGCGCCGGCGACCTGGAACGCGCGGCGGAGCCCGAAGACCCCCTCGCCGGCTTTGATTTCGCCGACGCCGGTGTCGCAGGCGGAGAGGACCGCCCACTGTACACCTCGAAGATCGAGCGACGAGACCTCTTCGGCAGTGAGAATTCCGTCGTCCTGATCAGGAGATGCCTGCGCGCGTAAATTGGCGCCAGCAAGCGCCAGGCCCGAGAGCCGCAGCGGATTCTGCACCGGCACAGATGACGACAGTCCTCCGACGCCCCTTCGTCCCGAAGGCGCAGGTGTCGTCGCCGAGCACATGTCCTCAACGAAGAAACCATGAGTGGCAAGGTGCAAGACGAGATGGTTGCCGGCTGAGCCCTTGACGGCGCGCTCGGTGGCGTCGACTCCGGTGAGCAGTAGGGCCGACTTGCTCTCGAGGCCAGCATTGGCCCAGATGCGAGCGAGGTCTCGGACTTCGTCGAGCGTGGCTGCCAGTGGCTCGAAGCGGTGTTGCCGCAATCCATCACATGAAGATGGCGCTGTGCGCAACGCGGAGGGC
>Ga0310810_10007603_pt1 | contig 12381 bp, 16 predicted proteins | sample NCmetagenome_FD_207641 | JGI IMG/M metagenome (GOLD analysis project Ga0310810, IMG submission 207641) | Soil microbial communities from experimental microcosm in Duke University, North Carolina, United States - NC | ecosystem: Engineered > Artificial ecosystem > Soil microcosm > Unclassified ... | reverse complement strand
AGGCCGAGCAGGCCGAGCAGCATTGCCAGCGGACCCAGGAACAGGGTGGAGAAGAGGAGGATCAGCGCATCGGCGCGCCCGAAGTTGGGATCGCTGAAGGCGCGGGAGACCTCGGGCCGATTCGCGAACCAGGCCGCGATGCTGCGCGGCTCCAGCACGCCGAGGTAGATGGTCCCGTAGAGCAGCGCGCCGAACAGGATCAACCACTGGTGCAGGCGCAGCCCCGATTGGCTGATGGCGTAACGCATGTGCCCCTCCCCGCTGGAGTTCTTCGCGGACCGCAAAGACGAGGCAAGGCCAGTGCCAGTCCTGGGCGAGGGGCCGGTCGAGGGAAATCAGGTAGTTGAAAAAGGCAGGCGCCGGGCGACTGTCAGGCTTGCCCGTCCGATGACAGGCAGGCGTGCCAATCAGTCGGCCGAGACGGGCCATGCCTCCTTGCGCCAGCCCATGTCCCAGAACATCCACTCGTAGCGCGCCGTCACGAGGACGTGCCGGCGCATCGCCGAGCGCTCGGCCGGGCCGAGGCGCTCGGCCACCGAGTCGGTCGCGGCGAGAACCGCCCGGACGACGTCACCGAACTCGTCGGCCGCGTAGGTCGCGATCCAGCGCTCGAAGAGCGGATCGGGGGAGCCGGCGCGCTCCAGCTGCTTGCCGACCTCCCAGTAGATCCAGTAGCAGGGCAGCAGCGCGGCGAGCGCCTCGTGAAACGGACCGCCGTGTGCGACTGCGAGCAGATAGCTCGTGTAGGCGAGGTTCGTCGGCGCCAGCGGCGTGGCCGCCACCTCGGCGGGCGTGAGCCCGAACTCCTTGAAGAAGCCCTCGTGGAGCGCACGCTCCACGCGCAAGGCACCGGCGGCGTGCTCGTTGAACATCACAATCCAGTCATCCTCGGGCGCGTGGGCCGCGGCCAGCGACAGACCGCGGGCGAACTCGCGCAGGTAGAGCGCGTCCTGCACGGCGTAGAAGCGGAAGCAGTCGCGGGGCAACGATCCATCCGTGAGGCCCTTGACGAACGGATGGCACAGGATCGCGTCGTAGATCGGGGTCATCGCGGTCCACAGCTCTTTGGTGAAGCTCATCGTCGAGGCCCTCCGTGCCGGTGCGACGTTCAGGAGTATCATAGGCGCTCATTTCGCAGCGGCCCTCGGAGGAGCGCTCATGGCCCAGGACGTACTCGAGTCGATCCAGGACGGCGTCGCCACGCTCACGCTCAACCGGCCCGATCGTCTCAACGCGATGTCGGGACCCATGCTCGACGCGCTGCTGGAGGCCCTGCCACGTCTGGCCGACGACGCCGACGTCGGCGTCGTGGTGCTGACCGGCGCAGGCCGCGGCTTCTGCGCGGGCGGCGACGTGAAGGCGATGGCCGAGGGCCGGGAGTTCGGCGGTACCACGCTCGAGGAGAAGGCCCAGGCGCTCCGCTCGAGCATGGAGGTCTCGCGCTGGCTGCACGAGATGCCGAAGCCGACCATCGCCATGGTGCGCGGCGCGGCGGCCGGGGCCGGCCTGTCGCTGGCGCTGGCGTGCGACATCCGGATCGCCGCTGACTCGGCGCGCTTCGCCACCGCCTTCGCTCGCGTCGGATACTCCGGCGACTTCGGCGGCAGCTGGTTCCTCACGCAGCTGGTCGGCACCGCGCGGGCCCGCGAGCTGTACTACACCGCGCGCATCGTCGACGCTGCGGAGGCGCTCGCGCTCGGGATCGTCAATCGTGTGGTGCCGGACGCCTCGCTGGAGGACGAGACCCGGAGCTTCGCCTCCCGCCTGGCCCGCGGCCCCCGGGTGGCCCTGCGCTACATGAAGCGCAACATGAACGCCGCGGAGACCGGCTCGCTCAAGGACTGTCTGGACCTGGAGGCCTGGCACCACACCCGGACCGGCTTCACGGAGGACCATCGAGAGGCGGCCAAGGCCTTCGTCGACAAGCGGGAGCCCGTCTTCAAGGGCCGGTAAGTGATCTGCGGTCACTGACAATCTTCGTCAATCGGATTGCCGAAAAGCGGCCGACCCAGCCCGGGCCGATCGTGGCTGGCGCCGTCCACGACACACGGAAGTACCCGCCGGATCTCACCTTTGGCTGGTCGTCCGGCGTTTGGCATCCCCCGTGCTCTTCCCCCAGGCAGGTCGTACGGTACTCACACAACTCAGGGGGAAGACAACAATGCTTCGACTCATGCGGACGCGGATGGGCGGTCAGCGAGGCTTCACGCTGATCGAGCTTCTGATCGTCGTCGCGATCATCGGTATCCTGGCGGCCATTGCGGTGCCGCTCTACGCCAACGTGCAGGCGCGCGCGCGCATCGCCAAGGCGCAGGCCGACACGCGGGCCATCGCCTCGGCTGTGAGCATCTACTCGGCGCACTGCGGCGGTCTGCCGGACAACACCTCGGCGGCCACGACTTGCCCGACGTCCACGGCTGCCCAGAGCGGCGCGCTCCCGGCGGTGCTGCTCACGCAGCAGACGAACGCACAGAACCAGATCGGCGGTCCCTTCCTGAACAGCTCGCCCACGCTGCCGGCTGGCTGGACGGGCTCGGGCACCAGCTACAAGTACGCGAGCACGGCGGCCGGTACGTTCCTGATCTGCGGTAGCGGTGACAGCACCGCCGCGGACTCGAGCGGCGGCGCCACCTGCCCGTAAGCTCCTCGTCACGAAGACACACCCGGGGCCGCCGTCGCGAGACGGCGGCCCTTCTGTTTTCTGAGTACGCGATGTTCCAGGCACACGGCCGCTCCTCACGAGACGCAGACGGCACTTGCAGGATGGATCGGACCGACTAGGGGTGGCAGGCCGCGTCCACCGCGGCCTTGAGCTCGATGAGCGCGATCGGCTTGTGCAGCAAGGTGAGCCCCATCTCGCGGGCCTGGGCCTGGGTGAGGTGGGGCGCCGAGCCCGTGAGCAGGATGATCCTGATCGCGGGATCGAGCGAGCGCAGCGCCCTGACGACCTCGAAGCCGTTCATGCCCGGCATCAGGAAGTCGGTGATGACGGCGCGGTAGCATCCCTCACGGAAGCGCGCCACGCCGGCCGCGCCGTTCTCAGCGACGTCAGCCTCGTAACCGCACGCGGCCAGCATCTCGCGCAGAAGGCCTCGCAGCACGGCCTCGTCGTCGATCACGAGAATGCGGGTGGCGGGGGAGGGTGTCGGGCTCACGGGGCAGGGGAGATGGCAAGAGCGGTGCCACTGCCAAGCTGTCCCGCCGCCGTCAGAGCTGTTCGATACGCAAGCCGGGCCAGAGCAAGGTCCTCGGACGCTCCTCGCGGCTCGGCGCCGGAGGATCCGGCGGAGGCGCCGGCTCGGCGGGACAGCGCACCAGCGAGCAGATGAGGATCTTGCGCTCGGAGTTCCGGGACGCGCGCCGCCGCCGGTCGTCCGCCGGCGGCGACGCCGTCGCCCGCCGATCGAGCACGACCTCGACGTTCTTCACCGAGGCCAGCGAGCGGCGCAGGTACTCGTGCAGCCGCGTCTCATTGCGGGGAACGACGATGACGACGCGCTCGGGGTCGCCGCTGTCCACTACGTGCGGCCCAGCGAGGTCTGCAGGAGCTCGAGCGCGGCCTTGGCGAACGCCCACATGTTTGCCTCGCGGTCGCCGCTGCGCGTCTCGATCGTCAGCGTGCGCTCGACCGGTCCGGCCACGGCGATGCAGGCGTGGCCGGCGGCATCGCCGTAGCGGTTGCCCGTGGGTCCGGTCGCGCCGGTCTCGGCGAGCCCCCACGTCGAGCCGAGCAGCTGGCGGACGGTGCGGGCCTTGATCGCGGCGTACGCCTCGGTGCTGGAGCGCACGCCGGCCAGCGCCTCGTCGGGCACGCGCAGCAGCGCTCGCCGCGCCGCCTGCGTGTACACGACCGCACCGCCCAGGAAGTACGCGGAGGCGCCGGGCACGGCCAGCAGCGCCGCCGAGATCAGGCCACCGGCCGACGATTCGGCCACGGCGATCGTCTCCTTGCGTTCCTTCAGCACCGCGGCGAGCGCCGACGCGAGCGGGGACAGGTCGTTCATGGGCCAGAGTCTAGCATCGCGGGCGACCGCCCATCGGCTGTGCACTCCGCCACGTCCCGGTGACGCGATCGCGGTCGCGGACGTCAGGCGACCGGGCCTCTGCGCGGCGAGTGTCAGATCAGGCGGCGATCAGGACCGCATCGTCGATGAGCGCCCGGATGAGCGAGGGCAGGTCCGTCTCGGGATCGATCGCCAGCGCGGCCTCGGCCGCGGCCTGCAGGCTCGCGGTCTCGGCCAGCCCGTGGCGGAAGGCCCGCGATGCGGGATCGAGGCGGCGAAACACGACGTCGTCGCCCGCGCGCCAGACCTGCAGGCTCACGGCGCCCACGTCGAGATCGACCGGCTCGCCGCCGGCGCCCTCCTGATTGCTGCGCCAGATGAGATCGACGGGCCAGGGGGAGTCGAGCAGCGTGACCGATGGATGCAGCGCCAGCGGCGGCGCGTCACGAAGCGCCTCGGCCGGCAGGGCCGGGACCTCGGCTGCGTGGAGCGCGGTATTCATCGCCCACTCCAGCCGCGCGACATCCGGCAGGTACGCCAGGTGCCGGCTGGCCTCGAAGCGTGCGAGGAACTCCGGCAAGACGGCGCCGTACGCCGACAGGCACGGGCTCGTCGGCGGATGCTCGCGGATGAAGCGATCGGCGAGGTACCGGAAGAATCGCGGGTCGACGAGGCGCACGAGGACGGGGAACGTCGCCTCCAGCGCCGCGGTCAGGCTCGTCACGACGTGATGGCGGTAGATGGCCAGCCGTGCCTCGGCGGCGAGACCGTCGCCCCGTACCGTGCGTCCGATCGCCAAGGCCTCGCCGCCCAGCATCGCGGTGCCGAAGCCGGACTGCAGCTCACGCAGCGTGAGCATCGCCATCCCGGCGCGCGAGGCTGGCCATCAGCTCCTGCGCCGTCGCCGCCTCGTCGAGGAGCACGGCGAGGGCGGGGAGGTCGGTGTCCCATTCGATGAGGGTCGGCACGGGCCCCAAGCGCGCGATCGCCCGCGCGTACAGGCGCCACACCGGTACGGCGACGCGCGAGCCGTGGTCGTCGATGAGGATCCTCTGCCCATCGGCGTCGTTGACGGCGTGCCCGGCGAGGTGGATCTCGCCGACCGCGCCAAGATCGATCGCATCGAGGTACGCCGTCGCATCGTCGCCCAGGTTCTGGCAGCTCACATAGACGTTGTTGACGTCGCACAGCAGGCCGCAGCCGGTCCGCCGGGCGAGGGCATTGAGGAACTCGACCTCGGGGATCGGCGAGTCGGCGAAGCGCAGGTAGCTCGACGGGTTCTCGACCAGGATCCGCCGCCCGAGCCGCTCCTGCACACGATCGACGTGACGGCTCACGATCGCCAGCGCCTCGGGCGTGTAGGGCAGCGGGAGCAGGTGGTTCAGGTAGACGCCGCCGGCGATGCTCCAGGAGAGATGCTCGGAGACCAGGGCCGGCTCGATCCGCTCGACCAGGCCGGCGAGGCGCTCCAGATGACACGCGTCGAGCCCGTCGGCGCTGCCCAGCGAGAGGCCGACCCCGTGGACCGACAGCGGATAGTCGCGGCGCAGCCGCTGCAGCATGCGGAGGGCGGGGCCCCCGCCCATGTAGTTCTCGGCGTGGACCTCGAGCCAGCCGGTCGCCGGGGTGGTGCTCGCAATCTCCGCGAGATGCTGGGACCGGAGCCCGATCCCGGTGCGGCGCGCCCCCTCCCCGCTCGCCAGGGAATCCATTCCAGTGCTGTCAGACACGCCGGGCGGCCCGAACGGTTCGATCGATCCGCCGCGCTCCGCCCGCGCGGGCCGGTCGCCCGGTCGCGCGGGTCCCGGCGCACCGCGGGGGCGGCAGCCCGTGTCTGAGCTGGAGACAGGGACAGAACCCGGGACGCGGCGACGACGGGCTCCGCTGCGACCGACCCAGCTCACGAGCCTGTACGGGAAGGAGACCTCACGTGAAGACGTCCCAGCTCCTGATTGCCTCGGCGGTTGCCGCCGCTCTCGCCGTGCCGCTCGTCTCGCAGGCGGGCCCCGCGCCGAAGCCGAAGTTCGAGTCCGAGAAGTGCTACGGCGTGGTGAAGGCCGGCAAGAACGACTGCCAGACCGCCAACTCGTCCTGCGCCGGTACCTCCAGGCGCGACAGCCAGAACGACGCATGGATCTACGTCCCGGCCGGCGCCTGCGAGAAGATCGTCGGCGGCAGCAAGGACCCGAAGAAGGCCTGAGCGCGGCGAGGGGCGGGCGCCCGGAGCCGCCCGCCCCGCCGACTCCATGGAGACGACACCATGCAGACGACGATGATGACGACGACGATGCCCATGTCGGGCGTCCGGAGCCGGATCGCGCGGGGGCTGTCGCTGCTGGAGCGATTCCCGCTCGCGGTCATCCAGCTGATATTCCGCCTCGCGATCGCGAGCGTGTTCCTCAAGGCCGGCCTCAACAAGTGGGCGAGCTGGGAGACGACCGTGCAGCTGTTCGCCGACGAGTACAAGGTGCCGGTGCTGCCGCCCGACCTGGCGGCGGCGATGTCGACCACGTTCGAGATCGGCTGCTCGGTGCTGCTGATCCTCGGCCTGGGCACGCGCCTGGCCACCCTGCCGCTGCTCGGCATGATCGCGGTCATCCAGACGTTCGTCTATCCCAACGCGTATGCCGAGCACCTCACCTGGGGCTCGATCCTGATCTTCCTGCTCACGCGGGGCGGCGGCCCGCTGTCGGTCGATCGCGCCATCGGACTGGAGCCTTCGGATTCCGCCGGGCGCTGACGTGACGGACCCGGCCCCGGCCCGGTTGGCGCTGCCCGCGTGGCGGCGCCTGGCCGTGCGCCTGGCCCTGGCCTTCGCGGTGCTGACGTTCCTCAGCATCACGATCGTCGGCGTGCTGGTGCGCGCCCGCCAGAAAGCGGAGCTGGAGGACGCGGTCGGCACGCAGCTGCTGAATATCGCCCGCGTGGCCGTGCTGCTGGTCGATCCCGCCCAGCACATGGAGGTGCAGCGGGCCCAGGGCGCCGGCACCGCCGCCTACCAGCGAATGCGGGCGCGGCTGGCGTCGGTCCAGCGCGAGGTGCTGCTGACCACACCCATTCGTACCTTGACCGACTTCGACCGGCCCGGACGGCGCGCGAAGGTGGTCGTGAGCAGCGAGGAGGCCGAGCGCCCGGGTGGCTGGTACACGCTGGCGCCGGAGCTGATCGATCCGATCGCGTGGAGCCTGGAGGACGGCGTGGCGCGCTACACCGGCGCCTATCGCACCGGCCAGGGGACGTGGATCAGCGCGGTGGCACCGATCGTCGACGGCCAGGGCAAGGCGTTCGCGATCCTCAGCGTCGACTACCAGGTCGACGTCTTCCTCGATCGGCTGCACGAGCTGGATGCCACGATCGCCCAGGGCTCGGCGGCGGGCGCGATCTGCGCGCTCCTGCTGGGCCTGCTCTTTGCGCGGGGGCTCACGCGACCGATCAGTGCCTTGACCGGCGCGGTGGCCCGCGTGGCCGGCGGCGATCTCTCGCAATCGCTGCCGGTGCGCTCGCGCGACGAGGTGGGGGTGCTCACGCGCGCGTTCAACGAGATGGTCGAGGGGCTGCGGCAGCGGGACTTCATCCGCAACGCCTTCGGCCGCTACGTCTCGCCGGAGGTAGCCAGGGCCCTCCTGGAGTCACCGGACGGATTGCGCCTGGGCGGCGAGAAGCGGGAGATCACCGTGCTCATGTCCGATCTGCGCGGCTACACGCGCTTCGCCGAGCACGGCGATCCGGCCGGCGTCATGGCGGTGCTGAACGACTACCTCGGCCACATGGCCGACGTGGTCATCGCCCACGGCGGGACGATCAACGAGTTCATCGGCGATGCGATCTTCGCGGTGTTCGGCGCGCCGGTGGAGCATGCCGACCACGCCGAGCGCGCGGCGGCGACGGCGCTGGCCATGCAGCGGGCCAACGACGAGCTCAACCGGGCCAACGCGGCTCGCGGCCGGCCGACCTTCGAGATGGGCATCGGCCTCAACACCGGCGAGGCGGTCGTCGGCAACATCGGCTCCGAGCAACGGACGAAGTACGCGGTGGTCGGCGCGGCGGTGAACCTGGCGGCCCGCGTGGAAGGGTGCACGGTGGGCGGCCAGATCCTCATGACCGCAGCCACCGCCGAGCGGCTGCGCGATCTCGCGGAGGTGGCGCCGCCGATCTCGGTCGAGCTCAAGGGGCTCGCCTCGCCCATCCCGCTCTACGAGCTGCGTGGCCTGAGGGGCCGCTTCGCGCAGCGCCTGAACGACGCCGGCGGCGACGCCGACGTGGAGATCGTCCTGCCCGTCACGGGCGCCATCATCGAGGACAAGCGCGTGCACGCCGACACCTTCACGGGCACCGTCCGGCGGCTGGGCGGCCGGTCGTTCGAGGCCGTCGTGAGCGTCGAGCTGGCGGCACTGACCAACGTCCGCCTGCGCCTCAGCTATCCCGACCCCGCCCGCGAGTCCGGCGACGTCTACGGCAAGGTGACCGGGACGGTCGAGCGCGACGGCGGTCGCCTGGTACGCATCCACCTGACCTCGGTCGACGCGGTGGACCAGGCCATCCTGGCCCAGCTGCGCGAGTCGGCCGCACCCCGTCGCACTGCGCCGGTGTCCAACTCACCAGAGGTGGAGCGATGAGCCAGCCCACGCGCATCCTGATCCTCGGCGGCGGTTTCGGCGGCGTCTACACCGCCCTGACTCTCGAGAAGCTGCTCGCCACCGAGATCCGACGGGGCCAGGTGGAGCTGGGGCTCGTGAGCCGCGAGAACTACATCGTCTTCCAGCCGATGCTGCCCGAGGTCATCTCCGGCAGCATCGGCATCGTCGACGTGATCACGCCGATCCGCCGGCTGTGCCCGAGCACCAACCTCTATACCCGGACGATCGAGTCGATCGACCTCGACCACCGCAGCGTGCAGTCCACCGCGGGCTTCGGCAGCCGCCAGCACCACCTGCACTTCGACCACCTCGTCGTGGCGCTCGGCAACGTGACCTCGTTCGCCGGCTCGCCAGGCCTGGCCGAGTACGCGCTGCCGTTCAAGTATCTCGGCGACGCGCTCGCGTTGCGCAACCGGCTCATCCACACGCTGGAGGAGGCGGACATCGAGCAGGACTCCGAGGTCCGCCGGGCGCTGCTGACGTTCGTCGTGGCCGGCGGCGGCTTCTCCGGGGTGGAGGCGGTGGCGGAGCTGAACGACTTCGTGCGGGCGGCGGCGCGGAGCTTCCGCAACGTGATGCCCCAGGAGATCCGGGTCGTGCTGCTGCACGCCGGTCGGCTGATCCTGCCCGAGCTGCCGAGGTCGCTGGCCGAGTTCGCCCAGACCTTGCTCATGAAGCGCGGCGTCGAGATCCGTCTCGGCACGCGGCTGGCCGGGGCGACGGCCGACGCCGCCCTGCTGGACGGCGGCGATCGCATCGCCACGCGCACCCTGGTGAGCACCGTGCCCTCGGGCCCCAATCCGCTGGTGGCGATGCTGCCCGTGAAGAAGGACCGCGGGCGCATCCTGGTGGATGCCCACCTGGAGGTTCCCGAGCACCCGGGGCTCTGGGCCCTCGGCGACTGCGCCGCGATCCGCGATGCGAGGACCGGCGACTTCTGCCCGCCCACCGCCCAGCACGCGACCCGCGAGGCGGCCTGCGCGGCCCACAACATCGCCGCCGCGATCAAGGGGACGGCGAAGAAGGCGTTCGCGTTCACTGCCCTGGGCAAGATGGGCGCGCTCGGCCGCCGCTCGGCCGTGGCCGAGATCTTCGGCATGAAGATCTCTGGATTTCTGGCCTGGTGGCTGTGGCGGACGATCTACCTCATGAAGCTGCCGGGGCTGGACCGCAAGATCCGCGTCGCGACGGACTGGACCCTGGACCTGATCCTGCCGCCCGACATCGTGCAGCTCAAGACCGAGCGGGCGCCCGGCGTGCGCCGCGAGTACTTCGAGCCGGGACAGGTGATCTTCCGCGAGGGCGATCGCGGAGACTGGCTCTACGTGATCACGGAGGGCGAGGTCGAGGTGGGCAAGACCGTCCCGGGCCGCGGCGAGCAGCCGGTGCGGCGGCTCGGCACCGGCGAGTGCTTCGGCGAGATCGCGCTGGTGAGCGACATGGCGCGCTCGGCCACGGTGCGCGCGGTGTCGGCGACCAACGTGCTGGCCATCGACCGCGAGGCCTTCCAGGCGATGTTCGCGACCTTGCCGCCCCTCAAGGGCTTCGTCGAGCGCCTCATCGCGTCGCGGGACGTGTGAGACGATGGCCGGGGCGATGACCTGTCAGGATGTGATCACCGTGCTCCTGGATTACCTCGACCACACGCTCGACGCCGAGGTCGTGGCGAAGCTCGAGGCGCATCTCGAGACCTGCGCGCCCTGCCGCGCCTACCTGGCGACGTACCGGCGGACCATCGGCACCGTTCGCAACGCCGGACGGGGCGAGATGCCCGAGGACCTGCGCCGCCGCCTGGCCGCATTCCTCGCCGAGCGGGCGCGCGGCTCCGGCTGACCGGCGTCGTCGCCCCACCGGGATCCAGGCGCGGCTCACGCCCTCGCTCCGCTGACGAGGCCGCCGAAGCGCCGCTCGCGGCCGCGGAAATCGGCGATCGCGGCGGCGAGATCCTCGCGCCCGAAGTCGGGCCAGGCCCGCTCGGTGAAGTAGAGCTCGGCGTAGGCGCTCTCCCACAGCAGGAAATCGCTGAGCCGCCGCTCCCCGCCGGTGCGCACGACGAGGTCGACGTCGGGCATGACGTCGGCGCCGCAGGCCTCGGCCAGGCGCTGGGTGAACGCGGCTCGTCCGTGCTCGCCCGGCAGCAGGCGCGCGGCGGCGCGGGTGATCGCCTCCCGCGCCGAGTAGTCGATCGCGATGCGCAGGTCGAGCAGGCGCCCGGCGGCGGTGCGGCGCTCGGCCTCCGCGATCGCCGCCACCAGCGCCGTCGGCAGACGATCGCGGCGGCCGATGACCGAGAGCCGCACACCGCGCGCCTGCAAGGTTCCCGTCTCCGTGCGCAGGTGGCGCGCGAAGAGCCGGAGCAGCGTGTGGACCTCGGCGGGCGGGCGCTTCCAGTTGTCGCCGGAAAACGCGTAGAGCGTGAGCGTGCGGACGCCGAGGTCCGGCGCCGCCTCGACCGTGCGGCGTACCGCATCGGCGCCGCGCGCGTGGCCGGCGGTGCGCGGCAGCCCCCGCCGTGCCGCCCACCGCCCGTTGCCGTCCATGATGATCGCCACGTGCAGCGACGCCTGAAGCTTGGAAGAACTCTGATTCATAAAGTGACCTCGCAAAAAAGGGGCCGGGCTTCAGCGCCCGAGGGTGTCCTTGGCCGCGCGGATGATGGCCTCCATGTGCGTCAGGTACCGCGCGAGCTCCTGGCGCCCGGCCGCGGTGAGCCGGTAGTCGGTGCGCGGGCGGCGATTCTCGAAGGTCTTGGTGCAGGTGAGGTAGCCGGCCTCCTCGAGCTTGCGCGCGTGCACGCTGAGGTTGCCGTCGGAGATCTCGAGCAGGGCCTTGAGCTCGTTGAACGACAGCGACTCGGCGGCGGCGAGCGCGCTCACCAGGCCGAGCCGCTGGCGGTGATGGAGCAGCGCATCGGGCTCGCGGTCGCTCGCGCGCTGCACCGTGCGGGCCGCCGGGGCCGGCATCGGCGCTCGCTCCTTGCCGCGCCGCCGCGCCGGCTCAGCCACCGTGTCCCCGCGCGACGAGCGCGCCGAAGAGCACGTGCAGGCCACCGAAGCCCAGCAGCATCGCGGGCGGGCCGCACCAGACGGGCGCCACGGTCGTCGCGATGCCGAGTCCCAGGAAGCAGGCGCCCATGATCGGCACGAGACGGATCGAGAACGCGCCGCCCGCGAGCAGCCCGCTGCCGTAGAGCATCAGCCACGCGCCCGGCAGGACGGCGTAGGTGGCCGCCCGGGCCAGCGCGATCGTGAGGACGCCGCCGACCACCAGCGGCGCGGCCAGCGCCAGGCCGAACTTTCTCAGCGGGCCCGCCAGCAGGGGCAGCCTCGCCGCGCGCGTCTTGCGAGCGGTGCTCAACACGCCGACCACGAGGGCGAGCGCCGCCTCGGCCACCCAGACGCCGAGCCATTCACCCCCCGGCGTGCGCCCGGCCAGGGCTCCCGCCGCCAGGGCGCTCACGCCGATGATGACGAGGCCGACGCCCGAGATCGTGGTGAACGCCGCGGCGCCCTCCATGGTCTGGCGGATGAAGCGGAGATCGGCGACCGCGCGGTCGTGCAGCGCGAGCGGGCCCCGCTCGGCCCCGGTCGACGGCGGCAGGCTCATGCTCCAGCCATACCCCGACACACCTTTGCTCGTCAAGAACTTTCAAAGTGAAAGTAAGCGACGACGGCTAAGATGCTCGGACACCATGACGCTCGAGGCTCGCGCGCGCTCGGAACGGCCCCGGCGGCGGACGG
>Ga0310810_10007602_pt1 | contig 12382 bp, 9 predicted proteins | sample NCmetagenome_FD_207641 | JGI IMG/M metagenome (GOLD analysis project Ga0310810, IMG submission 207641) | Soil microbial communities from experimental microcosm in Duke University, North Carolina, United States - NC | ecosystem: Engineered > Artificial ecosystem > Soil microcosm > Unclassified ... | reverse complement strand
CCCGTCTTGCCGAACGCCGAGACGAAGCTCACGGGGCTGGCGGCATCGTAGCCCGACACGCTCATGCACCCGAGCACGTCGTTCGCGAACTTGCTGCCGGCAACCGAATCGCCCTTCGCGGACGACGAGGATCCGTAGGCGGTGTTGGCCACCGCGCCGAGCCGGCTCAGCACCCGGAACCCGACGGGCGTGGCCGCCGACGCGCTGATCGCGCTCTGCGTCGTGAGCGTATCGAGCAGCGCGAACACCGGATCCTTGCTGTCGGAGAAATACGCCTTCGCGTCGTTGACCGTCGTCGTGATGGCGCAGGAGCCGACGTTTCGTCCTCGGGCGAGTTGTGGGGCGGTGGGGGATACGGGAGGATTGGAATCCTGCATACAGCTCACGAGGCCGAAGACTCCGGCGATCGCGAAACCGATCGTGCGCGTTCTCATGTCTAGCTCCTTCGTCGGACAGCTGGACGTGCGGGGGAAATGGAAGGGTGAGATGGATCACAACTTGGGGTCGCGCGTTCCAAAACGCGAATTTCCCCGATCCCCTCGCCCGGGTAACCCCTACTGCCCGCCGCTGAACAGCGCCTTGTACTGCGGGTCGTCCTGGACCGACTTGAACCACCACGACTCGTCGTGGCCGCCGACGTTCTTCTGCTGCGGGTGGGCAGCTATCTGACGGCGCAGCAACGAGATGACCCGGTCCTTCTGGCCGAGCTGCGCCCGCGCCATCGCCTCGAGCTGGACGAGGTCCCCCGCCGGATCGATCGCCTCGTTCCCCTGCGCCCGGCCGATCACCGACTCGGCGCTGTCCTTCAGCCCCGCGCGGATCAGCGCGATTCCCGCCAGCATCATCCCCTTCCGCTTCGCGAACTCCGGCTTGTCCACCTTGTCCATCGCCAGATAGTCGTCGTTCGCCTTCCATATCTGCGCGGCGGTCGGGGGCGTCGCCGGATCCGGCAGCGTGAGCAGCCAGAGGCGGCACTCGGCGAACCGGTAGTCGTCGGGGAAGCGCCGCGCACCCTCGTCGCACCACTGCTTCGACTGCTGCGCGTTGTTCAGATCCAGCGACGTCTGGAACAGGCGAAGGATCGTCTTGTTGATGTCGAGCAGATACGGATCCGCCTTGTACGCGTTCAGCGCCATCAGGTTCGCGTCGAGGATCCGGTTCGTGAAGTGGTACAGATGACTCAGCGTGTTCATCGCCGAGGCCTGCGTCTTGTTCGCCGTGGCCGACGCTTTGAGATCCGCCTCGGCGCCGGCGAGCAGATTGTCCGCCTCGTCCTGGGACCCGAGATTGAGCAGCCACTTGAGGTAGCGCAGCGAGCCACGGGCCTCGAGGGCGTCCGCGTCGTTCGGCGCCAGCGATACCGCGCGGTTCGCCTTGGGCAGCCCGCTCTCGATCCACGCGGAGACCGCCGGCATTCCCGCGCCGGCCCCGAGCGAGCGGAGGGCGATGCGGTAGTCGAGCAGCCCCTGCAGCGCCGGCGCCGCCGCCCACTTGCCGTCCATCGCGCCGACCTTGTCGAGCGCGGTGTCGGCACGGGCGTACACCGCGATCGCCGCCGGCGCATTCCCCGCCGCGAGAAGGGAGTCGCCCTCGGAAACCGTCTGATTCGCCCGCTGGAACCCTTCCCACGCCGCCGCGTTGCTCGTCCCTGCCTTGCTCGTGAGCACCTGTACCTGCTGGCCGAGCTGCTTCCGCAGCGCGCTCGAGACTTCCGTCACCAGCGTGTCCTGCAGCGCGAAGGCGTCGGCCTTCATCTTCTCGATCTCGGTGCTGCCGATCGATTCGCCGGTGCGCGCGTCGAGCATGTCCACCGTGACGCGGATCTTGTCGCCGCTCGCGGCTACCGTCCCGCTCACGATCGTGCCGACGTTCAGCGCCTTCGCGATGCTGTCCGGGGCGACGTCCTTCCCCTTAAACCGCATCACACCGTTGCGCGAGGTGACGTGCAGGGCGGTCACGGTGCCCAGCTCGTGGATCAGCGCCTCGGTGAGACCATCCGACAGATAGCGCAGCGAGTGATCCGGGCTCCGATCGTCGAAGTAGAGCACCGCGATGTCGTTCGCCTTCATGGCCGCGAGCTTCGGATCGGCGCCGGCTCCCCCCTTCGTCCTGCTCCACGCGAACCACCCCGCGCCGAGCACGAGCGGCACCGCGACGAGCGCCGCGATCAGGCCGATCTTCCGCCGCCCCCCGGCGACCTGCACGTCGGCCACCGTGCTCGCGGCGATCGCCTTCGCCTTGATGCTGTTCAGCCGGCGAACCGCTGCCCCTTCGTCGTCGGTGAGCGCGTTGGCGAAGTCGGTGGCCGAGTGGAACCGGTCGGCCGGCACCTTGGCCATCGCGCGGACGATCGCGTCCTCCACCGCGTCGGGCACCGTGCCGCGCACGATCTTGAGGCTCGGCACGTTGTCGAGCGAGTGCCGCGCGAGGAGCGCCATCGCCGTGGGGCCGGTGAACGGCGGCTGGCCGGCGAGCATCTCGTACACCATGCACGCCAGGGAGTAGATGTCGCTCTCCGGGGTGACGTCCTTGCTCCCCATCGCCTGCTCGGGGCTCATGTACGTCGGGGTCCCCACGGCCATCCCGGTGCGCGTCAGCCGCTCGCCGCCCGCCACGCTCACCGCGCGCGCGATGCCGAAATCCGCCACCAGCGCCTGCCCCTTCGAGAGCAGGATGTTCTCCGGCTTGATGTCGCGGTGGATGACGTTCTTCGAGTGCGCGAACCCCAGCGCCTCGGCGATCTGCTTCGTGAGGTCGATCGCTTCCTCGATCGAGAGCTGCTTCTCGCGATCGAGCTTGTCGCGCAGCGACGCGCCTTCGACGAAGGGCATCGTGTAGAAGAGCTTCCCGTCGGCTTCGCCGGAATCGAGCACGCCGACGATGTGCGGGTGCAGCAGCGTGCGCCCGACCTCGATCTCGCGGAGGAAACGTTCGGCGCCGAGCGTGGCGGCGAGCTCCGGGTTCAGCACCTTGAGCGCCACCAGCCGATCGTTCGCGACGTCGTGCGCCAGGTACACCGTCGCCATCCCACCCTGTCCGAGCTCGCGCTCCAAGCGATAACGCTCGGCGAGCTCGCTTCGGAACGCGGTCAACGTCTCCGAGGAGATCGACGTCTGGGACATGCGGGAACCGGCCGAAATAGGGTACGCCGCACGGTGAGTTGGATCACTCTCCGCGCTGGCGGGAACGTCTGAACTACTATACTGGCGGTCGGTTCGAGGCGCCAGTAAAGCGCTTGCGTGGCAAGGCGTTGTCCCTCGCGGTGCGCCGGCCGATGGAGGAATCGGCGTGGACGCCACTACCGCAACGCGGTTCCACGCGGAGGCGCGGGGAGTAGCGGAGGCGCGGGACTGCGCACGTTGCCGCCACTACCGAAACGGATTTTCACGCGGAGACGGGAAGACGCGGAGAAGTCCCTCGACCAGCGGCGAGCGCGCGGTGGCGCGAGCTCCGGGGCCGGACCACCGCACCAGCGCAGCGAGCCTCTCCATCGACGATTCGAAGAGTCTCGATGTCGTGCGGACGAGAGCCGTGCACCGGCGCGAGCCACTGGTACGTCGGGCCATTGCAGTCGTCGTTGCCCTTGCAGTCCCCGCGGCTCCGCCAATCCCCGCGCCTCCGCGTGGAACCGCGTTGCGGGACCGAGCTCACCCGAGCGGCGGTCTTCGCCCTGCGCGTGAGGACCACGCCGCGCCAGGAGCCAGCCCGACGGTGGCCCACGGTTGGTTCCGATGAAACCCGCGGCCCGAGAAAAACGCTATGGGTACGGCTCCGGACCCTCGGCCGCTCGTGAGGCTCGCGCGCCCTTCCGGATTCCCTTACGTTCGATCCCCCATGCCCTCTCCCGCCGATCTCTCGCGGCTCCGCATCGACCGCTCGGCTCCGGCCCCACCGGTACGCCGCGCGCTTCGCCGCAACCTGATTCTCTTCGTCGTCGCGCTCCTGGTCGTGGCCGGCCTGGCCGCCGTGGTGCGCGGGCGGAGCGTGCCGACGGTGCAGGTCGCCACGGCGACGTCGAACGCCGGGGGCGGCGCCAGCTCCGCCGGCGCCACGAGCGTCACGGCCAACGGCTACGTCGTCGCCCGCACGAAGGCGTCCGTCTCGGCCAAGACGGCCGGCCGGCTCGCCTACCTCGGCGTGAGCGAGGGGTCGTACGTCCATCGGGGCGAGATCATCGCGCGGCTCGACAACGCCGACTATCAGGCCGCCGTCTCGCAGGCGCAGGCCAACGTCGCCGCCGCCGAGGCGAGCGTCATCGAGGCGACCTCGGACCGCGACCAGTCGGCGCGCGACGCCAATCGCATCCGCGACATCCGCGCGAGCAACCCGAACCTGATGTCGCCGCAGGACCTCGAGACGGCGACGAGCCGCGCCGCGGCCGCGCAGGCGCGCTACGACGCCGCGGCCGCGCGGAAGCGGAGCGCCGAGGCGGCGCTTCGGCTCGCCCGGGCCACCGACGAGAACACCATCATCCGCGCGCCGTTCACCGGCACCGTGCTGCGGAAGGACGCCGAGGTCGGCGAGGTCGTCGCGCCGTCGGTGGGCGGCGGACTCACCCGTGGCGCCGTGGTGACGATGGCCGATCTCTCGACGCTCGAGGTCGAGGTCGACGTGAACGAGGCGTACATCGCGCGCATCGCCAGCGGTCGTCCCGCGCGGATCACCCTCGACGCGTATCCGGATACGACCTTCCGGGGCGAGGTGCGCCAGGTCGTTCCCACCGCCGATCGACAGCGCGCGACAGTGCAGGTGAAGGTCTCCATCCTCGACCACGATCCGCGCATCCTGCCGGAGATGGGCGCCAAGGTGGATTTCCTCGAACCACCGAAGGCGTCGGCGCCGGGCGGAACGGCGGCGCGCGCGGCGATCCGCGTGCCCTCGGCGGCCGTGCGCTCGGACGCGAGCGGCAGCTACGTCTGGCTCGTGCGCGACGGCCGGCTCACGAAGCGCGTCGTCACCACCGGCCCCGTCTCGGGCGGCTTCCTCGAGGTGCGCTCCGGACTCTCCGGCGGCGAGCAGTTGCTCGTCGGTGGCGTGGAGAAGCCGGGGGAGGGGATGAAGGTGAAAGTGCAGTGAGGACGGTTCGCCGGTTCACGGTTTTTCGGTTTACGGCCGGCCTCAGGACGTTTCTGCCCACGCCGTCGTCGTTCCTGCCCGCTGACGTGAACCGTCGACCGAAAAACCGTCGATCGTCTTTCGTGAGCCGTTAGCCAAGAAGCCGTCGACAGGCTGTCACATCCCCCAACTTTCTCCCCCCACCCCATGCCCCTCGTCGAGATCCGCGACGTCGACAAGTCGTTTCAGCGGGAAGCCCAGACCGTGGAGGTCTACACCGACCTCTCGATCGATTTCGAGGAAGGGAGCTTCACCGCGCTCATGGGCCCCTCGGGCTCGGGGAAGTCCACGCTCCTGAACCTCGTGGCGGGGCTCGACAAGCCGACGCGCGGCACGGTGCGCGTCGCCGGCGAGGAGGTGAGCGCGATGTCGCCGGCGCAGCTCGCCTCCTGGCGGGCGCGCACGATCGGCTTCGTCTTCCAGTCGTACAACCTCCTGCCCGTGCTCACCGCGCAGCAGAACGTCGAGCTGCCGCTGCTGCTCACGAACCTCGGCAAGCGCGAGCGCGCGGAGCGCACGGCGATCGCGCTCGGCGTCGTCGGGCTCGAGGACCGGATGGACCACTACCCGCGCCAGCTCTCGGGCGGTCAGGAGCAGCGCGTCGCCATCGCGCGGGCCATCGTCGGCGACCCGACGCTGATCCTCCTCGACGAGCCCACGGGCCAGCTCGACTCGAAGAGCTCGGAGGAAGTGCTCGACCTCCTCCGCCGGCTCAACGAGGAGTTCCACAAGACCATCATGATGGTGACGCACGACGCCAAGGCGGCCGAGCGGGCGAAGACCGTGCTGCACCTCGAGAAGGGCGTGCTGCTGGAGCGCGGGCGCGCGGTGAAGGCCGGCGGCGGGATCGCCGCGGGATCCGACGTCGAGGTGCCGCGATGAAGTACCTCCCGCTGGTGCTCGCCAACCTGCGGCGGCATCGCCTGCGCACCGTGCTCACGATGTGCAGCGTCGCGCTCGCGCTCTTCCTCTTCGCGTCGCTCCGCACCGTGGTGACGACGCTCAACGCCGGCTCGCAGGTGAGCAGCGCGTCGCGGATGATCACGCAGAACTCCACCGCGTTCGTCATCCCGCTGCCGATGAGCTACGCGCAGCGCCTCAAGACGGTACCGCACGTGACCGACGTGACGTGGGCGAACTGGTTCGGCGGCAAGTACGGCGACGGGAAGAAGTTCTTCGGGCAGTTCGCGATCGATCCCGAGTCGTATCTCCGGATCTATCCCGAGATCCAGGTCGCCGAGGACCAGAAGCAGGCATTCCTGAAGGAGCGCTCGGCGGCGCTCGTCGGCGAAGGGCTGCTCCGCGAGTTCGGCTGGAAGGTCGGCGACAACGTCACGCTGCAGGGAACGATCTTTCCCGGCGACTGGACGTTCACGATTCGCGGCGTGTACCACCCGACGCTCAAGGAGTACGGCGACGACTCCTTCATGTTCCACTACGACTACCTGTACGAGCGCGAGCCGGACCGCGTGACGCCGGGCTGGTACATCATGAAGGTCGACGACCCGAACAACGCGCCGGCCGTGGGGAAGGCGATCGACGACATGTTCCGCAACTCCACCGCGCCGACCAAGACGGGGACGGAGAAGGCGTTCGCCGCCGGCTTCGCCAGCATGTGGGGGAACGTCAAGCTGCTCATGAGCACGATCGGCATGGCCGTGGTGTTCGCGATCCTCCTCGTGACGGCGAACGCGATGATGATGAACCAGCGCGAGCGCCGCTCCGAAGTGGCGGTGATGAAGACGATCGGCTTCACCGACCGGCGCGTGTTCGGGCTCGTGATCGTCGAGGCGGCGGTCATCGCGCTCACCGGGGCGATCCTCGGGCTCGGCGCGGCGGTGCTCATCCCGATCGTCACCGGCTTCGGCGACGGCGGATTCCTTCCGGGATTTCACGTCACCACGGGCACGCTGCTCATCGGCGGCATGGTCGCGCTGCTCCTCACCGTGGCGAGCGGCGTATTTCCGGCGTGGCAGGCGGCGCGGCTGCCCGTGGTGCAGGCGCTGCGGAGGGTCGAATGAAGATCCCCTTCGTCTACAACGTGCGCAGCGTGACCCAGCGTCCCGTGTCGACGCTGCTCACCGCGCTCGGCATCGGCCTCGTCGTGGCGGTGTTCGTCGCGATGCTCGCGCTGGCGAACGGATTCGTCGCCGCATTGGCGACGACGGGCTCGAACGACAACGTCCTGCTCCTCCGCCGGGGCGCCGACAGCGAGCTGTCGAGCGGGATCCCGCGCGAGGCGATCTCGATCATCGCGTCGTCACCCCACATCGCGACGGCGTCCGACGGCCGTCCGCTCATGAGCCCGGAGACGTACATCGTCATCAACATTCCGCGGCTCGGCGGCAACGAGTTCGAGGTCGCGAACGTCGTGGCGCGCGGCGTGTCGGACAAGGCGTTCGAGGTGCGGCGCAACATCAAGGTGGTGGAGGGACGCCGGTTCGCGTCGGGACGGAGCGAGATCTGCGTCGGCGCGAAGCTGAAGGGGCGGTTCGACAACGTGAACGTCGGCGACGTGCTGCGCTTCTCGAACCGCGACTGGAAGGTGGTGTGCCGGTTCACCGCCGACGGCTCCAGCTTCGAGTCGGAGATCTGGGGCGAGAACGAGCAGTTCCAGAACGTCTTCCGCGCGAACTCGTTCCAGGACGTCGCCTTCCGGCTCAAGGATCCCGCGGGCTTCGAGGACGCGAAGCGCGCCTTCCTCGCCGACCAGCGGCTGCAGGTGGACGCGCACCGCGAATCCGAGTTCTACGCCAGCCAGTCCGAGCTTCTTGGCCGAGTGCTGCGGATCCTCGCGATCATGATCACGTCGATCATGGCGGTGGGCGCGGTGTTCGGGGCGGTGAACACGATGTACGCCGCGGTGAGCTCGCGCACGCCGGAGATCGCGGTGCTCCTCACGCTCGGCTTCCATCCCCGCAGCGTACTCGCGAGCTTCCTCGCCGAATCGGCCGTCATCGCGCTCGTGGGCGGCGTGATCGGCTGTCTGCTCGCGCTGCCGATCAACGGCGTCGTCACGAGCACGACGAACTGGTCGAGCTTCAGCGAGATCGCCTTCGCCTTCCGCGTGACGCCGATGCTCCTCGTCGCGGGCCTCGTGTTCGCCGTCGTGATGGGCCTCGTCGGCGGTTTCTTCCCCGCGCGGAGGGCGTCGAGGCTGCCGGTGATTCAGGCGCTGCGGTAGAACGGTGTGTTGGTGTGTTGGTGTGTTGGTGCGTTGGTCCCGACACACCGACACACCGACACACCGAGGCACTAACGCACCGCCTCTCCGATTCCCCGCGCCATCGCCGTCGCGAGAAACACCATCACCACCACGAGCACCGCCTCGAGGTATCCGACGGCGGCGATGCGGCGGGCGGTGTCGGTGTTGGGGTGCCAGCCGCTTCCGCCGCGGCGGGCGGCGGAGCGCCAGCGGAGGAGCGTCACCATCGGCCATGCCTCGAGCACGAGGATGGCGACGAAGCAGCCCATCTTCGCGAGGAAGACGTGGTTGTGCGTGTAGTACGCGGTGGCCTTGTCCGTTCCGGCCATGAGCCGCCACACGCCGGTCGCGAGCCAGAGCATCGCGGCGACGCCCCACCACCCGTCGGCGGCGAAGGCGCGCGCGGCGTCGGCGCGGCCGAACGGGCGCGCGCGAAGTGCCGCGCTCCGCGCGATCACGGCGCCAAGGCCGATGCCGAAGGCAAGCAGGTGCAACGCGGCGAGGACGACCCTCAGCATCGCGAACGGGGCGCGGGCAGGTGAGCGCTCATCGCGCGGGATGATGCCGCGCCGTCACGTCTCGCGCTAGGCGCCGAGCTCACGAAACGCCCGGCTCCTGCCACGACGCAGTGTCACGCCGAGTCGCGAATGGCGCGCGTCCGAGAGGGGGCCCGCCGACGGGACGATCGCGATTCCTCGACTCGCTGCGCTCGCTCGGAACGACGAGTCCTCGAGGGGACGATCGCGATTCCCCATCCGCCCTCTGCGTGGGCACCGGCCGGGTCGCGGGAATGCGCGGCGCGGCAAGCCGATCAACGCACCGCCGGCAGCACCTCGAAGCGCGTGTACATGCCGCCGCCGAAGTGGCCCGGCATGTGGCAGTGGAAGAGCCACACGCCGGGGTTGTCGGGGATCATGTCCGCCACGGCGGTCATCATCGGGGTGAGCATGATCATGTCGGTACGCATGTGGTTCGACACCACCGTCTGCCCGTGCCAGTGCGGGGTGTGGATGTCCCACGCGCCGACCTCGTTCGGGTTCGTGAACAGATACCAGCGTACGCGCTCGCCCTGTCGCACCGCGGGCATCGGCCCGTTGCCTTCGAGGAAGCCGTTGATCGTGAAGAAGCGGTGGAACTCCACCACCGTCGGATCGTCGCGCGCGAAGCGCTTCGGATCGCCGTAGAGCCGGACGACGTTCGTGTCGCGATACCAGCTGTCCATCTCGTCGAAGAGGCCGAAGTCGACGACGACCTCGCGGTCGACGTCCTTCGGCGATCCGTCGGCACGGGCCATCCCCCGCCGCGTCACGACGATCGGGCCGATCAACCCCGCGTTGACGTCCTTGCCCTCGTCGACGTGGGAGTGGTAGAGCCAGAAGGCGGTGCTGCCGTCACCCGGCGCCGGCCCGGCGCGCTCGGGCACCGCCCAGGTGTAGACGTGCGTCCCGCCCGGAGCGACGGCGTCGTCCGCGCGATCCGCCCCGCTCGTACCGTCGAGATATGCGGTCCCCTCGGAGTCCTTGCGATAGAACACTCCGTGCGGGTGCATCGAGTACGGCCGGCTCGCGTTGTTCCGGAAGACGACGCGAATCGTGTCGCCGACCTCGGCGCGCATCAGCGGGCCGAGAATCCCGAGATGCGCCCACGCCGGTTCTCGCGCCCTGACCGTGGAGAAGGTCGAGTCGGTGTACTCGCGGAAGAGCGCCTTGCGATACGTCGTAGCGTTCGGGTCGAGCGTCCCCTGCGAGCCGGGGAAGCTCGCGAAGTCGTCCGGCTTTCCCGTCAGCGCCCGGTCGGCGCGCGCCGGGATGTACGTCCAGTCCACCTCGTCGGCGGCGACGAAATATCGCCGCACGCGTCCGGCGGCTGGCGCGTGCACGTCCGCCGAGACATGGTGCGCCTGTGCGCCGAGGGTGGGCGGAGGGAAGAGCAGGAGCGCGGCGAGCGCCGCACGGGTGGGGAGTCGGCGCATCGTCGTTGTGAGTGGGTGCGCATGATCTACGTCGTGTTCGCGTTCGGCGCCACGCGCGCGCCGTCAGGGGGCGACCAGGCCGGCGAGTCGGGCACCGGAAATGCATCGCTCGCACGCGCGCCACCGCTCTCGGTGGCAGCGTTCCCTCGGGCGATGGAGGTCGCCATGGTCGACGTCAGAGCTTCGACGCAGGATTCCGGCGATGCCGACCGTGAGCGCGTCGCTCAGGACATGGCGGGCCGCCTCTTCGCTCGCGGCGTCGACGTGCACGACGACGACACCCTCGACGACGTCGCCTCGATCGAGGAAGCGGTGGAGCGGTTCGAGGAGCTCGTCCAGGCGCGCGGGGGCGATCTCATGGTCGACGAGCCGCCGCGCGGCCAGCACGGGCGGCCGGACCACGCCGGCTTCCGGCTCCCGCTCCGCGCCGCCGACGAATCGGCGGCGCACTATGTCGAGCGACTCGCCCGCGCCGCCGACGAGCTGCGATCGTAGCCTCCCGCACGCACGACGTATCACGCATCACGCATCACGCGCGTCGCTGACCCCGCGCAGGTAGTCGGCGATGCCGGTGCGACTGCCGTGCTCCGCCCAGTCGAGCGGCGTGCCGTCGTGGAGCCGATCGCGCACGTCGAGCCGTGCGCCACGCTCGGCGAGCAGTTGCACGACGTCGAACCGGTCCGACCACACCGCCTGATGCAGCGGCGTGGAGTGCGCGTGAAAGCCTTCCGGGTTGTAGCGGTCGGGATCGGAGCCCGTGTCGAGGAGCAGTCGCACGACGCGCGCGTGTCCGTGCATCGCCGCGAGCGCGAGCGCGGCCTGGCGGCGCACCTCGTCCGCCGTGGGCAGCAGCCGCGCGCAGTCGCCGAGCGCGCCGAGACCCGCCGCGACGGCGAGGTCCGTCGTGCGGCCGGCGTGTGCCGCGAGCAGGCGCGCGGTGTCGCCGAAGCCGAAGGTGAGCGCGGTGAGCAGCGCGGAGTTCCATCGCGATCCCTCCCGCTCCACCGCCGCGCCCCGCCGCACCAGCAGCTCGACGAGCGCCGTCCCGACGCCCGCTTCGTGCGGCGGCGTGCTCGACGCGAGCATCGCGAGCGTGGTGCATCGCTCGCCGTACATGTCGGCGAGCGCGTTCGGGTCGGCGCCGGCGTCGAGCAGCGCGCCGGCGACGTCGAGCACGTTGCGCGGCGTGCGCTGCCGCGCGCGCTCGACGCCGTTGGCGGCGACGTAGTGGAGCAGCGTCGCGTGATGCGCGCGCACCGAGCGGGCGCGTACGAGCATCGGGTCCTCGCGCAGCGCCGCGTCGAGGGCCCGGATATCTCCGTCGACCACCCACTCGGCGGCCCGCTCGAACCGCGCGACCACGCCCCCGTGCGCGACCCGGTCGGTGAAGGTGGCCAGCTCGTCCCACGTGTCGAAGCAGTGCTCCCGTGCGACGACGAGCCGCGCGTCGTCGGCATCGAGGGCCGCGGCACGGACCTCGTCCAGCGGCCGATCGCGGAACCTCGGGTGCGCCCAGCGCACCCGCCACGCCGCGGCATCGTCGCGCGCACGGAGCGCGTCGAGCAGCCGATCGGCCTCGCGCGCGTACGCGTCGTGCGGATCGCGGAAGGAGAGCGGAACGGATTCGGTCATGGTCGGTCGGCGAGCGCCCGGACGCGCCGGCGCCGCTCGCCGCGAAATTAGCGGCGGCGGAAGTCCGGGCAAGCGGGGGCGACGCGGGCACGGATGCACGGCGTGCGGTGCGACGAGCGACGTGCGACAGCAACTACCGGTAGGTAGTAGCGGGTAGCGGGTAGTCGGTAGCGGGTAGCGAGCGTGGACGGTTCTCTGCGGGGGGGCCGAACTGCTTCATGCGGATCGGGCGGATGACAGCGCGGATCAGGCGGATCTCCACTACCGGCCTGGATGCTTCTCGCGCCGGCCCGAAAGATCACTCTCGCGTGCGTATGGATCTCGGCGCCGCACCCAAGAGCACCTGCTGTGGGGGTGTAGATGGAGAGGAGGGGTGCGCCGGCGCTTGGATCTCGACCTCGCAGCCAACAAAAGACTCTTGGCTGTGCAGGGAGAAGCGCTCTGCCTCGGCGCGCGGA
>Ga0310810_10007600_pt1 | contig 12385 bp, 10 predicted proteins | sample NCmetagenome_FD_207641 | JGI IMG/M metagenome (GOLD analysis project Ga0310810, IMG submission 207641) | Soil microbial communities from experimental microcosm in Duke University, North Carolina, United States - NC | ecosystem: Engineered > Artificial ecosystem > Soil microcosm > Unclassified ... | reverse complement strand
CGATCGAGGATCGACTTTCCGGGATTGCTTGCCGCGCGTGGACGACGCAAAGGCAATGGGGTTTGATGTCCTTTATTTTCCACCGATTCATCCTATCGGCGAGACTAATCGCAAGGGTCGCAACAACGCGGTCACTTGCGAGCCAGGCGATCCCGGGGTGCCGTGGGCGATCGGCGGTCAAGCCGGCGGACACAAGGCGGTGGAAACTTCGTTAGGGACGCTGGAGGATTTTGACTGGCTGCAAAAGGAAGTGCGCAAGCGCGGAATGGAGATTGCCCTCGATTTCGCCATCAATTGCTCGCCCGATCACCCGTACGTCAAGGAGCATCCGGAGTGGTTCTACAAACGGCCCGATGGCACAATCAAATTCGCGGAGAATCCGCCAAAAAAATACGAAGACATTTATCCAGTAAACTTTCGATGCGAAAACTGGCGCGAGCTTTGGGCCGAGATGAAGAGCATCGTGCTGTTTTGGGCCGAACGCGGTGTGCGGATCTTTCGCGTGGATAATCCGCACACCAAGCCGGTCGCCTTCTGGGAGTACTTGATCGATGGCGTTCGCGAGAAATATCCGGACGCGATTTTTCTCGCTGAAGCGTTCACCAGGCCAAAGATGATGAAGGCGCTGGGCAGAGCTGGGTTTAACCAAAGCTATACCTATTTCACGTGGCGAAATTCGAAGCAGGAGATCATCGATTATTTCACGGAGCTCACGCAGACTGAGATGAGCGAATATTTTCGGCCTAACCTCTGGCCGAACACGCCTGACATTCTTCCGCCTCTCCTTCAAGAGGGCGGCCGCCCTGCGTTCATGATTCGGGTGCTTATGGCGGCAACGCTTTCGCCCCTTTACGGAATCTACAGTGGATACGAGCTGTGCGAGAACGAAGCCTTGCCGGGTCGTGAGGAGTATCTCGATTCCGAGAAGTACCAATTTAAGGAGCGCGATTGGAGTGCGCCCGGAAACATCAAGGACTGGATTGCGCGCATAAACCGAATCCGGAAGCAGAACCGGGCGCTTCAGATGTACACGAACCTGCAGTTCTATCACGCCGACAACGATGCTATTCTATTCTACGGCAAGATGACCCCAGCGCGGGACAACATCATCCTCGTGGCGGTGAATCTGGACCCGTTTCGCAAGCAAAACTCGTTTGTCCATGTGCCAATTGAGGAATTTGGGCAGATGGAAAGCGATGAGTATCAGGTGCACGATTTGTTAAACGATGCGCGTTACATTTGGCGCGGTCGGCAAAATTACGTTGAACTAGATCCCGAAATTCAACCCGCACACATTTTTCTCGTCCACCGCTCCTGAGGAATTCGCAGCGAAGTCAACCCTCGCCAGCCGGGAAAGAGGCAACTAAAGAAGCGAATGTATGAACAATTTGCTGAAAATTACCTCTAATCATGAACGCCGGCCCTGAGAGCCATTTGCATCGATGAATCGCTCCGCATATCATTACAAAATTTCCGGCATGAAGATTTGGGTTGTCCTCTTTGCCGCGCTGGGGAGCGCGTCGCCGCTGCTCGCGCAGGAACCTACGCCGCCACTGGTGCCGCAGCACTCGCAGACGGTGCTGGAGACGCTCGTCAAAGCGGGTCCGGTGATGATCCCGATGTTTTTGTTGTCGATTTTTTTCGTCGCGCTTGTGGTTGTTTACTTCCTGACGATCCGTCGCGGAGCGGTCGTTTCGAGCGGTTACATGGCGACTGCGGATGCGCTTCTGCGTAAACGCGATTATCTCGGGTTGCTGGCTGTTTCCAACCGGCATGGAGAAGCGATCGCGCGTGTTGTGCAAAAGATGCTCGATTTCACAACCAAGAATCCACACGCAGATTTGCAGCAGGTCCGCGAAATCGCCGAGACAGAAGGAACACGCGTGGCCGCCAGTTTGAACAACCGCGTCATTTACCTGGCAGATATCGGGATGATTGCGCCATTGCTGGGGTTGCTGGGCACGGTTTTTGGAATCATTCGTTCATTCGGTGCCTTAGGTGCTGATATGGGGTCAGCGCGTTATATCGCGCTCTCGCGCGGGATTAGCGAAGCGCTCGTCAACACCGCTGCGGGCCTTGCGATCGGTATTCCGGCCATGATTTTTTACGCCTTCTTCCGCGGCAGGTCGCAGAAATTGATCTCCGAGTTGGAGGCAGCTTCAACGCACGTCCTCGCGTTGCTTTCATTGCAATACGGCAGACGCGCGGAGCGAATGCCTGCTCTGATCGAGGACGAACTCTAACTCGGTTGCTATCATGAATCTTCGCGGTCGCGCGCCTTTACATCATCCCGGCATTCAGCTTGCGCCCTTGGTCGATGTGTTGCTGCTTCTTCTAATTTTCTTCTTGCTCACCTGGAATGCAGCGCGCACTGAGAACGAGCTTGACGTGAAAGTGCCAAAGGCGTCGGCGGCGAAGGAGAAGTCAGCGCCGATCGGGGATGTGATCGTCAATGTTAAGGCGGACGGCAACGTGGTTGTGAACCGCCGCACCTTGAGCGGTCCCGATCTCCAGGAATTACTGAAAAACATGGTTCAACTGAATCCCGAGCAAGCCGTGGTGATTCGCGGCGACGAAGCTGGCGCCTACAAGAACATTGTCGAGGTGCTGAACATTTGCACCGAAGCAGGGGTAACCAACGTAGCTTTCGCCACTGCAAGATGAACATCACGCGCGGCGCGGCCAGTCTTTTCGGACTGGCGATGCTGCTTTGGGCCGCGAGCATCGCCATTGCTCAGTCGGACCCGGAAGTGCGCCGTGCTCGTCCGGTAGATGAACCGCCTGTTCGGCGCGCGGCCCCAGCAGACGAATCCATCGACAGAGTTCTCCGCTCGTTAAAAGAGGAGGGTTCGGAACCATCGTCGCGTGAAACTGAAGGGGCGGATCAGCGTCAACTCGAGTACGCCAACGGCTTGTTTACTCGCAAATTGTACGACCTGGCGATCCCTGAATATCAAAAATATCTCGAGGACTACCCGGGACGCGCTGGCCGGGCGAATGCTTATTTTTCACTCGGGGAATGTTATCGAAATCTCCATCGCGATTCGAATGCTCGTACCAATCTCCAGAAAGTGCTCACCGAGTACGGCGACAGCGAATTCGCCGGGCCTGCGGCATTCGCGCTCGCGGAGACGGCGTTCACAGATAAAGACTACTCCACGGCGCTTCCGCTTTTTCATCGTTCCGCCGGCAAGTCGAAGGAACCGGCGGTGGCGCTTTCGGCGCGCTATTTCGAAGCGCGCTGCCTTGAAGCTCTCGGCAAAAAAGACGAAGCCGCCGATATTTACGCGCAGGTCGCCGAGGTGGGGAATCCAAATCCATATCGCGAAGATTCCCGAGTGACGGCGGCAACCATCTTCGCTACACGGGGAAAAAAACTCGATGCGCTGAAGCAGTACGAAGCGCTGGCTAATGAAGCACAGAAACCGGCGTTGAAAGCAGAGTGCGCGGTGCGTGGGGGCTTGATCGCGCTCGAACTTGTCCAAGCGGACAAAAGCAAGCCAGACAAAGCCATGGCAGATCGAGCCGCCGCATTGTTTCAAAAGGGGCGCACTCTGCCTGACGCGGGAAAGTTCCGTGCGATTGCGCAAGTCGGTTTTCGCCGGTTGCAATTTCAGACTGGTCAATACGCGCCTTTGTTGGCCGACTATAAAAAGGAATTGGACAAGCTCCCCGAGGCTGCTCAGGCAGAGGTGTTGTTGCTCGCCGCAAACAGTGAACGCCAACTTAACCATCCAAAGGAAGCCGAGACGCTTTATCACCAGATCACTGCGAAGTTCCCGGATCGCGAGGAAGCAAAGGACGCCGCTTACCAGCAACTGATTAACGTTTATAACTCCGATCCGTCGGCGCTCTCCGCCGCCGTGGACCAATTCCTCGCAACAAACCCCACGAACGAGCGTGCCGATCAAGCCAAGCTGTTAAAGGCCGAGGCGCTTTACAAACAACAGAGTTATACCGATGCAGCGGCATTGTACGGCGAACTGCGAGCGTCTGAGCTTTCTCCGCGGCTGCGCGCCGAAGCGGCGTACAAACTTGGGTTGTGCCACGTCCAGACGAAAAACACTCCCGGTGTCATCGAAGCTTTTACGTATTACCTGCAGACGTTTCCCGACACTCCGCAAATTCCGGCCGCCCTGGCTCAGCGCGCTTTGGCCTACGAGCAGAGCAAAAATTACGCTGCCGCGCTTACGGATCTAACCATTATCCTTGCCAAATACCCGAAGGCGCACGAGCGCGAGGCGGCGTTGCAATTGAAGGCTTTGATTCTCGGGCAACAGGACAATACCAAAGGGATGGTCGATACTTTTCGGCAGCTCCTGAAGGAATTCCCAAAAAGTTCTGTCGCGGCGCAGGCGCAATATTATATCGGGAAAACCGCGTTCGAGGCGAAGGATTATAAGGCGGCATTGCCCGCGCTGAACACTGCCCGTCAACTGAACAAGGAGCAGTACTACAATCTCGCGTCCGTTCGGATCATTCTTTGCCAGTTTTACTTGAGAGATCGGCCTGCGCTCACCAAAGAAGTGAACAATTTCATGGCGGATAGTCCTGGTTCCAATGTGCCGCCGGAGGTTTTGGAGTGGCTTGGAATTGAATATTACAACGAGAAAAATTTCCAGGCCGCGGAAAAATATCTCAGCGCGCTTCGAAAAACCGACACCGCAGGCAAGGTTAAACCCGATTACCTTTTTTATCTTGGCGACGCGGCTACGAAGCTGAAAAATTTGCCCGAAGCCGAGGAGGCGTTCGCGAAGTATCTGCAAACTGCCAAGGATCCCGCGGGAAAGGCGAAAGTGTTACTGACACTCGGTGCGGTTAAGATCAGCGCTCATAAACCCGATGAGGCGCAGAAGATTGCTGAAGAAATCATGGTGCTGCAGCCCGAGGGCCGCGTGAACGCGGAAGCGCGCCTGCTCGCCGGTGAAGTCCAGCTCGAGCGCGGGCACTTCGATGACGCCGGCAAAGCGTTCAAAGGCGTCGCTCTGCTTTACGACGATCCAGCCATCACTCCGCGCGCGCTGGACAAAGCCGCGGTGTCATTTCGCCAGGCGGGTAACACCGAGGAAGCAGACCGCCTCTCGCGGGAGTTGCGCGAACGTTACCCGAATTACGTCAGCGGATAAAAGGGCGTGAGCATCGTTCCCAAACTGTCGCTACTTGGGGACAATCGCGATACCCCATGGGCCGTCGCCGACTTTGATGCGACGCAGTTCTTTGCGCGATTTTACATCGACAACGGAAACGTCGTTTGATGCGCCGTTTGCGGTGTACAACTTGGAGCCTGCGGAATCGAGGGCGATGCCCCAGACCCGATTTCCAACGGGAATTGTCGTCGCTACTTCGTTCTTTTGCGTGTCGATGATCGCAATTGCGTTGCCGCGGCCTGTTGAAACGTAAAGTTCTTTTCCGTCACGCGAGACTGCAGTGCCCATTGGCAGCGAGCCTGTCGGCAGTTGGATTTTCGACAACAATTTGTGGGATCTCGCGTCTATCACGGCGACGTAGCCGCCGTTCTCACAAGCGACGTACGCGCGAGCGCCATCAGATGAAAATGTGACCGAGCGCGGTCGACCGCCGGTTTCGATGGTTGCGATCACACGCTGTTGATCGGGGTCGATCGCAAACACTTCGCCTTTTTCTTCGCAGGTCACATAGACTTCGCTAGTACTCAGGTTGACGGCGACGCCTTCCGGTTCTTCCGAAACTTTGATCCTCCCTCGTAATTGCCCTGAATCGAGATCGATAATCGATGCGCTCGCGTCGTCTTCATTCGCGATGAACGCGAATTTTCCGTCTTTGCTGATCGCGAATTGCTCTGGGTCCGACCCGACATGCCAGCGATCGATCAACTTGCGCGCCGATGGATCAATCACTCCAAGACCGTCGGCGCGTTTGTCCGCGGGTGCGCGATTTTCATCCAACCCGGGTGCCATTCGCGGCGAGCCGCTCAACGCAACAAAGACACGCCGGCCATCAGACGTAGCGTGAATGCCGCGCGGCCGTTTGCCCACTGAGAAAGTGGCCACAACCTCGTCGGTATTGCCATCGATTATTGTGACATCTCCTGAGCGTTCGTTGCTGACGAAGACGAGATAGTTCGGCGTTTCAGCGCGCGTCGCGGCGGCGAGAAGGATCCAAAGAATCCAAGATACAAAGAGGCGATTCATAAGCGTGACGCGTACCTCTCAAAGCCTCGGCGTGCAACTGGACCCACAAAACTTTACCATTGGACGTTGAATGCCTGCCGCGCGGTAGCTTTTGCGGAGGTGGGCCGAATGTCGGATGTTCGGTGCATGCATCCGCATAACAAGCTTTTCATTCCCGGTCCGGTTGAAGTTTCCGAAAAAACATGGGAGGCATTTTCGCGTCCATTGATCGGGCATCGCAGCGAAGATTTCAGGAATCTTTACAGGGACATTCATCCAAAGCTTCAGGCGTTGTTCGAAACAAAGCAGCCAGTGTTTCTTTCCACATCGTCGGCGTGGGGCGTCATGGAAGCGTCCATCCGCAATCAGGTCGACCGTGGTGTGCTTTGCTGCATGTGCGGCGCGTTTTCGGACAAATGGTTCGATGTGGCGAAGCGTTGCGGGAAAAACGCGGAACCCCTTCAGGTGGAATGGGGGAAGCACATCGACCAGAAGGATCTTGATCGGCAACTAGCCACTGGAAAATTCGATACAGTCACCCTGACCCACAGTGAAACCTCGACCGGCGTGATGAATCCGCTGCCGGAAATTTGCTGCGTCCTGGCCAAATATCCTGATGTCGTGCTCATTGTTGATACCGTGTCGTCATTCTCTGGCGTGAAAATCGAGATGGACGCGCTTGGGATCGACGTGATGCTTACCGGTGCGCAAAAAGCACTCGCGCTGCCGCCGGGCTTTTCGTTGTTCTCCGTTTCGGAAAAAGCATTTGCACGCGCCGGGAAAGTACCGAATCGCGGGTTTTATTTTGATTTCCTGGAGTTCAAGAGCGAGCAGGCTCAGTACATGACCCCGAGTACGCCGAGCATCGGGCACGTCCATGCGCTCGAGTCCAAGCTCGATGAAATTTTCCAGGAAGGTCTCGAAGCGCGTTACGCTCGTCACGCACGCACGAATGCGCTCGTGCACGATTGGGTGCGCCGTGCGGGATTTGATTTTTTTGCCGAGGAAGGATTTCGCACGAAGACGCTGACCTGCGTGAAAAACAATAAAGGCATCGACGTTCTCGACTTCGCCAGAAGGCTGCGGGAAAAACATCACTTGGTGATTGATCCCGGTTACGGCAAGATCCGCGGCCAAACTTTTCGGCTGTCGAACATGGGAGACGAGACAGAGCAAACTGTTTCGCATTTGCTGGCGTGTCTCGACGATGTTCTGTAGGGGAAGCTGATAGCTTCCTCTCCAAAACTCCGTATGCCGGCAATTGAAGCGTCCAAACTGACGAAGGTCTATCGGACTTACCGCAAAGAGCGCGGCCTCTGGGGCGCGGTGAAAGGTCTCGGCTGGCGGCGGTACGACGAAACGCGAGCGGCCGATCAGGTCACATTTCAAATCGAGGAAGGCGAGTTTGTCGGATTCCTGGGCCCGAATGGCGCCGGCAAAACCACTGTGCTCAAAATGCTTTCCGGCCTGCTGAACCCGACTTCAGGAGACGCCCGCGTGCTCGGCTTTGTTCCCTGGGAAAGGCGCAACGAAATGAAACGGCAGTTCAGTTTGCTAATGGGACAAAAGAACGCGCTCTGGTGGGATCTCCCAGCGCAGGAATCGCTCGAGCTAAATCGTGCGATCTATGGCATCGACCGCGAACGGTTTAAGAAGGTGGTGGACGGACTATCAGAACTTCTGGAAGTGCGGGACAAGATGAACGTGATGGTGCGCGAGCTTTCGTTAGGCGAACGAATGAAAATGGAGCTGATCGCGGCGCTCATCCATGAGCCGCGTGTGCTATTTCTTGACGAACCCACCATCGGCCTGGACGTGGTCAGCCAACAACGAGTGCGTGAATTCTTGCGGATCTACAATGAGGAACATCGCATCGTCACACTGCTCACCAGCCATTACATGCAGGACATCGAGGAGTTGTGTCACCGCGTGTTGGTGATCGATCACGGCAAAATCTTTTTCGACGGCCCGCTGACACAGATCGTCGATCGTTTTTCGGGCTATAAAATTCTGAGTCTTACTTTCGAAAAAGAAGAGGCACGCGATCTGTCTGCATTTGGCGAAATCACCGAACAAACACCTGTCTCGGTGCAACTGAAGGTTCCACGCGCGAAGGTTACTGAAACCTGCCGTCGACTTCTCGAGGCCTGCGACGTCAGCGACATAAACGTGCAGGAGGTGCCGGTCGAAGACGTGATCCGCCAGCTGTTTGGCGAAACACACGGGGATCGCTCTGGATCCGGTGTGCTTGCCGCGGAAGCTGCGCCAGTCGGTTAGCGACGTCGCACCGCTGGCGATTCGCACGAGCACGGTTTGGCGAGCTCGCCACTGCAGAAACAGCCAGGCTACGTAACAACATTGAAATGACAAGATGTAGGTAACAATCAAGAATCCGTGGCTGGGAAACTCGGCAGGATGCTCTTCCCCATGGCGTCGGCGAATGTCGGATATTGCGGCGTCCACCCCAAGCGTCGCAATTTTGCATTGCTCACGCGTTTGTTGGTATCGCCGCGTTTGCGGGGTTGCTCGGATTTTCTCATCGCGGGAAGAGGTCGATTGAGTTTCTGGGCAAGCCAGCGATAGCATTCGCTCTGCAAAAGCGGTTGGTCATCAACGACGTTGTAAATCTGCGCTGCCCGCTGCGGTTCTCGATCTAACAAAAGGAAAAGGGCGGACGCGATATCGTCCCGATGTACCTGATTAACAAAGCGGTCGTTGTTTGGATCAATGGTCGCCGTGCCGTTTAGGAATTTGCTCAACAGCGCCGAACGTTGCGGCCCGTAGATCCCGGCGAGGCGCGCCATGATCCCACCTTTTTCGGAAATTAACCGTTCCACTTCTAAAAGGATCCGGCTCGTCTCGCGGAGTGGTTTGGTCTCGCTCTCTTCCGTTACCCACGAACCGTCACGCTGCGCATAAACGCTGGTGCTACCGGTAAACAGAATTCTTGCTTGAGGAAAAGCTTCAAGGAGATGGCGCGCGCCTTTTAGGTAAATCTCACGATAAGCTTCCGCATCACCGCCACGCGAGCTGGCGCAATGGATCACTGCATCGAATGCCCCTGCGCGTTTAGCAATCTCACCGCGTTTTGAGATATCGATCGAGTCGATCGAATATGGCTTTGCTGAAAGCCGCGCTGCCGATTCGTTCGAGTGCACCCAACCTTCGACGTCCCAGCCGGCGGAATGAAAGAGATCAGCCGTCGCCTCCCCGACGTAACCACACCCTGCGATCAAAATTCGCGGCATTAGTTGTAGAGTCCGCTGTCCTCAACGGAGAATCCAGTAGCCGATGCTGGACGCGCTGAGGACCAGTCTTCGCTCCGCTACGGCTCGGCAGGCAGCGCGCGCTACAGCAGTTCCCGGGTTAAGCTGTGGCGGCCGTGATTTCAATCTCGTCAAACACGTTTTTCTGAAGAGCTCGGACCTGCTTCAGCCTGATTAGTTCAAGGAGCGCGAGAAAGGTGACAACCACTTCGATTCTGGATGCAGCGCCGCTAAACAAATCAGAAAAGCGGAAGCGAGTGCCGGTCGCGACGCGCTGCAAGATCGAATCGATCTTTTCCGACACACTATAACGTTCACTGAAGATTTCCTGTATGTCCTGGCGTGCCTCCATTCGTTTCATCACGGTTTGGAAGGCACTGATTAGCTGGAAAATTCCAACTTCGCCCAGGCGTAATGGTTCCTGCAATTCCGGCGACGATCCAGCTTCCCGGACGAAGATTCTCTCTTGCTCAAGCGCACGTAGATTGAGTTCCGCGGCGGCCTCCTTGAATTTCTTATACTCGATCAGTTGCCGAATTAATTCCCAACGCGGGTCGTCCTCCGCGGCATCTTCTTCGGGAGGCTGTTGATCGCGCGGCAGCAGACTTCTGCTTTTTAGATAAATGAGGTTGGCCGCCATCACGATGAATTCGCCTGCCACCTCTATGTTCAACTCTTTGAAAGCCTGAAGATACTCGAGGTACTGGCTGGTGATTCGTTCGAGCGAAATATCGTAGATGTCGATTTCGTCCTGTTTGATCAGGTAGAGCAACAGATCGAGCGGCCCTTCGAAGACTTCGAGCTTGACCTTATAATCGGCGTCCATTTCTGCGCGACCGACTCTACAGGCAAGCACGAGCCAAAGTAAATTGTTTCAGCACGACCAGGCCGCTAAGGCAACGCAGCCTGCGGTCGCGCCCTACCAGTTCTCGTTACGCGGGAACGTTGCGATGAATCCAGACGCTGTTCACCAAGCCTAGGCCGAACATGATCATCAGCACGAACGAGCCGCTGTAGCTGATTAATGGCAATGGCACGCCGGTAATTGGCAGCATAGCGATTGTCATTCCTACATTTTGGAAGATGTGCGTGAAGACAAGCGCGGTGACGCCTACCACGAGAAGAAGACCCAATTGGTCTCCGGCGAAAAAAGCGACGAAAAGACAGGTTAACAGGAGCAAAGCAAATGCGCCGATGAGAACTATTCCTCCGACAAATCCCCATTGTTCGGCGACGGCCGAGAAAATGTAGTCATTATGCACAGCTGTCGCTGGCAGAAAGCCAAGCTCGATCTGGGTATTCGGCGCCTTGAACCCTTTGCCAGACCAGCCGCCTGAGCCGATCGCAATCAGCGATTGGTTAATCGCCCACGCCGAACCCTGCTTATCAATGTCGGGATGCGTAAAAGCGGTGATCCGCTGTTGCTGGTACGGTTTGAGGCCGAAATTAATGGCAATCGGGACGAACGCGATCCCGATCAGAATGATGCAAAGCAAATAACGCAGTGGCAGACCGGCAACGAACCACAACGCAAGCATCACAGGAACCCAGATAATGGTTTCGCCCAAGTCTGGTTGCATCAAGATCAAAAGACATGGTGCGCCCGCAATCGCTGCGGAGAGCAGTAAACGCAGTGCGGGATGCATCTGGCGAAACTGAGTCAGGAACAGCGCCAACACCATAATCCCTGCGACGACCGCAAGCTGCGCGGGCTGAAAATTGATCGGCCCCAGATGCAACCAACTGCGCGCTCCATAAACTTTGACCCCTATAAACTTCGTCATGATCAGGAACACAATGCCTGCCAGGTACATCGGCAGCGCGCCCCAGCGAACCCAACGGTAGTGGACCAAACTGGTCAGCATGAACGCGAAGACACCGACGACCACCCAGTTCGCTTGTTTTCGCCAGAAATCGGCGGCATACGGGTCGCTGCGCGTGGAAGTAGCGCTGTAGATTGCCACGACGCCAAAAACGGCGAGGGCAAGCATGACCAGTAATAGAAGCCAATTTTGGCCAAGCAATTTTCGGAGAAAAGGGGTCATTTGCTGTCCTTAATCGCTTCCGCTGATCTTTCTTGAAACTTGGAACGATTATACGCAGTTTGAGTTTGCCGCAAAACGGTGAATCCGAAGAGCAGGAGATCACCCAGTAACCCTTCGCGAGAGGTAAAATTTCATCGGTAGTCAAGGTTGAGTGAACAGGCTGGGCCTGGCCGGCGCTTTGCTCTGCCGGTCACATCCAATGAATTCAGCACCAGCGAGTTACAACAATTTCGCGTCAAAATGGGTGCTTCGCTTGTCTCTAGATTTATAGACCACTACATTACTCTGTCGCGTTTACTTTTGGAGCATGGCAATGGCTAGGAGAAAGAAAACAACGAAACGAAAACTGGCGCACCCGAAATTGCCGATGCAGCAGCAGCTAAACTTGCGCCACGAGGGGACGCATTTCGATCTACGCGCGGTCTTCGAAGATTTAAACCGGCGGCACTTTCGCAATCGTCTCCGCGGTTACAACGTCGTCTGGGGACGCCGGCGAAAACATCGACCGAGAGAACAATTCGTTTTTGGCACAATCCAGGAAGAAGATCGGATGATTCGGATCAACCCTGCACTGGACCAACCATTCGTGCCGCTGTGGTTTTTGCGATACGTGCTTTATCACGAGATGCTGCATTCAGTTGTGCCGGACGAAACGCTTTCGCGAAATCGACGGCGAGTTCACACGGAAGAATTCAATCGTCGCGAACGCAAATTTCCTGATTATCGGCGAGCACGCCGCTGGGAAGACGAAAATCTTTCGCGATTCTTGCGCTGAAACAGCGCCACCGAAGGTAGCCGCCGGCCTGTGCCGGTTGCATGGCTGTGGGTACAGGACAGCTCTTACCGCGTTTCCGTCACCTGTGGCCGGTATGGTCTTTCAGACGGCGATGGCGTCGTCGCTACGTTCTTTTTGACGAGGAACCAA
>Ga0310810_10007599_pt1 | contig 12385 bp, 13 predicted proteins | sample NCmetagenome_FD_207641 | JGI IMG/M metagenome (GOLD analysis project Ga0310810, IMG submission 207641) | Soil microbial communities from experimental microcosm in Duke University, North Carolina, United States - NC | ecosystem: Engineered > Artificial ecosystem > Soil microcosm > Unclassified ... | reverse complement strand
CGGCGGTGGCGCGAACGCCGCGCTCGGTGGAGGCCCGCCGCGCGCTCGGCGAGCTCCTCCTCGCCACCGGCCCGCTCGACTCGGTGCGGGACCAGTACCGGGAGGTGCTGCGGAGACTGGGGGACCCGCTGCTCGCCTTCCGCTGCGAGAGCTGTCGCGCGCGTTTCCGCACATTCGACTTCCGCTGTCCGGGCTGCGGCGCCTGGGACGCGCTGTCGCGTGAGCGCGGCACGACCACCGGGGAATTTGACCCCCTCCGAAGCCGGGCGTAACACTCTCCATGTCTTGATGCGCGACACGCACCGGATGCGGGAGAAGTACGACCTGTCGCTCGACAGCCGGCAGGTGGTGAGCCTGCTGATCGGCGGCATCGTCGTGCTGGGCGCGGTCTTCGTCCTCGGAGTGCTGGTGGGAAAGAAGCTCGCGGGCACGCCCCGGGCCGATCACGCACCGGACCTCCTCACCGCGCTCGACCACAAGTCCGACGCGCTGGAGCGAGCGCGCGCCGCGCCACCGCTCACCTTCCAGGAAGAGCTGACCCGGCCCACCGCGTCGACGCCGACCGCCATCTCGCCGCCCGCGACCCAGACCGCCGCCGCTCCCGCGACTCAGCCGGCGAGCGCGACGTCCGCCACGCCCGCAGCCACTGCCACGGCGAGCAAGCCCGCCACGGCGCTGCACCCCGCTGCCGTCCCGGTGCCGACCGTCGTCGCGAACGAGGCGAAGCCGGAGAAGAAGCCCGCTCCGGAGAAGAAGGTCGAGCCGGCGGCGCGTCCGCCCCCACCCGAGTCGGTGGCGACCCGGTCCGCGCCCGCCGCGGCGCATCCTGCGCCGAAGGTCCCCGACGCCACGAGCGCGACGGGAGCCTTCACGCTCCAGCTCGGGGCCAGCAACAACCGGGACGACGCCGAGCGGCAAGCAGCCCGCTTGCGCGAGAAGGGCTACGCGCCGTACATCGTGACTGCGGAGGTTCCCGGGAAGGGGACCTGGTACCGGGTGCGGATGGGGAGCTTCCCCACGAAGGACGCCGCCACCCGCTACCTGCAGGACTTCAAGCGCGAGACGCAGGCCGAAGCGTTCGTCGCATCGACACGGTGAGCCGGACCCGATGACCACGACACGACGGGTGGAGAAGCCCTGGGGCTACGAGCTGATCTGGGCGCACACCGACCGCTACGTGGGCAAGCTGCTGCACATCACGCAGGGCCACAAGCTCTCACTGCAGTACCACAACAAGAAGGACGAGACGATCCACGTCCAGAGCGGCCGTCTCCTCTTCGTGGTGGACGAGGGGAACGGCCTCGTCGAGCGCGAGCTGAAGCCGGGCGAGAGCTACCACGTGAAGCCGCTGACGAAGCACCGGATGGTGGCGCTCACCGACTGCGACGTGCTCGAGGTCAGCACGCCCGAGCTGGACGACGTCGTGCGGCTCGAGGACTCGTACGGGCGCGCCGGGACGTCCACTCCGTAGGTTTTCGGGGACTACTTCCCGGCGGTGGCGGGCGCCTCGCCGCCCTTGGTCCAGCGGTCGACCTGGCCGTCGCCGTCGAGGTCCTCGCCGATCCGGTCGATGGCGCCGTTCTCCCAGTACTCCCAGTAGTCGACCTTCCCGGTGCCCTTCACGTCCCGCTCCTTGCGGGAGAGCTTCTCGCTGGCGTCGTAGTAGCTCCAGGTGTCGATCCGGCCGTCGCCGTCGAGGTCCTTCTCCGAGCGGACCTTCTTGCCCTTCTCGAAGTAGAGCGTGTCGTCGACCTTGCCGTCGTAGTCGAGGTCCAGCGTCTCCTTGCTCACCTGGCCGTCGGCGTCGAAGAAGTAGACGATGTCCACCCGCCCGTCGGCGTTCAGGTCGGCCTCCTTGCGGACCCGCCGCTCCACCGGCCGACCCGAGGCGTCCTGGGTGGTGACGGAGTAGACCCAGACGTCGGGCTTGCCGGTGCGGTGGAGGTCGTAGGCCTGGACGTGCTCCTCGCCGGAGGAGGGCTGGTGGATGTCGCTCCCCACCGCGCTGGTGGGGCCGGCGGCCGCGGCCGGCGCTGGCTTGTGCGCGCACGCGACCGGAAGGCACAGGCCGGCGAGGGACAGCAGCCATCCCAGCGTTTTCATGGACATGCATTGTCTCCGAGGGCCACGCTGCGCACCAGGGGTACACCGGATCCGCGTGTCGTGGCCGCAGGGTGACCCTTCATGTACGTTCACCGCTGGCCATGCCCAGGAAGAAGCTGTCCACCACCATCTACATCACGCCGGAGCAGAACGCGCAGCTCAAGCTCCTCAACCAGAAGACCAAGGTCCCGGTGGCGGAGTACATCCGGCAGGGCATCGATCTCGTCCTCGAGAAGTACCGGTCCCACCTTCCGGGCCAGGTCACCTTCGAGGACCTCTAGAGCTTGGACGGAATGAACGGAAAGCACGCGGCGGTCCTGGGGGGCGCCGGATTCCTGGGGTCTCACCTCTGCGAGCGCCTGCTGCGGGACGGCGCGGCCTCGGTGGTCTCGGTGGACAACCTCCTGACCGGCTCGGAGGCGAACCTCCGGGAGCTCCGGAGGAACCCGCGCTTCCGGCACCTCACGCAGGACATCTGCGAGCCGTTCGACGTGGACGGCCCGCTGGACCTCGTCTTCAACCTCGCCTCGCCGGCGTCGCCCATCGACTACGCCCAGCTGCCGCTGGAGACGCTGCGGGTCGGAGCGCGGGGCACCGAGAACGCTCTCGAGCTGGCGCGCCGGAAGGGGGCGGTGTTCTTCCAGGCCTCCACCTCCGAGGTGTACGGCGATCCGCTCGAGCATCCGCAGAAGGAGTCGTACTGGGGGAACGTGAACCCGGTCGGCCCGCGGTCGGTCTACGACGAGGCGAAGCGCTACGGCGAGGCGCTGGTGGCTGCGTACCGCCGGACCCACGGCATGTCGGTGCGCATCGTTCGCATCTTCAACACCTACGGTCCACGGATGCGGCTGAACGACGGTCGAGTGGTTCCGGCCTTCGTCGCCCAGGCGCTCGCCGGGAAGGACTTCACCGTCTTCGGCGACGGCAGCCAGACGCGCAGCTTCTGCTACGTGACGGACCTGGTGGACGGCTTCGTCCGGCTGGCGCTCTCGGACGTGCAGGACCCGGTGAACCTCGGCAACCCGCAGGAGATGACCATCCTCGAGTTCGCCGAGGCCGTGCGCGCGGCGGCCGGCGGGGGAGGGCGCATCGTCCACCTGCCGCTGCCGAAGGACGATCCGCAGCGCCGCCGTCCGGACATCACCCGCGCCCGGCAGTTGCTGGGCTGGGAGCCGCGCACCACCTTGAGCGATGGATTGAAGGAGACCATCGCCTACTTCCGTGGGGTGACCGGGTCGGCCGCCCGCGCGGAGGAGGCCAGGAGAGCGCACCCGTGAAGGTCCTGGTCACCGGTGGCGCCGGGTTCATCGGCAGCCACGTCACCGACGTGTTCCTCGACGGCGGCCACGAGGTCTGGGCCCTCGACGACCTCTCCAGCGGTCGCCGGGAGAATCTCCGTCCCGAGGTCCGGCTGGTGGTGGCGGACATCCGCTCGCCGGACGCGGCGCGCATGGTGGAGGCCGAGCGCTTCGACGTGATGTGCCACCTCGCCGCGCAGATGGACGTGCGGCGTTCGGTGACCGACCCGCGCTTCGACGCCGACGTGAACGTCGCCGGCTTCCTCAATCTGCTCGAGGCGGCGCGGAAGTCGGGCCTTCGCAAGGTGGTGTTCAGCTCCACCGGCGGGGCGATCTACGGGGATCAGGACGTCTACCCCGCACCGGAGGCGCACCCCACGCGTCCCGTCTCTCCCTATGGCGTGTCCAAGGCCTCGGGGGAGCTGTACCTGGGCTACTACCGCGCGCAGTACGGGCTCCGCTCGACGGCGCTCCGCTACGCGAACGTCTACGGGCCGCGGCAGAACCCGCACGGCGAGGCGGGGGTGGTGGCCATCTTCGCCGAGCGCCTGCTCCGCGGAGACAGCTGCACCGTGAACGGCACCGGCGAGCAGACGCGGGACTTCGTGTTCGGACCGGACGTCGCCCGGGCGAATCTCCTCGCCGCCACCGGCGACGTCGAGGGGCCGGTGAACGTCGGGACCGGGATCGAGACCGACGTGAACCGCCTGTACGCGCTTCTGGCCAGGGCGGCGGGGGTCGAGCGCCCGGCGCAGCACGCTCCGGCCAAGCCCGGTGAGCAGCTGCGCAGCTCGGTGGACCCCTCACGAGCCGCGAAGGTGCTCGGATGGCGTCCGACGGTGGTGCTCGAGGAGGGGCTCCGGCGCACGGTGGAGTGGTTTCGCGCGGGGTCGCCACGAACGGCGTAGGCTCTCGCGAGAAGGCCCGGGGCGGGTGGCGCCCTGGCTCCCCGGGGTGTTAGGGAGCCGCCGCGACGTCTGAGACCCCCCGAATGCCGGCCGAGAACGCCCACCTCCGCAACTTCTGCATCATCGCCCACATCGATCACGGCAAGTCGACGCTGGCCGACCGCCTGCTCGACCGCACGGGAACGGTGACGCAGCGGCAGGCGCAGGACCAGTTCCTGGACAACATGGAGCTGGAGCGCGAGCGGGGCATCACCATCAAGGCCCAGTCGGTGCGGATGAACTACCGGGCGCGGGACGGGAAGGACTACGTCCTGAACCTCATCGACACGCCGGGGCACGTCGACTTCGCCTACGAGGTGAGCCGCTCCCTGTCGGCCTGTGAGGGCGCGCTCCTGGTGGTGGACGCCTCGCAGGGCGTGGAGGCCCAGACCCTGGCCAACGTCTACATGGCCCTCGACCAGGGGCTGGAGGTCATCCCGGTCATCAACAAGATCGACCTGCCGTCGGCGGACGTGGATCGGACCCGGGCGGAGATCGAGGACGTCATCGGCATCGACGCCTCCATCGCGGTGCCGACCTCGGCGAAGGAGGGCATCGGGATCGAGGAGATCCTCGAGTCGGTCGTGGCGCGGGTTCCTCCGCCGAAGGGCGACCCGGCGGCGTCGCTCAAGGCCCTCGTCTTCGACAGCTGGTACGACAGCTACCGCGGCGTGGTCATGCTGGTCCGGGTGCTGGAGGGGACGCTCGAGCTGAAGCAGCAGATCCTCCTCATGTCGAACGGCAAGCGCTTCGAGGTGCAGGAGCTGGGCGTCCACTCCCCGTTCGCCCGTCCCGTCCCGCGGCTGATGGCCGGCGAGGTGGGAATCCTCGTCGCCAACGTGAAGGAGATCCACGACGCCAAGGTGGGCGACACGATCACCGAGGCGGCGCGCCCCACCGTCGAGCCCTTCCCCGGCTTCCAGGAAGTGAAGCCGATGGTCTTCAGCGGCGTCTTCCCGATCGACTCGGCGGACTACGAGAACCTGCGCGACGCCCTGGAGAAGCTCCAGCTCAACGACTCGGCTTTCACCTACGAGCCCGAGACGTCCACCGCGCTCGGCTTCGGCTTCCGCTGCGGCTACCTGGGCCTGCTCCACATGGAGATCGTCCAGGAGCGGCTGGAGCGCGAGTACGGCCTGTCGCTCATCACCACCGCTCCGTCGGTGGTCTACAAGGTGTTCACCGTGAAGGGGGAGGAGTTGCTGGTGGACAACCCCGCCCGGCTTCCGGCCTCGCAGCACATCGAGCACATGGAGGAGCCGGTCCTCACCTGCCACATCCACGTCCCGGACGAGTACCTGGGCGCCATCCTCAAGCTCTGCCAGGATCGCCGAGGGGTGCAGAAGGACATCAAGTACCTGGGGAGCTCCGGAAAGCGCGTGCAGGTGACGTACGGAATGCCGCTGTCGGAGGTGGTGTTCGACTTCTTCGACAAGCTCAAGAGCGTGAGCCGGGGCTATGCCAGCCTCGACTACGAGCTGGCCGGATATCAGGCCTCGGACCTGGTCAAGCTGGACGTGCTGATCAACGGAGACCCCGTGGATGCGCTGAGCGTCATCGTGCACCGGGATCGCGCCTACCAGCGCGGCCGGGACGTGTGCGCGCGGCTGAAGGAGGTCATTCCGAAGCAGATGTACGAGGTCGCGATCCAGGCGGCCATCGGTAGCCGGATCATTGCGCGTGAAACCATCTCTGCGATGCGCAAGAACGTGCTCGCCAAGTGCTACGGTGGCGACATCAGCCGAAAGCGCAAGCTCCTCGAGAAGCAGAAGGAGGGCAAGAAGCGGATGAAGCAGGTGGGCTCGGTGGAGATCCCGCAGGAGGCCTTCCTGGCCGTGCTCAAGACGGAGAGCTAGGCATGGCCACCAGCGTCCAGGAACGCCCTCCGCTCGAGACGGAGCTCGGAGCCCGCCGCACCGCGGAGCAGGCCGCGCGGCGCAGGCGCCTGCACTGGTTCGATCTCGCGACCAGCCTCTGGTCGCCGATCACCGTGCTGGCGCTGGTCCTGATCCCCTACCTCATCGTCATCGAGTCCTTCCCTTCGACCGCGGCGGGGGCGCTGCCGGTCATGCAGGGATTCGGGCTGCTGATGGTGGTGTGGTTCGTGGGTGTGCTGGTCTGGCGCATGGCGGACCGTGGAGGGGCGACGCTCCGGCGGCTCCGGCACGACGCGCGGGAGCTCACCGGCGAGCTGTCACACGGGCTCGGCTCGGTCCACGACGCTGCGGCCCGCGACCGCCTGGTGGATGGCGCGGCCAGGGTGGACGCCGCCGTGGCCGCCGGGGATGCCGCCGCGCTGGACAAGGAGATCCACACGCTGTCCGACCAGGCCGCCCGGCTGGTCCCTGCGTTCCGGAAGCAGAACGCGGTGGGGATCGGCATCGGCATTGCCAAGGCCCTGGCGGTGGCGCTGCTCATCCGCGCGATCTTCATCGAGCCGTTCCGCATCCCGAGCGGCTCGATGCTCCCCACGCTGCAGATCGGGGATCAGATCTTCGTGAACAAGTTCATCTACGGCGTGCACATCCCGTGGGCGAACGTCGTGCCCTTCGTCATCGTCCGCCCGCCGGCGCGCGGGGACGTCATCGTCTTCGAGAATCCCATCACCGGCGAGGACTACATCAAGCGGGTCGTGGGCGTTCCCGGCGACGTCATCGAGTTCAAGGACGACCGGGTCTACCTGAATGGCCAGGTGGTGCCGGCTCACCTCGACGAGCAGGAGGTCGACGTGTGGGAGAAGACCCAGGACGGGCCCTGGCAGCTGGTCCATCCCCAGCTCTGGAAGGAGAGCCTCTCCGGGCACGTGCACGACATCCTGCTGAGCCCCGGACGGCGCGGCGACGGCCAGCCCAAGCAGCTCATCCAGGTGCCGCCGAAGTCGGTGTTCGTGATGGGCGACAACCGGGACAACAGCTCGGACAGCCGGTTCGGGCTGGGAGGCCCACGCGAAAGGGTGGTCTTCGTGCCCTACGGCAACATCAAGGGAAAGGCGATGATCGTCTGGCTGTCGCTCTCCCACGGGGGGCTCGGGGCCGACCTCTTCGGTGGCACGGGCATCCGGACCGAGCGGTTCTTCCGCCAGGTCAGGTGAGCCCCGGTGGGCGCCGTGCGCGGGGCATTGACGGCGGAGCACAGGCAGCGTATCCGAGACGCTCGTGCGACGGCCCCGCGGCGCGGTGAACCTGGTCAACCTGACCCTGACCGTCGCCGTGCTTTCCGGGGGCTACCTCGCGTGGCTCTGCGTTCCCCTCTGGCTGGATGATCTGGACGTCCGCGAGGCGCTCGCGGCCGGGGCCGGTCAGCTGACGTCGGAGAACCTGGGCATGGATCCAGCGGCGATCCAGAAGACCGTCGCCTTGCGCCTTGCCCACGTCGGCTACCACTGGGAGGAGCAGGAGGGGAAGCAGGTCCAGGTTCCCGGCCTGGGCCTCGAGCCGGACGACGTGAAGCTCGAGCGGGGGGCGGACGGGAAGTCCGGCCGGCTCTCGGTGGACTACGGGCGCACGGTGAAGCTCCAGCCGCTGGAGCGCTACTGGACGCTGAACTTCCACACGTCGCGGGAGGCGACCGTCCGGCCGTGAACCCGTTCTCGCCGCGCAGCCTGCTGACCACCGAGGGGATGTCTCGCCACGACATCGAGATCCTCTTCGGACGGGCGCGCCTCCACGGCCGTGGCCTGCGGGCCGGCACCCCGCTGCGGTCGCTCGCCGGTCGGGTGGTGGCGAACCTGTTCTTCGAGAACAGCACCCGGACCCGGCTGTCGTTCGAGCGCGCGGCGAAGGCGCTCGGCGCGGACGTCCTCAACTTCAACGCCGCGACCTCGAGCGTGTCGAAGGGCGAGTCGCTGGTGGACACCGTCCGGAACGTGGAGGCGCTGGGGGCGAACATCATCGTCCTCCGGCACCCGGCCTCGGGGGCGGCGCACCTCGTCGCGGGTCAGGTCCGCTGCTCCGTGGTGAACGCGGGCGACGGGACCCACGCCCACCCCTCCCAGGCCTTGCTCGACGCCTTCACCCTCCACGAGCGCTGGGGGAGCCTGGAGGGGAAGACGGTGGCCATCGTGGGCGACGTGCTCCACAGCCGGGTTGCCCGGAGCAACGTCTACTGCCTCACCGCCCTGGGGGCGCGGGTGGTGGTCGCCGGTCCCCCCACGCTGGTGCCGGTGGGTCTCGACGCGCTGGGTGCGCGGGTGGTCCCGTCCATCGACGCAGCGCTCGAGGAGGCCGACGCGGTGATGATGCTCCGGGTCCAGCTGGAGCGGCAGAAGGAGTCGATGTTCCCCACCTCCGCCGAGTACGCCCGGGCCTTCGGGCTCACCCTCGGGCGCGCCCGCTCGCTGAAGCCGGACGCGGTGGTGATGCATCCAGGGCCGGTGAACCGGGGCGTGGAGCTCGCGCCGGAGGTGGCCGACGGTCCGGGCAACGTCATCCTCGAGCAGGTGGCGAACGGGGTCGCGGTGCGCATGGCAATTCTGGAGGCCTGCGGATGAGCAAGCCGGTGGTCATCCGCGGCGGCCGGGTCATCGACCCGCGGAACCGCGTGGACGGGGTCCGGGACGTGCGGCTGGAGGACGGGAAGGTGGCCGCGGTGTCCGAGAAGCCGCTGCGCCTCGACGGGGCCGAGGAGATCCAGGCCCAGGGGCTGTGGGTCACCCCCGGCTTCATCGACCTGCACGTGCACCTGCGTGAGCCCGGCGAGGAGGGGAAGGAGACCATCCTCACCGGCGCGCGCGCCGCGGTGGCGGGCGGCTTCACCGCGGTGGCGGCGATGCCCAACACCCGGCCGGTCAACGACTCGGCGCTGGTCACGCGGCTCATCCGGCAGCGGGCGGCGGAGGCGGACCTGGCGCGGGTGTACCCGGTGGGAGCCATCAGCAAGGGCCTCCTCGGAGAGGAGATGGCGGAGCTGGGCGCGCTCCGGGACGCAGGCTGCGTTGCGGTGACCGACGACGGCCGGCCGGTGATGAGCGCGAGCCTGATGCGCAGGGTGCTGGTCTACGCGGCCCCGCTCGGATTGCCGGTCATGGTCCACGAGGAGGACCTCACGCTCTCCGCGGGCGGCGCGCTCACCGAAGGCCCGCGGGCGACACGGCTGGGGCTGTTGCCCATCCCGCGCTCGGCCGAGGTGGCGATGGTGGCCCGGGACCTCGTGCTTCTGGAGGAGGTGGGCGGGCGGCTCCACGTCGCGCACCTGAGCTGCGCCGCCAGCGTGGCCCTGGTCCGGGAGGCGAAGCGGCGAGGGCTTCACGTCACGGCGGAGGCCGCCCCGCACCACTTCACACTCACCGACGAGGCGGTGGAGGGCTGGAACACCCACGCCAAGATGAACCCACCGCTGCGGCACCCGGAGGACGTGGCCGCGGTCCGGGAGGGGCTGGCCGACGGAACGATCGACGCCGTCGCCACCGACCACGCTCCCCACGGGATCATGGAGAAGCAGGTGCCCTACGCCGAGGCCGCCAACGGGGTCGTCGGCCTCGAGACGGCGCTTCCCCTCACCCTGGAGCTGGTCCGGGCCGGGGTGCTCGGTCCGGTCCGAGCGGTGGAGCTGCTCACGTCGGGGCCGGCGGCGACCTTCGGGCTTCCCGGCGGGCACCTCGCTCCGGGCGCGCCGGCCGACGTGACGTTAGTGGACCCCGGCGCCGAGTGGACGGTCGAGGCGGCGCGCTTCCAGTCCAAGAGCCGGAACACTCCCTTCGAGGGCCGCAAGGTCACCGGGCGGGTGGTGCGGACCGTGGTGGGGGGGCGGACGGTCTGGCCCCTCGAGGAGAGACGATGACGAGGCGAGCCATCCTGGCTCTCGCAGACGGAACGACCTTCGAGGGGCAGGCGTTCGGGTCCACCGGGGAGACGGTGGGCGAGGTCGTCTTCAACACCTCGATGAGCGGCTACCAGGAGATCCTCACCGACCCGTCCTACGTGGGCCAGGTGGTGACCATGGCCGCGCCCGAGATGGGCAACGTCGGGACGAACCCCGTCGACGACGAGAGCGCCCGGCCCCACGCCGTGGGGATGATCGTCCGCTCGCTGTCCGGGGCTGCCAGCAACTGGCGGGCGTCGGAGACGCTCGACGCCTACCTCGCGCGTCACGGCGTGGTGGGGCTGCAGGGCATCGACACCCGGAAGCTGGTGCGCCACATCCGGACTCGCGGGGCGCAGATGGGGGTCGTCTCCAGCGAGGGGCACTCGGCCGCGGCGCTGGTGGAGAGGGCCCGGAAGGCCCCGGGGATGGAGGGGCAGGACCTGGTCACGGGGATCAGCACGCGGAAGCCCTACGTGTTCACCGAGCCCACCCCGGCGGTCTTCACCCCCGAGCGGCCTCCCCCCGATCTCCGGTTCGAGGTGATCGCCTACGACTACGGTCTGAAGAAGGCGATGATCCAGCTCCTGGTCGACGCGGGGTGCCGGGTCACGGTCGTCCCGGCGGCCACGCCGGTGGAGGAGGTCCTGGCGCGGCGCCCCCATGGCGTCTTCCTGACCAATGGTCCCGGAGATCCGGCCGCGGTGAGCGGGGCGGACCGCGCCGTGGCGGCGCTCCTGGGCAAGGTGCCGGTCTTCGGGATCTGCCTCGGGCACCAGATCCTGGCCCGGGCCATCGGGGGAACGACCTACAAGATGAAGTTCGGCCACCGGGGAGCGAACCAGCCGGTGAAGGATCTCCTGACCGGCAAGGTGGAGATCACCGCCCAGAACCACGGCTTCGCGGTGGACGAGGCCTCGGTGAAGGGGAAGGCGAACGTCACCCACCTGAACCTCAACGACCACACCGTGGAGGGCCTGGAGATCCCCGACGCCAGGGCCTTCAGTGTCCAGTACCACCCCGAATCGAGCCCGGGGCCGCACGATGCGCGGCACCTCTTCGCCCGCTTCACGCAGGCGATGGCGCGGTAGATTCGCGGGCCCAGCCCCCCCGGGATCGACCCATTGTCCTACCAAGCGTACCTGGACCAGCTCATCGCGTTCGCCAGCCACGAGGAGCGAAAGCCCGACCTCCTCGCCGCCAAGGCCGAGTACTTCCAGCGCACCGGTGAGGTCTTCGAGGACGACAAGCAGTTCGAGATGAGGATGGCGTCGTTCCTCGACTACTACCTCTTCGACCGGAAGCAGCCCGAGGGAGGGAAGACGCCGGCGGAGGAGTTCCTCGACGGTCGGGCGGCGGCGGGAGACGCGGCCGAGGTCGCGGCGTTCCGGAGCTTCACCGAGACGGTGCACGGGCTGTTCGAGGTCCGGAAGATCAAGCCGGGCGTCGTGCGGCTGCGGGAGCTGTTCGGGGGCAAGGAGTTCGACGTCAGCGAGCGCCGCCACACCGTGGGCCTGGAGAAGGGCGACATCCTGGAGGCGCGGCTGATCCCGTTCGACGGGGCGCTGGTCTTCAGCTCGGCGTTCTGCTTCCACCCCCGCGAGGCGGCGAAGTCGATCAAGAAGGAAGTGAAGCGGCGGAAGAAGGTCATGCCCGAGGCGCCACCGGTCCAGCTGACCTGGGAGGCCTCGAAGCGGGCGCTGAAGGCGGACCGGTACCGGCAGATCGCGGTGGACAAGATCTACGACTTCGAGGGGTCGAGGCTGTAGAGGCTGAGCCGCCCCCGGGCGCGAGCGTGGGGATGGGCGCGGGTTGAGCTGCCGTTACCGGACGCGAGTCGGTTCGTGGGCAGCCGCCGTGCCGCAACGGAGCTGGCCCGAGCTCCGGGCGCGGCGGGTTGCAGCGGGTTGCGTTGGCCGAGGACTCAGCCTCGAGGAAGGCACAGCGTGCCCTCGACGACGTGCTCGACACCTCTACGCCCGGCCGCTGGCGAGAGTCGCTCGGCCCTGATGCCCTGAGCTCACGGGCCCGGTCCCCGCCGGGCCCGCTCCGGGACGATCGGAACCAGCGAGGCCGCGGGCCGGTCGAACGCCGGCGCAACCGACAGTCCCGTCCCCGGCGTCGCGATCTCGAGCGCTCTGATCGAGGCGGACCGAGGGTCGACGCCCTGGGCGAGCGGCTCGAGGTGCAATAGCACCTTCGATGACATGGGGTGCGAGTGGAACCGCTGCATCCTCG
>Ga0310810_10007598_pt1 | contig 12385 bp, 12 predicted proteins | sample NCmetagenome_FD_207641 | JGI IMG/M metagenome (GOLD analysis project Ga0310810, IMG submission 207641) | Soil microbial communities from experimental microcosm in Duke University, North Carolina, United States - NC | ecosystem: Engineered > Artificial ecosystem > Soil microcosm > Unclassified ... | reverse complement strand
GGCTCGCGGCGGTATGGCCGGTGATGGAAACCCGGTTGGGCAGCGCCTTCAGGGGCGCAGCGAGCTTCTGGATGACACGGCGCGTGCGCTCAAACGGCTCCTTGGCGCCGTCCGGGAACATCGAGCGACCATCCTGATCGATAAGCTCGATATTCAGCCCGTTGTCGTTCTCCTCGATCAGGATGTGCTTGGACAGTTCGGAGATCTCCGGCATTTCCTGCATCGCCTGACGCAGGGACGCGGCGGCGAGCGCGAAGGCGCGATCGTCTTTGGTCTGCAGCCCTTCGACCTGCCGCTCCGGCTCGTTCGGGCCGGGGTTATTCGTGGCGTCTTCGGGATTGATGAGCGCTCTGTTCTTGAGCGTCGGCTTGGTAGGGAGGCCGTCGGTTTCAATGATGCCGTTGAAGTGGACCTGCTGCACGCCGAAGGCATCGCGCATCGAGCCGGCGACGATCTGAAGCTTCTGCTTGTCCTGCGTCGAGAAGGCGACGAGCATCACGAAGAAGCTCATCATCAGCCCCATGAGATCCGCGAAGGTCACGAACCAGCCGTGACCGCCATGGGCTGCGCCGCGTTTTTTCGCCATGCTCGCGCTCTGTTTTGCCTAGGCCGGGGCGAGTTCGGCCTCGTCCTCGTGTCGATGCTTTTCCGGCAGGTAAGCGAGCAGCATCTCGCGCACGAGCGTCGGGCTCTTGGACTCGCGGATCATCAGGATGCCGTCGATGATCAAGGTGCGATTGACTTCCTCTTCCACCAGCTTGACATGCAGCTTGTCGGCGATGGGCAGACAGAACAGGTTCGCGACGACCGCGCCATAGAGTGTCGCGAGCAGCGCGACCGCCATGAACGGTCCAAGCTTGGCCGGATCGGTCATATTGGCGAACATCTGCACCATCCCGATCAGCGTTCCGATCATGCCGAAGGCCGGCGCGCAGTCCCCGATCGCGCGATAAATTTTCTGTCCCTCGTCGAGGTGGGTCAGAAAGTTGTCGCGATCCCGCTCCAGATTGTCGCGGATGAAGTCGGCGTCATAGCCGTCCGCGACGAAGCGCACGCCCTTGGAAAGAAAGGGATCCTCAGGGGTCATCTTCTCGAGGCCGAGCGGCCCCTGCTTGCGCGCGACCTCCGCAATGCTGGCGAGCTCGTCGACCAGCTCGCGCGTGGTGATGTTACGCAGCGTGAATGCGAACCGGATTCCGAGCGGCAGCCCGTGCAGCATCGCCGCCAACGGAAAGCGGATCAGGGTTGCCGAGAAGGAGCCGCCGAAAATGATGATGATCGCGTGGACGTCATAGAACATCCGCAGATCGCCGCCCAGCAGGATGAGCGTGACGATGACGATGGCGCCGGCGACCAGCCCTAAGGCTGTGGCGATATCCATGAACTTCCCCGAACGACGCGAACGCGCGGCCACACGGCGAGATGAACGACCCTAGCTTGGGGGTCTTAAGGGCTCGTTTAAGGATTGGGAGCGCCGCTGCGTCAGGCGCCGATCATCTCGCGAATGGCGCCGCCAGCGCGTCGACCGCGAAAGGCTTGGTCACCATTTCCGCGACCCGTGCGGCCATTTTCTCCTGCCGGATCGGCCCCGCAGTTCTCGACACTTCGGTTGTCTGACATATATTGTCGGCTAAGATCCTGCCCGTGCTCAGGAAATAGCCGCACAGGATGCGCGGCCGAGTACCAAAAGCCCAAGCCTCGAACTTGTCCCTCGCCGCCGGCAGGCCTGCCGCCAATCCTTTGCGGCTTCGGCCTGCTGCGCTATCACACCCGCAGCCCGAAAAAACATAAGACACAGCCGGAGCATCCTCATGCGCGAGATCGGACATTTCATCGGCGGGAAAGAAGTCAAGGGGACATCCGGCCGGACCGGCGATGTCTTCAACCCGAATACCGGCGAGGTGCAGGCCAAGGTCGCGCTCGCCAGCAGGTCCGAGGTCGGACAGGCGATCGCGAATGCGGAGGCGGCTTTTCCCGCCTGGGCCGCGACCAATCCGCAGCGCCGCGCGCGGGTGATGTTCAAGTTTCTCGAGCTGGTCGCGAAGGAGAACGACAGCCTCGCGAAACTTCTCTCCTCCGAACACGGCAAGGTGCTGGCTGACGCCAAAGGAGACATCCAGCGCGGCGTCGAGGTGGTGGAATTCGCCTGCGGCATCCCGCATCTGCTCAAAGGCGAGTACAGCGAAAGCGCCGGCCCCGGCATCGACCTCTATTCCATGCGTCAGCCGCTTGGCGTCGTCGCCGGCATCACGCCCTTCAATTTTCCCGCCATGATTCCGCTGTGGAAGTGCGCCCCCGCGATCGCCTGCGGCAATGCCTTCATCCTCAAGCCCTCGGAGCGCGATCCGTCCGTGCCGATGCGCATCGCGGAATTGTTCCTCGAAGCGGGGTTGCCGCCCGGCATTTTCAATGTCGTGAACGGCGACAAGGAAGCGGTGGACACGCTTTTGAAGGATGATCGCGTGAAGGCGATCGGCTTTGTCGGTTCCTCATCGATCGCTGAGTACATCTACGCGACCGGCTGCGCGCACGGAAAGCGCGTGCAGTGCTTCGGCGGCGCGAAGAACCACATGATCGTGATGCCGGATGCCGACATGGGCCAGGCCGTCGATGCGCTGATCGGCGCCGGCTACGGCTCGGCTGGCGAGCGCTGCATGGCGGTTTCCGTCGCGGTGCCGGTCGGCGAGAAGACCGCCGATGCACTGATGGACAAGCTGATCCCGCGTGTCGAAGCGCTTAGGATCGGCACGTCGAGCGACCCGCAGGCCGACTATGGACCGATGGTGACACGCGAGCTGCTCAACAAGGTGCGGGGCTACATCGACACGGGCGTGAAGGAAGGCGCGAAACTCGTCGTCGACGGCCGGGGCTTCAAGCTGCAGGGCTACGAGAACGGCAACTTCATCGGCGGCTGCCTGTTCGACGAGGTGACGCCCGACATGACGATCTACAAGGAAGAGATCTTCGGGCCGGTGCTCTCCGTTGTGCGCGCCAAGGATTACGAGGAGGCCGTGCGGCTGCCCTCCGAACACGAATACGGCAACGGGGTCGCGATCTTCACCCGCGACGGCGATACGGCGCGCGATTTCGCCGACCGCGTGCAGGTTGGCATGGTCGGCGTGAACTTCGCGATCCCGGTGCCGCTCTCCTACTACACGTTCGGCGGCTGGAAGCGTTCGGGCTTCGGCGACCTCAATCAGCATGGACCGGATTCGGTGCGCTTCTACACCAAGACCAAGACCGTGACGGCGCGCTGGCCGTCCGGCACCAAGGAAGGCGCCGAGTTCGTGATCCCAACGATGAAATGAGTAGCGTGCGGACAGGCATTCTCATCGGGCTGGCCTTCGCGCTCACCGGTTGCGCCGGCGAGCAGGCCGTGACCGGGACGACCATGGTGCGCCCCGGCGCGCCACCGGAGCCGATGGCCGGGCGCTGGGTGCTCGCATCCGGACCAACCCAATGTGGCATGAACTTCGGCGGCACGCCGGAAGCGCCGGACGGCACCATTGCACCCGAGGGCGGATGTCCGGGGAATTTCTACACCAGCCGCAAATGGACCTATGAGCCGGGCGGGCTGGTGATCCGCGACCACAACGGCGCCGTGCTCGCTCAGCTTGCGCTCGCCGGCCCCGGCCGCTTCGAGGGCAAGGCGACCGCGGGGACGCCGATCACGCTCGCGCGCTGATCGGTTCGATCAAAATCATTCATTCCAGGAGTGCTGCGTGCCTGCTCTAGAGTAAGCGCGAACAGAGGGACGAACCATGGCCGAATACGAGCTTTATTGCTTCGCTCAGTCCGGCAACGCCTATCGCGCCGCGCTGATGCTCAACCTCATCGGCGCGGACTGGAAGCCGGTCTATGTCGACTTTTTCAAAGGCCAGACACGCACGCCGAAGTACCGCCGGGAGATCAACGAAATGGGCGAGGCACCGGTACTCGCTCATGGCGACCGGAAGCTGACGCAGTCCGGCGTGATCCTCACTTATCTGGCCAAGCGATCCGGCAAGTATCTGCCGCAGGGCGAAGAAGAAGAGCTTGAGGCACTGCGCTGGATCATCTTTGACAATCAGAAGGTCAACGGATTTCTCGGGCCGTATCGGTTTCTGAAGAACTTTGCCAAGCCCGCTGGCGATCCCGCCGTGATGGCGTTCCTCAAGGACCGCATCGACGGAAGTCTCAGTATCATCAACAAGCGGCTCGAAGGCCGAAAATTCCTGCTCGGCGATCGCCCGACCATCGCGGACGTGTCGCTTGCTGGCTACTTGTATTATCCGCCTGAGGAATTCGGCTTCGACATCGGCAAGGATCATCCGGCGATCGGTGCGTGGCGCGAGCGCGTCAAGACGCTGCCCGGCTGGAAGCATCCGTACGAGCTGATGCCGGGGCATCCGAAAGCGGATTAATCGTAGCCCGTATGGAGCGCAGCGGAATGCGGGATCAGCCTCGAAAGTAAGAACCCCGGATTTCGCTTCGCTTCATCCGGGCTTCACCGCCATTACTGCGCCGTCAGCCCCCCATCGATGACGAACTCGGCGCCGGTTACGAAAACGGACTCATCCGAGAGCAGATAGACGCACATCTCGGCCACTTCCGCCGGCTTGCCGAAGCGGCGCAGCGGAATCTGCTTCTCCATGCGCGCCTTCACCTCAGCGGGGTTGGGCACGACGTTGAACAACGCATCCGACATCGGGCCTTCGATGAAGGTCGGATGCACCGAGTTGCAGCGCACTTGCGGGCTCTGCCGCGCGCCATGTAGCGCGACGGACTTCGAGAGCAGCCGTACGCCGCCCTTGGAGGCGTTGTAGGCCGCGAGATTGTGTCCGCCGACGATGCCCGAGACCGATGAGATGTTCACGATCGAGCCGCCGGTTTTCTTGATCAGCGGCATCGCGTGCTTGCAGCCGAGAAACGTGCCGTCGAGGTTGACCGCCATCACCTTGCGCCACACCGCGTAGTCGGTGCTCTCGACGGTGCCGAGCGGCGCAATGCCTGCGGAATTCACCAGCCCGTCGAGCCGGCCTGCGCTCGCCTCAATCGCGCCGATCACCCGCTGCCAGTCTGCTTCCGAGGTAACATCGAGCGGATGATCGATGCCGGGCCGGCTCTCCAGATCGCTCGCGATCGCAATCCCGCCGTTGCGCACCACCGCTTCTGCAATCGCCGAGCCGATGCCGCCCGCCGCGCCGGTGATGAGAATGACTTTGTCGCGCAGCCGGCCCATGAAGCACTCCGTCATGCCCGCGAAGGCGAGCATCAAGTACCCTCAGTCATGATGATGATGGTCATGATCATGGTCATGGCCAGGATGATGATGGTGGTTACCGCGCGCATGGTCGTGACCATGCGCATGGTTCGCGTAAGCGCCGCCTTCCGGGTCGAACGGCGCTTCGATCGGTGTCAGCCGCGCACCCAAACCCTTCAGCATCGCCTCGAGCACGCCATCCGGCCGCATCCGCAGCCGATTGGGAAAAATCTGCACCGGCACGTGGCGGTCGCCGAGATGCCAGGCGAGACGCGCGAGGTGCGTCAGATCGTTGGCGCGAATTTCGATGAGCGGCTCCGGCGCGATCACCACGTCGACGATGCTGCCGTCGTCGAGCTCGAGCGCATCGCCGTTGCGCAACAGAATCGGCTCCGGAAGCATCACCCCGATCGCCGTGCCGTTCACGCCGGTGAGATGCCCGGTCTGCAACCGGCGCTGCTCCGCATTCAGAATGAGGGTATCGATCGCGCGCGCGGCGGTGGCTGAGGAACTAACGACGCGAACGACCCGAAGCATTCAGTTCAGCCGCGCCGGGCGTTCATGCTTCTCGTCCGACTGGTGCGGCCGCGCCGGCCGATCGTCAGCCGCGGCAGGCGCCGCAGCGAGGGCGGCATCCGCCTGCTGATAGCGCTGGTACGACCACCAGCCGAGCGGGAGACACGCGAGATAGATGACGGTGCCAACACTCAGCACATGCCAAGGATAGCTCACGAGCAAGGCAACGAAGAGCACCGCCACGACGATCACCGGCAGGACCAGTTCGGGCGGCACCCGGTTGCCGATCTGCTTGCCCGAGAGCACCGGCAGGCGCGAGACCATCAGCGCTGCAATGACCAGCGTGTAGATCAACGTGATCGTGGCGGGGATGGAGAGTCCGAGAAACCCGACATACATCGGCAGCAGCACCGTGATCGCGCCCGCGGGTGCCGGCATGCCAGTAAAGAAATTTCCCGCCCACTGCGGCCGGTTTGGATCCTCGATCTGCACATTGAAGCGCGCGAGGCGCAAACCCGCGCAGATCGCGAAGACCATCGCGGCGATCCAGCCGAGATTGCCGAGCCCGTTCAGTTCCCAGATGTAGAGGATCAGTCCGGGCGCGACGCCGAAGTTCACGAAATCGGCAAGGCTGTCGAGCTCGGCACCGAAGCGCGAGGTGCCCTTGATCAGGCGCGCGATACGGCCGTCGACCGCATCGAGCATGGCGGCGAAGACGATGGCGGCGAGCGCCAACTCGTAGCGGCCCTCGAATGCGAGGCGGATGCCGGTCAATCCGGCGCAGAGGGCCAGCAGGGTAATTACGTTCGGGACCAGCCGGCGCACCGGAATTTGGCGCAGGCGCTGGATGCGGCGCTGGTGGCGTTCAGGATCGCGACGCGTGTACGGCATGGCTGAAAATATAGCGGCTCGCGCCCTGCCCCGCCACCGGCTGGAACCGGAGGGTTAACGCGCCTTAGCGGAAGCGGCGGCCAGGGCGCGCGGGACGCGGCACCATCTGCTGCAGGATGCGCTCGGCTGAGGCGCGGTTGAGGCTCGAGAAATACGCGAGCGCCTCGGTCGCGTTGCGGCTGCCGTGATTGCGCCGCCGCCGCATCCGCAACAGGGCTGAAAAGCCATTCAGGCTGAAGCCGGCCGCGCGGAAGATCACGGAAATCGGCTCGTCTGAATCAGCATCGAGGAAGCGTGCGACCACGTCGGGTTGAACACGAATACGCTCGGCGACCACTGTCGCGATCGTGACGACGCAATTCGCATCCGCGAGCTCGACCAGCGCCTCGTCGAGCGCAAGCAGTCCTTGAGCTCTCCGCTCGAGGATCGCGGCAGCGCGCTCGTTGTCTTGTGCAGGCGGCATCGATCGAGTCCGTGTCCCACCGGAGCAAGGTCCGGATGTGCGAGATACGCGGAAAATTCGATCGATTGTGCTAAGCGAGATGGAAGCAGCCGGTTAATCCGCGTTTACCGTTACCGTTTTCCACATCAATATGAATTGATCAGCTGACGCGGAATGTCGGGCTCGAAGCGGTGTTGCGCAGATCGGCGATGATGGTTTCGCCTGCGAGCGACGTCTGTCCTTCGGAGACGAGCGGCGCGCTCCCCGCCGGCAGATAGACGTCGACGCGTGAGCCAAAGCGGATCATGCCGATGCGCTCGCCGGCGGCGATCGGCTGTCCCTCCTTCGACCAGCACACGATGCGGCGCGCGATCAGGCCCGCGATCTGCACCACGGCGATCGGGCCCGCAGCGCTCGCGATCAGGAAGACGTTGCGCTCGTTGTCCTCGCTCGCCTTGTCGAGATCAGCATTGAGGAACTTGCCGCGCGTATAGGCGATGCGCTCGATGCGGCCGGCGATCGGCGCGCGGTTCACGTGGACGTCGAACACGCTCATGAAGATCGAGACGCGCGGCAGGGGCTTGTCGCCGAGTTGAAGCTCGGGCGGCGGAATGGCGTTGGTGACGAGGCTGACGCGCCCATCGGCCGGCGAGACCACCAGCCGCTCGGCAACCGGCGTGACCCGCACCGGATCGCGGAAGAAATAGGCGCACCAGAGCGTCAGCAGCGTGCCAAGCCAGCCGAGCGGCGTCCACAGCCAGAACAGGACGAGACTCGCGAGCGCAAACGCGCCGATGAACGGGTACCCCTCCGGGTGAATCGGCGCGAGCTGCGAACGAATCGAATTGACGACCGACATGCGAGAATCCGCCTACTCTGCCGCTGCTGGCACGTCATGGCCCGCGGCAGCCCGCGTCAGTGCCGGATCGTCGACCGGCGGCGGATTTCGGTTCGGTGCAGCCTTACCTTCATCAATGCGGGCAAGCCGCTCGCGCGCCTCCTCGGCCTCCCGCTGGCGATTCCACATGCTGGCATACAGTCCGTTCTTCAAGAGAAGCTGATGGTGCGTGCCGCGCTCGGCGATGACACCCTGATCGAGCACGATGATCTCGTCGGCCCCGACGATCGTCGAGAGCCGGTGCGCGATCACGAGCGTGGTGCGCCCGCGCGACACACGGTCGAGCGCGTCCTGGATCTCCTTCTCGGTATGGCTGTCGAGCGCCGAGGTAGCCTCGTCGAGCAGCAGGATCGGTGGGCCCTTGAGGATGGTGCGCGCGATCGCAACCCGCTGTTTTTCTCCGCCGGAAAGCTTCAGGCCGCGCTCGCCCACTTCGGTTTGGTAGCCGTCCGGCGCCATGCGGATGAAATCGTCGATCTGGGCGAGCCGTGCCGCTTCCTCGATCTCGGCATCGGTCGCATCCCAGCGTCCATACCGGATGTTGTAGCGGATCGTGTCGTTGAACAGCACAGTATCCTGCGGGACCATGCCGATGGCGGCGCGCAGCGAGCGCTGGGTGACCTCGCGCACGTCCTGCCCATCGATGGTGATCCGCCCGCCGGTGACATCGTAAAAACGGAACAGCAACCGCGAGATCGTCGACTTGCCGGCGCCGGAGGGCCCGACGATCGCAACCGTGTGGCCGGCCGGTACCTCGAAGCTTAGGCCTTTCAGAATCTGCCGCGCGGGCTCATAGGCAAATTCCACGTTCTCGAACCGGATCGCGCCGCGTGACACTGCAATCGGCTTCGCGCCGGGCGCATCCTCGATCTCGGGCTCGCGCGAAAGGATCGAGAACATGATCTCGATATCGGTCACCGCCTGCTTGATCTCGCGATAAACCATGCCCATGAAATTCAGCGGCTGGTAAAGCTGGATCATCATGGCGTTGATCATCACGAAATCGCCAACCGTGTTGGAGCCGGCTCGGATGCCGAACGCGCACAACACCATCGCGGCGCCGAGCCCAACCGTGAAGAGCGCGGCCTGCCCTGCGTTGAGGACGGCGAGCGAGGTGTAAGCCTTCACGCTCGCGTCCTCGTAGCGCGCCATGGTGCGGTCATAGCGGCGCGCCTCGCGCTCCTCGGCGACGAAGTATTTCACCGTTTCGTAGTTGAGCAGCGAGTCGATTGCCTTGGTGTTGGCATCACTGTCGCTGTCATTCATCTGGCGGCGGATGCCGATGCGCCACTCCGTCGCGTAGTAGGTGAAGGTCATATAGAGCACGACGGTGATGCCGATGATCAGCACGTAGCGCCAGTCGAACATCCAGAGCAGCACGCCGACGATCAATGAGAGTTCGACGATGGTCGGCACGAGCTGCAGGATCACCATGCGCACGATCGTCTCGATCGCGTTGCGTCCCCGTTCGAGCACGCGCGTCAGCCCTCCGGTCTTGCGCTCGAGGTGGAAGCGCAGCGAGAGAAAATGCATATGCTCGAAGGTGATCAGCGCGAGGCGGCGCACCGCGTGCATCGCAACCTTGGCGAAGATGCCGTCGCGCACCTGGGTGAGCAACGCCATGACGGTGCGCATGCTGCCATAGGCGATGGTGAGCAGCACCGGCGCGGCGAAAACCCAGACAAGCCATGACGGGGTTTCAGCCGGCGGATGCGCCTCACCGGTCAGCGCATCGACCGCCCACTTGAAGGTGAAGGGCACCGCAATGGTGGCGAGCTTGGCGGCGAGCAGCAGCACGGTCGCCCATACGACGCGCAGCTTCAGGTCCGCGCGGTCCGACGGCCAGATGTACGGCCAGAGATTGATCATCGTGCGCCAGAGCGCCCCGCGATCGGCGGAGATCTTGAAGCTTGCGGGATGCGGAGGCGCGTTCATCGGGGCGAGGGAAAGGCCTTGTTATTGCATCCCATATAGGCGCTTTACGCCCGCCCCGCACCTTGGCTGCCCCAATTGGGCGCTTCAGCGATGGATATGCAGGATCAGGGCGTTCGGCTGGACGTAATGCTGAAGCAGGACGGGCCGCGGGCGCGCGCCGCGAATGACCGTGAGCAATGGCTCAGGTGCACCTTGAGGAGCGTTTGCAAGCGCATAATGCGCTCGACGCACGCCGCGGAGAACGAGAATTGGCGGGGCGTCGGTCGCCGTCCGGGTGGCTGCCGCTCCGGACGGGAGTGCGGCGACCTTCTGCTTTTCGGCGCCGCGCGGGTGATGGGCCGCAGTGGGCCGGCGGCTGCCGCGAATGATCGTGACGGATGGGGCGTCAATGACGGCGTGCGGCGGAAGCGCCGCCATTCGCGGGTGAGGCTTCGCGGGCCGGTCCGGCGCTTCGGACGGAGCAAGCGAAGCTTCGGGCCGTTCCGGCTGCTGCGGGGGTGCAACAGTTGCGTCGTTTGAGGGCACCGAGGGCGACGCCGCCGGAAGCATCTCTATAGCCGGGCTCTCGATCGCGGGAGAGGCGGATGGCGGGATCGCGATAGCGCTACGTCCGTCCCGCCGGCCGGGCGCCACTGAACGGAAGTGTTTGAGTCGGGGCTCCGCCGTCGCGCGCCCGGCTGGCGCCGAGAGTGACGCAGGCTTGTCCGATGCCACGGCTACGGGCTTGTCTGATGGAGCTTCGGTCATCGCCATTATCGATACTGCCGCAGGCCGAGTGGTCTCAGGGGTTGACCCTGCCGCCGGCAAGCCCGGCTCGGCAGCAACCCCCTTCGGGACTGGAGCAGCGGCGGCGGCAGGAGACTCAAATGGCTTTTCCACCTGTGCCGATAGGGTAATCGCGGAGCTTTCCCATGTCGGGAGCGCCGCGGCCAAGGGTGCCTCGATCTTTTCGCTTGGCGCCGGTGCAGCAGTCGTTTCCCGCTTTGCCACTTGCTGGGTAGCCGGTGCCGGCGACCGGGCAGCGGCTTGGGGCGGATCGGGGGGTAGCGCCGAGGTGGACGCCTCTGGCTTAACCACGCGTTTCGGCGTGACGGGTCGATCCGCCGTCCGCGTGTCCTTCGATGCCGATACGGCCCCAGGCTTTTCGATTCGGCTGGCGGGCGGCAAAGGTATTGCCTGCGCCATCTGCGCTGGCCGATCGGGCGTGAATTCGGCTTTTGCAGAGACGCCATCCTGCTTCGGATTGGCGTGTGGCTGATCGACCTTCGCCGGCGGCGCGGGCTCCGTCACCGCAGCGGGCGCCGGTATCGCGGCTGTGGCCGGCGCAGGCGCAACAGCGCTTGCCACGGGCGACTGCTCATGCGGAACAGAGGCCGACACAACTGCAGGCGGGGCGCCGTAAGCCCAGATCACCGCATAGCCGAGCACGGCGACGCTAATCCCGGCCGCCGCCATCGCCACATATCCAAGACCAACGCGAGTCATCGCCCGTCCATCGCACGCATCCGGTTCAGTTTACCAGCGGCAGCCGCGATGCAAGGCAAAAATCGGCCAAATTCAATGGTTGCAAGAAGTTTCCGGCTGTTTTGAAGGCCATCTTCATGCCTTGACGCACCGCAGTGCCAGGGGCACATCCCGCTCATGAGCACGATTCGATCCATCTGCGTCTATTGCGGCTCCGGCCCCGGCACCGACCCCGCATTCCTGACGGCAGCGCGCGAGTTTGGCGCGATTTTGGCGCGCGAGGGCGTCGGCCTTGTCTATGGCGGCGGCTCGAAAGGGCTGATGGGCGCCGTCGCAAACGCAGTGCTGGACAATGGCGGCCACGTGACCGGCATCATTCCGGAATTTCTGCAGAACCGCGAGCAGACATTGCGGCGCGCGCAGGAAGTCATCATCACCCCCGACATGCACATGCGCAAGCAGACCATGTTCGATCGCGCGGACGCATTCGTGGCGCTGCCTGGCGGCATCGGCACATTGGAGGAACTGGTCGAGCAGCTCACCTGGGCACAGCTCGGCCGCCACAAGAAGCCGATCCTGATCCTCAACATCAAGCGTTTCTGGGACCCGCTTTGCGCGCTGCTCGATCACATGCGGCGGCTGGATTTCATCAGGCTGGAGCTCGGCGTGACTTTGCTGATCGCGCAGCGGCCCGAGGATGTGCTGCCAACGCTGCGTGCGGCCGCCGCGCAGGTCGGCGAAGGCCAGAAGCAGGGCAAACCCGAGACCGTCGCACGGATGTAACTCTCATTCGTCATTCCGGCTGAACGAAACCGAGCGCCGAAATCCATAACCACCGGTCACGCCCAATCGCGCAGTTTGTGGTTATGGTTTCCGGCTCCGACCTTCGGTCGGCCCCGGAATGACCAGAAAACTACTTCACCACGATCCGGTAATCCCCCTCGACCGACTCTTTGCCCGCGAGCGCCGCATCGATCAGCTCGCGCGCAACACGCTG
>Ga0310810_10007597_pt1 | contig 12385 bp, 11 predicted proteins | sample NCmetagenome_FD_207641 | JGI IMG/M metagenome (GOLD analysis project Ga0310810, IMG submission 207641) | Soil microbial communities from experimental microcosm in Duke University, North Carolina, United States - NC | ecosystem: Engineered > Artificial ecosystem > Soil microcosm > Unclassified ... | reverse complement strand
GTGCCCGTGAGATCGATCGGGGCAAAGCCGTAGACGTGGACGGACAACGGATCGACGGGCTTTTGCCCGGTATACTGCATCTCCGGCCCGAGCGGGATCACCGAGCCCGCGCGCACGTAGGCCGGGACGCGATCGAGCGGAACCGACTCGCGCTCGATTGTTTCGCCGCCCTGAACCGGCTGCCGTTCGCCGAAGAGGTCGTACCACGTGCCCTTGGGCAGATAGAGCTTGCGATCGCCATCGTCGTTGAACAGCGGCGCCACCAGGATGTCGTCGCCGACGAAGAACTGATCGTCGATCCGAAAACCGGCCGCATCCTGTGGCTCCACCAAATGAAGGGGGCGGATGACCGGCACGCCCGTTCGATGTGCCAGCTCGTGCAGCGAATAGAGATAGGGAATGAGACGGTAGCGCAGATTCAGGAACGAGCGCGCCGCATTCTCGACCGCCTCGCCATGGGAATAGGGCTCGTGGTCGCCCTTACCGTGCGACCACATGAACGGGTAGAACGTTGCCGCCCCGAACCAGCGCGCATAAAGAATGTCTTCTGACTTTCCGTCCCAGCCGCCGATGTCCTGTCCGACGTTGGAAAAGCCGGAAAGCGTCAAGTTCAGCATGGCGCGTGTATGCGCGCGGAAATTGGCGTAGGTCGGCACCGAATCCCCGGTCGTAGTCCAGCCCAGCCGCTGGCTTCCCGCAAAACCGGGCCGCACCATTCCGGTGCTGCGTCCGCCGATGCGGTCGAGCACGCCATTCACGACGGCGAGAGGATAAACCAGACCAAACAGGTTTCGCGTCTGCGCCACCGACATGCCGGTGCTGGGCCAGAATTTCTGATCCGCGTTTCGGACGTGGTCCATCTCGCCGAAGTCGACCATGCCGAGGATTGCGCCATTCTTGAGCGCGTCGGTCCATTTGACGGCAAAGACATGATCCACGGCGCGCTCGGAGAAATAGTCCAGATATGCCACGGAGCTTTTGTTCTCAACGTCCTCGACGTTCGTGTCTCGACCGATCGCCGGGCGATTGTTGCGATCGACCATCAGGAAGCCGCGCGCAGCAAGATCGTTGAGCAAGGCAGAGTCGTCGTTGCCATGCCAAGTCCCGAACATCGGCATGCCAAATCCGACTGTCAGCCTGCTCCGGTAGCGCTCCCACAGCGCGTCGATGAATGCCTTGCTGGTGGCCTGCTGGTCGAATGCGTCGTAGTAGATGACGTCGAACGGCAACTTGCGCTGCCGCATCTGCTGCCCGACGTCGAGGCCCTCGCGACCTTGATAGCTGGCCTTGCCCTGGTGGTAGCCGAACGCCCAGAGCGGCAGCATTGCCGGACGTCCGGTGAGCTCAGTAAATTGCGAGAGGATCTCTTTCATGGGGCCGACGAATACGTAGAAATCCATCTCTCCGCCGCTCGCCTTGAGCTGCAAGCGGCTCTTGGCAGACGCGCCGATATCGAACGTTGAAGGCCGGTAGTTGTGGAAAAACAGGCCGTAGCCGGCGCTGCTCATGTAGAAGGGGATGCTCTTGTAGCTTTGATTGGACTCGCTCGCGAAGGCGTCGCGATTGACGATCTCGATCCGCTGCCCGCGCTGGTCCATGGCGGCGCGCTTGTCGCCAAATCCGTAGATGCGCTCCACACTCTGCAACTCGATCCGTGCGACCCGTTCGCCGGCGTCAATATCCCAGTTGTCAATCAAGACCTTGTCGGGTGTCCGCAGCTGCAGCGAAACGACCTCGTCCTCCAGGGATAGATTCAAGATCGCTGCAGAGGTGTTGAACGTTACTTCATTCGGCTGCGCGTCGACCCGCACGTCGACGGCTGGGTAGGACTCATCGGATTTGGTCGTCACATATTCCGGAAGAGTAGCGGTCTCAGCCTCCACCGGAACGATGCGAACGCGAAACGTCGTCGGTGACAGAAACGTCACCAGCACCTCCACTGACTCGGCGCGGGCGATCCTGAAGGAGCGATCGTTTTCGCGCATGACGGATATGCGATCCGCGCCATCGCCACCCTGAGCGAAGGCCGCCGGCTCCATTGGGCCGGAGAGCAGAACGCCTGCGGCCACCGCAAGGCAGCCGCCGATTCGCAATCGCAGGTTCGCCTGTCTCAACGACAAATTCCTTGTGATTGGCGCAGTTCCCGACGCGCCGGTGTCGAGCGGCGCCCAATGACTTCCGCGCAAATTGGGAACATCGAGAGGCCGCGCCCGAGCGTGGTGAGGAATGCGGATATTTTGATGTATGACGAAGGGCTATTTTGCGGCACGGAACAGGTCGATCGCAGCCGGACCTTGGCGAGCCCGGCCTGCGCCGAGGAACGCGGCCACTCGTGTCCATGCCTGTCGACGACCGGCAAGTCTGCCGCGGCGCCCGGAGTGAAATCGCTCCGGATCGAAACACGATTTCGCCCTAAATATTGATCCGTCGTTCTTATCCGAAAGTCTGCAGCTCTTCGGGATCATGCTCGAAGGACGGTCACGTGATGAGGTCATGGAGCCTCATCTCGCCTGCGACGACAATGCGAGCACCGCAGACGCGGCCGCGTCACAGGCGCCACGACCTGCGCCCTACTCCACCGGCTTGACGTTCGCGCCCTTCACGACCTTGCCGAGATAGTCGAGCTGCGCGCGCCAGAACCTATCGAGTTCCTGCGGACTCGACCCGATGCCGACGATACCGACTTCGCCATAGCGGCGAATCACCTCGGGGTTCTGCATGGCTTTCCTGGTTTCCGCAGCGATTCGTTCCACGGTGTCCTTCGGCGTGTTGGCGGGCGCGAAAATCGCAGTCCAGAACGGAATGGCGTATCCCGGCAGCGTGTCGGCGACCGGCGGCACCGTCGGCAGCACCGGCGAACGCTCGGCCGTGGTGATGGCGAGCGCGCGCACCTTGCCGCTCTGGATGTTGCCGAGCTGGGTCGGCGGACCGTCGAACATGATGGCGACGCGCCCGGCCAGCAGGTCGGCCATGATCGCCGAATTGCCGCGGTAGGGAACGTGTACGATATCGACGCCGGCCATCGACTTGAACAGCTCGCCGGCGAGATGGGGCATCGTGCCCACGCCCGAGGAGCCGTAGCTGTACTTGCCGGGATTGGCCTTGAGCAGCGCGATGAGCTCGCCCAGATCCTTTGCCGGCAGGTCCGGATTGGTGACCAGCACCAGCGGGAAGCTGCCGGCGAGCGTGACCGGGATCAGGTCCTTGATCGGATCGTATGGCAGATTCTTGTAGACGAGTGCGTTGACCACCGCCGAGGACACCGACTGGAAGATCAGCGTGTAGCCGTCGGGCCGTGCGCGCGCGACGGTGTTGGCCGCGATGGTGCCGCCGGCGCCGCCCTGGTTCTCCACGACCACCTGCTGGCCAAGCTGGTCGCTGAGGTGCTGGGCGGTGAGCCGCGCCATCATGTCGACACCGCCCCCCGCCGTCAGCGGAACGACGAGCTTGATCGGCCGGCTGGGCCAAGCTTCCTGCGCCGGCAGTGCGTCGCTTGCAGCGGCGACCAGCGCGATCAGCACCAGAGAATGCGCCAGCAGCCGGCGCGCCCGGAAACGGCGCGTCCCGTGATGCATGTCCATCGTCTTCCTCCCCGGGTGGCCGCGGCGGACCTCGCCGGACCTCCGTCATCCGCCGCACCTTGTCGTCGCCGAAACGTGTGCGAAGTGCTTGCCCGACGTGCGTGCGCTTGCCACGATTGTAACGGGCGCGCAGCCATAGTCCAAAGGCTTCCCGAATCGCCCGACGGCAGGAGGAAACATGTCGACGCTCAAGCCCAAGATCGTGTTGTCGCGGCTCGACGGCACCAATTGGACGCGCAAGGGCCTGCGGCCCTTTCTGGAATATCGCGATCTCGGGCTCGCGGAAGCGACCGAGGGCCGCGTCGGCGGCACCATCGGGCGCGCCATCAAGAAGTTCGAGCCGGGCGGCGGCGCACCGCGCCACACCCACAACACCAGCTTCCACCTGATCTTCGTCATGCGCGGCTGGTTCCGCACCGAATTCGAGGGGCTCGGAGAGGTGACGGTGCGGCAAGGCGACTGCATCGCCTATCAGGGCCAGATCCCGCAGGAGCACATTGAATATTCCGACGATTTCGAGGTCATGCAGATCGCGAGCCCGGCGGACTATCGCACCGACAATATCGTGCCCTGAACGCCGGGACGGGATGCGCGCGCGGTCGCCGGAACCGGGTGGGGTCCCGACGGTCCGGCCGCTCGGGGTCCGACCGGTGCATGAGCCTGTCGATGCGCCGGTTTTCGCGCTTTCGGTCCACTCGACATCCCTGATAGACTCCGTCGTTGCCGGAATCACGCAGTCCAGCGGATTGCTTATGCCGAATGTCTTCATAACCGCGACGCTGGTCGCGGCCTGCCTTATCAGCCTGGTGCAGCCGTTTCCCCTCGCCGCGGAGCCAGCCGCGGAACAGGGAGAGGGCACCGTCAGCATCTACAACCTCGACAGCGCGGCGCACACCGCCGGCGTGGCAATCGACGGTCCCATCGACAAGACGATCGCGAGCCACGCCCTGGAGCTGATCAGGTTCCTGCGCGTGGACAACGACGAATTGACGGTCTATCTCAATTCGCCGGGCGGCAACGTGGCCGCGGCCATCGAGATCGGAGAGGAAGTCCGCAAGCTGTCGGTGTTGACGGCCACCGACGATCATGGGGAGTGCCTGGGCGCCTGCGTCCTGATCCTGGCCGCGGGCGTGCGACGAAGTCCCGCGCCGGACAGCGTCGGAATCTACCGCCTGCCCGACCCCAAAGAGCCTGCGGGGCGCGATCGCGCCGGCCAGAAAAGCGCGGCGCCGGCCAAAAGAGTGCAGACCTACCTCGCCCGCATGGGCATGCCGGACCGGCTATACAAGGAAATGATGCAGCGAGCGCCGGACAAGATGCTCGTCCTCGACGCCGCACGCCTCAAGGCGTTCGGACTGGACGGCATCGACCCGGCCTATGAAAAATGGCTGCGCGAAAACGCCAACACCGAACGGCCGCAGCAGCCGCAGCAGTGAGACGAGAGCGCACGCTGTGCGCCATCCGGATCATATCCACATCTTGTTCCTTGACCGATCCGGCATGCGCGGCGACTCGCAACTTTGCTTACCGATACGCGCGACGCTCAACGCGCCTTGCGCCGCTCGAGGCCGTCGAGGTCATCGGCAATATCCTTGTCCGGGTCATATTGCGGGGCATAGCCGAGCTCGGCGCGGGCGCGCGAAATGTCATTGACGTTCGATGCCGGATACCGTTGACCTTGTGGCGATTGATGAGGTCGAGCAGGCGCGGCATGTCGAGAATGTCGCCGAACGCGACGTCGGCCTCTTGCAATATCGCGAATGAGCCGGTCGTCGCGATGGCGGTGAAGTTGACAGGACGGTGGCCTCGCGGACGAGGCGGCTCGCTTAGGCGTCGACGACGCTCATCGCGCCAGTGACTTTCATGCCCAGTTTCCCATCACCTTGCGTTGGCGGCGCCGGTGATGGGATGGCCGATCCCCAGCGGCGTGGCGTCAATGAGCACGAAGGCGACGCGGGCGCGCTTGGCGCTGCGGTTGGCCCAGGCATGGTTGGTGCCGCGCTGGACCATGACGTCGCCAGCTTTGAGCTTCACCGTCGAATCGTCCATGTCCATCTCGATCTCGCCCTCGAGCACGATCACATAATCGATCGTCTCGGTGCGATGCATCCGCGGCTCGTTGCCGGGCGGGAAGTCGATCACCGCGAACCGCGTCCCGTTCGCCGGGGGCGCGGTACCGATGATGCGCGCGCCCAGATCCTCGACGTCCTCGCCGATGGAGATGTCGGCCGGGGTGCGGTCGGTCGACCAGATCAAGGTCGAGACCGCGGCGGGACTCGGACGCTTCGCATTGGTCGCCGGCCCCTGCATGATGATCTTGGCGACGTTGTTGGCATCGTGCCCGGTCACGAAGCGGCGAATGGGCGGGTATTGTTCGGTCACGATTGCTGTCCTCTGAGGTTGTTGCATCAACGCGCAGATTCACCACCGCATGATGCACTTGTTGATTCCGGCGGCAGCGCAATAGCTCGCGCTTGCTTCCATTGGAGGTGATGCGCACCAGTTCCCGCGGGTCAGTCGAGCTTGGCGCCGACCGCCTTCACCAGGGCTCCCCAATGCTTGAGGTCGTCCTGGATGAGCTGCGAAAGTTGCGCGGGGCTGAGATCGACGCGCTCGAAGCTCACCGGACCGCTCGGATAAGCCTGCGCATTCGCGCCGTTGTTCACCGCCGCGAGCAGGCCGACAAACGCGGCGAACAGCACGGCCATGCTGGTTGAAGCGGGCATCGTCCCCTCACCGTCAGTTCTTGTCTTCCCGTTCGTGCGCGGGTCGAGCGGAAAATAGACGAGCAGGTGGGCGCCGCCAACCCTCGATCATGATCTTGAAACATCACTCATCAAGTCCGAGCCACAGGCGACGAACGGCTTTGCCGGCACGCGGGCATGGCGTCAATTCTTCCATCTGTGGGCTCCCTCACCGACGCGCGAAGTCGCCACTGGCAGGTTCCGGTTGCAAGCGGCCCACCATTCCACCTGGTTGCTGATGCAAGCTGCCGTTCGAGATCGTTTCGCCGGGGAAAGCCGGTGGTGACACTCGCGCTTATTCTCGTCTGCGCAGAGCCGGGCGCCGTCCTGCATTCCGGATTACGCCACGTCGCGGGCGCTGACGCGGCCATACTGCTGAATTCGCGGCGAGGTCGCCGCTGCCGCAGGTGGAGCGCTTTGGAGCCCGGACGCCCGGCTCTCTTCATTGTGATGCCCCGAAGCGCAGGGGCGGCCGAAGTGTGATGTGGTTAACAGAAGGTTTGCAGCCCCCGGCCTAGTCATAGGAGATCAAACAGGGAAGCCGCCAATGCGCAACGATCTTGCCGGGCCCAATCGCCACGCTTCAGCCGACCGGCCGCCGCCCAAGGCCCCCGATACGTCCGACGAAGTGTTGATCGGCAAGATCGCGGCCGGGAACCGTCTGGCGATGCAGGCGCTGTTCGCGCGGCACAACGTGCGCATCTACCGCTTCGTGCTGCGCATGGTCGGCGACAATGGGCTGGCGGAAGACCTGACCAGCGAAGTGTTTCTCAGCGTGTGGCAGCAGGCGCACCGGTTCGAGGCGCGCTCCGCGGTCACCACCTGGCTGTTGGCGATTGCCCGTTACAAGGCCCTGGCGGAGTTGCGTCGCCGTCCACAGGCCGCGTCATCCGAGCGGGAGAGCAGCGACATCAGCGATCCGGCCGATACGCCTGACGTCGCCTTCGAGATCAAGCATCGCGGAGAAATCCTGCGCAAATGCTTGGCGCGCCTGTCCCGGGAGCATCGGGAAGTGATCGATCTCGTCTACTACCACGAGAAATCGGTGCAGGAGGTTGCCGAGATCATCGGGATCGGCGGCAACACCGTCAAGACCCGCATGTTCTACGCCCGCAAGCAATTGTCGAAGCTGCTCGAGGCCGAGGGCGTCGTCGGGGCACTGTCATAGCCTGAACGACGGAGCGTCACGGCGCGACACGTCGCGGCTTCCGACATCGGCGCAGCTCGCCACGACAATGCCCCCCAATTCGGCCACCTGTGTGAAGCAGTTCACATATGCCATCCAAACACTCGTGCGAGGTTACCGTCCCAGCCTTCACGGTCGGTGGGGACTATGTCCGACCCAAGTGATGCCCCGGAGTGCGATTTCTGTAAACGCGGCCATATTGGCCAACGCAGCCAGCGGATCGCGTTCCGGCAATGGACCGACAAAGGCTACATCTTCTGTCGCGCGACGATCCCAATCGGCATCTGCGACCGCTGCGGGTCGAGGCACTGGAACGAAGAGGCCGAAGCAATCATTGAGGATGTGGTCCGGAGCGAATATCAAAAACTGCGCTAGGACCGTTTCTGGTTCGTTGATCCGATCCGTGTCGGGCCGCGAAACGCGGTCAGGGGCTGGCGCTCGCATGGCACCGCGTCGGGAGACGTTTTGGCCTACCGAACGAGGATGCGGCATTCGCCGTCACGACGCATCGAATTCGGAGCCTTCGGCCGCAATCGCGGCGAGCTTGTCCGGCGCCACCACGCTGACGCCGCCGCGTTCGAGACGCACCCACCCGCGCTTGACCCACGCGCGCAATTGTTTGTTGGTGCTCTCCCGCGACCTGCCGATCATCTGGCTGATCTCGCGTTGCGTAATGGCGACCTTGCGCCCGGGCGCGCTGCCCTGCTCCGACCCTGTGAGCTGAAGCAGCGCTTTCGCCAGCCGCGTCGGCAAATTGAGGAATGTCACGTCCTGGACCTGCTCGCTCGTCCGTCGCAGCCGCGAGCAGAGAATTTCGATGAACTTGATCGTCACATCCGGGTGGCTGCTCAGGAACGGCACGAAATCGCGCCGCTCGATGACGATAAGCTCGCAGTCGGACATGGCCGTCGCATCCGCGGTGCGAGGACGGCCGTCGAGCAACGCGATTTCGCCGAAGATTTCACCCTCGCGAAAGATATTGAGGACGATGTCCTTGCCCTCGGCCGACGCCACGCTGACCTTGACGCTTCCGGTGAGCACGCCCATCAGCCCGGTGCCAGGATCTCCCTTGGCGAATATCGTGGCGCCGCGCGGCACCCTGCGGGTCTTCATATACGACCCAAGATGCTCGATCACCGAGGCCGGGAGATCCTGAAACAAAGGATGATTGCGGAGCAGGGACAACCTGTCCCGCGTTCGCTCCGTCGGCGGTCTGCCCCCTAGAATCGACATGAGAGTTCGCTCCTCGGCCACCCGCAATGAGCAACCCGACGTCCGTCTCTACCGCACCACCGCAAGCACTCGGGCGGACGCGCTGGTCCAGCGCAAGCAGTATAGCCCAAGGCTATCGATATGGCGTCGCACTTCTCCAGATCGCTCTTTTGATCGACGCCCCTGCGCCGCTCAAGTCAAAAGCGCGGCTTTCGTAAATCGAACCTGGCACCGGGAGCGTACGCCGGAGCCACATTTAGAGGTGTGAGGCGCTTCATATGCCCGTGAAGAGGGGGCGCATGAGGTCTCGCGTGCGACGCAGCGAACAAGCCTGGTCCTACGTGGAGCTTTCAGCCCCCTGCTTCGGTACGATGGTATGGGCAGACTTTCTCGGCGCTCGCGACTGCCATGTGACGCCCATGCCCCTCGCGCTCGATTCGCCTCGCGGACGTCCATCACGCTGCCAGCCAATTCGCCCTGCACAATTCTGATTCGCGCGGCAACGTGGTTCGTGACGACCTGACGGTGGATATCCCCCGGCTCCGGCGAACGCTGCCCCCCGCGGGCGGACCGGGGTGGATGGTCGATCGGCCGCGTCAGGGATTCAAAGGCAGGGACGCGTTTGGCTTCTCGCTACGCGCCCGATCGTAAGCGACCCCCGAGATGGCGAGGTTTCGCGTGCGGGCGACCTGAACTAGGTCGGCGCCATCGCAGTGGTCTTTGCCAGGTGTGCCCAGTTCAGCTCGATTTGCAGCGGTCTTCCTCGCGCATTTGCCGCAACGCCGCGGGCACCGAAGTTCTTCGCTTTGTGAACCATCTCACCGTCCGAACGCTCCGCGCATGACAGGGTCGCGGGCGTGAGAGCGCGATTCATGCTCAGAGGGTGAACACACATGCAAATGCATCAAATCCGCTACTTCCTGGCGCTCTGCGAGGAGCGCAATTTTACCCGGGCAGCCAAGCGCAGCGGGGTCGCGCAGCCTTCGCTGACCAATGCGATCCTCGCGTTGGAGCGGGAGTTGGGCGGACGGCTATTCCAACGCAAGCCGGCAATCGCGCTCACTGCGCTCGGCTACGCGGTGCAGCCGTATTTGAGCCGGATCGCGCAAAATGCGGATCATGCGCGGCAAGCGGCGCAGGCGCTCGCCGATCTGCATTCGGCGAATTCCGAGGCCGCGACGCTCCACCAAGCCGCAGGGTCCTCCCTATGCTCCTCGAGCTGATCGCAACGCCGCTCGTCCTCGGTTTTCTCCTCATCGCCGCCCTTGGCCACGTGCTTCTCACCGCCGCCATCTACCAATGTCTGCGGGGGGATGATGTCGGCGGCCGGGGCCAAAAGGCTCCCGCGCGCGGCGGCGCGGGATGCCTTGCCGGCGTTGTCGGCCTCATTGCGGCCGCTCCCGTCACCCAGAGCTGAGACCAGCTCCGGCCGCGGGCCGGCGTTGCGAGAGACGATCAAGCGGCCGGGCGTCGCGCACCAAGTTTTGGATCCCACGGTCGACGGCGGGTCCCGCATATTCTCAGGCACAGAAAGCCGCGATGCGATTGCGGGCCAAAGCCCGGCTTCGCGAACGCCATCCCGAGCGACCTCGCCGGTTGAGGCTTGTGCGATGCCGTCGCCACTCCCTACAATCTTTCAACAAGGAGAGAGCGCCCGGTCGGGTGGGCGCCAGTGGGAGGGCGGCAGATGCGGCGCTTCGGCCAAGCGTTGATGCACGCGCTCGGTTTCGCCATTATCGCAGCCAGCGCATCGGCGCAGACCGCCTATCCATCGAAGCCGCTCAGGATCCTCGTTCCCTATGCGCCGGGCGGTTTGACCGACGTCGTCGCCCGCCTCTATTCCGAGCAACTGCGACAAAGCTTCGGCCGCGGCGTGTTCGTCGAAAACAAGCCCGGCGCCTCGGGGATCATCGCAATCGAGGAGATGGCGCGCGCCAAGCCCGACGGCCATACGCTGATGATCGGCAACATCTCGACCAACGGATTGACGCCGATCCTGCTCGCAAAAAAGATGAAGATCGACTACGCGCGTGACGTCCAGATCATCACCCCCCTGGCGGATGTTCCCGTCTTCTTTCTCGCCACCACGACGAACTTCCCGCCCGCCACATTCGCCGAGTTCCTGGCATATGCCAAAGAACACCCGGGCAAAGTCCGCTATGGAAGCGCCGGGATCGGCAGCTATCAGCAGATCAATACTGAAATCCTCGCCAAGCGCGCCGGTCTCGATCTGCTGCACATTCCGTTCAAAGGTGGCGGCGCCGAGATCATCCGCGATCTCGCCAATGGCGACATCCAGGTTTCGTGGTTCAACATCACCAATCCGATCGGAATGATGAAGGCTGGGCGGGTGCGCGCGCTCGCCATCGCGGCCGAGCGGCGGCTTGCACAGCACCCCGAGGTCGCGACCCTGGCGGAGGTCGGCTTCCCCGGCATTCGCGCCTCGCAATGGGTGGCTGCGTTCGCGCCGTCGGGCGTCGCGCCGGACATTATCGAGACCCTGCGTCAGGCCTTCGCGAGGGCGATGACCGCGCCCGAAACGCACGAAGCCTTCGAGCGCGGCGGCATGGTCGTTCCGGCGCGAACCTCGCTCGAGGACCCCAAGGCCTGGCTGCGGAACGAAATGGCGAGCTGGAAGCGCGACGTCGAGGATGTCGGCATCGTGGTGGAGGAGTGAGCTTGCGAATTGGAATCCTGCTGGGCGATGATATCGGCCTCGAAGTCGTTCCGGAGTGCGTCAAGGTGATGAAGGCCGCCGCCGCACGCGAGCGGCTAGAGATCGAATGGCAACCGCTGCCGATCGGCAAGCGCGGGCACGAGGAGCACGGCAACACGCTTCCGGCGGTGACCGAACAGAGCCTGCGCGCGCTCGACGGCTGGGTGATGGGACCGATCGGGCACGCCGCCTATCCGCGCGGAGATGCCACCTGGGTGATGCCGCCGGTGCGCAAGAAGTTCGACTTGTTCGCGGCGGTGCGGCCGGCGTTGTCCCATGCCACCATTCCGTCGATCCACAGCAACGTCGATATCGTCTTCCTGCGCGAGCTGACCGAGGGGATGCTCTATTCCGAGACGGTGGTCGCGGGTGCTCCCGAGTTCCGGCCCAATGACGACATCACCGTCGCCATGCGCGTCATCACGCGCAAAGGATCGAACCGGGTGGCGCGCGAGGCGTTCGAGATCGCCCGCACCCGCACTCGCAAGAAGGTCACTGCTGCGCACAAGGAACCGGTGTACCGCCTCGCCTGCGGCATGTTCGCCGAGGAATGCCGCAAGGTCGCGCGCGAGTACCCGGACGTGGCGTTCGAGGAGATGATGATCGACTCGATCTCGATGAAGCTGGTGACCGCGCCACAGCAGTTCGATGTCGTGGTGACCACCAACCAATTCGGCGACATCCTCACCGATATCGGGGCCGGCCTGGTCGGCGGGCTCGGGCTGGCACCCGGCCTGTGCGTCGGCGAGCGCCAGGCGATGGCACAGGCGACCCATGGCTCGGCGCCCGACATCACCGGACGCAACATCGCCAATCCGTACGCCATGATCGTCTCGGGCCAGATGCTGCTGGCATGGCTCGGCCGCAAACGCAACGAGCCGAAGGCGACCGCGGCGGCGAACCGCATCCATACCGCGGTCAACAGCGTGATCGCCGGGGGCAAGCA
>Ga0310810_10007595_pt1 | contig 12386 bp, 11 predicted proteins | sample NCmetagenome_FD_207641 | JGI IMG/M metagenome (GOLD analysis project Ga0310810, IMG submission 207641) | Soil microbial communities from experimental microcosm in Duke University, North Carolina, United States - NC | ecosystem: Engineered > Artificial ecosystem > Soil microcosm > Unclassified ... | reverse complement strand
CACCTGAAGGTGGGGCGCGAGCTGCCCTGGCCCTTGCCGCGGCGTCACTTCAAGCCGGACGTCGCGGTGCGCACGTACGAGGAGCACCTGACGGCGTGGGAGACGATGGATCGCCTCGGCTTCGACGGTGTGGGCTTCAACGAGCACCACACCTCGCCGTACGGGCTGATGAACTCGCCCAACCTCATGGCGGCCTCGGCCGCCCAGCGCACGCAGCGCATCAAGCTCCTGATCTACGGCAATCTCCTGCCGCTGCACGACCCGCTCCGGCTGGCCGAGGAGCTGGCCATGCTGGACTGTCTGTCCAACGGCCGCATCGTCTCCGGCTTCGCCCGCGGCATCCCGCGCGAGCACAATGTCTACAAGGTACCCCTGCGCGACTCGCGCGCGCGCTTCGAGGAGGCGTGGGAGATCATCCGGCGGGCCTGGACGGAGGAGTCGTTCTCCTACACCGGGAAGTTCTGGTCCTACGAGAACGTGGCGATCTGGCCACGCCCCGTGCAGCAGCCACGCCCACCCGTGTGGGTGCCGGTGACCGGCAGCAAGGAGACGATCGAGTGGGCGGCCAAGCACGACATTCCGATCACGCCGGGGCTCGTGCCGACGAAGGGGCTGCGCGAGGACATCATCCGCTACTACGCCAGGTGCCTGGCCGAGCACGGACATCGACTCACGCCCGAGCATCTGATCGTCCAGGCCAGCGCGTACGTCGCCGACAGCAAGGCCCAGGCGGTGCGCGAGGCCGGCCCGTACACGCTCTACTTCAACCAGACCTTGTTCAGCCACGGCAACGTGAGCGACGCCTCGCTGCAACGCGACGCCGGGTATCTCACGTCCGGCTCGTTCGACTATGTGCGCCCGGAGAACCTGCACGCGGTGTCTGGTGACCGCGAGCGCTTCCGCGGGATGACGATGGCCGACGTCGAGCGCGATGCGCAGCAGATGGCGTGGGGGACGGCCGACGAGGTCATCGAGCGCATCATCGACGCCGCCGATCACGCCGGGGCGGGGACCGTGCTCGTGAACATGAACCGCGGGGCGATGCCGTCGGCGATGTTCCTCGAGCAGATCCATCAATTCGGGGCAAAGGTTCTGCCCGCGCTGCAGGCTCATCGCGTGACGCGCACGCTGGTGTAGTGGCGCGCGTGGCCTGCGCGGGCGGGGCGCGGAGGACGGGCGGGCCGCGGGCGCGCCTGCATGGCTCGCCTGTCGCTGTAAGTCGCTCCGGGCTCGGCTCGGTCGAGCCCCCCATTCCCCCCTAGGGGGCTAAGCCGTGGCCACTTCGAGTTGTTGGCGGCTCCCTCGCCGAGCCGTCCGCTCCAACAGCGACGACGGCTCGCCATGATGGCGCGCCCGCGGCCCGCCCGTCCTCCGCGCCCGCCAGCGCCGCCCACCTGAGCCACTGACCAGCATGCGCGTTCTGACGACTCTGCCCCAGGACGACCTCAACGATGTCGCCGCCGTGGCGCGGGCCGCCGAGGAGGCTGGCTACGACGGCCTCGTCACCATGGAGAATCGGAACGAGCCGTTCCTCGCTCTCGGCGTTGCCGCGGTGAACACGGAGCGGATCGGGCTGGCCACGGGGATCGCGATTGCGTTTGCGCGGAGCCCGATGGCGGTGGCGAATGCGAGCTGGGATTTGCAGGTGGCGTCGCGGGGGAGGTTCGTGCTCGGGCTGGGGTCGCAGGTGCGGGCGCACAACGAGAATCGGTTCAGCGTGAAGTGGACGCCGCCGGCACCGCGGCTGCGGGAGTACGTGCAGGCGCTGCGGGCGATCTGGCGGTGCTGGGAGAAGGGAGACAAGCTCGCGTTTCAGGGGGAGCATTACCGGTTCACCTTGATGACGCCGAACTTCGTGCCGACCTCGCGGCACCTGCCGATGGTGCCGGTGACCCTGGCGGCGGTGGGGCCGGCGATGCTGCGCGTGGCGGGCGAGGTCGCCGACGGCGTGCGGCTGCACCCGTTCTGCACACGGCGCTACGTCGATGAGGTGGTCATGCGCGAGCTGCGCACGGGGTTCGTCAGGAGCGGCCGTGCGCGGGGGCAGTTCGAGATCTCGGGCGGCGGCTTCATCGCCACGGGCGCCGACGACGAGGCGGTGGCGAGGATGGTCGAGTGGGTACGTTACCGTGTCGCGTTCTACGGCTCGACGCCGGCGTACTGGCCGGTGCTGGAGGCCCACGGCCTGGGCGAGCTGGGACGGAAGCTCAACGTGATGTCCAAGGCCGGGCAGTGGGACCTGATGGCGCGGGAGATCTCCGACGACGTGGTGCGGCTGTTCGCCGCCATCGGCACGCATCGTGATCTGGCCAAGGCCGTCGCGGAGCGCTTCGGCGGCGCGGCCGACGCGGTCGGGCTATCCGGCGGCTACGGCACGCGGCAGGACATCCCGGTGGACCTCATCCAGGATCTGCAGCGCATCCCGGCAGTGTTCTGCGGGTTCCCGATAGGCTGGTAGGGTCGAAGGGGCGCCGCGCTCAGCTCGAGCGCGGCGCCGCGGCAGCAGGAACGCGTCATGGCCGCTGGACGTCACCTCGCCCGGACATACGGTCACGCCCTCGACGGTCCGGAGACCAAACTGCTTCGATATCGCGCACTTTGAACCGGAACGACATTTGCTCACCGTCGATTGCCGCCGACCATTTGAGGGCATCCACGGTGCCGACGTAACGGGGTTCATCATGCCGAGATCGAGATCGATGCTGCTGGCAATTGCGGTGACCGCGGCGATCGTCGCCCATGGCGGCTCGAGGCCGAGCGCGACGACGGCGGGGGCGGATTCAATTCGCGACGCGAAAGGTCAGGTGCCGACGAGCGCAGGCGCTGACGGGGCGCAGCGCGCCGAAGCGTCCGGGTCGAGCCGGCACTCGCCCACGCTCGCCGGCGGCAACGACACCGGCGAGATCCGACTCAACCACGGACGCCAGCCGCGCGATCACGTCGCGTACGCCCGCGCCATCCGCGCCGGCCGCAACGCGATGGCGAGCTGGCCGACCGCACCGACCGCGTTGTCCGGCGCGATTCTTCCGCACCGCCGCATTGTCGCGTACTACGGGAACCCGAACTCCAAGAAGATGGGCGTGCTCGGCGAGTATCCCGAGCCACAGATGCTGACTATGCTCGACGAGACCGTCGCCATGTGGCGCACCGCGGACACCTCGACACCCGTGATTCCAGCCATTCACCTCGTGACGGTCGTCGCGCAGGGATCCGCAGGACCCGATGGCAAGTGGCGGCGGCGCGAGGATCCTCAGATGATCGAGCAGGCCTATCGGTGGGCGCAGAGCCGTGAGGGCTTGCTCTTCGTCGACGTCCAGGCGGGCCGGAGCACGCTGCAGGAGGAGCTGCCGCTGCTGCTGAAGTACCTCGAGCGTCCAGACGTCCACCTGGGCCTTGATCCAGAGTTCTACATGCACCACAAGCGCGAGGGTGTCCGTCCGGGCGTGAAGGTCGGCCAGATGATGTCGAGCGACGTGAACTACGCCATCGACCTTCTGGGGCAGGTTGTGCGAGACAAGAATCTTCCGCCCAAGATCCTCGTCGTGCACCGCTTCCGGGCCGACATGGTGCCGGACGCGGAGAACATCAAGCCGACACCAGCCGTGCAGGTGGTCATGCACATGGACGGCTGGGGCCCCGCCTGGCTCAAGTTCGACTCGTACAAGGACTACATCGTGCAATCCCCGGTCGCGTTCACCGGCTTCAAGATCTTCTACCGCCAGGACGCGAAGACCGGTGACCCGATCCTCACGCCGGTCGAAGTCCTGCGCCTGCTGCCGGCTCCGATGTACGTCCAGTATCAGTGAGCGCCGGCGCGCGGCCTTCAATCTCGCGCGGCTGAGCCGCCTTGACCTCCGGGCGGCGCATGGTGTGAATGCCGGTATCCTCCGTCTATGCGCCGATTGCCGCCGACCGTCGCTGCCATCCTGTTCGCTCTCCTGACGGCGTCCGGGCTTGGCGGGTGCGTCGGCCACGTGCAGTTCGCCAACGCGCATCCTGGCGGTGCTCGATCCCAGCTGACGATTCCCGGGACGATCACGAAGCCCGAGGGAGATGGTCCGTTTCCCGCGCTGGTGCTGCTCCACGGCTGCAGCGGAATTGACTCCCATCACAAAGACTGGGCGACCGCGCTTGCGCACGAGGGCTACGTGACGGTTCTCGTGGACAGCCACGGCCCGCGGCACATGGCCGAGAGCTGCACCGGAGCGTCGGCAGCCGGGGACCGCATCTGGGACGCACTGGGGGCGCTGCGTCACCTGCGGTCCCTGCCGTATGTCGCCGGTCATCGGATCGGCGTCATGGGGTGGTCGGAGGGTGGGGCCGTGGCGCTGCGAGCGAGCAGCGACCGCCTCGCCGACCACGTTCTGAAGGAGCCCGGTTTCCGGGCGACGATCGCGTTCTATCCCGGTTGCGGAGGCAATCTTTCGACCGACACGACGGCGGCGGTGCTCCTGCTCCTGGGCGAGAAGGACGACTGGACCTCTCCGATACCGTGCGTACAGATCGCGACGGAGCTGCAGCAGGCGTCACGCCCCGTCGAATACGTCGTTTACCCGAACACGACCCATGGGTTCGACCAGAGCTGGATGAGGGGCGACGTGACGTACCTGGGCCACCTGATGCGATATGACCCGGTGGCTACCGGCGACGCGCTGACACGGATCCGATCATTCCTCCAGCGCCATCTCCGGCCGGCGTGACGTCGCGAAGGCGCCGGCGAAGCGCCTCGAGGTAGAGCGCTTCGTCGGCGGCGCTGGCGGCGGGCCAGAGGACCGCGAGGCGAGGGCAGCGCTGGTTCAGCCCGGCACCCGACTCATTCGACCGCCTCGTGCGCGCGCAGCAGCAGTGACTGCGGGAGCGTGAGCCCCAGCGCCCGGGCGGTCTTGAGATTCACGAGCAGCTCGAAGCGAGTCGGCTGCTCCACGGGAAGTGCGGTGGGCTTCATGCCCTTGAGCACCTTGTCGGCGTAGATCGCGGCCCGGCGAAAGATCGTGAGATGGTCCGGTCCGTACGACATCAGCGAGCCGGGCTCGAACGTCTCACGCGAGTACGCGCAGATCGGCACGCGTCGGGCCAGGGCGAGCTTCGGAATCACGGCGCGCGCCTGAAAGAAGAGCCCGTCGGGGGCGAGGACGGCCGCCTGCAGCCGCGACTTCACCATGGTGTCGAAGGCGCGCTCGAGGTCGCCGAGCGTCCGCACCTCGACCAGCTGCAGCGTCAGGCGGAGCTGCGCCGCTGCCGCTTCGCTCTCCTCGATGTACCGGCGGGTGATGTCGACGTTCGGGTTCACCAGCAGGCCGACCCGGGAGACGCTGGGGATGGCCTCCTTGAGATACTCCAGTCGCTTCGCGCACAGCTGAACGGCAAAATTCGTCAATCCGGTCACGTTCCCGCCGGGATGGGCCAGGCTCTGCACGAGTCCGGCGGCGACCGGGTCCGGGACCACGATGAAGACGATCGGTACGGTCGTTGTCGCCGCCTTCGCCGCCCGGGCCGCCGAGGCTCCGGCGGCAAGCAGCAGGTCGGGCTTCAGCGCGACAAGCTCGGCCGCCATGGCGCGGAAGCGCTCGGGCTCCTCGTTGGGGAAGCGATGCTCGGCGATGATCGTCTGCCCCTCCACGTATCCCAGCTCGCGTAGCCCCTGGCGGAGCGCGTCGAGGTAGCTTCCTCGGTGGCGTTGGCCGCGTGCCAGAGCACCGCGAGGCGCGGCAGGCGCCGGCCCGGCTGCGCGGAGACGATCCTCGGCCAGCCGGCCGCAACCCCGCCCAGCAGCGCGATCAGATCGCGCCGTCTCACCGCGTTCGGGAGCGGCCGGACGGCGTCACTGCGGCGGGCCCGGCGCGGCGCGGCTGGCCCCGCGCCCGGGCCTTCAGGGCCTCCACGGCGCGGTCGCGCGGCGGCGCCGTCGTCACCAGCGTGCCGATGAGCGTGCGCGCCGCCGCGGCGACCTCGTCCACCGCGCGAGCGAAGGCCTCATCGTTGGCCTTCGAGGGCTTCGTGAAGCCGCTCAGCTTGCGAACGAACTGCAGCGAGGAGGCACGGATCTCCTCCTCGGTCGCCGGCGGGGCGAAGTTGTAGAGCGTCTTGATCGCGCGGCACATGGCGTGATGCCGGTCGTGCCTAGCGCTGGTTCTGCGCCCGGTCGGCGATCTCGACGGTCTTCTTGTCCTTGTCGAACTTCAGCGTCTTCTTCGTCTCCACGTCACCGCCGGTCACGCGGATGAAGAAGGTATCGTCGCCGTACTCGATCGAGTGGATGTCGCCCACCGCGAACACCGCGGCCTTCCCCGGCTCGTTGAGGAAGTCCTTCTGTAGCTCCACCTCGGCGTGGCCCGGCTTGCTGCCGTCGTCGATGCGGCGCCACCGGCGCATGCGCGTGGGGTTCTTGTAGTTGCCGTAGATCACCCAGCACGGCCCGTGGTCGTGGATGGCGGAGTTGCCGCCCTTCTCGCGCCCGTGCACCAGCACGTGGACGTCGGTCTCGGGATCGTGACCGATCGTGGTGCGCACGGTGTAGGGGACGGGATCGCCGAGGTGCTTCTTCAGCAGATCGGGATTCACCAGGAGCTTCTCCAGGTGATCGCGGATCTCGGCCAGGCCCGAGGGCACGCCCTTGGCCTTGATGGTGGCGCGGGTATCGGCGAAGAACTGATCGAGCGTGTAGTGGCTCATCGGGCGGCTCCTTTCACTGACTGGCCTCGGACGGCGGGGCCCCCGCCCCGCGACGTCCTGCGGCTCGCACTGCATTCCAGCTTCCGTAGCGTCCGTTCTCGACGGAGGTGAGGAACTCGGACACGAGCTGGTTGAACAGGCCCGGCTCCTCGATGTTCACGGTATGGCCGGTCATCGGCACGACGACCAGGCCGGCGTGCGGGATGTGCTTCTTCATGAAGAGGCCGGGGCCCAGGCACGGCTCGTCCTGATCGCCGACGACGATGAGTGCCGGCGCGGCGATCTGCTTCAGCTCCGGTTCGAGCTGGTAGATGGTCTTGCGCTTGAGCTGGACGCCGCGCGCCATCAGGGCCGAGCCGACGCCGGAGTGGTCGAGCACGTTGCGCATGAACTCGGCGTGGCCCTTCGGGTCCTTCTCGGCGAAACCGCGGCGGGCCGGGTTGGCCGCGAAGTTCCGCGCCTTGGCCTCGGCGCCCTCGCGCTCGTAGAGATCGGCCTGGGCCGCCGACCGCTTCCGGAACTCCTCGGGGTTGTCGCTGCCGCTGCCCGCGCCGCAGATGATGAGGCTCGCGCAGAGGTCGGGGTAGCGGATGCCGAAGTTCAGGGTCACGCCGCCGCCCAGCGAGAGCCCGCCGACGTGGGCCTTCGTGATGCCGAGGTGCTGCATGAGCGCGCGCAGGTCCTCGACCAGGATCTCGACGGAGTAGGCGCTGCCGTCCTTGGGCACCTCCGAGGGCGGGTACCCGCGGTAGTTCCAGGTGACCACGCGGTAGCGCCGCGAGAAGTAGCGGACCTGCTGCTCCCACGAGCGGTAGTCGCCGCCGTACTCGTGGCACCAGATCAGCGGAAAGCCGGAGCCGGTGTCCTCGTAGTGGACGTCGATGGGGCCGGTGGTCGAGGCGAGGCGAGCGATCGGCATGGATCCTCCAGGGCGCGGCGTCGTGCTGGGCGAATCATATCACCCGGTCCGCGACCGACCGGCTCGGTGATAACATCCGCCCCATGGCTGACAAACCAATCCGCGTGGGGTTCGTGGGGGCCGGGGCCAACACTCGCAAGCATCACATTCCCAAGCTCAAGGCGCAGCCGGGCGTGTCGCTGGTGGCCGTCGCCAACCGCACCAAGGAGTCGGGAGAGCGGGTGGCCAAGGAGTTCGGCATCGCCCGCGTCGAGGACGACTGGCGCCGGGTGATCGAGGCCAAGGACGTCGATGCGATCTGCATCGGCACCTGGCCCTACATGCACCGCGAGCTCACCGTCGCCGCGCTCGGAGCCGGCAAGCACGTGCTGTGCGAGGCCCGCATGGCGATGAACGCCGCCGAGGGGCGCGAGATGCTGGCGGCTTCGCGCAAGGCGCCCCAGCTCGTCGCCCAGCTCGTGCCCGCGCCCCACACCCTGGAGGTCGACCGCAAGCTCACGGCGCTGCTCGCCGAGGGTTGGGCCGGCGAGATCCACGCCGTCGAGGTGCAGGGCACGCAGCAGGCGCGCTTCGCCGAGCAGGGTGATGCGATGCACTGGCGCCAGAACCGCGCGCTCAGCGGCAACAACATCCTGAACATGGGCATCTGGTACGAGGCGATGATGCGCTGGCTGGGCCCCGCCAAGCGCGTGATGGCGATGACCAAGATCGCCCGGAGCAAGCGCAAGGACGAGAGCGGCGCCTGGCAGGACGTCACGGTGCCGGATCACGTCGACATCCTGGTGAACTTCAAGACGTCCGTCGGGCACCTGCGCTTCAGCTCGCTCACCGCCTTCGCGCCCCCGCCCGAGGCGTGGATCTTCGGCAGCGACGGCACCCTGCACGTCGAGGTCGACGCGAAGCGGCTCACCGGCGCCCACCGCGGCGACACCGCGATGGCCGAGATCGCCATCCCCGCCGCCGAGCGCATCGGCTGGCGCGTGGAGGAGGAGTTCGTCAACGCCATCAACGGGCGCGAGAAGATCACGCACACGAACTTCGAGGACGGCGTGCGCTACATGGAGTTCACCGACGCCGTCGCCAGGAGCTACGCCACCGGTCAGGCCGTCGACGTCAAGGAGCTGTGAGATGAAGACCATCGTCGCGTTGCCGGGCGAGGGGATCGGAATCGAGGTCGTCGATGCGACGCTGGAGGTGCTGACCGGCACCGGCCTGCCCCTGAAGATCCTCACCCCGCCCCAGGGTGCGGCGGCCAGCAAGAGCCACGGCACGCCGCTGCCCGAGGAGACCAAGCGGGCGGCCCGCGAGGCCGACGGCGTGCTGTTCGGTGCGGCCGGACCATCGTCGTCACCCGTCGTCTCCTGGCTGCGCTGGGAGATGGACGCCTTCGCCGGGGTGCGGCCGATCCGCTACTACCCCGGCATGCACTCGCCGCTGGCCGACCCCGACGGCATCGACTACATCCTGCTCCGCGAGAACAGCGAGGGCCTCTACCCCGGTCGCGAGGGCGATCTGGCCCAGGTCGTCAAGCTCATGCCGGAGCTGAGCGATCGCACGGGCCGGAGGATCACCCACTACGGCACCGAGGGACGCTTCGCCGTCAAGCTCGTCACGCCCCGGGGCGCCGAGCGCATCGCGAAGTTCGCGGTCGGGCTGGCCCAGAAGCGCAAGGCCGCCGGCAAGCCCGGCAAGGTGACGTGCGTCACCAAGTCCAACGTGCTGCCGCAGACCGACGGCCTGTTCCAGCAGACGGTCGAGCGCGTCGTGCGCGCGGCCGGTCTCGACTTCGAGCACTTCCACGTGGACGACGCCGCTCGCCGGCTGGTCCGCTTCCCCAAGTCGATGGACGTCGTGCTGTGCATGAACCTCTACGGCGACATCCTCTCCGACCTCGGCGCCGAGACGGCCGGTGGGCTGGGGCTGGCGCCGTCCGGCTGCTACGGCGAGGGCTGGGCGTACTTCGAGTCGGTGCACGGCTCGGCGCCGGACATCGCCGGCCGCGGCATCGCCAACCCGACGGCGACGATCCTGTCGGCGGCGATGATGCTCGACCACGTCGGCTTCCCGGCCGAGGCCGAGCGGCTGCGTGGCGCGATCGGCCGCGTCTACCGCGACGGGACCACGCTGACGCCGGATCAGGGCGGCGGCGCCAAGACACGTGACATGGCCCAGGCGGTGCTCGCCGCATATCGCAACGCGTGAGCGGAGACCTCGCGGCCCTCTGGCCGCTCGACCGCGAGCTGGTCTTCCTCAATCACGGCTCGTTCGGCGCCTGTCCGAACGAGGTGCTGCGCCACCAGTCGGCGCTGCGCGCCGAGATGGAGGCCGAGCCGGTCCGCTTCCTCTCGCGTGAGCTGGACGATCGGCTCGATGTCGCACGGGCGGCGCTCGGCGGCTTCCTGGGCGCCGACCCCGACGACCTGGCGTTCGTCACCAACGCCACCGGCGGGGTGAACGCGGTCCTGCGCTCGCGTCTGTTCAATCCGGGCGACGAGCTGCTGACGACCGATCACGCCTACGGCGCCTGCCGCAACACGCTCAACTTCGTCGCCGAGCGCTCGGGGGCGCGCGTCGTGACGGTCACCCTCCCGTTCCCGGTCACCTCACCGGACGTGATCGTCGACGCGGTGCTGGCGCGCGTGACGCCGCGCACCCGGCTGGCGCTGCTCGACCACGTGACGAGCCCCACCGCGCTCATCCTGCCCGTCGAGCGTCTGTGCGCGGCGCTGCGCGGGCGCGGGGTGGACGTGCTGATCGACGGCGCCCACGCCCCGGGCATGCTCCCGCTCGATCTCGAGGCGCTCGGCGCCGCGTACTACAGCGGCAACTGTCACAAGTGGCTGTGCGCGCCCAAGGGCTCGGCGTTCCTATGGACCCGCCGCGATCGGCAGGTCGACGTGCGGCCGCTCACGATCAGCCACGGGGCGACGGCAGTGCGGCCCGGCCGCTCGCGGTTCCGCATGGAGTTCGACTGGACGGGCACCAGCGATCCGACCGCGTGGCTGACCGTGCCGAAGGCCATCGAGTACATCGGCAGCCTGGTGGCGGGCGGCTGGCCGGCGGTGATGGCGCGCAATCGCGCGCTGGCCCTGGAGGCGCGACGGCTGGTCTGCGAGGCCGCGGGCAGTGCGCCGGCGTGCCCCGACGAGATGATCGGATCGATCGCCAGCATCCTCCTGCCCGACGGCACCACCGACGTCGCCTGGCGCCGGCCCGATCCGATCCAGCGGCGACTCTTCGACGAGTGGCAGATCGAGGTGCCGGTGATGAACTGGCCCGCCGCCCCCCGGCGGCTGATCCGCATCTCCGCGCAGCTCTACAACCGGATCGACCACTACGAGCGCCTGGCCCGCGCGCTCACCAAGGAGCTGGCGCGATGAGCGCACGACGGCGTGCGAGCAGAGCAGTGTTGGTGGTGCTCGTGGCGATCTGGCTGATCCCGATCGCCTGCAACCGCTCGGGCTCCGGCATCAAGGTGGTCATCGCCGACTACAGCAAGGACCACACGAAGTCCTTCTGGTCTGCCCTGGCCGAGACGTACACGAAGCAGACGGGCACCAAGGTCGACCTGCAGGTCATCGACTGGAACTCGATCGACCAGCAGGTGAGCACGATGCTGCAGAACAACCAGCCGCCCGACATCCTGAACCTCAACTCCTTCTCCAGCTACGCCAAGGACGGCCTGCTCTATCCGGCCGCGGAGATCGTCTCCCCGAAGACGAAGGACGACTTCCTCGATGCCTTCGCCAAGGCCGGCGAGTATCGTGGCACGCTCTACGGCCTGCCCATCCTCTCCAGCGCGCGGGCGTTCTTCTACAACCGGCCGCTGCTGGCCAAGGCCGGACTCGCCGGACCGCCGCAGACCTGGGACGAGTTCGTGCAAGCCGCGAGGAAGGTCCAGGCCCTCGGCGGCGGCGTCATCGGCTACGCGCTGCCCCTCGGGCCCGAGGAAGCGCAGGCCGAGTGGTCGATCTGGATGTGGAACAACGGCGGCGACTGGAAGTCCGGCGACGAGTGGACGATCAACAGCGACAAGAACGTGCAGACGCTGTCGTTCCTGGCCGACCTCGCCAACAAGCACAAGGTCACGCAGGTGAACCCGGGCAAGACCAACCGCACCGACGGGGCGTTTTCCCTCTTCAAGGACGGCAAGGTCGGCATGGTGATGGGCTTCAGCCCGCTGGCCGCCCAGCTCGACGCCGACGGCAAGATCGACTACGGCATCGGGCTCATGCCGTCCAACACCGGCGTCAACATCACGCTGGCCGTCGAGGACTACCTGATGGCCTTCAAGAAGAAGGGCAACCAGGATGCGGTGCGGAAGTTCCTCGACCTCTACTACCAGCCCGAGAACATCACCCGCTGGATCGCCGCCGAGGGCTTCCTGCCGGTCACGAAGTCCGGCCTGCAGCGCATGCGCAGCAACCCCAAGCTCCAGCCCTACCTCGACGCGCTGCCCAGCGCGCGCCTGGTGCCCACGACCGATCCGGCCTGGGACAAGGTGAAGGTGGACGTGCAGCAGAACATCGGGCTGGCCGTGCAGCCGGGCGGCAATCCCAGGCAGGTGCTCGACCAGCTCCAGAAGAACGCGATGGCCGCCGCGAGCGGCCGCTGACGCGCTGAACCGCGGCGGCGGTGCGCGAGCGCTCCTCTGGCTTGCGCCGAGCCTGGCGCTCATCGCGGCCGTCGTCGTCGCCCCCGTCGTCCTCCTCGTCCGCGCCTCCCTCAGCCAGTACTCGATCACCGGCGTCTACCAGCGCGCGGTCGGTCTCGACAACTACGCGCGGCTGACCGC
>Ga0310810_10007594_pt1 | contig 12386 bp, 12 predicted proteins | sample NCmetagenome_FD_207641 | JGI IMG/M metagenome (GOLD analysis project Ga0310810, IMG submission 207641) | Soil microbial communities from experimental microcosm in Duke University, North Carolina, United States - NC | ecosystem: Engineered > Artificial ecosystem > Soil microcosm > Unclassified ... | reverse complement strand
ACGAACGCGGCGAGCACGATCACGGCAACCTGATGGATGAAGGGGAGCGTCGAGAATTCCAGCGTCCAGACGACGGTCAGGATCGCGAGATACGCGATGATGAAGCGCACGATCTTGAGCGTGCCCCCGACCGGGCTGCGATGCGCCGGATACGCTCGGAGCGTCGACTCGAGCCGCGACCCGCAGTAACGGCCGAATGCAACGGCGCCCGCGATCTCGAGCGCTTCGATGAATATCCACGCGGGCAGCAGCGCGGTCATCACGAGAGCCGCTCCGCCGCCGAAGATTCCTGTCCCGCCACTGGTAATTGTCGTTCCTCGCTGACGCAGCCAGAGCCGCCGCCGCTGGAGAATGCTGTCGCTAGAGGATACAGCACTCCTCCGCGCATGTGCAGAATTTACAGGGGGCGCCCGCCGATCTCAGGCCCGAGTGGCATCGGTTGTCGTCGGCTTGGAGGGCGTCGTTTCGTTGCCGGGCGACTGACGCGCACGAGCGGCGCCCTGTCCAAGCCGCCAGAGCATCCACACGCTGCCTCCACCCAGCGCGACGGCAAGCCATGGCCATCGTCGAGGGCGCGGCGAGCCCTTGAGCACCCGTTCCATGTGGCGCCGGGTGCTGTCGACATCGGGATTACCGTCGAGGTAGACCTCTTCCCGTTCTCTCATGCCGCTATTGTGACGCGCCTCCCCGCACGCTGACGCAACGCCGCCTCAGTCTAACGACTGTGCGCCAGGAACGAGGAGAGATGCTGCTTCTGGACGTCGGTCGCGTCGGGTCGAACTTCGACGGTCCACGCCTTTGCCGGATCATCCGACGCCGCGAAGCGGAGACCGAACCAGTCCAGAATCTCCGAATAATCTACCTCTGCGGTCGTTGCGATCAACGTGTGCAATAGTTCGCTCACGTCCACACCTGCCGCGTCAGAGACGGTCCGATCGAACTCCTCTTCGGTGTAGCCGTGCGCCGCAGACCATCGGCTGTATTCGAGCCGCATGACGTCGTCCATGCTCCTCCGGTCGTTCGTCAGATGGCGGATGTGCGCATCGAGCACCAGCCCGACGACGGGTCCTTTGGTGTAGTAGTCGACGCGTTTGTCGGCCGGCAGCCGCTCGAACATCTGCGCCGACGCCTGCTCCAGCGTCTGGACGAGACGACCCGGCTGCTTCGTCTGCAGATCCCTGATGTGCCCTGACTCCCACTGCAGATAGTCCTGCGCCGTGCCGACGCCGGAGCGCGCGACGAGCAGATCACCGAAGTAGGACGTAAGGCCTTCGGCGACCCACAGCCCCGTCGTCACGGGAGCACGCTCGTAATCGAACGGCCCGAGCTCAATCGGCCGGAGCCGCTTCACGTTCATGGCGTGGAAGTATTCATGGCTCAGGAATGCTGCTTCGCGGAAGCGCTCCTGTGGCGTTTGCGGCGCCTTTCCAGTGGTCGTAATCGCGACGGAGTTCAAATGCTCGACGCCCGACCCGCCGCGGCCGTCGATCACGATGTTGAGAAACGCATATTTCCGGTACGGCAGTTCGCGCCAGAAGTGGATGTGCTCCTGGATGAGCGGTGCCAGCATCTGCACCGCATCGTGTCCGTCCCACTCCGCGTGGCCCAGGTATGTCCAGTAATGCCGTATGCCGCCGACGGTGAACGGCGTCGTCGTCAAATCGACGCCGGCGAGGATCGGCGAATCGGCGAGCACGTCGTAGTCGGGCGCCGTATAGTGATTCGGTTTACCGTCCGCGGCTGCATCGAGCGACGTCATCGAACCCACCCAACCCGCCGGCAGGTCGAGCCGCACGTCCGCCTGTCTCGGAGTGCCCGATGGCTCGACAAGGGTAATGTACGTGGCCGGTCCGATGATGACCGCGGACGTCTCGGTAACGCCGTTACTCAGGTTGCTTCCTCGCGGCGCGGCGACGGTGTAGGTGACCGTGAAAGCGGTGCGCCCTCCTGTGATCACCGTCCAGCGGCTCGGCGAGGGCTTCGTGACGTCCAGTGTTACGCCATCATCGCCTTTGGCACTGAAATCGCTGACACGATCCGCGTAGTTCTGGAGGCCGTAGAAACCCGGCGACCAGATCGCCATCATCAGATCGACGGATGGTTTGGCGGCGGCCGGCACGTGCACCTGAACGGCGAAGCTCTTGGAGGCCGGGTCGGGGAAGCTGATCGTATAGACCAGCGGGTCGAGTGCCGGACTCGACGCAAATGTGAGCGTCGCGGCGAGGGCGATGGTGACGGAGGCAGCAAAAGAAGCGACCTGCCGCGCGCTGCGCATTCGAACGAACCTCCTGCTGTTTACTTCTGTACCGGCACCCGCACCGTCAATGGTGCCGTCAAGTGCGTGCTGACGCTCGTGCCGGCCGGCAACACGACTTCCTTGCCTTTCGTCGCCAGCACCGTGGCGGCTCCGCCGACACCGGCACCGATCGCCGCGCCCGAGCCCCCTCCCGCGATTCCGCCAATCAGTGCACCGGCGCCGGCGCCGATGGCGCCCTTCTTCACGTCGCTCTTCGTGCTCGCGGCCGCTTCACGAGCAATGCGCGCCGTCTGGATCGTCTCGGTCTCGCCGCGGATCGCGATCCGATCGAAGCGAAACGCGACGCGTGCTTTGCCCTTCACTCTGCCCGACCCCGCCGCCTCGGTGACGAATCCGGTCACTTGGGCGCCCGCCGGGATCACGGTCGTCCCCGAAACCACGATCGCCCTGGCGAGTTTGCCGCTCACGTGATCCTCGACGCGGCTCTTGTCCGAGGCGATGGCTGTTTCGAGCGTGACCACAAGGGGTGTCTCCGCGGGAATCGTCACCTCCTGCACCACAGGCGCGGGCGGAGCGGCCGGCTGCGATGCCGGTGCGTTTGGCTGTGACGCCGCTGGCGGAGCACCTGTCGGGGCTGGAGCGCTCGACGGGGCTGGAGCGCTCGACGGCGCCGGAGCGCCGGACGGCACCGGTGCGGCTGATGACGGGGCCTGTTGCGGTGCGCTCGCCGGGGGCGGTGCGGCGGGTTGCGCATTTGACGGCTGCTGCGCGGCGCCGGATTGTGGCGCGCCGCCGCCGGAACAGGCCGCCGCAAGGGCCGTGACGACGAGAATGACGACCGCTCTCGACATGATGCCTCCGCTCTTCAGTCAAACGTGTGGGACGAGTTAGACGCGCCCATCACTCGATCCGGCGCGATCGTCGAGACAGACTCGCCGCAGATCCTACGGGCAAGCGGCGGCTTCTGTCCACGACGAAGCCATCTGAAGTAAGCTCCCACCGCATGAAGACGGACCCGCGGGTGCGCCGCGGACGAATCATCGCCGGTCTGCTCTATCTGTTCATCGCTGCGGTTGCGCTGTGGGTACCCTTCTATAACCGCGTCGAGCCGTCGCTCTTCGGGATTCCCTTCTTCTACTGGTTCCAGACGGTGTGGATCCTCGCGGCCGCCGCGGCGACAGGGATCGCGTATCGGCTCGGCGTGTAGATGCGCACAGACATCACCGTCGTCTTTCTCTTCTTTTTCGTCATGGTCACGGTGCTCGGCTTCATCGCCGCGCGCTGGCGGCGTGGAGACCTGGATCGCCTCGATGAGTGGGGACTGGCGGGACGCCGCTTCGGAACGGTCGTCACGTGGTTCCTGCTCGGCGGCGATCTCTACACGGCGTACACCTTCGTGGCCGTCCCGGCGCTCGTCTACGGCGCCGGCGCGATCGGCTTCTTCGCGGTTCCGTATACGCTGCTCGCGTTTCCGATCGCCTTCATCGTATTTCCGCGGTTGTGGTCGGTGTCGCACCGGCACGGTTACATCACGGCCGCCGACTTCGTGTCAGGCCGGTTCGGCAGCCGCTCGCTCGCGCTCGCCGTCGCCGTCACAGGCATTCTGGCGACGATGCCCTATATCGCGCTGCAGCTGGTGGGGATCGAAGTCGTCATCGCGGGAATGGGCTTCAGCGCCTCTACAGGACTGACGGCGGATCTGCCACTGATCATCGCGTTCGTCATCCTCGCGGCGTACACATACAACAGCGGCCTTCGAGCGCCCGCCCTCATCGCGCTCGTCAAAGACGTCCTGATCTACGTGACGGTGATCGCGGCCGTCATCGTCATCCCGCTTCACCTCGGCGGGTACGCGGCAATTTTCGGACGAATTCCGGCGGGCAAACTGCTGCTCGCGCCCCCGCAGGGCAACAACTTCGGCGCCTCAACGGCGTATGCCACGCTCGCCTTCGGTTCGGCGCTCGCGCTCTTCCTCTATCCGCATGCGATCACGGGTCTGCTGAGCGCCAGCAGCCGCGATGTCATTCGACGCAACATGGCGCTGCTGCCCGCGTACTCGCTCGCGCTGGCGATGATCGCCGCGCTTGGATTCATGGCGGCCGCAGCCGGCGTGGCCGCGAAGCCCGCATACGCGCCCTACTTCGCCCGGTACGGACCGAATTTCGCAGTACCCGCGCTGTTTCTGGATCAATTTCCGGGGTGGTTCGTCGGCGTGGCGTTTGCGGCCATCGCGATTGGCGCGCTGGTACCTGCCGCGATCATGTCGATCGCGGCTGCGAATCTTTTCACCCGCAATATCTATCGCGATCTCTTCCACCGTTCGCTTGGCGGAGCGGCCGAAGCCACCGCCGCCAAGCGGGTGTCTCTCGTCATCAAGGTCGGAGCGCTCGCGTTCATCATCCTGCTGCCGTCCCAGTACGCCATCGAGCTGCAGCTATTGGGCGGCGTGTGGATCATTCAAACGCTGCCGGCGATCATCATCGGCGTGTTCACACCGTGGTTCCGCGGCCGCGCCCTGACGCTCGGCTGGCTGACGGGCATGGCAGCCGGGACCGGCATGGTCGCGTCGCTGCACTTCCAGTCTTCCACGTATCCGCTCCATCTCGCGGGTTTCATCGTCCCCGGATACGCGGCCTTGTACTCGCTGATTCTCAACCTCATCGTCGCCACCGCGACCACGCTCGTCATGAACGGCCTGAACCTCCCGCGCGCGGTCGACCAGACCGCGCCGGGAGACTACCGCTGATCCAACGTTAGAAGGTGAACCGGGCGCCTGCGATGGTTGCACACACCCGTTTGTTCACGAGACCTTCTCCTTCCATCTGGATCGGTCGGTGGGCGCGATCCCTTTCGCGCGGAATAAACGGGTGCCGGGAAGCGATTGAGGTACTTACGTGTTGGAATACTCGAATGGACCGACGGCGGAGTACTGGCCGGAGTGATCCATCGAGACACCGCGGGAAACGCGGAACACCTTCGAGCGGCCCAGATGCGCGCGCTTGACGATGAGTCCTTCGGGCAGCAGGATTCCGGGATGCACTTCGACGCCCGTCACGGGATTCCTGATCAGCGCAGACTCGTACTCGAGCGCATCGCCGGCGACGACACGCGAGCCGATGCCGTCGACCGTGACCTCGTACGGGAGGACGAACGCGCCGTGGAAGTTCGGCCACGTCCAGCCCAACACTCCCCAGGGGCCGCCAACCGTTCCGCCGACCAGCATGCCGATGCTCTGGCGTTGACGCTCATCCGCCCGCTCGTCGAGGAACACGACGGCTTCGCCGTTACCTTCGTGGATGGCGCCGGGCCACTTCGCGTAAACGGAGAAATTCAGGCCGTCGAGGGACACGTCGCCAACGACGCCGCTGTCGACGTGCCACGTCCAGCCGCCTTCGCAATGTCCGCGCGACGGCAGCGCGTTGAAGTTGCACGGGCAGCCATAATCGCAGTTACATGAGATGAGTGCGGTGCCCTTGATCGTCCACGGCGGCTGATCGTTGGCCATCCGGATGGTTCCTCTGCGGCGATGCTAGCACAATGAACGCGACCGATCGGACCCTGATCGAAGAGACGTTCCGCCACGATCGTGTCGCGCTGACGCTGATGCTGCTGGCGCTCCCGCTCGCGTGCTGGGCATGGATCGTGCCGATGGCCTACGACATGTACGGCGCCATGGCGGGGCCGTCGGCGTGGATGATGACGCCGCACTGGGACACGGCCCATGTGCTGCTTCTCCTGGCCATGTGGATCGCGATGATGACCGGCATGATGGTACCATCCGCCGCTCCGGTCCTGCTGCTCTACGCGGGCGCGGTCCGGCACCGCGAGGGCAGCGGCGCCGCGGCCCGAGCCGTGTACGCGATGACGGCCGGTTATTTGACGACCTGGATCGGCTTCAGCATCCTTGCAACGGCGCTCCAACGGGCGCTGACCGTACTCCTGATGCTGTCACCGATGATGACGGCAACCAGTGCGTCGGTGTCGGGCGCCCTGCTGGTGGCCGCCGGCGTGTACCAACTGACGCCGTTGAAGTCACGCTGCCTCGCCACGTGCAGCGCGCCGATCGATTTCCTCGCGCGGCACTGGCGGAACGACACAGGACCTTTCCGGCTCGGCGTCGACCACGGCGTCGCGTGCGTCGGTTGCTGCTGGGCCTTCATGCTGTTGCTTTTCGCGGGTGGAGTGATGAACGTGGCGGTGATCGGAATCCTCACAGCAGTCGTACTCGTGGAGAAACTCGCGCGGCCGGGCCGGACGTGGGTGCGGGTCACTGGTGCAGCGCTCGTGGCGGCTGGTTTCGTCGCGCTCTTCACGGCAGCCCCCTTCGCACGCGAGAGGTCCAGAAACGTCGTTGTCATCACGATCGACGGATTGCGCTGGCAGGAGGTGTTCACCGGAGCCGCGGAGCCGTACTTCAAACGTGACACGAACGGCGATCTCTCCGCTGCGCAGCAGCGGTATCTCGCGGCAACGGCGGAGGCGCGCCGGAAAACGATCATGCCGTTTCTGTGGAATGTGATGGCCACGCAGGGCCAGGTGTTCGGCGATCCGGCGATGCACAGCGTGTCGCACGTGACCAACGGCCTCTGGTTTTCGTACCCCGGCTACAGCGAGATGCTGTCGGGCGTCCCCGACCCACGAGTCGACAGCAACAAGAAAGTGCCGAATCCGAACCTGACGGTTCTGGAGTGGCTGAATCAGCAGCCGGGATTCGCCGGCCGCGTGGCGGCATTCGGCTCGTGGGACGTGTTGCCGTTCATCCTCAACACCGACCGGAGCCATTTGCCGGTCGGCTCAGGGTTTCAGCCAGTCCCCAATCCGGCGAACGAGCACGAGCGCGAGATCGACCAGTTGGCACAGGACCTGCCGGCGTACTGGGATTACGGACCGTTCGACGCGCCTATCGTGTACGCGGCCATCGATGCGCTTCGGTCACACAAACCGCGTGTGCTGTACGTCATGCTGGGCGAAGGCGACGAATGGGCACACGAAGGACGCTACGAACTCTACCTGGACGCGACAGTGCGCGCCGATCGTTTCATCGAACGCATCTGGCGGACGCTGCAGTCGCTGCCCGACTACAAAGGCAACACGACGCTGATCGTGACAACCGATCACGGGCGCGGCGCGACGACCGCTGATTGGGGCGATCACGGTCGGGATGTACCCGCGGCGGAGAATACATGGATCGCGGTGCTCGGTCCGGCGGTTCCACCGCTTGGAGTGCGCGAGAACCTGACGGTCACGACCTCGCAGGTAGCTGCGACGATCGCGGCGGTCGTCGGCGAGGATTTCAGAACGGCTGTGCCGGCGGCTGCGCCCCCTCTGCCGCTGAACCGATAAGCCACCACGGAACGTCGCGTCGCGCATCAGGGCACAGCGAGGATATACTTCCGGGTCAGCGCCGTCGCGCGAAGCCCCCAGCTCAGCGCAGGAGACTCGACATGCTCAAACGGCTGTTGACAGTCCTCTTCGGGTTCGCTCTGCTCCTCATTCCCGCGGCCAGCAGTTTCGCCCAGGCCACTCCGGCGGCTCCTCCGACCACGACGAAGCCGGCAACGGCAGCGAAGTCAGCCACCAAGGCCGCGTCGGCTGCAAAGGCCGAACTGATCGATCTCAATACCGCGTCGAAAGACGTCCTGCAGAGCCTGCCGGGCATCGGCGACGCCTACGCACAGAAGATCATCGCGAACCGCCCCTACCGGGCGAAGAACGAACTGGTCTCGAAGAAGGTGATCCCGCAGGCAACTTACGACAAGATCAAGGACAAGATCGTCGCGAAACAGAAATCATGATCGCCAATCCCTGATCTCCGAACCGCAATCACAGAGTCGATCGATGTCCATCGAATCGGATCGGGACTGGCGTGGCCTTCGCGCCGTCGGGCGCATCGTCGCGCTCACGCTCGACCTGCTCGAACGCGAGGCGGCGGTGGGCGTCACGACCGCAGCGCTGGACGCCGGCGCGGCGGCGTTCATCGGCTTTCACGGTGCGTTTTCCGCTCCGGCGCGCACGTATGGGTTTCCGGGAACGGTGCTCGTCAGCGTCAACGACGCGGTCGTTCACGGCATTCCGGACGGCCGCGCCCTTCGTGACGGCGACGTCGTCAAATTCGATGTCACGCTCGAAAAGGACGGCTACGTGGCCGACGCCGCGCGGACCGTCGTGCTCGGTCGCGGCAGCGAACGCGCGTTGGCGCTGAAGGCCTGCGCGGAAGCGGCATTCGCGCGCGCGATGGATGTCGCGCGGGCCGGCGCACTCGTTCGCCACGTCGGAGCGGCGATCGATGCGGAAGTGTGCGCGCGCGGGTTCCGGGTGATCCGCGAACTCGGGGGCCACGGCGTCGGTCGCACCATCCACGAGCCGCCGTTCATGCCGAACTTCGATGATCACCGCCAGCGGCACCGACTATCGCGAGGTCTCGTCGTCGCGATCGAGCCCATCATCGCGGCGGGCGCGCCGGCGATGATCACCGATGACGATGGATGGACGGTGCGGACGAAGGACGCCAGCCTGACGGCGCATTTCGAGCACACCGTCGCCATCACGGATGGCCGGCCGATCCTGCTGACTGCCGCGTAAGCGCGTCGCGCACAAAGGCTTCGATCTGCGCCGCTGGCATCGCGCCGGCCGTGCGAGACAGCTCGCGGCCTCGGTGCATCACCGCCATCGTTGGAATGGAGCGGATGCGATACCGGTCGCCGAGTTCAGGGACTTCGTCCGTATTCACCTTCACGATCAGCCATTGGCCGCTGTGCGTCTTCGCCAGTTTCTCGAGCTCGGGCGCTACCATGCGGCACGGTCCGCACCACGGCGCCCAGAAATCGACGACGAGCGGCAGCGCGGAGTCTCGGAGTGCCGCGTCGAACGCGGCGGCGGTAGCCGCCTGAACCGGCGCAGACGGTGAGGCGATCGCAGTCTGGCATTGGCCGCACCGCGTCGGCTTTGCGAGCGACGCATATCTCACGCGGTTGCGCTTCCCGCAGGAAGAGCACGACACGACCACGCCTCTGTCGTCGAGCAAGTCCGCCATACTGACCTCGATCCTATTCTTTCAAATCGACGGCCACCCCGAATTGCCGTGCTCCACCCCGGCTCTCGTGGGAAAATCGCGACACGATGCCGACCGACAGCGCCCTGCTGCGTGACATCGCCCGCCGTGCGATGATCGCGCGCGGGCTCGAACCGGATTTCCCGCCCGGCGCGGAGGCGGCCGCCGCCGCGATGCCGCCGGCCGCCGCGGCCGGAATCAAAGATCTCTCGGCGCTGCCCTGGTCCTCGATCGACAACGACGACTCCAGGGACCTTGACCAGGCGGAAGTCGTCATTCCCGAAGGACGCGACGTCCGCGTCCTGGTGGCGATCGCCGATGTCGCCAGTCTGGTGCCGAAAGGCTCGGCGATCGACGAGCACGCCGCTCGCAACACCACGTCGGTCTACACGCCGGCCGAGATCTTCCCGATGCTGCCGCCGGAGCTGTCCACCGGGACGACGTCGCTCAATCATGACGCGGAACGCGACGCCATCGTCATCGAATTCCGTGTCGACGCCAAGGGGACGCGCGTCGCCGAGGATGTCTACGCCGCCCGCGTCCGGAATCAGGCCAAGCTCGCCTACAGCTCGGTTGCCGCGTGGCTCGACGGCGGCGCTGCGCCCGACGCGCTGCGCCAGGCGGACATCGCGGAACAATTGCGCCTGCAGGACCGCGTCGCCAGCCTGCTGCGCGCGAATCGCGAGGCGGAAGGCGCATTGGAGTTCGACCGCGCCGAGGTGACGCCGGTGATGCAAGGCGACCACGTCGCAAGCCTCGAGACACAGGGCACCAACCGCGCCCGCGAAATCATCGAGAACTTCATGGTCGCCGCCAACGGCGTCACGGCGCGGTTCCTGGGCGCGAAGAACGTCCCGTCGCTTCGCCGCGTCGTTCGCGCCCCCGAGCGCTGGGCCCGCATCGTCGCGCTGGCTGCCCAGCACGGCACGCGACTCCCGGCGGATCCGGATGCGGCGGCGCTGTCGGCGTTCCTGCGGGAGCAGAAGGCTTCGTCGCCGGAGGCTTTTCCCGACGTCTCACTGGCAGTGCTGAAGCTGCTCGGCCGCGGCGAATACATCGCGTCGCAGCCCGGCGCACCATCTGAGCACTTCGCGCTGGCGGTATCGAGTTACACCCACTCGACCGCACCGAACCGCCGCTTTCCGGATCTGGTAGCGCAGCGGCAGATCAAGGCCGCACTCGCGGGCGGTCAGACGCCGTACGATCTATCAACGCTCACGACCCTTGCTGCGCACTGCACGCAGCGCGAAGACGATGCGAACAAGATCGAGCGGCTGGTGCAGAAGGCGGCGGCCGCGCTGCTGCTGCGCTCGCGGATCGGCGAAACGTTCGACGGTGTCATTACAGGCGCGTCGCCGAAGGGCACGTGGGTACGCATCACGCACCCGGCGGTCGAGGGGCGCGTCGAGCAGGGCGAGCAGGGGCTGGACGTCGGCGATCACGTCCGTGTGCGACTCATCTCGACGAATCCGGAGAGGGGGTTTATCGATTTCGGACGGGTGAACTCGTGAACCAGCGCAGGTTCGGGGTTCAGCGTTCACGGTCTGGTTCGATGGTTCGAAGTTCGAGGTTCGAGATTGGTTCCAGGCTGGTTCACCCCGGATCGTCGTGAAGCGGTTCTATTCTTCGCTTTCCGTCTCGACGTCGTCGAATTCTTCGCCCCAGGGAGAAGGCTGCGGACCGGGGATGATGCCGGCGATGTCGGGGTCTTCGGCGCCGGCCTGGCGCGGGTTGTTCGCCTTGCGCTCTTTCATCTCCTGGCGCCGCGCGATCTTTTCCTGCTGTTTCAGTTGTTTCGCACGCTCACGCGCACGCTTGTTCTGCGTGGGTCGCGATTTCTGCATCGGCGCCTCCGGGGATGTAGCTTGATTCTACAGCAATAGCGTCTCCACGCGGTGCGCGTGCACCATCTTCTCGCACGGCGACCAGGCAAACACCGTGAACCGTCCATCCTGCGAGGCAACGAGCGCGACCGCATCGCGCTGATCGTGGACGAACTGCGCGGCTGAGAGGTGACGGGTGCCCCCGAGCTCCGTCGGGGCGAGCACCTGCGGAATGCCGCCCTCGATCGGCTCGGTCACCGTGACCTGTTCCACGGGCGGCGAGCCGCGGCGGCGCACGATCTTCGCTCCGAAGGCGAGCAGCGCATGGTCGTCGGTGAGCAGCGTCGCGCCATCGACCGCCGTCAGCCCCGCGATGGCATTCACACTGCGGGCGAGCGCATCGCGCCAGAGCTCGTCGTCGCGCTTCTCGGAGGCCAGCCGCATCAGCGACGTCAACTCTTCATACGCCGGATGCAGCGCGTAGAGGATCGGTGGCACGATCGACGCCCGCCATTCTTCGCTGTCGCGCGGTACGATCAGCATCAGGCCGCCGCGTCCGTGCGCGCGCATCGATACGGCCAGCTGCACCAGGACGTTCACCGAATCTCCCCACGACCCCGGGGCGTCGAACCCGAGCAGTGACGTCAGGAGCGACGGACAGTCGGGCAAACTCGATGCGTTTTCGTCGACGATCTTCACTTGATCTGCTTCGAGCACCGCGACGTTGGTGTACTTGGTGTGCTCTCCCCCGCGATGCTGCTTCACGACGAGCACGCCGGGGGCCGTGACCTCGAGCACCATCGAGTAGCGAGGCAGCACTCGCGTGGTCCCCCACACGGTCCAGCCGTCGGGACCGCTCCAGACTGCGAGATGAATTCCGGCGCGTTCGACGGCGGGCGCGACCTTGGCCAGCACCGCAGGCGCGAGTGCCAGCGGCCGCTCGAAGCGGAGAGGCTGCGGCGTAGCGTCCGGCGGCAGAAGCGCAAGGGAAATCTTCGGGACGTACCCTTCTTCACGGCGCAGGCTCGTCCAGAAGGCCGCGTCGATGAGCGCGTCGATCGCCTCGAGCGGGGGGACCGGCGCCGCGAACTGAATTGCCGCCACGGCCGGGATGTCCCCGTCTCGCAGGTGCCGGGCGAAGTGCTCCTGGAGCCGCTGTGACACTTGCCGGCCCGGCGAATACACGCCGTACGTCATAATTAGTAGCGTAGCCTACATGTCCATCCGCCGCACTGCCGTTATTGCCGCGCTGCTG
>Ga0310810_10007592_pt1 | contig 12387 bp, 10 predicted proteins | sample NCmetagenome_FD_207641 | JGI IMG/M metagenome (GOLD analysis project Ga0310810, IMG submission 207641) | Soil microbial communities from experimental microcosm in Duke University, North Carolina, United States - NC | ecosystem: Engineered > Artificial ecosystem > Soil microcosm > Unclassified ... | reverse complement strand
GTGGGCCGCGCGGCGCGCGCGGCGCCGCGAGGAGCGGGGCGAGGTGCTCGACGAGGCACTGGCCGAGCCGAGGATGACGCGCGGCGTCACCTGGGCGACGGCGGCGACGATCGTCATCCTGCTCGTCTTTCTCGTCACCGATCTGTCGGTCGGACGCACGCTCAGCCCGGTCCCGTCGAAACGGCCGCTCACGATCGAGGTCACCGGACATCAATGGTGGTGGGAGGTGGCGTACGCCGACACCTCGCCGCACGGCCGCTTCACGACGGCGAACGAGATCCACGTGCCGACCGGGCGTCCCGTGCTGTTCGTGCTGAACTCGCAGGACGTCATCCACAGCATCTGGGTGCCGAATCTCGCGGGGAAGAAGGACCTCATTCCCGGCTACACGCAGTCGTGGTGGTTCCAGGCCGACACGGCGGGACTCTACCGCGGCCAGTGCGCCGAGTTCTGCGGCCTGCAGCACGCGAAGATGGCGTTCCAGGTCGTGGCCGAGTCGCCGGACCGGTTCGCGCGATGGGTGTCGCTGCAGCAGCAGCCGGCGATGAGCTCGACCGATTCCACGGCGAGCCGCGGGCGCGAGGTGTTCCTCACCGGTCCGTGCGCGATGTGTCACAGCATCGAAGGCACCTCGGCCGGCTCGCACGCCGGACCCGACCTCACGCACCTCGCGAGCCGGCGCACCATCGCCGCGGGCACCCTCCCGAACACGCGCGGCGCGCTGGCGGGATGGATCGTGGATCCGCAGCGCATCAAGCCGGGCGCGAACATGCCGCCCAACCAGCTCGAGCCGAAGGACCTCGACGCCCTGCTCACCTATCTCCAGAGCCTGAAGTGAGCGACCGCACCGCCACCGCCACGCCGACGGTCGACCGGTTCGAGCGCGAGATCGCCGAGCTGGAGCGCACGTACCGGAGCCACGCGAATCCGTTCTGGGCGTGGGTGACCTCGGTCGACCACAAGTCGATCGGCAAGCGGTACATCGTCACCTGCTTCGGCTTCTTCGTGCTCGCGGGGCTCAACGCGGGGCTCATGCGGCTGCAGCTCTCGCGGCCGGAGAATCACATCGTCGGGCCCGATCGCTACAACCAGCTCTTCACCGTGCACGGCTCGGCGATGATGTTCCTCTTCGCCGTGCCCGTGATGACGGCGTTCGCGACCTACCTCATCCCGCTCATGGTCGGCACGAAGGAGGTCGCCTATCCGCGGCTGAACGCCTTCGGCTACTGGACGTTCCTGATCGGCGGCATCTTCCTCTTCGCGGGGCTCTACACGAACACCGGGCCGGACGCGGGCTGGTTCGCCTACGTGCCGCTCTCGGGCCCCCAGTACTCCCCGGGCAAGCGCGTCGACATCTGGGCGCAGGTGGTGACGTTCACCGAGATCGCCGCGCTCGTCGCCGCCGTCGAGATGATCGTCACGATCTTCAAGATGCGCGCACCGGGAATGTCGCTGAACCGGATCCCCCTCTACGTGTGGTCCATTCTCGCCGTGTCGTTCATGATCGTGTTCGCGATGCCGTCGGTGGCGATCGCGAGCACGGCGATGCTCGCCATGGACCGGCTCGTCGCGACGCACTTCTTCAACCGCGCCGAGGGGGGCGACCCGCTGCTCTGGCAGCATCTGTTCTGGTTCTTCGGCCACCCCGAGGTCTACATCATGTTCATCCCGGGGCTGGGGTTCATCTCGTCGATCGTCGAGACGTTCACGGGACGGAAGATCTTCGCGTATCCGGTGATGGTGCTCGCCCTGTTCGTCACCGCCTTCGTGGCGTTCGGGCTGTGGGTGCACCACATGTTCGCCACGCCGATCCCGCAGCTCGGCCGGTCGCTGTTCACCGCCGCGAGCGTGTTGATCGCGATCCCGACCGGCGTCCAGATCTTCTGCTGGATCGCGACCATCTGGGCCGGCCGGCCGCGCTACACGACGGCGATGCTGTTCGCGCTCGGGTTCATCGTCGTGTTCACGATCGGCGGCATGACCGGCGTGATGATCGCCTCCGTGCCGTTCGACCTCCAGGTGCACGACACGTATTTCATCGTCGCGCACTTCCACTACGTCATCCTCGGCGGCGTGGTGTTCCCCCTGTTCGGCGCCTGCTACCTGTACTTCCCGAAGATCACCGGGCGTCTCATGAGCGAGACGCTCGGCAGGTGGCACTTCTGGCTGTTCTTCGTCGGGGTGAACGTCACCTTCTTCCCCATGCACCTGCTCGGTCTCGACGGGATGCCGCGGCGCGTGTACACCTATCTGCCCGAGATGGGGTGGGGGACGCTGAATCTGATCGCCAGCGCGGGCGCGGTGCCGATCGTCGCGAGCGTGGCGGTCTTCATCGTGAACGTCGCCCGCAGCGCAGTGGTGGGCGTCGTGGCCGGCGCCAATCCGTGGAACGCGCCGGGACTCGAGTGGGCCACCAGCTCGCCCCCTCCGGCGTGGAACTTCCACCCACTTCCGGTGGTCACGGGGCGGTTCCCGCTCTGGGAGGCGGGTGACGAGCTTCCGGTGGCGACCGGCCTCGCGACCGACCGGCGCGAAGTGCTCGTGACCACGGCACTCGACGCCGTGCCGGACAACCGGCACGAGCATCCCGGCGAGTCGCACTGGCCGCTCGTCATGGCGATCGCCGTCGGCGTCACGTTCATCGGCGCGGTGTGGAACCCGTGGGCGTACGTGATCGGCTTCGTCATCGCCTCGATCGCGTTCGCCGGCTGGGGCTGGCCGCGCGGCACGAAGCCGGAGCAGCAGGTCACGCGGGGACGCGTGCCGGCCACGGAGGCGCGATGACTCGCCGGCTGAGGAACGTCGTCGATCTGGGCGAGCTGCCCGACGTCGTGTTCGGCCCGCGCGACATCATGTGGTGGGGCACGCTCGGCTTCGTCGTGATCGAGGGGTTCACCCTCGTCCTCTGCGCCGCGGCGTACGTGTACCTGACGCAGAACTACGCCACGTGGCCGCCGGAGCACACGCCGCTCCCGTCGCTCGGCGCGCCGGCGGTCCAGGTGATCGTCATGCTCCTGAGCCTTCCCGTGGTGTGGTGGACGGCGAAGTCGGCGCGTCGGTTCGACCTCGGCAAGGTCCGCATCGGACTCACGCTGGCGACGCTGTTCAACGCGGCGTTCGTCGGCATCCGACTCGTGGAGCTGCTCGTGTCGCTCAACGTCCGATGGGACGCGAACGCCTACGCCTCGGCGCAGTGGATGCTCCTCTGCATGCACGGAACGCTGCTCGCCGTGGAGCTCGTCGAGGTGGGCGGGATGCTGCTGCTGTTCTGGATTGCGCCCGTCGAGGAGAAGCATTTCTCCGACGTGGCCGACATGGGCTTCTACTGGTTCTTCATGGTGCTCGTCTGGCTCCCGCTGTTCGTGTTGTGCTTCCTCGTGCCGAGGTGGCTGCAGTGAGCGAGACGCACGGGTTCCCGCGAGGCGCGCAGGACGAGCCCGCGCCGGTGGCGCAGTGGGTGGGCCTGCTGCTCGCGCCGGGGGTGTTCGCGGCGCACCTGCAGGTGGCATACATCCTCGTCCGGTGGGCCTGCCTCCGGAACGGCGATCTGTGGGTCCACCTCGTGGACCTGCTCGCCGTGCTGCTGTCGGCGGTCGGCACGTGGGTCGCGTGGCGCGTGTGGAATCGCGCGGGAGGCGCCGAGCCGGGCGACGAAGGCGGCTCGGGGCCGCGCACACGCTTGCTCGGCGTGCTCGGCATGGGGATGAGCACGATGATCACGATCGTGCTCGTCGGTCAGTGGGCGGCGGCGTTCTTCATCTCGACCTGCCAATGACCGCCGCGCGTCGCACGCCGTACGTCGTCGTCGCCCTGCTCGCGCTCGCGCCCATCGTCGCGTGCAACGGCGCGCACGATGCCGAAGCGCGTGAGGCGGCGGCCATGACCGGGGGCGATCCGGCGCGTGGTCCCGCGTTGATGCGGAAGTACGGCTGCCAATCCTGCCACACCGTGCCCGGAGTGGCGGGCGCGGACGGGCTCGTGGGTCCGCCGCTCGCCGGGATCGCGAGCCGGAGCTACATCGCCGGCGTGCTGCCGAACGCGCCGGACAACATGCTGCGCTGGATCCGGGACCCCAAGTCGGTGGACCCGCTCACGGCGATGCCGAACACCGGCGTGACGCCGTCGGATGCGCGGCACATCGCGGCGTACCTGTACACGCTCCGCTAGCGACGACGATGCCGAGCACCACGCTGCCGCTTCCGCGGTCGCTCTCTTCCCGACAGCGCTCGATCGTCGAGCTCCTCGTGCTGCTCCTGCCGATCGCGCCGCTCGGGTGCTCGGGGAGCGCGGCGCCGCGCATCGGCACCGACAGCGCGAACGCGGCGGAGGGCGTGCGGATCGGCGTCAGCTCGTCGGAGGCGCGCTTCGTCCGGAACGTCATCGGGTTCCAGGGTCCGGAGTCGGTGCGCTACGATCCCGACCAGGACGTGTGGTTCGTGTCGAACATGGCGGGTGCCGGCTCGGCGCGCGACGGCTACGGCTGGATCTCGCGCGTCAGTGCGTCGAACCCCGACAGCGCGACCGTGTTCGTGCAGGGCGGGAAGGACGGCGTCACGCTGAACGCGCCGAAGGGGCTCGCGATTCAGGGCGACACGTTGTGGACGGCGGACATCACCGTGCTGCGCGGCTTCGACCGCCGCACCGGCGCGCCCGTGGCGACGATCGACTTCGGCCCGCTCGGCGCCGTGCAGTTGAACGACGTCGCCGTCGGCCCCGACAGCGCGATCCGTGTGACCGACAGCGGAATCATCATGTCGCCGAAGGGAACGATTCACACCGGGCCCGATCGCATCTTCGCCGTGGGGCCGGGACGTGCCATCACGGTCGTGGCCGAAGGTTTCCAACTCGGCCAGCCGAACGGGATCACCTGGGACGACGTCGGCAAGCGGTGGATCGTGCTCTCGTTCGATCGCGGCGCGGGACAGGTGATGGTGAACCCGCAGGGGAGCGCGACGCCGCAGTTGATCCGCACGCGGTCGGGCGGTGGTCAGCTCGACGGTGTCGAAGTGCTGAACGACGGCGCGATCCTCTTCACGAGCTGGGCCGACTCGAGCGTCCATCTGCTGGCGAACGGTCGCGACCGTCCGATCATCCGCGAAGTCCCCGTTCCCGCCGACATCGGCATCGACACGAAGCGGAACAACCTCGCCATTCCATTGTCGATGCTCGGCCAGGTGCAGATCTGGAGCCTGGATGGGGTGGGGCGGCCGCTTAGGCGGTGACTCAGTGACTCGGTGACTTGGTGACTTGGCTCGTTGGTGACTTGGTCGGTGACTTCGACACGGCAGTCGAACCAAGTCACCGTGGTTGAGTGCGGGAACGAGCGCCGGTGTGCATGCAGCGGAAGGTCCGGGCCTCAGCCTCGATGCTCCCGATCTGAACCCCGGCGCCCAACCAGCCTGGAGTCTCCACGGCGTGACTTGGTTGGGCGCCGGTGGCCGGTGCCGTTCCGAGCCACCAAGTCACCGACCAAGTCACGAATGAACCAAGTCACCAAGTCACTGTTTCTTCTGGTACTTCCAATTCCTCCCCTTCCCCTCGGCGATCCATTCGACTGCCTGATTCGCACGCGCGATTCGGGTTTCGTCGCGCTTCGCGTCGCCGACCCATTCGTTGTATTCGCGGCGATGGCTCGGCGGAAAGGCGTCGAAGTTGGCGCGCGCCTTCCCGTTCTTCGCGAGCGCCGCGGCGAGCTCGGTGGGGACCGGGAGCTCGGCGCGCTTCGCCGGCTTCTTCTTCGGAACCTTCACGCCATCCTCGTTGAGCTGCATCGCCGTCCTGACGAGGGCGACGAGCTCCTTCTTCGGCGGCAGGTCCTTCAGTGACGTGATGCGGCCGAACTGGCCCATCGCGCGCTCGTCGTCGCCCGCGCCCCGCCCCACGACGAGCGCGCCCTTCCAGAATCCGAAGCCGACGTGCGCCTTGAACGCCGACATGTTGGCGAGCGGTCCGTGATACTCGAAGAAGGGCATCGACCACTTCGTCGTCTCCACGACGTCCGGACATGCCGCGTGAACGGTTTCGCGGATGTACGTCAGGATCGGCTTCGCGAACTCGGCCGACTTCGCGATGTAGGCGTCGATGCGGGGATCTCGAGCAGACATGGGGACAGGAACGTGGGGCGTGGGGGGTAAACGACGCACCGGGGCACGATCGCGGCCCGCGCGCTCGATGCGGAATCAGAGTGGCCGAGAACGATCCGCCATTCGCGCCGCGCCGGCAAGCTCGTGACGTCCCACGCTCCGCGTGGCGGGAGGGGGGCGACAGGCTCCATGTCGCGGAGCTCAACTGCCTCGAACGCGGATCGGGCGGATGACAGCACGGATCAGGCGGATGTCCACGTCTGGCCTGGATGCTCCTCGCGCGGGCCCGAAGCACCGACACCTTCCCGCGAGCTACCCGCTACCGACTACCCGCTACTCGCTACCACCTGCCGGCAGCTGCAGTTCAAGACATCCCGCGTCGCCCGCTTCGAATTGCGTATCCCTCTCACTCGGCCTAGACTACCGCCGAGTTTGTTCGTCCGAAGAACAATTACGACGGAGATACCGCAATGGCCGCGAAGGACAGGCTGACGGTCCTGTTGGCGATGATGGAGCAGGGGGTCATCCCGGTCTTCTACGACCCCGACGTCGACGTCTGCAAGAACGTCATCCAGGCGTGCGCCAACGGCGGCGCGAAGTGCATCGAGTTCACCAACCGGGGCGACTTCGCCGCGCACGTGTTCCTCGAGGTGACCCGCCACTTCGCCAAGGCCGATCCGTCGGTGATCATGGGGGTCGGCTCGGTGGTCGACGCGCCCACCGCGGGGATCTACATCGCCAACGGCGCGAAATTCGTCGTCGGCCCGCTCCTCAACGCCGACGTCGCTCGCGTCTGCAACCGGCGCGGCATCCCGTACAGCCCCGGCTGTGGATCGGCCACCGAGATCGGCGATGCGCAGGAGCTGGGCTGCGAGATCGTGAAGGTGTTTCCCGGGACCGCCGTCGGCGGACCGGATTTCGTGAAGAGCGTCATGGCGCCGATGCCGTGGACGCGCATCATGCCCACCGGCGGTGTGGAAGCGACCGAGCAGTCGCTCCGCGCATGGTTCGGCGCGGGGATCGTCGCGTGCGGCATCGGCAGCAACCTGGTCACGAAGAAGCTGCTCGACGCGAAGGACTACGCGGGCATCGAGGAGAAGGTGCGCACCACCGTGCAGCTCGTGAAGACCATCAAGGCCGACCTGGCCGCGACGCGCTAGAGGATTCCACCATGGCTCCGCTCGAGATCAAGCCGGCCGCCGACGCGACGTGGGACTGCGTGTCGTTCGGCGAGGTGATGCTCCGCTTCGACCCCGGCTTCGGCCGCGTGCGCAACGCGCGCTCGTTCCAGGTGTGGGAGGGTGGCGGCGAGTACAACGTCGCGCGCGCGATGCGGAAGTGCTGGCAGAAGCGCGCCGCGGTCGTCACCGCGCTGCCGAAGAACGACCTCGGCTGGCTCGTGGAAGACTTCATCATGCAGGGCGGCGTCGACATGTCGCACGTGATCTGGCGCGACTTCGACGGCATCGGCCGCAACACGCGCGTCGGGCTCAACTTCACCGAGAAGGGCTTCGGCATCCGGCCGGCGCTCGGCTGCTCCGACCGCGGCCATTCGGCCGCCTCGCAGATCCGTCCGGGCGAGGTGAACTGGGAGCGGCTGTTCGGCGAAGAAGGGGTGCGCTGGTTCCACACGGGCGGCATCTTCGCCGCGCTCGCACCGAACACGTCGGACGCGGTGCTCGAAGCGGTGGAAGTCGCGAAGAAGTACGGCACGGTCGTCGCGTACGACCTCAACTACCGCGCCTCCCTCTGGAAGAGCCAGGGCGGCAAGGAAGGCGCGCAGAAGGTGAACCGCAACATCGCGAAGTACGTCGACGTGATGATCGGGAACGAGGAGGATTTCACCGCGTGCCTCGGCTTCGAGGTGGAGGGTGCCGACGAGCATCTCACGAAGATCGAGACGGACAGCTTCAAGAAGATGATCCAGACCGCCGTGGCGGCGTTCCCGAACTTCAAGGTCGCCGCGACGACGCTGCGCAAGGCGACGACGGCGAGCGTCAACGACTGGTCGGCGCTGCTGTACTACGAGGGCCAGCTCTACCAGTCGATGCAGCGCCCGAACCTCGAGATCTACGATCGCGTCGGCGGCGGCGACGGCTTCGCGTCCGGCCTCGCGTACGCGTTTCTCGAAGGGAAAGGCCCCCAGGCCGCGGTGGAGTACGGCGCCGCGCACGGCGCGCTCGCGATGACGACGCCGGGCGACACGTCGATGGTGCGCGTCGAGGAAGTCGAGGCCGCGATGAAGGGGAAGGGGGCGCGGGTGATTCGGTGACGCAGTGTGTTGGTGTGTCGGTGTGTCGGTGAGTTGGTAAAGACGACGGCCTCGGGAGGCTCATGCCTCCCGAGGCCGGTCACGACCACACGAACACACCAAACACACCAGCACACCGACACACCCAATCACCACATCGCCGCCCGCAGAGCGTCCCTCAGCTTCGGCAACACCCGCCTGATCTGCTCCGGCGACACGGCGCCGGCCGAGAGCCGATACCAGCCCGTGTCCGCGTCGCTGCCGAATGCGCGAAGTGGCACGACGGCGAATCCCGCCGAGCGCAGCAGGTAGCGGCGCACCGATTCGTCGGAGTCGAGCCGCGATCCATCGGCGGCCACGCGTCCATTCAGTGCGAAGCGCGCGCTGATGTACATCGTGCCTTCCGGAGCGATCACGTCCACCGGCAACCCGTCGCTGCGCATGGCGGCGAGACCGTCGTACAGGAGGTCGAGCCGCTCGTGCACGCGCGCCGTCATCTCGGCGCGGAACGCGGAGAACGCGGCGGCGTCCTCGAGAAAGTCCGCCGCGGCGCCCTGCTCGGCGTTCGGCGCCCACGCGCCGACGTGACCGATGAGCGCACTCATCGGACCCGCGAGATCCTCCGGCGCCATGATCCAGCCGACGCGAAGCCCCGTCGCCGCGAGCGACTTCGACACGCCGTCGACGTACACCGTGTACGGCGCCATCGCCGGGCGCACTCCCATGGGATGCACGTGGCGGACGTCGCCGAAGGTGAGCGTCCAGTACACCTGATCGTACATCACGTACAGCGGCCGCTCGCCCGCGCGGCGTCGCGCGTTCTCCTCCAGCACGAGATCGCAGATCGCGCCGAGCGATTCCTCGGTGAACGTGGTGCCGGCGGGATTCTGCGGCGAGCAGAGCACGAGGAGCCGCGCGTCGCGCACGGCGCGCTCGAGCGTGGCGCGTGTCGGCATGAACCGGTCCTCCGCGCCGACCGGCACCGGCACGCCGCGCGCGCCGACGAGCTGCACGTAGTACGGGTTGTTCCACGACGGCGTCGGGTAGACGACGCGATCGCCCGGGTCGACGACGCCGCGATACGTCGCGTAGATGCCCGGCCGCGAGCCGGAGGTGACGATCACCGACGCGAGGGACGGATCGAGCCCGAGCTCGCGCCGATACAGTGTGCGCACCGCCTCGCGCAGCGGGAGGATGCCGTCCGGCGGCGGATAATTGGTCTCGCCGCGCCGGAGCCGCTCGGCGATCCCGCGCTCGACCTGCGCCGGGATCCGGAACTCCGACGGCGCGAAGTCGCCGACGGTGAGGTTGCAAATGTCCTTCCCCTCCGCCAGCATCGCTCGGACGTCGGCCGCGATCTCGAGGATCTCGGAACCGAGCAGTGAGCTCGTGAGGGAGGAGAGGCGGGACATTCGTTGTGACTTGGTGACTTGGTTCATTCGTGACTTGGTCGGTGACTTGGGGCTCGGAACGGCACTAGCCACCGGCGCCCGACCAAGTCACGCCGTGGAGACTCCACGCTGGTTGGGCACCGGTTTCAGGTGGGGAGCATCGAGGCTGAACCCAGGACTTTTCGCCCGGATACGCACCCGCGCTCGCCCCGCCGCTCAACCACGGTGACTTGGTTCGACTGCCGTGTCGAAGTCACCGACCAAGTCACCAACGAACCAAGTCACCAACGAACCAAGTCACCAAGTCACCGAAGTACTGCTATTCCAACGCCGTCTTCGCCGCCGCCGCGAGCCCGCGCGCCGTGAAGGGCTTCTGCAGGAACGCGCTGTGGGGGTCGGTGAGACCGCGGCGGAGGATGTCGTCGTCGGTGTAGCCGGAGATGAACAGCACGCGCAGGTCGGGGCGAAGCAGGCGCAGGTGCGAGAACAGCTCCGTGCCGCCGACGTTCGGCATCACGAGATCCGTGATCAGCAGATCGATCCGCGCCGGATACCCGGCCGCCACGCGGATCGCCTCGCGGCCGTCGCGTGCCTCGAGCACGGTGTAGCCCTCGCGCTCGAGGATGCGCCGGCTCAACGCGCGGATGGGATCCTCGTCCTCCGTCACGAGCACGACGCCCGAGCCGCGACCCGGTATCTGCTCGGCCGGCTCGTCGGTCGCCGACGTTTCCGCGGCAAGCTGCGGGAGGAGCACGGTGAAAGTCGTCCCCATCCCTTCGGTGCTGTCGCACCAGATGTAGCCGTCGGACTGCTTCACGATCCCGTACACGGTCGACAGCCCGAGCCCCGTGCCGCGACCCTGCTCCTTCGTCGTGAAGAACGGCTCGAAGACGCGCGCACGGGTCTCGCGGTCCATCCCGACGCCGCTGTCGCGCACGACGAGCGACACGTACGGCCCCGGGATCACGCCGTGGCCGCTGCGCATCGTCTCGGTGAGCTGCACGTCGGCCGTCTCGATCGTGAGCGTGCCCCCCTGCGGCATCGCGTCGCGCGCGTTCACGGCGAGGTTCATCACCACCTGCTCGAGCTGGCCCGCGTCGGCTTTCACCGCCCCGAGCGCGGGCGACGCGCGCAGCTCGATGCGAATGTCCTCGCCGAGCAGCCGGCGCAGCATCGGCTCCATGCCGCTCACGATCTCGTTGACGTCGATCGACCGCGGGTCGAGCGCCTGCTTGCGGCTGAACGCGAGGAGCTGGCGCGTGAGCGACGCCGCGCGTCCCGCCGCCTTCTGAATCTCGATCGTGTCGGCGCGCAGCGGACTCTCCTCGTCGAGCTGCTCGAGCAGGAACTCGCTGTACGTGCGGATCACCGTGAGCAGGTTGTTGAAGTCGTGCGCGACGCCACCCGCGAGCTGGCCCACCGCCTCCATCTTCTGCGCCTGCCGGAGCTGGTCCTCGAGCGTGAGGCGCTCGGTCACGTCCTCCACGGTCGCGATCGTGCCGATCACCGCGCCGTCGGCGTCGCGGCGCGGCGCGGATCGCACGACCACGCGCCGCACGCGCCCGTCGGGCAGCGTGAGGCGGAGCATGCCCTCGCGCGCTTTGGCCATCGCGTCGGGATCCTCGAGACAGGCGAGGACGTCCGGTGCATCGCCGGCGTGAATGCGCTCGATCCAGCTTCCGTCGGCGAGCTCGCCGTGGCTCACCCCCCAGATCTCCTGCAGGCGATGGTTCGCGTACACCACCGCGCCGCGCAGGTCGGTCTCGTACACGCCGATCGGCGACCCCTCGCTCAGCGTGCGCACGCGCTCCTCGCTCGCGCGCAGCCGCTCCTCGGCGAGCGCCTCCCGGGTGACGTCGCACCCGACGAGGAGCGCGACGCCGTCGTCCTCGCGCGGGGCGCACGCCCAGTCGATCAGGCGATAGCCGCCGTCGCGCCGGCGCACGCGACAGCGAAAGCGTTCGACGCTGGTGCCAGTGCGCAGTGCGCTCAGCAGGGCCAGCACGGCGTCGCGATCGTGCGGATGCAGCAGTGCGTCGAGGGTGACCCCTTCCATCTCCGCCGCCGGATATCCGAGCGCGACCTCGCTCCCCGCGCTCGCGACCATCCGAGCCGCACACGCATCGACGACGCACACGAGCTCTCGCCCGATCGCGAGATACCGCTCGGCGACGGACGCGCCGGCCAGAATGGAAGTAGGAGCCATGTCCGCAGTATCGGCTCGGCGGGGGCGTGACTGTAACGGCCGCGGGACATGGACGGGTGTGTGGGTGTGTGGGTGTGTGGGTGTGTGGGTGTGTGGGTGTGTGGGTGTGTGGGTGACGGCCTCGGGATGCTTCTGCGTCCCGAGGTCGTTCGCGTTCACGCCTTCCACATCAGGCATACGCTCCACGCCACTCGTGGCGGGGCTCAACGGCTGGAACGCGGATCGGGCGGATGACTGCACGGATCAGGCGGATCGCCACTACTGGCCTGGAACCCGCTCGCGCCGGCCCGAACGAGCACTCTCTCGCTCGCACCGGTCTCGGCGCCGTGGCCAAAAAAAAAGACTTTGGGGGTGTGGATGGAGACGGGCGGTGCGCCGGTGCATGGATCTCGACCCCGCAACCAACAAAGTCTCTGAACCGCGCATTGAGAGGAGCTCAGCCTCGGTGCATGGAAC